>Ga0316576_10001399_pt1 | contig 12906 bp, 13 predicted proteins | sample S0NA_FD_203075 | JGI IMG/M metagenome (GOLD analysis project Ga0316576, IMG submission 203075) | Rhizosphere microbial communities from salt marsh grasses in Alabama, United States - S0-2_050615r3r5 | ecosystem: Host-associated > Plants > Roots > Rhizosphere | place: USA: Alabama | collected... | reverse complement strand
CGTCTGGCGCAAAGACTGAGAGCCCTCGGCATCGATCCGGACGCGCCGGCCGACTAGCGAAGAGGCCAGCGCCCACAGGCGGCCAGCGTCTGAATCAATCCTTCGCACTCACCGACATGCCTGTTCGCCCGGCAGAGAAGTCGCTGACCCGTTTCACCTGGGACGACTATCGCACCTGGGCGGACGATGAGCGCTGGGAGCTCATCGACGGGGCCGCCTACGCGATGTCGCCGGCGCCGACCACCAGGCATCAAGGCGTTGTCGGTCGGCTGTTCAGTCGAATCGAGTCCCAACTACGCGGTTGCCCTTGCCGGCCCTTTGTCGCCCCGGTCGACGTCAAGCTCTCCGACGCCGACGTCGTCCAGCCCGATGTCCTGGTCCTCTGCGACCCAACCAAGATTACCGAGAGCCATATCGACGGTGCCCCTGACCTTGTAGCAGAGGTCCTGTTCCCCGGCACATCGGCCCGCGACCTGCGCCAGAAAAAGGCCCTTGAACCGCCCCGAGTATGTCGGAGGCAGTTGAGTTTGAGTCAGGCCGCTATGGCGGCCGACTCGGTTTGCCGATAGTAATCGGCTTCGGCCTCCGCCGGCGGCACGTTGCCGATCGGCGCCAGCAGCCGGCGATGGTTGAACCAGTCGACCCAGGTCAGGGTGGCCAGTTCGACCGCCGCTGGCGTCTTCCACGACTGGCGGTGGATCACCTCGGCCTTGTAGAGGCCGTTGATGGTCTCGGCCAAGGCGTTGTCGTAGGAGTCGCCGACGCTGCCGACCGAGGGCTGGACACCCGCCTCGCTCAGCCGCTCTGTGTAGCGGATCGAGAGATACTGGCTGCCGCGGTCGCTGTGATGCACCAAGGCATCTGTTGCAGCAGGCCGACGCGCGTAGAGGGCCTGCTCCAAGGCATCGAGCACAAACGCGGCATGCGCCGTGCGTGAGACCTTCCAGCCGACGACGCGGCGCGCATAGGCGTCGATGACGAAGGCGACGTAGACGAAGCCCTGCCAGGTGGAGACGTAGGTGAAGTCCGAGACCCAGAGCCGGTTCGGGCACTCGACCTGGAACTGGCGCTTGACGTGATCGAGCGGGCAGTCGGCGTCCTTGGCGGCAACGGTGGTCTTCACGCCCTTGCCGCGGATGACGCCGCGCAAGCCCATCCGGTGCATCAGCCGCTCGACGGTGCAGCGCGCGGCCTGCTCGCCGTCGCGATGCAACGCTCGCCAGACTTTGCGCACGCCATAGACCTGGAAGTTGTCGTCCCAGACGCGGCGAATCTGCCCGCTCAGCGCCTCGTCGCGCTTGGCACGCGCCGAGCGCCGCTCGGGATCGGCCACCTGCGCAGCATGCCGGTAGTACGTCGACGGGGCGATCGGCAGGACCTTGCAGATCGGCTCGACCCCGTGGGCGTCGCGGTGCGTGTCGACGAAGCGCTTCATGACTTCGAGCGGCGGTCGAGCTCCGCCTGGGCAAAATACGCCGATGCCTTGCGCAGGATCTCGTTGGCTTGGCGTAGCTCGCGGTTCTCGCGCTCCAAGGCCTTGATCCGCTCGCGCTCGTCCGTCGTCACCCCGGGCCGCTGCCCCTGGTCGACCTCGCCGCGGCGAACCCACTTGCGCAGCGTCTCCGCCGTGCAGCCGATCTTGCCAGCGATCGAGCAGATCGCCGCCCATTGCGATTCGTGCTCGCCCGCGTGCTCACGCACCAGGCGAACCGCCCGCTCCCGGACTTCCGGGGCATATCTCGTCGATGTCTTCATCGCTCCATCCTCTCAAGAAATGGAGCCTCCGAGAAAGCCGGGGCGGTTCACCTCTTCGAGCGCAGCGGTGTGGGGGAATACCTTGTCATCGACCCGCTCGAGCACTACGCGATGCGCTTTCAGCTCACACCCGACGGCTTCGACAAGGGCAGCGTCGTCGCCCCCGATGAGGTCATCACCCTCGCGACCCTACCCGGTGTCCAGATCCCGCTTTGGGAGGTGTTGGACCTACCGGGACCTGCCGAGACTGACACAGCGCCGTAGCCCGGGTGGAGCGATAGCGCAACCCGCGAACTGCCGCCACCGGAGTACGTGGCGCAGCCGCGTACGAGCCCTGCGTATCGAAAGAAGCGATCATCAACGGCGAGGCTCGCAAACTTGACCTTTGATAAGCTCCCAACAATACTGGCCCCATGGCAAGCATCACCTTCGACACCCTCAAGTTCACGAAACGCCTGGAAGCAGCCGGACTGCCCTCGGCGCAGGCGGAGGCCATTGCCGAGGCGTTTGGTGAAGCAACCGGTACCGAGCTGGTCACGAAGGATTACCTTAAAGCCGAAATAGAAACGGCAAAAAACGATCTCATCAAGTGGATCGCGGGATTGTTGTTGGCCCAAGCTGGACTCGTTACAGCGCTTGTCATGCTGCTGAGTTAAAGCGAGATCTGGGTATCAGGCTCGCCGAGTGCACCCGCGCCGCCATTTCGCGCTGTTGGGTAGTCGACCAGGGCAGCTTGAGGTCACCGACGATCAAAGGCACTCTGTCGCTTGAGGCCCTTCCCATGCTCTGAAGCTGTGATGAACACGCCGGCCCTCGAAATCGGTTTCAGCGCCGACGACTATCTGGCCTGGGAGGAGTGCCAGGAAGAGAAGCATGAGTATGTGGCCGGCGAGGTCTTCGCCATGGTCGGCGCCCGCCACGAGCATGTCGTCGTGACGCTGAATCTTGCGTCCGCGCTCAAGCAGCGCCTGCGCGGCGGTCCCTGCCAAGCCTACGTCTCCGATCTCAAGCTGCGTGTCGAGGCCGCCGACGCCTTTTTCTACCCCGACGTCATGGTCTCCTGCGACCAGCGGGACCACGCCGTGAGCCTGTTCATCGCCTACCCAACCCTGATCGCGGAGGTGCTGTCCGACTCCACGGCCGCCTACGACCGCGGCGACAAGTTTGCCGCCTATCGCACGCTGCCGTCGCTGCAGGAGTATGTCGTGGTCGACATCCGGGCACGGCGTGTGGAGACTTTCCGCCGCGCATCGGACGGTGACTGGCTCTTCCACGAGTACGGGGCCGACAGCGATACCTGCCCGTTCCCATCCCTGGCGGGTCTCAGTGCCCTTCGACGACATCTTCGAGAATGTCCCTGCCGACGCCCCAACACCCAAAGTCGAGGAGCCGCCAACGGACGCTTCCAGGTAGCTCATTCTTCACCGAAGGCGGAAAAGAGGTCGGCGGCACGCACGCCTCGGCTCCGTATCCACAGCATGTCTGCCGGCAGCGATTTGTGCGCTGCTGCGTCACGTAGCGAGGCAATATCCGGGTGCAACGACATGGGCGATTGCGACCATAGCGTGACTCAACAAAGACACCGCGGCACCGCTATTTCAGATACTGTCGACATAATTACGCGCGAATAGCCTCGGGCAGCAGGGCAGCGAGATTACGCTGCATCCCGGATGGGCGCCGGAAACGTGCGGCCGGGCCCCTGCCGCCAAGCCCCCTGCGGCCACCGAGCTTCGACTGCCACCCCGGCAACGCCGGGGGTTTTCCCATTTCTGGATAACCGCCGTCGTTTTGTTGTGATGTCGGCGCGTCGTTCCTGTACGCTAATCCTCGAACCGTTCTCCGCATTCGATCTCTTCCAATGGCCTCGTTTCGATTACGCACAGCACTCCACGAGCTCGCCGCTAGCGAAGGCGTCAGTTTGCGAATTGCCGGCACCTGCATGGCGCCAGCGATCCAAAACGGGGCCATTGTGACCGTCGTCCGGCAGCGCCGTTACTGGCCCGGCGATGTGCTGGTCTTCTTTGGTCCAGACGGCCGCTTGACTGCCCACCGATTGCTCGGCTTCGGCCCGTGGCGGGGACGCTTTCGACTGTTCACCCGCGCCGACAACGCGTTGGCGCCCGACAGTGCTATTCTCCCGTCGGAGGTCGTGGGTCGAATCACTGACGGGGTGACCAGGGTCCGCGCCTCTCAGCGATTGCTGTCGCTGGCCTCGTTCCTGCGTCTCGGACTGCGACGAGTGTGCCGACCGCAGTGGCGCTAGCGCGCCGGCACCGCGGTGTTGCTGAGCCAGCCTCGATCGTCCCGGAACGGACTCGACATCCTCTTCATCTGTCCTCCATGAACGACACGACATGCCTGAGCTCCTTCGGGGAACGCTACTTGACGGCCCCGGATCTGTTCCCGGCCCGCCGCGCCGGCGAGCCCTGGGGCGATCAGGAAGTGGTTGTGCAATTCGCCGGCGGCGCCTACCGCTTCCGCGGGATGGGCGCGGCCCAGGCGGATCAGGTCCGCGAGCGCTATGGCTCCGGCCAGGATCACGCCGCCGACGGGACGGGTGCCGTCGACATCGCCATCTTTCGCGCCCCGCCCGACGAGTTTCTGCCCCTCCGTTATGAGGGCACCGAGTACCGCTGGGACATGGACTACGCGGAGGCCGCGGTGCGGCTCGCGGGAGACGGATTCATGGCCCGGATCGACCGCGCGCCCCGGCTGGCGGCGGCGATCTGGGTAGCCAACGGCGAGGGGCCCTTGCCCCTCAATACCCTGGAAAACTGCTTCCGCGTCGTCGTCGCCTACCGCCTGCTGGAGCTGGGCGGGATGCTGCTGCACAGCTCCGGGGTTGTGTGGGACGGGGCCGCCCGTCTCTTCGTCGGGCCCTCCGGCGCGGGCAAGACCACCGTCGCCCGACTCGGACTGGGGGTCGGCTTCGAGGTGCTCAGCGACGACCTCAACGCGGTGATCCCGGTGGACGCCGGGATCATCGCGGAGAAGGTACCGTTCGCCGGCGACCTCGGCCGCACGCCCACGCGCGGCGCGCGCTTCCCGGTAGTCGGCATCTTCCGCCTACACCAGGCCGCCGCCCATCGCGTCGAGGCCAGCTCGGCCGCATCGGCCGTGGCGTCCATGATCGCCGCCGCCCCCTTCCTCAATGCGGACCCCTGCTGCGCGGACCAGCTTGCCCACAACGCCCAGTCGATCGCCGCGGGGGTGGCCACGGGGCGGCTGCACTTTGCCCGCGACGACGGCTTCTGGCACCTGCTCCCTTGACCCCACGCTACGATCGCCCTGCTTGGCTTTGGCATCTGCACCCCAACCTCCTGCGCAACCGGACCGATCCCTCACTACGTCTCCCCTGTATTCAACCGTCCGGAGCTTGGCACCCATGACAGAGACTGCAAACCAGCTCGAGACCACCACTGTCTACGGCCTGAGCCCCGATTGCCGCTACCGCAGGGTGGTCGACGAGGGGGTGATCCTGCGCCAGAGCGCCGGCGAGGTCCTGGTCTCCAACGCGGTCGGCGCGCGGGTCATGGACCTGTTGGACGGCACCAATCCGGTGGCCGCCATTGTCGACCGGCTGGTCAGCGAGCTCGACGTAGACCGAGACACTGCCGAGCGCGATCTCGCCGCCTTCCTGCAGGGTCTGCTCGACGGCGGCGTCATCGAGCCGCGCGACTCGGCGGCCGACTAGGCGCCATGTCTTATCGCACGCTCACCGCCCGCACCTGGCGCGAGAACATCCCCTTCTCCGCCCTGATCGAGCTCACCTACCGCTGCAACCTGGACTGCTTCTTTTGCTACAACGATCTGGGGCTGCAGGGCGTGCCCCTCAGCGCCGATCAGTATGTCAGTTTGTTCGAGGACCTGCGCGACCTCGGCACCATGAACCTGACGCTCTCCGGCGGCGAGCCCCTGGCGCATCGCGACTTCTTTGTCCTCGGCCGCAAGGCCCGCGAGCTGGGGTTTGCCGTGCGCGTCAAGTCCAATGGCCACGCCCTGGGCGGGGAGCGGGCACGCCGGGTGCGCGACGAGATCGATCCCTTCGTCATCGAGATCAGTCTGCACGGGGCGCGCGCCGAGACACACGACCGCCAGACCCGGGTCGCGGGCAGCTTCGACCGCCTGATGAGAAATCTCGATGACATGTGCGCCCTCGGGCTGCGACTGAAGATCAACAGCACGCTGACGCGGTGGAACGAGGATGAGGTCGGCGCGATGCTGGATCTGGCCGACGCCCTCGGTATCCCGATCCAGTTCGGACCCGAGGTCAGCCCCAGGGACAATGGGGCCGAGGACACCCTGGCGATCGCGCCATCACGGGAGGGCGTCAAACGCCTGCTCGCGCTGCTGCGGGCGCGCGCGCAACAGCCCGCGCCGCCCATGCAGCTCGATGAAGCGGCGACGCCAACCCCGCGCGCGGACCCCGGCCGCCACTGCGGCGCCGGCTCCGGCAGCGTCACCGTGGACCCCTTCGGCAACGTCTTTCCTTGCGTGCAGTGGCGCCGGCTCGCGGGCAATCTCCACCATCAGTCCATCGCGGCCATCTGGAGCGGATCACCCGAGCTTGCGCGCGTTCGCGACCTCACCGCCGGCGCCGTCCGCGACTTCGTGCAGGGCCTAGGGCCCCACGGCACCGCCGTCGGCTTTTGCCCGGCGCTGGCCGAGCAACGCACCGGCAGCGCGCTTCAACTGGCGCCGGATATCCGCCAGCGCCTGGACGTGCTGCGCGAGCTGGACGACGGCGCTCACGACAGCCGCTGAGCCGTGCAGAGCGGCGGCAGGCCCGCTCCGGTGAGCGCGCCTTGCGCGGCGTCACCTTCAAGATGCGATAGCGGGGCGCCGCGGCGGCGCCACGAGCGCGCCGCGATGACGTTTGGCACGGTTGCGCGGCTACCGGGCCCCTTCCCCGCGACCCCGCCTGCGCTCGCGCGCCTTGGCCTCGCGCGCCCGCTTGGCCCGCTCGAGCGCCCTCTCGGAGGGCTGCCGCTCTTCGGCAGAGAAGCCGTTGCGGTCACGCGACGCCCGGTTCGAGGCACGGGAGTTGTGCCAGGCTCGGGCGTTGCGCGCCACCCCCGTCGAGGCTGCGCCGTTCCGGCGTGCCGCGCCCGGCGGCTCGGATGCCGCCGCGTCCTCGCCCAGCGCGAAGGTGCCGATGACACGCTCGTAGCCGTCGTTATCGACCTCGATCAGCCGGTAGGTGGCCTCGCCGCCGGGCGCGCCCTGGTCCAGGAAGCGATAGCGCCCACCCTGGCCGCCCAGCACGGCCGGCAGCATGTCCCAGGTCAGCCGCACGAAGTCGTCCGAGCCCAGGTTCTGGCGCTCCACATGGAAGCCCAGGGTCTGCGCCTCGATGCCGGTCTCCCACTCCACCTGCACCCCATCAGCGCTGGCGTAGGCGCGCGCGCCGGACAGGATTGCCAGCGTCGGCTCGAACGGTGTCACGACGGCGCTGCAGGTGGAGCTCTCGGTGCCAGATCCAGATGTGTCCGCGACGAAGGCGGCGTTGATCACGGGCTCCAGCGAGGCCGCCTGAGACGCCACCGCGCACTGCCAGACCCAGGTGTCGCCGGCGTCGAGGAAATCCGCATCACCCGTATCGAGCGCCTTGTCGATGAAGGCGTTCGGGCATTCCGGATAACTGAGATTGGTTGGGTCTGCCGCGCCGGTGTTGTCCGGGTCGCCCGGCTCGATTTGTCCCGAGGAGAAGCTGTCGTCCAGGGACAGATCGCCCTCAGCGAAGGAGGGATTCGGCGGGTTTGCGAGCGGGTCGCCGGTGTTGGTGATCGAGATCCGGTACTTGATGGTGCGCTCGAACAGGGTCCCAGTGGAGTCGACCTGGATGTTGTTCGCGATCTGGGTCTCCGTGTCCTTTGAGTTGCAGACCAGACCCCCGACGCCGCGCGGAAAGACGGCCGTGCCCAAGTCCAATGCGTCGTCGTCGCCGGAACCGGATCGGGCCGGGTCCTGGCCCCAGGCCGCGGCGATGCGCGTGCCGTCGCAGGTGAAGACCTTGGCGCCGGTCAGGTTGTTGTCGCACTGCCGGCCGTTGTTGCCAGTGTCTGCGCCCGGGGTGGGGCCTGACCCTGTTGTGCAGGGCGTCAGATCGTCGAAGAGCCTGAGGCTCTGGTTCGCGGTCACCCGGAAGACACCCACGTCACCGGTGACATAAGTCGCCGATGTGCACGCCCCAACGGTCCCCGGATTCGTGGGTGGCGCGCTCCCGGTGCAAGCGGCGCCGGCGCCGTCGTAGTCCACGTAGACGCAGCTGGCATCAGAGTCGAGCGCCGTCACCCAGATTGGGCTGCGGCTGTTCGGCTCAGTCCCACTGGTATCGCTGCAGTCGCCGGTGCAGCCCCGGGCAAAGGGGGCAACCACCTGGGTGGTGAGCAGGTTGGCCGGCAGCAGGGGATAGCCCCAATCGTAGAGGAGGCCGCCATCGCAATCCGTGGTGGAGATGGCGACGAAGTTGGCCGAAGACTGGTAGGTGGCCGCGTTGCCGTTGAGCGGTGCCGTCTCCACCGCGACCCGGGCCCCGACATTGACGGTCGTCGACGTGCCGCCACCGGTCTCTGTCACCGTGATGGTACCAGTCGTGTCGTTGTACAGCCAGACAGAGGTGCAGCCCGCGCCTGTGCCCGTGCTGGCGACCGGCGCGAGATACTCCGTGGACCACTGCCCCGGCGGCACGAGCTGGTACCAGCGCATCTCGTACGTCGATCCCGTGTCGCCGGTGATCAGGTGGGCCTGGGCGGAGCCGGAGCAGACCCAGACCCGGTCGCCCTGCTCGATGTCGCCGGTGTCGGTGTCGCTGCCGTCCACGTCGCCGATGACGGCGGACTGCCCTTGCGTTAACGTCGTTGTGCTGCCCCCACAGGGATTGGCTCCGCCGGGCGCGGTGACGGCATAGGTTGCCCCACCGGGTCCAGCCTGGAGCCAGATGCTGGTATTCTCGAACATAGAGTCCGAGCCGGCGGTATTCTCACCCACCGGGGCCACGAAATAGGGGAGCGTGTCGGTGCTGTTGACGAACCCAGCCAAGGCGGCGACCTCGGTACCGCCGGCGAGCAGGGAGCCCGGGGTGGCGGGGTAGGCGAGCTTGGTCATGCCGATGGGGAAGGTGCTGTCGATGCGGTCCCGGCCGTCGAAGCAGTATCGCTGCGCGGTGGCGATGTCGCCGCCCGAGGAGGTCAGTGTGCAGGTCCCAGCTTGGACACGGGGGATCGGGATCTCGGCAAAGGTGACGACCGTGTCACCGACCTCGAGGCGATCATCAGCGTCAGTGGCGCAGGGTCCCGGAACGGTGTCGCCTGTCGATCCGCGCCTCAGGATCAGGGGCGCGCAGCCGTTGGCGATGTTCCCGTCGCCCCAGACCTGGGTGCAGAAGTCCGTGAACCCTGCGGTGCATTGAGGAGCACCGCCGTACCCGTTTTCCCAATGGTCGTAGGTGATCACGGTCCCGGAGGTCTCGATCGCCATCGACACGAGCGAGAACATCGGCTGCGTGGCGGCGCTATTGATCTCGTCCATCTTGGAGAACATGTCGCCCTCGGGCAGCGGCACGAAATAGGTACGCGGCTGCACGGCCTGGGCCGGTCCCGACAGGAGCCATCCCGCGGCCACGAGGAGGACGAGAATCCGTTGCTGCATGGTGTTCACCGATCGTTTCATGACTGTGCCTCGAACGGCTGAGTAGGCGTCGCGCTGGCGTCGGGCAGGCTCGAGGGCTAGGAAGAGATGAAGTTACATCCCTGGTTAGGTCCCTTCGCAATCAGACCCGAGCCCGGGGGTGCGCTACACGCCGCTGCCAAGGCCTCGAGCGGCTCGCGCGAGAGGATGCGGGGGGCCTCGTACGGGGCGCGGGGCGGGGTGGTCGCCTCGGGCCGGCGGGGCGGCTGGGTCGGCGCGTTCGGGTTGGCCATGATTGCCTCCTGTTCTGGGGTCGTCGTTCGGGCCGCTCCGCGCTAGGGCGCGAGGCGGAGGGCAGGATCGCCGAAGGCGGCGTAAGTCGCGGCGGTGAAGGGCGGCGCGCGGCCCTCGGCCACCATGGCGGCGAGCGCGTCGCGGACGGCCTCGCCCAGGGTCGGGGCGGTGCCGTCGATGAAGGCGGCCCGCACGAAGGCCCGGTTCATGGTCATCGCGGGCAGATTCTCGGATGGACCCGTCGGCCCAAGCGCGCCGACGATGCCATTGGCCGAGCCTAAGAGCAGCGCGTCGATCAGCGAGTCGACCCCGGGGTAGGTCCCATTGCCGGCGTAGCAGGTGAAGGCGCCGAGGACTGGCGCGTGGGCCGCATTGGTGAGCTGGTCGAGGTGGGATGTGCCGAGGATATACTCAGCACCCAGCCCGATCAGCGACCCGTGGCCGCGGTAGTTGAAGTAGCCCGTCCCATCGTCTAACGCGGCGAATGCCTGGGCGCGGGTGTCCACGGGATTGCCGCCCGGCGGGTGTTTGACCACGGCCACGCATGACGCGTCTTCCTCGCAGTTCGCCGCTGTCAGCAGTCCAGCGATCTCGTCGCTCTCGAGGTCGAAGGCCTTGTCCCGTCCCTCTGGGTTGTCGGCGAGGACCAGCGAACGGCTCCGCCAGCCGCCGGCGGCCTGCTCGAAGGGCACCAGCTTGTTGTCCACGTAGTCGATGAGCTCCTGGGAGTCGACCACGGGCAGAAGGCCGATGGCCGCCTCGGGAACGCCGTCGTCCCCCTCCAGGTCTGCGTACCAGTTCACGCTCGCGAATAGTCCCCAGGGACTCGGGACCATCGGGGCGGGCAAAAATGCGCCATAGCCGAGGCGGTCGCGCGCATCCATGGACATCTTGCCCACCAGCACGTAGTACAGCGGCGCAACCGACCAGGCGCGGGTTCGCTCGATGAAGCGCCGCACCGCCTCCGGGTCCGGGATGCCGTAGTTGGCCTCGTCGTAGATGTCCTCCAAGGCCACGACGGCGGTGGAGTATTGGCCGCTGCGGTAGTCAGCGAGATGCCGCGCGCCGTCCAGCAGAGCCTGCGGCGCCATCACCAGGTACTCGGCGCCGTTGTCGGTCGACCACCAGGTGGTCGGATTGTCGGGGGTCGCCTCCGACGCCTTGGCGGCGGATTCCCGAACCGCCAGGTAGCGGCGGTCCGGCTCGGGCGCAAAGGTCGTGCAATAGCCCAATCCGGCCTGACAGGGCTCGACCGCGACCGCGCCGACCTGTACCGGACGTTCGGGCTCGGTCACGTCGAGCACGCGCACGTCGGAGCCGCCGAAATTGCGCACGGTGACCGGGGCGCCATCCTCGGCCTGGAAGCCGAGTGCATCGCCCTTCGCCTCGAAGTGCCGCCGGTATGTCACGGTGATCGCATCGAGATAGACGACGCTGGTCCCGAGGCTCACGTCCTTCAGCGACAACGTGTTGTCGCCGGTGGGGTTGAGCACCGAGGCGGGCACGGTGCCCCGCAGGCTGTGGGGCGCGATGCCGTCCCAGATGCCATCGTGCTCGGCGTCCAGCGGGTTGATGAGCTCGCCGTTGAGGTAGGCCTCGACCACGTGGGGTGCGCCGAGATCGGAGGAGCCCATGAGGTCGATCGACACCAGCGCATCTTCAACCCCGTTGGTCGCCGCCCCGGGCGTGGGCACGGCCTCTGCGACCGTCTGTGGTGTAGAGACGTTGGCGGGGACGCCGAAACGCGCCGCGTACCAGTAGTCGGCGTCGCTTTGGTCGTGGATTGTCGGCTGGTAGGTGCGCTCGGGCTCGAGGCGGAGCACCTCCCAGAAGGTCGCTCCGAGCGGGACCTCTTGGTCGGGCGCTGCCCCTCCAACCGCCGCCATGACCAGCCCCTCCCCCTGTCCGACCTGCCCGATCTTGTAGACGTTGGCGTTGGCGTAGAGGTGATCGCCGCCGAACCCTTCAGCGTAGAAGCAGAGGCGGTTGGCGGAATCGGCGAACCAGGCGACCTCTTGGCCGAGGTTCTTGACGCTCCAGGCGGCATTCGCCAAGCGCCATTGCCACTCGGCGTTGCCCATGCGAGAGGAGACGGGCAGATTGGCGTTGATCGCTTCGATGCCCTGGCAGTAGACGCCAGTCGCAGACACTTCCGCGTTGATCAACGTATCGCTGTTGCCCGGCGGGCTGCCGCCGGGGGGAGCCGATGCGACGTCGAACAGCCCGATCTGGGTCACGCCCCAGATCCAGCCGGGGTTCTTCTGGCGAATCTCGAGCACGTTGGCACCGTCGACCTGCTGCGCAACGGGCAGGTCGATCACCTGAGGCGCCGTGAGGCCGTTGTTGGGTCCCTTCGCCAGATAACCGATCAACGCATCGTTGAGGTAGACGCTCAGCTCGTTCCCACTGTCGACATCGTATGCCGTCAGGTGCAGCTCCCGGGGCAGGCCGTTGCCTTCGAATGTGAACGTCACCCGCTCTTTGTTGTTGGTGGTGCCCCATCGCCAGCCCCACTGCGCTGGATCCAGAAGGTTGCGCTTCAACGACGGCACATCGAACAGCCCGATCTGGGTCACACCCCAGATCCAGCCGGGGTTCTTCTGGCGAATCTCGAGCACGTTGGCACCGTCGACCTGCTGCGCAACGGGCAGGTCGATCACCTGAGGCGCCGTGAGGCCGTTGTTCGGACCCCTCGGCAGATAGCCGACCAACCCATCGTTGAGGTAGACACTCAGCTCATCCCGAGCGTCGACATCGTACGCGGTCAGATGCAGCTCCCGGGGCAGGCCGTTGCCGACGAACGTGAACGCGATCCCGTCCTTGTGGCTGTTGGTACCCCATTTCCAGCCCCACTGCGTCGCATCCAGACTGCCAACGCTCAGCGGAATGCTCTCGGCCGCCTGGGCGGCGGCGCCGGCGGATAGCCCCGAAACCGCCTCGAGAAACGGCGGCGCAACCGTCAGCAGACCGACGGCGGCGGCAAACAGAATCGGCTTTTGAGTCTTCACAATCAGGCCTCCGCTCGCCTGGCATTGTCAGCATTCGCGATCGCGTGCGACGGTTAGCTCGCCACGGGTGCGAGCAACACTGGGAAAGCTTAGCCGAAGTTTAACGGGTATGCCCGCAATCCCTTCCAGTTCATAGAGTTGCTTTGAAGAAAAACGGCGAGTGGCACTACAAACGCGCGATTCTTCGATGTTCGGCGGCTCAGACGAGCATCTTGCGTAC
>Ga0316576_10001398_pt1 | contig 12907 bp, 11 predicted proteins | sample S0NA_FD_203075 | JGI IMG/M metagenome (GOLD analysis project Ga0316576, IMG submission 203075) | Rhizosphere microbial communities from salt marsh grasses in Alabama, United States - S0-2_050615r3r5 | ecosystem: Host-associated > Plants > Roots > Rhizosphere | place: USA: Alabama | collected... | reverse complement strand
GGCGGTTCAGTGCCACCAGCACCGTGGCGGCATCGCTGCTGCCGCCGCCCAGCCCCGCTCCCATCGGGATGCGCTTTTTCACGTCGATGACCGCACCCTTGTTCACCCCGGCCGCCGACTGGAGCAACCGTGCCGCCCGCAGGGCGAGGTCTCCGTCTTCCGGGACACCGTAGTCATCGCCGGTGCGGCGGATAGCCGGCGTTCCGGAGATATCGACCGCAATCTCGTCACCCCAGTCCAGCAACTGGAAAAGGGTCTGGAGCTCGTGATACCCGTCCGGCCTGCGTCCGGTGACGCGCAGGAACAGGTTCAGCTTTGCCGGCGCCGGCCAGCGGGACGAACCCATATCAGTCCCCGCCGCCGGTAGCGCTCGGGAACTGCCAGTCCTTCACCGCCAGTTTCACCAGCCTGTCCCGCTGGCGGGCGGTGACGGAAGTGGGCAGGTCCAGCCCGTCAACGGTTGTATAGCGCCCGTATTCGATGACCCATCCGCCCTGTTCGAGCCGTTCGAGACGACCGCGCTCGTCCAGCAGGCGCTGCCGGTAACGCTCCGGCGCCGCCAGCCCGCGGACCCACCAGGTCAGGCTGTTGACCGGTATTTTCCACCCCACCTGGCCGCTGACCAGTTCGCCCACGGTGGCCGCGTAGTAGCTCGCGCCATCGGCAAAATCGAGCGTTGCCCCGCCTCTGTCCGCGACCAGTCTCCAGGCGCCCCGCCCCAGCGCACCGTGGAAGTCCATTCGGCTGGCGCCAGGTTCCACACGCCAGCGGAATGTCCCGCTGCCGCCGTCGTCGTCGTTGCGGACCGCCAGCCGCCCTTGCAGGACCCAGGAGCCGTGGCTCTGCAGTCCCTCGCTGCGGGTTTCGTAAAAGGCCTGACGCTGCGCCTGGCTGACGTCGGTTGGGGGTACGGTGCTGCAGGCCGCCGACAGCGCGCAAACCGCAAGCACCGTCAGCCGCCATCGCCGACTCGCGGTCAAAGATCGGCACCGAGGCGATCGATGGTTTCCTGCAGCACCTGGTTCTGACTGTCGATCTGCATCGCTTCGCGCCAGATGGAACGTGCTTCGTCGGTGCGTCCGGTCATCCAGAGGACTTCGCCCAGGTGGGCCGCGATCTCGGGATTGCGATCCAGCGTCCATGCGCGGCGCAGGTGCTGGAGGGCTTCGTCGTTGCGGCCCTGTCGATAGGCGATCCACCCCATACTGTCAACAATCGAAGGTTCGTTGGGTTGCAGGATATAGGCCTGCCGGATCAGCGCCTCGGCTTCGTCATAGCGCTCCGTCTGATCGGCCAGCGTGTAGCCGAGCGCATTGAGCGCCGCAGCGTTCTCGGGCTGCTGCGAGAGCACTTCACGCAGGTCGCGCTCGGCGACGTCGATCCAGCCCAACTCTGCGGCCAGGAGCGAGCGCGTGTACAGCAGGGAGACGGAATCGGGCAACTGTTCCAGGGCATCGTCGAGCACTGTCATCGCGTCTTCACGGCGATTTTCCTCGCGCAGGATACGCGCCTCCGCCAGCCAGCTTTCCTCCACCGCGAGGTCGTTGGGCTGCTCACGCAGTTCCGCAAGCTGCCTCCGTGCTTCTTTCACGTCACCCTGCGCCGCGGTCAGCTCCGCACGTCGGATCGCGGCGACCAGCTGGCGCTCACCCGAGTGGATTTCGCCGTACAGTTCGATGGCGCGGTCATTGCGGCCCAGCGCCTCGGCCGCCTGCGCCTGGTAGAACGCTTTCTCCTGCTCGTCGTTGAAATGCATGGACCCGAACCGGTCGAACAGTCGCGAGGCTGCATCGTCCTCGCCCGCGGCAAGTTCGAACAGGATCCTGGACAACATCACGTCAGGCGTCTGCTTCATGCCGGCCATGACTTCACGCGCCTCATCCGGCTGGCCGGTGCGGGCCAGCAGGTCAGCATAGGCCAGCGTCAGGTCGTGGTCATCGGGGTCGATCCTCCACGCCCGGCGAATGTATTCAAGGCCTGTCTCCGGCAGTTTCAGGCCGAGGGCCAGCCGCCCCGCCCAGGTCAGGAACTCGACCCGCTTGGGGTCCTCCTCGACCGCCCGGCGCGCCAGTTCGAACGCCTGCTGCATTTTGCGCGACTGCATGGCGAGCTGGCTGCGTGCGTAGTAGACCTCCGCCCGGTCCGCGTCACCGCGGCGCTGAAGGATCTGTTCCAGCACCTCGTCAGCCTGGGCAGGATTACCGGCGCTGGCCAACAGGTTGGACACCATCAACCAGCCCTCGGTGGAATCCTGGGAGAGATCGAGGATCTTCATGATCTGGAACTCCGCCCCGGCAAAGTCGCCAACCCGCAGCATCGCGGTGGCCGCCGATTCATGGGCGGCCACGTTTTCGGGATCCAGCAAAGCCCAACGATCCGCCGCCATCGATGCCTGCATCCAGGATTCCGCGGCGAACGCGATGCGGGTCGCCCGCCGTGCGATCGCCGGATCGTCGGACTCCATGGCGGCCTGGAGATATTCCTTGACGGCGCCGTCCAGGTCGCCCTCGGAGCCGAGGTACTCGCCCGCGAACACCCGGTACATCACCTCGTCGCTGGTCGGTTCGGTTCGCGTGTCCGATACCGCGGGTGCGACGGAGGCGTCTTCCTGCGGTGCCACGGTACTGCAGCCGACCGCCAGCAGGGCCGCGAGCAGGCAGGCGAACGCGCGCAGGAGGGTCCTCACGGCGTGTTGTTCAAGGGCGGTTTCCATGCCGGCAAAGGATACGCGTTTGCCGGATGCGAACCAACATTGATTTCCGCCCGGCTTGATAAACCGGCCCCCGACCCGCAGAATCAGCGCGCAGCGTCTCATTTCTTAACAAATGCCTCTTTTTACGATTGGAATCAGTCACCATACCGCTCCCATCGAGATCAGGGAAAAGGTAGCCATTTCGCGCTCGGAGTACGCCGCGCGCGTCGCGGAGTTGTGCGCGCTGCCCGGAGTGGAAGAGGTACTGGTGCTCGGCACCTGTAACCGCACCGAAATCTACTGCCTGTCATCGAGGGCCGGCAGGGACCAGTTGCTCAGCTGGATTCACCGCACGAACGGCATACCGGAAGGGCAGCTCGATCCATATTTTTACAGCCACGAGGGCGAAGCTGCGACGCGACACCTGGTGCGCGTGGCCAGCGGGCTCGATTCGCTGGTGCTCGGCGAAACCCAGATTCTCGGCCAGCTGAAAGAAGCGTGGCAGCAGGCACACGACGCGGGCAGCATCGGCAAGGTGTTGGACCGGCTGTTCCAACATACGTTCGCCGCGGCAAAGGCAATCCGCACCCGCTCGGGCATCGGTGACCATCCCGTCTCGGTGGCATATACCGCGGTCGTGCTGGCACGCCAGATTTTCGGCACCCTGAGTTCGCAGACGGTGATGCTGGTTGGCGCGGGCGAAATGGTGCAGTTGTGCGGCCGCTACCTGCGCGATCACGGCATCGCCCGCCTGCTCATTCTCAACCGGAGTCTGCAGAAAGCCGAGGAGCTGGCGGCTGAACTGGACGCCACGGCGATGACGCTGGACCGTCTGGAAGAGGCCCTGCCCCAGGCGGACATTTTGATCAGCTCCACCGCGAGCCCGGAACACGTGATCACCCGGGCCGACGTCAAGGCGGCTCTGCGCAAGAGGCGCCACCGGCCGATGTTCCTGGTGGACATCGCCGTTCCCAGGGACATCGACCCGGATGTTTCGGGCCTGAAGGACGTGTACCTCTACACCATTGACGACCTGCAGCAGGTCGTCGACGAGAACATGCAGCAACGCAGCGAAGCGGCGCGCTCCGCGCTGACCGAAGTGGACGAGGCGGTCACAAGCTTCATGCGCTGGCTCTACGGCATCCGCGCCGCGCGCACACTGCGCCGAATTCGTGAGCAATCGCACGACTACGAGCAGGAAGTGACCAACCGGGCGCTGCGCAAGCTCAACGCGGGACAGGACCCGGCGGAGGTACTCGAACAACTGGCCAGCACGCTGACCAACAAGATCCTGCACCTGCCGAGCAAACGGCTTCGCGAAGCAGCCGAGGCACGGGACTACGAAGTCCTCAAGGCTGCAGACCATATTTTCCGCAAGGACGGCGAGGACGAGGACGCGGAGCAGTGAGGACGTCAATGCTGGACCGGCTCCGCCAGGTGGCTTCACGCTACGAGGAAATCGGCCTCCTGCTGTCGGAAAAGGAAGTCTTTTCCAACCAGGACCGCTTTCGTGAGCTTTCCCGCGAATACGCCCAACTGGAACCGTTGGTCAGAGCCTGGAAGCAATGGCGGGCGGCCAGTGAGGCGGTCAGTGAAAGCGCGCAGATGCTGCAGGAGAAGGATCCCGAGATGCGCGCTCTCGCCGAGGAGGAGCACGAGGTCGCCTCACGGCGGGCGGAACGACTCGAAAAGGAGATGCAGGTACTGCTCCTGCCCAGCGACCCGAACGACGCGCGCAACATTTTCCTGGAAGTCCGTGCCGGCACCGGTGGCGACGAAGCGGCCCTGTTTGCCGGCGACCTGTTCAGGATGTACCAGAAATACGCGGAGGCGCGCGGTTGGGATATCGAAATCCTGAGCCAGAGCGCCGGGGAGCACGGCGGGTTCAAGGAGATCATTGCCCGGATCGTCGGCCAGGGGGCCTATTCGCGGTTCAAGTTCGAGTCTGGAACGCACCGCGTCCAACGGGTCCCGGAAACGGAATCACAGGGGCGCATCCACACCTCCGCCTGCACCGTGGCAATCCTGCCGGAGGTCGAGGACGTCGAAGCCGTCGACATCAATCCGGCCGATCTGCGGATCGATACGTACCGGGCGTCCGGCGCCGGCGGCCAGCACGTCAACAAGACCGATTCGGCCATCCGGCTCACGCACATTCCAAGCGGGATCGTGGTCGAATGCCAGGATGAGCGCTCGCAGCACAAGAACCGGGCCCGGGCCATGTCGCTGCTTCAGGCCCGGCTGCTGGAGCGTGAGCAGGTGAAGCAGGAAACGGAGATCGCCGAGTCGCGCCGGCTGCAGGTCGGCAGCGGAGACCGCTCCCAGCGTATCCGCACCTACAACTTTCCCCAGGGCCGCGTCAGCGACCACCGCATCAACCTGACCCTCTACAAGCTGGATGAGATCCTCGCCGGCAATATGGACATGCTGATCGACCCCCTGCTGCAGGAGCACCAGGCGGACCTGCTGGCCGAGGCCGGAATTCAGCTCTGACGCCTGGCAGTTCGGCGCGCGTTACCGCCAGGGCCTTCCCCCCGGGTGCCCCGCCCGTGGCCACAACGCGGCCATCGCTCCAAAATGCAGCGGCAGAAAGGCGGCGAGCACGTCCAGGTTGTACTGGTGCAGCGGCAGCCATTCAGCCGGCGTGGCGCACAGGGCGATGCCGGCAAGGGCCAGCAGTACGCGCTTGTCCGTCCTGCGGCCCGCGGCCGGAATCAGCCACAACGGGTTGAAAAGCAGCACGTTGATGTTGTCCCGCGCGACCGTGTGGTCGGTCCCGAACCAGAAAAACAGCATCGCCAGACCTGCGATGCCGGCAACAGCCAGCCATCCACGCGCCAGGGCCCGGACGACCCGGCGTCCGCCGATGCGTGCGAGCAGGGCGCCCGCCGCCAGCACGGCCAGCGCCGCCAGCAGATAGCGCGGCCACCAGTTATGCGGCCGGTCGGGCGGAAGCGGCCGGGCCGATTCGAACAGCATCACGTCTTCGCTCACCAGCGGCGTCGCCCCTTCGGCATTCGGCCGAGACAACTCCCTCACCGCTTCCGCCAGTTTTTCCGGGATGAACATCTCGTCCCAGGCGGAAATGGGCTGGTCCACAGGCGCACCGAGCACGATTTCCAGCCCCAGGTAGAGCCAGAAATCCCCGGCGCTGAGCCGCCGCGTATGGTCACGCCAGTCCTGCGCAGCGGGCTTCCCGCCAAAGCGTTGCCGCAGCTCGCCACCAAGCGCCGTGTCGATCGCATCGCGAACGCGCGTCGAGCAGTTGTTCACGTAATAATCGTAGAGGTAGTCGCGATATTGCGGCTGGATCTCCCGGAGCAGGTAGGCCGCCAGCTCAAGGGCCCGATCGGCGCCGATCTCGAGCTTCTGCGCACGAATGGAGCGGTCTTCGTCGATATACGAGGCGAACTCCTCGCGCGCCGGCTGCGCGGCGGAAAAGTACAGCATGCGGCCCTGCAGGAACCGGAGGAAGAAATCCTCCTGGCCAAAGTCGAAGAAACCGAAGTTGAATGTGTGGTCCAGCCCAAGTTCGGGATCACGGATCCAGATGGCGTTGTGGCCGAACCGCTGCCAGTAAATCTGGCCGGGCCCGTACGTGACCAACCAGACTTCAGGCCCCGACCCCTCGAACTGCGGCTCTTCGGGCTGCGCCGCCGCCGCCAATGGCAGCGTCAGCAACATAACCCCTGTCAGCCAGCCCGCGAGGCGCAAAACTCTGCTAGCACGCATTGCTTCCCGCTGGTGCAGTGTGCGGGCTAAACCAAAACATTCATTTCCAGCGTGATGATCCGGCGGTTGTCCGCCTTGATGACCCGGAATTCGAACCGCTCGGCCAGCGTCACGACGTCGTCGTACTCGGGCACGCGGCCAAACTCGGCCAGCAGGAGGCCACCGACGGTGTCGTAGTCGTCGTCGCTGAGCTCGCTGTCGAAGCGCTCGTTCAGCATTTCAATCGGTGTCAGCGCCTGTACCTGGAAACGTCTCTCCCCCAGCGGCAGGATCAGCGCCTCCACTTCCTCGTCGTATTCGTCGTCGATTTCGCCAACGATCTCCTCGAGCACATCCTCGATGGTGATCAGGCCGGATACCCCGCCATATTCGTCTACGACTATCGCCATGTGGTTGCGGCTGACCCGGAAATCGCGCAGGAGCACGTTCAGTCGCTTGCTTTCCGGGATGACGACCGGCGGGCGGATCGTCGCGGAAAGGTCGAAGTCCTGCCCACCGGAGGCCACGTGGGGCAACAGGTCTTTTGCCAACAGGATGCCGACGACTTCGTCTTTGTTCTCGCCGACCACCGGAAAACGCGAGTGGCCGGAATCCACGATCTGGGGCAGATAGTCCGCAAGCCTGGAATCCATGTGGACCACTACCATCTGGGAGCGCGGGATCATGGCGTCCCGCACCTGGGTTTCCGAGACTTCGAGCGCGCCCTCCATCATGGCCAGCACGTCGGCATCGATGATGCCATCGGCGCAGGCCTGTTCGAGCACCTGAATGAGTTCATCACGGTCCCCGGGCTGGTTGGAGAACGCGGCTCCGATTTTCTCGACCCACGTTTTCCTGCCGGAACCGTTGTCGGATTGGTCTTCGTTCATATCTCTCACGATGGCGACGCCATTCACGTCAGTCCGAATATAGGGCCCCACCACTGGCTAATCCAGTGTTTTTTGAGCAAATCCGGGCCGTCGGCCGTCATTCGCCCTCAGTCGTACGGATTGGCGATGCCGAGCGTTTCCAGCACCCGGACCTCGATCGCCTCCATCTCCCGGGCTGCAAGCGATTCTTCGTGATCGTAACCGAGCAGGTGAAGAACGCCGTGCACCGTCAGGTGCGCCCAGTGGTCCGTGGGGCTCTTGCCCTGCTCGAGAGCCTCCGCTTCGACCAGGGGCGCGCAGATCACCAGGTCGCCCAGTAGCGGAATACCGATTTCCGCGGGTAATCCGGCGGGAAAGGAGAGCACATTGGTCGGCCTGTCGACGCCACGAAAACGGCTGTTCAGCCCGCGGCTTTCCTCGCTGTCGACCAGGCGCACCGTGACGATCGCAGAATCGTGACCCTGAAGAGCCGCACCGGCCCAGCGCGCAAACGCCTGCTGGTCGGGGACCGGCTCGAACGAGGTAACCGCCTGCACCTCGACCTCAATCGTCATCCCGCTCCGCAGCCTCCCGGTCGTATGCTTCGACAATGCGCTGCACCATCGGGTGGCGGACAACGTCTCTGGCGGTGAAAAAAGTGAAACCGACGCCGTCGACATCGCTCAGGATCTGCAGGGCGTGCTTGAGTCCCGATACGCTCTTGCGGGGAAGGTCGATCTGCGTGATGTCGCCGGTGACCACGGCTGTCGAGCCGAAACCGATGCGCGTCAGAAACATCTTCATCTGTTCACGGGTCGTGTTCTGGGCTTCGTCCAGGATGACGAATGCGTCATTCAGCGTACGCCCGCGCATGAAGGCAAGGGGCGCCACCTCGATCACGTTACGCTCCAGCAATGTCGCGACCCGCTCGAAGCCCAGCATCTCGTACAGCGCGTCGTACAGCGGCCGCAGGTAGGGGTCCACCTTCTGGGCCATGTCCCCGGGCAGGAAGCCGAGCCGTTCACCGGCCTCCACCGCGGGGCGGACCAGCACGATTCTCTGTACGCGGTCAGTTTGCAGGGCCGCGACCGCGCAGGCTACCGCAAGGTACGTCTTGCCAGTGCCCGCAGGACCCACACCGAAGTTCACGGCGTGGCTCGCTATGCTCCGGAGATACTTCTTCTGGTTCGGGCCGCGGCCCCGCACGATGCCCCGCTTGGTGCGTACCGTGACCTCCTCTTCCGCAGCCTGCCCCTCCGACTGCGCGCCCAGTTCCGCCATGCCCGATTCCTGCAGGTGCAGGTTGATCACCTCCGGCGTCAGCACTTCCGTCTCGGACAACTCATAAAGGTTCCGAAGCAGGCGTCCGGCGGCCCGGGCCGTGGCTTCCGGACCCTGGATATTGAACAGGTTGCCGCGGCAGAAGATTTCGACGCCGAGCCGCGATTCGATCTGCTTGAGGTGCTCGTCGAACTGCCCGCACAGGTTGGCCAACCGCAGCGTATCGGGCGGCTCCAGTTCGAGTGTCAGGCGGGTCGAGACCATCTCAACTTGCCCCACGCGGCATGCTGCCGTCTTCGAAAGGGTTTCCGGTCACGCGGCGTTCGCCGAGTCCCGGCGGCCGGGCTGCACCAGGCGGCCACGCAGCGAGTTGCTGAGCGCCTCGGTGATGACCACCTCAACGAAGCGGCCGACCAGCTGCTGCGCGCCTTCGAAATTCACGACGCGGTTGTTCTCGGTGCGTCCGGCCAGTTGCGCCGGGCTCTTCTTGCTCGGACCCTCGACCAGAATGCGTTGCACGCCGCCGACCATCGAGCGGCTGATCTTTGCCGCCTGGGAGTTGACGAGTTCCTGCAGCCGCATCAGGCGCTCCTTTTTCGCCTCCAGCGGAAGCTCGTCCGCCAGCGAGGCGGCAGGCGTACCCGGGCGCGCAGAGTAGATGAAGCTGAAGCTCTGATCGAACTCCAGGTCCCGGATCAGCGTGAGCGTGTCCTGGAAATCCCGCTCGGTCTCGCCGGGGAAACCGACGATGAAGTCCGAGGACAGGCTGATTCCCGGACGCTTTTCGCGCAGCCGGCGAATTTTCTGCTTGTACTCCAGCACCGTGTGGCCGCGCTTCATCATCGAGAGGATACGGTCGGAACCGCTTTGAACCGGCAGATGCACGTAACTGGCCAGCTTCGGCACCTCCGCGAAGGCATCGATCAGGGCATCGGAGAATTCCACGGGATGAGACGTCGTGAAACGGATGCGCTCGATGCCCTCGATGGCAGATACGTAGTGAATCAACAGCGCCAGGTCGGCATGGGTTCCGTCGTGCATGGGGCCGCGATAGGCGTTCACGTTTTGGCCCAGCAGGTTGATTTCCCCGACGCCTTTGCCGGCCAGCACCGCGCACTCCGCGACTACGTCGTCGAGCGGGCGGCTGACCTCCTCGCCCCGCGTGTACGGTACGACGCAGAATGTGCAGTACTTGCTGCACCCCTCCATCACGGAGACAAAGGCTGTCGGGCCCTGCGCCCCGGGTTCGGGCAGGCGGTCGAATTTTTCGATCTCCGGGAAGGAAATATCGACCGCGGGGCGGCCGGTGCTCTTCACCGATTCCAGCATCGCCGGCAGCCGGTGGAGCGTTTGCGGGCCGAACACCAGGTCGACCATGGGCGCGCGCTGCAGGATCGCTTCGCCCTCCTGGCTGGCGACGCATCCTCCGACACCAATCACCAGTTCCGGGCGACGGTTCTTGAGGTGTTTCCAGCGACCGAGCTGGGAAAAGACCTTCTCCTGCGCCTTTTCCCGAATGGAACAGGTGTTGATCAGGATCACGTCTGCTTCATCTTCACGGTCGGTCAATTGCAGGCCGTGCGAGGCCGCCAGCACATCCGCCATCTTCTCGGAGTCGTACTCGTTCATCTGGCAACCGTGTGTCTTGATGTAGAGCTTGCCTTTCATGTCGTCCTAACCCGGTCGGGAGAACCGCGTAGAATACACCCAAGACCGCGAAATCGCCACGTTACGGGGGTGCCGGACCTTGGGAAACACGGGGACATTCGAACTTCGTGCAACGCTGCTCGAGCGGCTCGGGGCGGCGCGGCACGTCCTGGTGCTGACCGGCGCGGGAATGTCCGCCGAAAGCGGCATTCCGACCTTCCGCGACGCGCAGACCGGGCTCTGGGCCCGCTATCGGCCCGAGGAGCTCGCGACGCCCGAGGCCTTCGAGGCAGACCCGGCCAGGGTCTGGCGCTGGTACCAGGAACGTCGCGTGCTGGTTGAGAAGGCGCGGCCGCACCGCGGCCACCTTGCGCTGGCCGAGATGGAGAGGCTCCTGCCGGAATTGACGATCGTGACACAGAACGTCGACGGCCTGCACCAGGCCGCCGGCTCGCGGACGGTCTGGGAACTGCACGGCAATATCCGGCGTTCGCGCTGCCACCTGACAAACCGCCCGATCGGCCGCGAGTGGATTTCCGACTCGCCTCACGTGCCGCCCAGATCCCCCTACCTGCGGGGCGGCCTGGCCAGGCCTGACGTGGTCTGGTTCGGGGAAGCCCTGCCGGAGCAGCCCATCAGGGCCGCGATGGAGGCCGCAGCGAACTGCGACTTCTGCCTGAGTGTCGGCACCACTTCGCTGGTGCAACCGGCGGCAAGCCTGCCGCTGCTGGCCCTCGAGCACGGTTCCGCACTGGTCGAGGTGAACCCGCAGGACACGCCGCTGAGCGCTCAGGCGGACCAGTGCTTCAGGGGCAAGGCATCCGAAGTGCTGGTCATGCTGGTCGCCCAACTCAAGGCCTGGATCAAGCCGTCGCCCCACTGGGCGGACGTATAATCAGGGCCAGGCCAAAGCGGAATATCGAAATGAGCAGCAAGGAACGGTACCAGAAGACCCTCGAAGACATCCGGCGTGCCGGTCTTTACAAGACCGAACGCGTCATCACGACCCCGCAAAGCGTTCGCATCCGGGTGCAGGACGGCGGTGAGGTGCTGAATTTCTGCGCCAACAACTATCTTGGGCTTGCCGACCACCCGGACGTCATCGCCGCTGCGCACAAGGCCCTGGACGATCACGGCTTCGGTCTCGCCTCGGTCCGCTTCATCTGCGGCACCCAGGACCTGCACAAAAATCTGGAAGCCACCATCTCGGAATTCTTCGGTACCGACGACACCATTCTCTACACGTCCTGTTTCGATGCGAACGGAGGCCTGTTCGAAACCATTCTGGGCCCGGAGGATGCCGTCATTTCCGACGCGCTGAACCACGCCTCGATCATCGACGGCATTCGACTGTGCAAGGCCCAGCGCCACCGCTACGCGAACAGCGACATGGATGAACTCGAGCGAATCCTCGAGCAGACCCAGGACTGCGGAACCCGTCTGATCGCCACCGATGGCGTCTTCAGCATGGACGGTTACATTGCCAGACTGGATCGCATCGCCGAGCTCGCGGAGCGCCACAACGCCCTGTTGATGGTGGACGACAGCCATGCGACGGGATTCGTCGGCGCCACCGGTCGGGGGTCGGCCGAGCACCACGGCGTGATGGACCGCGTGGACATCTTCACCTCGACGCTGGGCAAGGCACTGGGCGGGGGGTCCGGCGGATTCACAACCGGCCGGCAGGAGATCATCGACCTGCTGCGTCAGCGGTCCCGGCCGTACCTGTTTTCCAACACGTTGCCGCCGCCACTCGTGGCCGCGGGCATAAAAGTGTTCGAGATGCTGTCCGGCTCCACGGAACTGAGGGATCGCCTGGAGGAAAATACGCGTTATTTCCGCTCCGCGATGAGCAAGGCCGGCTTCGACATCAAGCCCGGCGAACACCCGATCGTGCCGGTGATGCTCTACGACGCGCCACTGGCCCAGGAATTTGCCAACCGGCTTCTGCATGAGGGTATTTACGTGATCGGCTTTTTCTACCCCGTGGTTCCCCAGGGCGAAGCGCGCATCAGGGTACAGGTTTCCGCGGCCCATGAACGACAGGACCTGGACCGGGCAGTGGAAGCATTCACGAAGATCGGGAAGGCGCTCAGCGTAGTGAACTGAATCCCCTGTCAGCCGTCCAGTTCGGCCCGCACGGTGTCAGCCAGCTGCTGTGCGAGGCTCTCGACCTGGGTGGCGTCCGAGCCTTCCAGCGTAACCCGGATCAGCGGCTCGGTCCCTGATGGCCTGAGGATGACCCGGCCCCGCCCTTCCATCTCTGCCTCGATCTCCCGAACCGCCTCGGTGATCCGCTGCGAGCGGCCCAGCCGTTCCTGCGCCCCTGCCGAAACGGGCACATTGATCATGGTTTGCGGAAACTTGGTCATGCCCTGGCGCAATTCCCGCAGCGTTTTGCCGCTGCGCACCATCAGCTCCAGCACCTGCAGGGCAGTCACGATTCCATCGCCGGTGCTCGTGCGGTCCAGCGAAAGGAGGTGCCCTGAGGTTTCACCGCCCAGTGTCCACCCATTCTCTATCAGCGCCCGGTGAATATGCCGGTCGCCCACCGCGGTGCGTACGAACGGCACGCCGAGGTCGGCGAGCGCCAATTCCAGGCCCAGATTGGTCATGACGGTGCCGACGACCCCGCCCTGCATCCGGCCTTCCGCCTGTCTCGCGCTGGCGATGATGAACAACAATTCGTCCCCGTCCACCAGCGATC
>Ga0316576_10001397_pt1 | contig 12907 bp, 7 predicted proteins | sample S0NA_FD_203075 | JGI IMG/M metagenome (GOLD analysis project Ga0316576, IMG submission 203075) | Rhizosphere microbial communities from salt marsh grasses in Alabama, United States - S0-2_050615r3r5 | ecosystem: Host-associated > Plants > Roots > Rhizosphere | place: USA: Alabama | collected... | reverse complement strand
TTTCTGCTGCGGCCGGCGATGCATCCGCCCTGGCCGCGTCTTCTCACCCCGGGGTGCTCAACGTACTGTCAAGTACGCCTCCGCGCCCCAAGCTGAGAAGACGCGGCCAGCATCGGCGCCTCGTCCCCCTCGTGACGAAACCCCATGAATAGTCCGGGCTAAACAGGTTCGCACCACGTTGATGTATCTCGTGGCTCGGCAGGATCACGGTGCATCAATGCGGTCCGCGGCGCCCGTTAGTTCTTCCACAAGATCATCGTGGACCCCGTCCTTCGTGGAACTCCTCAAGCCCAGGCAGCTCCTACCAGTGCAGAGGAGGTTCGTCATGCGCAGGTTTCCGGTCATCGTCGTCGTTGCGCATCTTGCCCTTGCCGCCGGCGTTGGCGCTGCCGGCGATTTCGATGTCGATTTCACGGAGGAGGACGTGGCCCGGGCGGTCGAGATTGCCGAGCTCCGCTATGGCGATCCGGATGCCGATCGGGAGCATCAGCGGATGCGGGCCGCCGAGCTGTTTCCGCCTTTCGATGCCCAGATCTATCGCCGGCAACTGCGGTCGATCTCGGATCCGATGGAGCTGCGGTCGGCGTTTCTCGTCCTCGAAGGCGACCGGGAAGCGCTCGACTTTGTCCGGGAGGCCCGTACGTATCCACGGTGGATGGACGCCGATGTCGTCGCGCGCCTTGATGAGCTCGCGGACGAGGCCCCAAGCCGGTACCACCGGGTCATGTGCCTCCGTTACGCCGCAGCCGGCCACGCCGACAACGGTGATCTCGAGGCCGCGTGGTCGGCCATCATCGACTCGATGCTCGCGATGCCGCCGGACTCCACTCTGGTCAAGGCCCACGACAGGCTGTGGAAGCACTTCGACGCGGGTCGGACACCGAGCGAGCAATCACAGCTGCGCTTCTTCAGGGACCCCGGCCGAGGCTACTCGTCGAGCACGGGAACAGCCGAACCCCCAAAGTGCATCCCCGGCCTTCGGAGCTCGTGCCCGGTGTGTCGCAATGCCGAGCTGGCGGCGAGGATCGCGGTGACGAGATCGCTGCCGGAGTCCAGCTCGCGTGGCGACCGAGCCACCGAGTGGCTCGCAGCCACCATCGCAGCTGCTCGCGGGTTCGCCGATCCGACGGATGCGCTCCTGGTCGAAGCAAGGGGGCTGAAGACGGTGCTCGGGAGGGGTGATGTCGATCCCGAGCTGCGCGTCAAGCTCACCGCGCGGCTCCGAGAAGTCGCACTGGCGCTGCACGACGACCTCGACGGTCCCAGGGTCGCTGCCGAAGCCGCCGACAGGTGCGCCCTGGTACCCGGCATGGAAAACGATGCCGCACGGCTCCTGAGTGATGTCATCGTCCGCGGGAAGCCGTATCCGTGGGAGATGCAGTCTGCGATCACGTGGCTCGAGCACATCCGTCCGGACCTCGCGCGGTCGCTTTTCATGGAGCTTGCCGCCAGGGCCCCCGACGACGTCCCGTGTCTGGCGATGTCGGGGCTCGGCAAGCTCGACCCGGATGCCGATCGCGCGCGGGGATGGAAGATTCAGCTGGCGCGGGGGCTGTGCGATGCCGAGCACGATCGTTGGAACGGCGCCGTGGAGCAGGCTCGACGCGAGCTCATCAAGGAGTACCTCGAGGCGGGCGACACCCGGCGCGCCTTCGCCGTCCAGGCGCTTCACCACTACCGTTCGTTCTGCGGGGTCGGGGCCATGGAAGCGAGTGCCGGGATCGTCAGAGGTCTTGCGGAGCTTCAGATCGCCGCAGGACTCGATGATCGCGGGGCCGCCCAGGCTTACCTCCTGCGGGCTGACGAGGGCCGCTCTGCAGGGATGAGGTAGCGGGGTGGGCTGGATCGCTGCGACGCCGAAGGGCTGAGCCAGTCATGCTGGCCGGGTCGGCCGTGAGTGCGGGCGAGACGCCCGAAGCCACAATGCGGTCTGCAGGGGAGATGCCGCGGGCGGGACGCCGGCGGCGACGGTCGGAGCCGGGAGCGGTGCGATGGGATGGTTGTGGGGCGGGCGTCCCGCCCGCCCCACAACATCGCAACGGATTGGCCGCCGGGGGTGCCGCCGCCTCGGGGTGCGGCCGGTCACACGCCATCACGACCGGGCGAGCCTTAAGATGAGGTATGGGGGCAGTCTCGATCCCGCGCGTCGCCTTGCTGATGATGGTCGCCATCGGGGTGTCGGCGGCGCCGGCGCTCGCCGTCGACTACTACATCTCGAGCTCCGAGGGGGACGACTCGAACGATGGGTTGTCCGCGGCGAGCCCCTTCGCCACGCTCGGGATGGTCGACACGCTCGTCCTCGGTCCGGGAGACCGGGTCCGGCTCAAGTGCGGCGATCGCTGGCGCGGCGAGCAGCTTCGGGTCAACGCAGCCGGCAGCGCGAGCGACCCGGTCGTCTTCGGCAGCTATCCGTCGGATTGCGTCGACCGGCCGGTGCTGTCCGGGGCGCTGCCCATCTCAGGTTGGACGGTTCATTCGGGGAACGTCTACGTGGCCGACCTTTCCGCCGGCGGCAACGCCGGGTCGTTTCCGCTGGGGATCAGCCAGCTCTTCCGGTCGGAGGAGAGGCTGCCGTGCGGGCGGTGGCCGAACCTCGATGCGGGCTACGCCTTCGTCGACGCCGCTCCCGCGGGCAACCAGCTGACCGACGCCGCGCTGCCCTCGGCGAGTTGGACCGGCGCGGTGTTGCGGATCAAGACCCAGCGCTGGCTGCTCGTCAACCGGGAGGTTGTCGGCAGCAGCGGCACGACCCTCACTCTGAACGAGGCGGTCGACTGCCGCGGCGGCTCGTGCGCCGGTTGGGGGTACTTCCTACAGAACCACAGGGCGGCCCTCGACCAGGACGGCGAGTGGTCGTACGACGCCGCCACGAACCGGGTCTACCTCGACTCCCCCTCCGGCCCGCCGACCGGGATAACCGGCTCGGTGGTGCTCGACGACGACCCGGTTCACCACGGCGGGGTGATGATCCAGGCCGATGCCGAGTACGTCGTGGTGGAGAACCTCGAGATCACCCAGTGGTGGGCCAACGGTGTCGGCGCCCAGGGGTCGATGCGCGGCGACGTCTACCACCACGTCGCTGTGCGCGAAAGCGAGATCACCGACATCGACGAGGCCGCGGTCAGGCTCAGCACCTGGGTGTGGGAGGCGCTGAACGGTCGCGACGGGCTGCGCGGCGGGCGCAACATGGCGTTCGTGGGCAACCGGATCGACGGCGCCAACCACTTCGGCATCACCGGCTACTTCTCCGACACGCTGATCGAGGACAACGACATCTCGGGGATCGGCCTCATCGCCAACCTCAACCCGTCGGGAATGGGCTGTGGGACAACCGGTGCGAGCTGTACCGAGAACGGCGACGGCGTTCGCATCCGCTCCTACGAGGTCGAGGACTCCGGCCATCACAACCAAGTTCGGCTCAACCGGATCAGCCGGACGGGCTACAACGCTGTCGACGTCTTCGGCCCCTACTCGACCATCGAGTACAACCACATCGTCGAGCCCTGCTTCTCGAAGGGCGACTGCGGTGGAGTGAGGGTCTTCGGCGACGGCAGTCTCGCCACCACCGACGTCCACGACATCACCCTGCGGTCCAACATCATCGTCGACAGCGTCGGCAACGTCGAGGGCGTCCACATCGACTACCGGCAGCCGTTCGGGATGGGCCTCTACATCGACCACTACTCGCGCGACGTGGCGTCGATCGGCAACACGATCGTCAACTCCACCTTCACCGGCCTGCTCTACCAAAACTCCACCGGAACGATCACCGGCAACACCATGCACAACAACGCCACAGGGATCTACTACACGGGCCAGATCAACCTCGCGGGCGCACCGACACAGATCAGCTCCATGACCGGCAACGTGCTCTACGGGCTCACCGGGAACGCGTGGACGCTGGTCCTCGACGACGGCAACCTGAGCGGATCCAACCACAACTACTTCTTCCACCCGTACGTCCCGCTGCACATCACCACCGACGGGTGGGCGGGACGCAAGACCTTCCCCGAGTGGCAGGTCTGGAGCGGCCAGGACGCCGACTCTCGCGACAATTGGTTCTGGCTGTCAGCGGGAGACCCACCGCTGTCGCGGGTCTTCACTAACCCGACCGCGGGCCCGGCGGAGGTGTCTCTCCAACCCCGGAAGTACCTCGATCTCGACCAGAACCCGGTTTCCGGCGCCATCACCCTGCCCGCCTTCGGCTCTCGTGTGCTCATCGACGACGGGCTTGCGGAGGGGATCTTCGCCGATGACTTCGAGACCGGAGGTACCGGCAGCTGGAGCTCGACGAGTCCTTGAGGTCCGTCATCACATGGGTGCCCCTTGCAATGGGTGCCGCTGATCACAACCTCACAGCTCGGGGCGGGGGGCTTGTGGCGGTGGATTGAGCTCAGCGTCCCGTCCGTGCTGCGATGCTCTGAGGCGCGGGCCGCACACGGCGGCTGAATTCGGGCGAGACGCCCGCACCACAACAACGCGCGATGTGACTGGTTGGTGGCGCGGGCGTCTCGCCCGCGTTTCTGGCAATTGAAGTGAGGCCATACCTCGACGGGTGCGACGGTCGTAGGAGGTCGGTGAGTGTTTCCCGATGGCGACGGCGCGGTGGCGTTTTGTGGCGACACGAGCGCGCCGGCCTCCCGCGTGGGGGATGCCGAGAAGCGGGAGCTCTTGGTCCGAGAACGGTCTGCCGAGTATGTGTACAGGCTTGGTGCTTCTGTCCATTTCTCCTGCTCCTGTATGCTCCTCTCTAATGGGCGAGGAAGCGCACCAGGTGACCCGGCTCCTCAAGAGCTGGAGCAGCGGCAATGAAACCGCACTCGATCGTCTGATGCCGCTGATGCACCGGGAGCTGAGCCGGTTGGCTCAGGGCTATCTGCGACGAGAACGAGACGATCACACGCTGGAAACGGGAGCTCTCGTCAACGAGGCCTACATCCGGCTGGTCGACGCCAGGAATGTGCAATGGCAGGACAGAGCCCATTTCCTGGCCATCGCGGCTCGCCTCATGCGCCAGATCCTCGTCGATCACGCACGCGGTCGCAGCAGCCGCAAACGAGGGGGAGGCGCGGCGAAGCTGACCCTCGAGGAGGCGCAGTGCGCCCTGCCTTCGACCTCGATCGACATCCTGGCCCTGGACCAGGCCCTGACCCGCCTCGGCCAAACCGATGCAAGAAAAGCCCGCCTGGTCGAGCTCCGCTTCTTCGGCGGTCTCGAGCATGAGGAGATCGGTGAGGTCCTCGGCATCTCGTTGTCGACCGTTGAGCGTCAGTGGCGACTCGCCCGCGCCTGGCTTTACGCAGCCTTGTCCGAAGCGCCGCAGCCGTCCTCGGGTGCTTGACGGATTTAGGGCTGTGGAATAGCGTTACGGCCTTCGAAGATGAGTGGAGAACGAGACCTCAATCATCAACGCCGCGTCGAGGAGATCTTCGAGCTCGCTGTCGCGCTGCCCGGCGAGCAACGGGGCGCACTCCTGGATTCCGAGTGCGACGACAATGCCGGTCTCCGCGCCGAGGTCGAACGCCTGCTCAGGGCCGACGCCGAAGCCGGGGGCTTCCTCGAGACCCCGGTCGCCTCGGTCGGCGAGCTTCTCGGTGACGAGCCCTGGAAGGGGCACACGCTCGGCGACTACCGGTTGGTTCGCTGCATCGGTGAGGGTGGCATGGCCACGGTTTACCTCGCCGTGCGTGCCGACGACGAGTACCAGAAACAGGTCGCGGTCAAGCTCTTGCGCGGCGGCCTCGAGGGCCCGGAAGCCGAGCAGCGGTTGCGGCGTGAGCGGCAGATCCTCGCCAGCCTTGAGCACCCCAACATCGCCCGCTTGCTTGACGGGGGTACGACCCCCAACGGTGCGCCCTTCATTGTCATGGAGCACGTCGAAGGCGAGCCGATCGACGAGTACTGCCAACGGCGCCACCTCGACATCAGCCAGCGACTCGGGCTCTTTCTCCAGGTACTCAGCGCCGTCCAGCACGCCCACAACAACCTCGTCGTGCATCGCGATCTCAAGCCGAGCAACATTCTCGTTACGGAAGAAGGAACACCCAAGCTTCTCGATTTCGGCATTGCCAAGCTGCTCAACCCGAAGCTCGCCGGCCAGAGCGACCCGACCCGCGCCGACCTACTCCTGCTCACTCCCTCCTATGCCTCGCCCGAGCAGATCAAGGGCCGTGCCATCACCACCGCCAGCGACGTTTACTCGCTCGGAGTGGTGCTCTATCGCCTACTCACCGACGCATCACCGTACGAGACGGACACAAGTGACATCGACAAGCTTGTCCGGTCCGTGTGTGAGCTCGATCCTCCTCGCCCGAGCCGCGTGCTCGAGCAGGCAGGTCGTCGCGCCGAGAGTCGCCAGCTCAGGGGCGATCTCGACCAGATCATCCTCAAGGCTCTCGAAAAGGAGCCGGCTCACCGATACCAGTCGGTGGAGCAGCTGGCTGAAGACCTTCGCCGTTTCAACCGTGGTCTCCCGGTGTCGGCGCGCAGTGCCAGCTCGGCGTACCTGGCGCGCAAGTTTCTGCGCCGTCACCGTTGGGGCGCGACGTTTTCTCTCGTTCTGATTGCGGTGCTTCTCGGGGCCGGTGGGCACACTGTGATGCAATCGGCCCGCACTGCGGAGGCCCTGAGAGTGGCCGAAATGGAGCGCGAGAAAGCGGAAGCGATCAACTCCTTCCTGCTCGAGATGCTGACCTCGGCAAGCCCCAATGTTGGCGAGGGTCGCGATGTGACGGTGATCGAGGCCATGGCGTCGGCAGAAGATTCCATCACCGATTCACTGGTTGGACAGCCCGAGATCGAGGCCGCCGTGCGGCGTGTCATCGGCGCGACGTATCGGGAGCTCGGCCGCTTCGAAGAGTCGGAGACGACGCTTCTTACCGCCCTCGGACTGCAGCGGGATGCTCTCGGCAGGAACGAAGACGTCGCGTTGGTGCTCAACGACCTCGGGCTGACCAAGCAGAAGCTGGGCCGACTGGACGAAGCCGAAACGTGTTTTCGCGAAGCCCTCGAGCTCGACCGTCAGCTCCTGGGCCCGGAGGCACCGGCTACGCTGAGGTCTCTGAACAACCTTGCCGGCGTCCTGCGCAGCCTGGATCGGCTCGATGAGGTCGAGCAGCTGTGCCGGGAGATCCTCGCCACGTATGAGCGCTCGCCGTTCGCGATCGATGAGGCCGAGGTCGCGACCGTTCACGCCAACCTCGGCATCCTGCTGATGGACAAGGGCGATCTCCACGACGCCGCGACCGAGCTCGAGCAGGCACTCGCCGTCTTTCGGAGGCTTCACACCGGCGACCACCCGGACATCGCCTCGACGCAGGGCGCCCTGGCCATGATCTACGAGGACCTGGGCCGATACGATGAGGCCCGCGAGACGATGCATGCCAGCATCGAAATGCTGGTGCGTCTGTTCGGAGAACGCCACCCCGCGGTCGGGTACAACCGATACGGCTTCGGCAGGATCTTGGTTTCCTGCGGGCAGAAGGCGGAGGCGGAGCAGGCCTACCTGAGCGCTCTCGAGATCCTCAGTGAGACCCTCGGACCGTCGCACACGATGATCGCCGACGTGAGCATCGGGCTGGCGAACCTGTACCGGATGCTGGGCAACTGGCAGGAAGCGGAGCGGCTGCTTGATCGGGCAGAGGGTATTGTCGTTCCATCCCTTGGCAAGGAAAGCCATCTCTACGGCTTCGTTCTCGGCTCGCGGGCATGGTTGCAGTACCAACAGGGCCAGTTCGACAACGCAGAAGCAACCGCCCGACAAGCCCTGGAGCTCCGCCGGAAGCTGGTTGGAGACGAAGGATTCGCGTATGGCGCGAGCCTGTCGGCACTTGCCGCCATCCTCGGCCGACAGGGGCGCACCGACGAATCGCTCGAGGCCTTCGCACAGGCGATCGGGATCCTCGAGACCACCGGTGGTTCCGGAGCCGGCAGGCTCGTCGAATGTCGCTACAACTACGGCAGAGTGTTGATCCAGGTTCAACGATACGACGACGCGGAAGATCAGCTCCTGCATGCCCTACAGGGGCTGGAGGCGAACCGCGGCTTCGACCCCGGCAAGCGGGTCGACATTCTCGATGCGCTCATCGAGCTCTACGATGTCTGCGGCAACGACGATCGGCTTGCAGATGTCCGAGCTCTGAGAGCTGCGACCTCAACCCAACGCTGACTCCTCCCGAAAGCTCATCCGGCGTCCTCGCGACATGAAGGGTATTGCCGCTCCTTTCCGCATACATGGGAAGAAGAGCGGCAGACGGCCGCTCACATGCAATCGAGGAGGTCGGAATGAAGAAGATCCTTGTCATCGGTCTGCTCCTGGCGGCGACGACTGCGGGGGCCAATAACTACCTGACCAGCTACGCCTACTACCCGGTCATTTCCAGCACCAATGGTGCGGGCGGCACTCGTTGGCAGACTGAGTTCAGCATTACCAATCCCCACCCATTCGACATCACGATCACGTTCTACGTCGCCCATAACGGCAGCTACGACGAGTATCTGCTCACCGTTTCCGGAGGCGAGACCTTGACCTGGAGCGACTTTCTGGCCAACGGTTTCCATCTTTCGGGCAACGCGGCCGTCTACGTCACGGCCGAAGACGACCGGAACCCGGGGCACAACAGTGATTGTTTGAGCTTCAGCTCGGGCGCCAAGGTCTACAACACCGGCGGCAGTGGTGGGACCTACGGACAGGAGATCCCCCAGGCCGACGTGCTCTCGGGATTCCTCGGCAGCTACGTGGCCTACTTCAGCGGAGTCAAGAACTTCGGTACGCCCGGCAGCAGCGGGTACCGTACCAACATCGGTTTCTGGCACACCGGATTCTCGACCAAGAACCTGCGCGCGCGGATCTTCAATGGCGCCGGCACCAAGATCTGGGAGAGCACGATCACCGTGGAGCGCCACAAGCCCAAGGTGGTGTCGATCCCGGCCAACGTTCAGGCGGGAGTGCTGGTCATCGACACCATGGGTGAGTACGTCGACTGCGCCGTGTATATTTCGGTGGTCGACAACCGCACCGGCGACGGCGCGTTCCGAAGCATGACCAAGGCCGACCCGGATGATCTCGCGGTCTGCGGTGGTCTCGCCAAGTGCGGATGGATCTCCCCGACCACAGCCTCACCGACAACTCGCGACGAAGCTGCCGATCGTCTCCACCGCCTGATCACCGGTGATTCGACGTCAGCGATCGATCCGCTCCCAGTCGGTCAACCGGATGGCGGGTACGAGCCTCCGTCACCGCCGAGCGAGCGCTGAACCTGAGACGTGGTGTTGCTGCGTTGACCCGTTTTCACATTTCGGGGTCAACACGCAACAATGCGGAACGTGGTACCTACTGCACCCACCGACGAGAATCCCGGCCCGGTCTATCGAGGGCGATCGACCGGGCCGGTCAATCTCGAGGCAGAGGCTTACCGAGAACAGCACCGCGATGCCGATGCGGTCCTCTTTCTTGAAACGCACCTCCTTGTGGTTCGAGCCTCAGAACCTGTGAATCGCTCCTGCGTGGTAGACGCCAAACTCGAGCTGGTCGGGATTGGATCCGGCGTAGTGATAGTCGGCGCCGAGCTCGAGGATCCAGCGCGGGTTGAGGTCCTTGCGGACGCCGAAGCCGAGGTTGAAGCCGAGCTCGTTGGAGCCGTGATCGGGGAAGTAGGCGCCGAGACCGCCGTTGACGTAGCCCCGCCAAGGGGCACCGCCGAGCTCGTACTTGAGGTTGAGCGACAGGTTCCAGATCGCGGTGTCGCCGGAGACCACGGCCGAGTCGGCGGCGAACTCGTTGTAGCCGACAAGACCGACCAGCCAAAGCCGCTCCCTCAAGGCGTATTCCAGGTCGAGGCCGGCCATCCAGCCTGGCCCGTAGAGCGCATCAAGGTTGCCATAGGGTTGGGTGCCGCCAAGGTGGAGGCTGAAGCCCCACTTGTAGCTCGGCGGGGTCGGACGATGGACGACGATCTCGGAGGACACACCGCCGAGTACGTCGCCGTCGAGCTCGAACGACAGGTCGAAGCTCGCACGGGCGCAGATGGCGGACTCGTGCGAGCTCACGGTCGCGAGGCGGCCGTCACCGTCCAACGGCGGGCATTTGCCCTGGTAGCTGAACTCGATCGTGAGGAGCTTTTCCTCGCCGGCGGCGAGCGGGATCGCGTCGAGGTTCGGGACGTTGGCGGTGACCTTCCAGCTGGTCGGGTCAGGCTCGATGATGATTCTGCCCGTGGCCTGCTCGGAAAACGGGTTGCTGATGTACATGCTGAACGGCGCCGGCGACGGACCGACCGTCGGGACGTTGCCGAAGTTGTTCTGGGCGAGGTTGTCGTAGGTTGCGCAGGCGTCGCCGGTGATCTCGACGATGACGCAGAAGTGGTCGACTCCGGCAAACTGGGGCGGAATCGAGGTGAGATCCCACAGCACCTCGACGTCGTCGTGGTTGCCGTTCATCAGCGCAGGACGGTTGATGGTGGCGATGGGCTGGGCGTTGGCCATGTCGATGACGCCCGTGTAGGGGACGTAGCTGAAGCTGACGGAGAACGGCGCTGAGGTCACACCGCCGGTGTTGGTGACGCGGGCGAAGAGGTGGTTGTCGGACTTGCCGATCGAAGGCTCGTCGGCCTCCTGTACGCCGTTGCCGTTGTTGTCGCACCAGATGTCGGGAGTCTGCCAGTAGGGCTGGACCCGCGGGTTCAAGTTGTAGCCCCACGGGGTGATCGAGAGGTTGGGGTCCGAGCTCATGCTCATGAAGACCTGACGAAGCCGACGCGAGCAGGCGGCGCAGAACGGCTGGCTGGTGCTGCGCATCATGCACGTGGACTGCGACCGGTAGATGCCGCAGCTGTAGAACCGGTTGCCGCCCTCGAAGGTACCGACGACGCCGTTGAGGGCGGCCGGCGGGCTCTGGGCGACGTTACAATCAGTCTTCTCCCAGGTCGGGACGGGGGTGGTGGGCAGGATGAGGTCATGCCACTTGACGTCGGCGCGGTTGGTGGCAGCGGTGATGTTGGCACGAGTCGGCTCGGCGCCCGTGTAGGTCTGGAGAAACTCCTCATACTCGTCGGCGAGATCGCCGATGGCGTGACCGAGCTCGTGGATCACGGTGTTCTGGAAGCCGGCTCCAGTGGAGGAGTACGTGATGTTGCCCCAGCGACAGCCGCCGTGCTCGGTGTCGTTGACCAGCACGAGCACGAAGTGCCAGTTGGCCGTGGCGCCGTTGGCGGTCGCCTGGACCAGCGCGGCGTTGCTGCTGCCGATGCAACGCTGGGTCGAGCCGTCGGCGCAGTAACGGGTGTCGAGGTAGGTGTCGTTCAGCGTGCTCGTGGGATAGCAGGGCGTTGGCTTGTCGGTGCCCGAGTCGGTGGAGCTGATGTTGACCCGGTAGATGTTGACCGACGCACCGCAGGCGCCGAAGACGAGCTGGTTGTTGATGGTGTTGACCACCTGCTGGACTTGGTTCTCGTAGGTCGTGATCTCGGTGGCCTGGTAGCCGTCACCCATGATGACGATGTTGAACCGCTGGTTGTCGGGCCCGTTGTCCTGGATTTTGGTGGTGCTGATCACCGTGCCGTCGCCGACTCCTGCGAAGGTGGTCAGCGGACAAAGGACGACAGCCAGCCAGACGACGAGCCGGAGCGAGCGTCGCGGAGATCTCATTGCTCACCTCCCACGTTCATCCGGGTTGCGGGTCCGACCCCGGACTCGGGCAGCAGGAATGTGCCGAGTGGGGCGGTCCGCCGCTTGTCGGCCGCGTGAGATTCCTGATCGGAGGCTACCTTCGAGAAGCGGAGCATGCGGCTGCCGGGTGGGGCCGGAACCAGGATCGAGAACTCCGCGCGATCGACATGGATCGACTTGTTCACGATCTTGTCCGGTTCCGCGGGATCGACGTACTCCATGAGCACGAACGACGGGTCGTCGATCAACACGCGGATGAGGGCCTTCTGGTCGCGATCGAGCATCTCGAGGTAGGTGCCGGACGGGGGCGTTGCCTCGGTGATCACCCGATCGGTGACCGTCAGTGGGAGCCGGACCTCGAGGGGCATGGCCTCGAGCGAAACGATCCTGCCGTTCTCGTAGACCCCGGTTACCCGGTATGCGTGATCGAGCTCAGCCGACTCTTGCGCCAGCGCGACCGTCGTCACCAACAGAAAAGCCAGTGTGACCGCGGCGACAATGGACCCGTTCGCGGCCGTTCGTGTGGAAGTTCCAATTCGCATCAGCGCACCTCCTTTGTTGTCGGGTGCGCCGCATCGCGCACCCGGTGACATGTCCGCGAGCCCCCGCTCCACCGACCCGTCCGCGACGGGTCACCCTCGGATCCGAGGCGCCCAGATCGCCGCGGTTCGGCCGGTCATCCCTAATACGAAGAGGATGCTCGGAATCAACGTAAGTCGGGCAGGTCAATGCCGGCTTCACCCGTTTGGGTGAAGTGCCTGGTTTTCCGACGGCAGTCGCCTTCGCGGCCGCTGTGACGCGGGCGTCCCGGCACGGGTACCCCGCCCGCGTCTTTGCGGTCTGAGGTGCGGGTTTGCCTCGACGGGTACGACGGGCGTGCGAGGTCGGCGGGTGTTTCCCGATGGCGACATGCGGGCGGGACGCCCGCACCACAACAACACGCGATGCGGCTGCTTGGTGGCGCGTCGGGCGATTCAAGAACGACGCAAGGGTTTGCTTCGCTCATCGTAGCGACTAGCCCGTCCCCTTCCAGAAACTCTGGTGGGAACAGCGTCGTTCCCGATCCAGAAACGAGCGGTTTTCGAGCAAGGTTTAGGAAACCAAGGGTTAGCGCGGAGGCGTACTTCGGTACGCCGCACAAGGAAACCCGCAGGTTGACGCCAAGATTGCCGAAAGGCGCCGTTTCTGGACGGGAACTAGCCCGGACTAGGAGTCACCGTGGAAGTCACGGTGGATATTGGCA
>Ga0316576_10001396_pt1 | contig 12911 bp, 11 predicted proteins | sample S0NA_FD_203075 | JGI IMG/M metagenome (GOLD analysis project Ga0316576, IMG submission 203075) | Rhizosphere microbial communities from salt marsh grasses in Alabama, United States - S0-2_050615r3r5 | ecosystem: Host-associated > Plants > Roots > Rhizosphere | place: USA: Alabama | collected... | reverse complement strand
ACTCGGTAATCATTTGTTCACTGGACAGCAGTTTGCTAAGTCCTTATCACGCCTCATCAGCTGTCTCCTACGGCCGGTTGTTCGCCCTCGATCTGGTCGACTGGCCATGGGACGCCACCGAGAAGTCGTGACCTTACAAAGAAGGCCCAAGGTGATGGGGCGAATTGTGTCCGGGCCACGGTCGGTATACACATAGAGGGCAACGACAGCGCCGAAGAGTAAGGAGGGGATGTGGACTTCGCGCGGCCCGAATCCTTCATTTTCCTTATCCGGCCGTTCCCAGGCGGCGCCGGGTGAGCCAGGCGCGGATCTCCGCAAAGCGCTCGTGGCTGGCCTGGGCCATCACCAGGATTATGCCGAAGGTGACCAGGGTGTTGGTGAGCAGGAAGAAGAGAAACTCTTCAACCGGCAGAACGCCGCCCAGAAGGAGCCCCACTGACTTGTCCGGGTTGATAGTCCAGATGCCGCCGCTGATGGCAAGAGCGTCAGCCGCGCTCAGATAGAGCGTCAGCGGCAAGATAGTCAATGCCACCAGCCGGCGGTAGCGCCAGAGGATGTCGGCGCCAAAAGCAAACTGCAGGGCGATCGGCGGCACGGCCCAGGCCAACTCCAGGCCCATGTAGATGCCCGGCTGCCAGCCGCTGGCCAGCAGCAGCACCGAAGCGAGCCAGATCACGGCCGCCGTGGCGGCGCTCCAAAAGCGGTAGCGCCTTCCCTTGGCCGCCAGGTCAACCGTGACCGGCAGGCGGCGCATCAGAAATACGATCCACAGGCCGGCCAGGATCGGTTGGACAACAAAAAAAGTATATTCCTCAACCGGCACATAGGCGATGGTGATGCCCGTCACCAGCGCCGGGTCGTACCACCAGACACGTGTGGCGACAAGATAGTTATCCCAGATGGTGGTATATGTAAGGGCGATTACCACGTGCAGGGCGATAGCCGCCGCCGGGGCCCAGGCGTGCAGTTCAGCGGGGATCGCCCGCCCGCGGGCGCGATCCCAGAGCGCTACGACCAGCAAAAGGGCGATGGGCATAAAAAGGAAAATGGCCAGGAATCCGAAATAGGTCATGATCAGGTGTCAGTAGTCAGTGAGTCAGTAAGCCAGTAGTCAGTGGACGGTGTAGAGTTGGCCGTCATACTTTTCTATCCTTCCAGGAGATGCCACGGCCGAGGAGGCGGGAAGCCATGCCCCAGAGAGCGGAGAGCTGGACGAAAAGTGCCGCCGCCGGGGCCAGCACGGCCGTGCCCACAGCCTGCCGGCGCCTGCGCGCCCTCGCCCCCTCGCTCCTGCGCTCGCTAAAGCGCTTCGCCCAGGGCACGAACCCCAGGATCGCCGCTGTCCAGACCAGCCATAAGCGCGGCATAACGCGCACATAGCGGCGATTAAAAAGCAGCGTCCACAGCGGCATCAAGACGCCGGTGACGAACAGGGCCGGGACGAAGGCCCGCGGGCCGCTGTAGCGCAGGGAGCCCGAGCCGAGGCGGTTAATGCCATGCCACATCTGGCGGCGGTTTTCGTACATATGGACGCCGGCCAGCGCCTCTCCCCGGAATATCGGCGCCGCATACCCCTGCTGCGCCAGGTGCCGGCCGTAGGCCAGGTCATCCATCATCTCCGCACGCACCGCCGCGAAGCCGCCGCTGGCCTCATACACGCTGCGGCGCACGAGGAAATACTGCCCGTTGAGCACCGGATCGGAGCGCCGCTGCGCGGCGAAGAGTCCGGCCAGCGCCACCATCAACACCGCGCTGTTAAACCAGCCGTCCGTCTCCTGCTGCAAAAAGGCGCTCAGGCCATCCAGCCCGTGCCCTTCGGCGAAAGCCACGACGCTGGCCGCGCTCACCGGGGTGTGGATCGTGTCGGCATCTGTAAAGAGCAGCCACTCGCCGGTCGCGGCGCGCGCGCCCGCATGACTGGCATGCGGTTTGCCCAGCCAGCCGTCCGGCAGCTCGGCCGCCGGCAGCAGGCGCAGGCAGGCCTCCTCCCGGCGCATAAACTCGCGCACGACGGCCGCTGTTTCGTCGCTCGAATGGTCGTCAACCACGATAATCTCGAACGGGCCGGGATATTCCTGTTCTATCAGGGAGGGCAGGAGACGCCGCAGGTTACGCGCCTCATTGCGCGCCGGGACAATGATCGACAGCGAGGGCAGTCTTCCAGCGCTTGCCTGCTGCGGCAGTAGCGGCAGATCCCGGTAACGGCGCTCCGCCCGCGCCAGCAGCGGCAGCACGGCCAGCGAAAAACCCAGCGTCCAATAGAGACGCCATGTTACAGGACGCGGACGCGCGCGGAAAACCGTGGAAGAACGCGGCAAATAGCTGCTTTTACCTGCGGACATCCGTCTCCATCCGTGCTTTCCCTGTCTCAGCTGACTGTTGACTGTTAACTTTTGGCTGTTTTCCCGCCCGCCGGATCGCCGGCGCCCGCACCACCATCTTCACACCCGGCCGCGGCTCGAGCGTCGCGCCCATGTACGGCCGTACTTTCTGGCCCGGCGAGAGCTGCAGGTCGAACTGCTGCAGGATGCGCGCCAGCACGACGCGGCTTTCCACCTGGGCGAACGTGGCCCCAATACAGTTACGCGGCCCGCCGCCAAAGGGCGTGTAGGAAAGCGGCTGCCGTCGTGCTTCCTCGCTCCCGCGCCGCGCGCGATCAAAGCGCGCCGGGCAAAATGCATCCGGCTCCTCCCACACCGCTTCATCGCGGTGCGTCAGGTAGTTGGAAACCATCAGGCGTGTGCCCTGCGGCACATGGTAGCCCAGTAAATCAAGATCTTCCCTGGCGAAGCGATTACCGACGTGAATGGGCGGAAAAAGGCGCAGGGTCTCCTTGATCACCTGGTCCAGGTAAGGCATTTCTGCCTGCGTGTCATCTCCCAGCTCCTGGGCCACGATTCCTGCCCGCGCTTCAGCCGTCGCGCGCGCCAGGGTCTGCGGGTGCGCGCCCAATAGATAAAGCGCCCAGGCCAGCAGCGCCGTGCTCGTGTCGTGCCCGGCGATGAGCATGGTCAGCAGCTGGTCGCGGATCAGATCGTCGCTCAGGCCCGGCTCGTTGATCAGGCGGCCCAGCAAGTCATCTTCCGGCCCGCCCTGCGTGCGGCGGCGGTCGATCAGGCCGTAAAGATAATCATCCAGCTTCTGCAGCTCTTTTTGGCTGCCGAAGCGCGGCATGTCCGGCCACACGATCCAGGGGCCGGGCGAAATGATGTGGATAGCTTTCAAAATGGGCTCCCAGAGTTCCGCGAGATCGGGGCTGAAGTCGGTGCCGTAAAGCGTGCCCAACAAGATGAGCAGCGCCACCTTGCGCATTTCCACCAGCATATCTACCTCACCCTCGTCGGGCCATCCCGCCAGCACCTGGTCGGTATAGGCGATCATCGCCGGTATGTGCGCGAGTGAGGGCGCACGCCGCATCGCGGGTTCCATGCAGGCGCGCAGGCGGTCGTGCTCCTCACCATCGACGACGAGCACGCCGCGGCGCAGCAGCTTGACGACCGGGTCAGATTCGCCGCGCCAGCTAAATTTATCTCGCTGGCTGACCAATACTTGGCGATTAAAGTCCGGGCCGGAAACGACGACCGGCTTGAAGCGGGGCAGGGTTATCTGGAAGATGCTGCCCAGGGCCTCATGCATGCCGGCCATGGCCGTGAGCAGGGAACGATCGCGGATCAGGTCCTTGAGGATCTTCAGCCCGGTTGGGCCATCGGCCGTCGGCGGCGCTTTTTGCTGTTGCTCGTCCGCAGCCATTCTAATCTCCTACCATGGACGGCCGCGCGCTCAAACTGCCCTCAGGGCTCGATTCGCGCCCGCGCGTAGGCGCGCCGGTAATCAGCGACTCGGCGATGATCGAGGAGGAGAGCACGCCGGGCAGCCCGGCGCCGGGATGGGTGCCCGCACCTACGAAATAGAGATTGTCGAAATCTTCGGAGCGGTTATGCGGGCGGAACCAGGCTGACTGGGTCAGCACCGGCTCCACGGAGAAGGCGGCGCCCAAATGGCTGTTCAGCACCGTCTCAAAATGACGCGGGTCGATCATGTGCTCAACGACAATATTTTGTTGCAGGTCGGGCAGGTAGTTCTCTTCCAGGAACTGCATGATGGCGTCGCGATATGGTTTCGCCGCCTGCTTCCAATCAATCGCCCCACCCAGATGCGGCACGGGTGAAAGAACATAAAAAGTCTCGTGCCCTTCCGGCGCGAGTGAGGGATCCGTGATCGTGGGCATATGCAGGTAGAGCGAAAAATCGTCGGCCAGCACCTTCTTGTCGAAAATATCGCTTAGCAGGCCCTTGTAGCGCTCGCCGAGAATGATGTTGTGATGCGCCAGGCCGCAGTCGGTGTAGCGTCGCCGGGTACCGAAATAGATCACGACCAGGGACATGCTGTAGCGCGTGAAACGCCGGTAGCGCGTGTCGCTGTTGCGCAGGCCGCGCGCCTTGGCGGGAATCATGTTCAAATAGGTCCAGGCGACATCGGCGTTGGAGATGACGTGATCGGCATGGTGAACGCTGCCGTCGGCCAGGCGCACGCCTGTCGCGCGGCGGCCATTGACCAGGATTTCGGCTACCTCAGTGTTGAACTGGAAATGGCCGCCGATCTCCTCGTAAAGCCGGGCCAGGGCATCGACCAAGGCGCCGGTGCCGCCCATGGCAAAGTGCACGCCCCACTCCCGTTCCAGGTAGTGGATCATGGCGTAAATGGAGGAGGAATCAAACGGGTTGCCGCCAATCAATAGTGGGTGAAAAGAGAAGGCACTGCGCAGAAAGTCGTTCTTGATGAAGCGGGAGACGTAGCCGTAGACGCTGCGATAGGAGCCAAGCTTGACCAGGTCAGGCGCGACGCGCAGCATATCGCTCACATGCAGGAACGGCTTGTCCGCCAGCTCGACGAAGCCTTTCTGGAAAATAGCTTGCGTTGTGGCCATAAAATCCTGGTACCCTTGCACATCGGCCGGATTCCAGCGCCGGATTTGCTCATAGATGAATTGGGAGTCGCCGTTGTAGTCGAATGCCTTTCCGGTGTGGTCGAAGATGCGATAGAAAGGATCGAGCTCTACGAACTCGATATAATCCTCGCGCTTACGGCCCGCCAATTCAAACAGATCGTCGAACATGAAGGGCGCGGTAATGACCGTGGGACCGCCGTCGAAGCTGAAACCGTCCAGCTTGTAGGTGTAACCGCGGCCTCCCGGTTTATCCCGTTTCTCAAATATCTGCACATCATAGCCTCTGGCGGCGAGACGAATACCGGCGCCCAAGCCGCCAAAGCCGCTACCAATGATAATTACCTTTTCCGCCATGGTACTCTCCTTATCCAGATTACGGCCGTCCCTGTTCGCGCGCAGGCGGAACCGTGATCACGTTCTCGCGTAGCTGTTGGTTATGCTGCGCCACCATATGCCGGGTAAGCGCAGTGCCTTGCGCCCGCTGCTGATGTGGGCGCGATGGCTAAAGACGTTGTAATCATGTACCTCAATATCTTCCAGGATGGCGCTGTATAGCTCGGCCGCCGCGGCGACGGCGACCCGGCCGCGCGGCTTGAGCAGCGCCAGGCCGGGCATGGCTTCGCTGTAAAGAGCCCGTGCCCGCTCGATCTGAAACCGCAAAAATGCCCGCCAGCGCGCGTCGAGCCGCTGCGCGGCGATATCCTCTTCCGCCAGGCCAAACGCTGCCAGCTCGTCGAGCGGCAGATAGAAGCGGCCATTGCTCCAATCCTCGGCAACATCGCGCAAAATATTGGTTAACTGCAGAGCGATGCCCAGCTTGACCGCGTAGGGGATGGCGCTCTCATCCTCAAAACCAACAATATGCATCGACATCAGGCCCACAGTTGAGGCGACGCCGTAGCAGTAATCAGCTAGATCGGCGAAGGTCTCGTAGCGCTTGACGGCCAGGTCTGTGGCTACGCCGTCCAGAAGCTGTTCGGCGTACTGGCGCGGAATTTGGAAACGGGCCCGGGCGTCGGCCCAGGCGAAAGCAACCAGCTCCTCCGGGGAAGGGCTGCTGCTGAGTGAGCGCTGGCGCCAGCGCTCAAAGTGACTGGCGTCGGCTACGCCCCCGACCGGCCGGTCGACCAGGTCGTCGCTGACACGACAGAAGGCATAGAGGGCGCGCGTCGCCCGGCGCTGCTCAGGGGCCATCAGGGCCGTGGACATATAAAAAGTGGCGCTGTGCTGCCTGGTGACTGTTTCGCAGTGGGCATAGGCGCGTTCCAGCGCCAAGGAATCGCCTTCCACCGGCCGGTGTTCGACGACCCAGTTTTCTAGCGGCGCGTAGGCTAAGTTTAAAAGGCGGTTCTCCCAACTATCCAGCTGAAGCGTCATCTAGAATGCCTCCTTGTGTCTGTTGTTGTTCTGCTCCGTTTCCTTCTCCAGCTCGCTCTACGAGCCAGAGCCCATTCAATAGAAGGTCAATGGCGTCGTGTACCAGGTGGTGGTCCACGGCTGTCCCGGCGTGACCGGCTGTCCCGGCGTGACCGGCTGTCCCGGCGTGACCGGAGGTCACGATGTAACTGATGCCGTCCATGAGCGATAGGAAATAACCGGCGAGTTGAGCCGGGTCAATGGGCCGGATTTCTCCCCGCTCTTGTGCTTCGGCAAAGAGCGCAGCGACAGGGGCAAAGAGCATCTCGTACGCCTGCCGTGCCAGAAGCTCGCTGTGTGCTTTGGAAAGCGCGGCCATGTCCGTTTCCAGCATGCTTAACAGGCGTAAGGGCGCGTTATTCATGAACCATTCGCCGACAGCCAGCAGGCGGGCGTCGAGAGAGCTGTCGCGGCTGGCGGCGACGGCGCTTGCGACACCTTGCTGGTGGCGCTGTAGATTACGCATGGCGACTTCGACATAGAGCTGCTCCTTGCCCTCGGGTACGTGATAGTAAAGGGAAGCCTGGCGCATGGCCAGAGCATCAGCAATGTCGCGCATGGAAACAGCCGTGTAGCCGCGGGCGCTAAAAAGCTGCGCCGCTTGCTGGAGAACCCGTTCCCGTGCTGTCGTTGATGCTGCTTCCATAAAATATACTCGAATCCACTCGCTCTGCATTACTTATCTACCGTTCGTTCGGTAATATAGTGTATGTTGCATATATTGTCAATCTTTTATGAATATTTTGTATAGTTTTATGGCGACAACGCGCTCCACCTATCGCTATTATACCCGTCTGCGTGCTTGACATCTCGCCGGCACCGGCTAAAATTTACGAGAAGATATTGAGACAAAATATCAAAAAAGAACTCACCTGACCTGCCAATGAGCGAACTTGTCCACCAAATCAACTACCGGGGCATTGACCACGACCCGTACATGCCTACTCTGGAAATGCGCGACGTGTACGCGCTCTACAACGGCAGCGCGACGGGGCGCGATGATCAGGCGTCCCCCTACGCCCTGGAAGATATTAGCTTCCAGGTACAGCACGGCGAGCGCGTGGCTGTCGTCGGGCCAAACGGCGCCGGCAAGAGCACGCTTTTTAAGTTGATTGTCGGCATGATGTCCCCGGCAAGTGGCGAAGTGCGCCTGTACGGGCACGTGCCGGACGAGCATATCTGCATCGCCTACGTGCCGCAGCGCAGCCAGGTCGATTGGAGTTTCCCGGCGACGGTGAAGGACGTGGTGATGATGGGCCGTGTGGGGCGCATCGGCCTCTTCAACCGCCCCAAACGCCAAGATTGGCAGATGGTGTACGACAGCCTGGAGCGGGTCAACGCCACCCATCTGAAGGACAAACAGATTGGCGAGCTGTCCGGCGGCCAGCAGCAGCGCGTCTTTATCGCCCGCGCGCTGGCCCAGGAGGCGGAACTGCTGCTGATGGATGAGCCCCTGTCCGGCCTCGATCTGCCCAACCAGGACAGCCTGTTTGATATCCTAGACGGCTTGCGCGCCGACGGGGTGACCGTGATGGTGGCGACTCATGATTTGAATCTGGCCGGTGAACGCTTCGACCGCGTGATGCTGCTTAACAGGCGCCTGATCGCCTATGGGCCGCCGCGCTTGGTGCTGGATACGGCTAATTTATTGGCAGCCTACGGCGGCCACATGCACCGCATCGGCGAGGGCGGCGAGATGGTCCTGGCCGATACCTGCTGCGACTACGGAGAATGACGGAACCGTGCCAGGGCGGGCCTGCCCGCTGCCTCCTGCCCCATGCTCACTTTCCTGCTCGAACCACTGCAATTTAGCTTCATTGTCCGCGCACTGCTGGCGGCAATCATCGTCGGCGTGGTCTGCTCCGTCCTGGGTGTCTACATCGTGCTGCGCGGCATGGCCTTTTTTGGCGATGCGCTGGCGCACACCATCCTGCCCGGTGTGGTCATCGCCTTCTTGCTCGGCTGGCCGCTGGCAGTCGGGGCCCTGATCTTCGGCGTTTTCACGGCCCTGGGCATCGGCTTCTTGACCGATCGGGGCACGCTCAAAGAAGACACGGCGATAGGCGTCGTCTTTGCCGCGTTTTTCGCCCTGGGCGTGGCCTTGCTCTCCGCTTCCGGCAGCTACACCATTGACCTGGCGCATTTCCTGTTTGGTAACCTGCTTGGTGTGTCGCGGGGCGATCTATGGGTCATCACTGTCCTGGGCGCGATCGTGCTGCTGACGATCGTGCTCTTCTACAAGGAGTTTATGGTCATCACCTTCGATCCGGTGCTGGCGGTCACGCTGCGCCTGCCGCAGACTTTTTTGCGCTACCTGCTGCTGATCCTGATCGCGGTGACCATTGTGGCCTCTTTGCAGGTCGTGGGCATCGCTTTGATGCTGGCCATGTTTGTCACGCCCGCGGCAACCGCCTCCCTGCTCACGCGCCGCCTGCCGGCGATGATGGTTACGGCCGCGGCGATCGGCGCTTTTTCCGGTGTGGCGGGCGTTTACTTATCGTACTATCTCAACATCGCTTCCGGCGCGGCGGTGGTCCTAGTGGCTTCGCTGATTTTTGTGCTCGTCTTTTTGTTTGCCCCGCAGCGCGGCTACGTGTGGCGTTGGGCGTGAAGCGGCTGGTAGAGGATTTCTCGAAGGGAGTAAGAATCGATGGGCGATCGTGCTGAGGTTTTGCTGGATGCTTTGGCCGCGGAAGGCCACCGCCTGACGCCGGCCCGGCGGGCGATTGTAACTGCCCTGGTCGCCTGCCGCGGGCATATCACGGCCGATGACCTGGCGTTACGCCTCCGTGAAGCAGCGCCGCAGGTCGGCCGCATGACCGTTTACCGCACCCTGGAGCTCCTCTGCGACCTGGGGCTGGTGCGCCCTATTTTCCTGGGTACGGGCGCTGCGCACTACGTGCTGATGGACGGCGGCAGCCACCACCATCTGATCTGCATCCAATGCCAGCGAGTAATCGACTTCGATCGCTGCCAGGAAAGCGCCCTGGCCGAAACGCTTGGCCAGCAGTTCAATTTTGAGGTCCAGGGGCACCTGCTGGAAGTCTACGGTTTGTGCGACGTATGCCGGGTGACCAACTCTCAGGTGCCGGGCACTTCTGAACCGCCTGGCACCTGACAAAACCGATTTCACGCGTCCAGCGTGCCGGGCAGCAGGCCCAAGGGTAAAGGCGCCGGCCGTTCGCACGTGCTGTTGACAGCCAGGCGCCGCCCTTCAGCGGCGGCAATGAGCAGGGACTCCATCACGTCCAAAACATGGTAAGCGAGGTCTCCGCTGGCCCGGTGCGGCCGTCCGCTGCCAATGGCGTAGGCCAGGTCGGCGACCCCGATGCCGCGGCGCACGGTCGCCGAATGGGTCAGCGGCACTTCCTGCCAGATATCCGTCCCGGCGCGCCGCAGCCGCACCGGCCCGCCAAACGTGTTAGGATCGGGCACGCTCAGTGTGCCCTGCGAGCCGTAAATCTCAATGCGCGGCAGCTCCGCCCCACCCTTGATATCAAAGCTGGTGATCATCGTCGCCACCGGGCCGGCGGCGAAGGTCAGCAGGCCGGCCACGTGCGTGGGCGTGCTGACCGGCAGGCGCTCGCCAAAGCGCGCCTCACTGGTTGCGATCCGCTCGGTGAAGGAGATGCGCGCCGCCGCCGAAACATCGGAGATCGGGCCGAGCAGGTGAACCAGCGCCGTCAGGTAATAGGGGCCCATGTCAAAGAGCGGACCCGCGCCAGCCTCGTAAAAGAAGGCGGGATTGGGATGCCACGATTCCGGCCCGCCGCTCATCATGAAGGCCGTGGCGGCTAGCGGCTTGCCGATCCAGCCGTCATCGATTAGTTTGCGGCAGGTCTGCAGGCCGCCGCCGAGAAAGGTGTCCGGCGCGCAGCCGGCGCGCCGGCGCTGGCGCACGGCCGTTTCCAGGATCGCCCGCCCATCGGCCGTGTTCAGCGCCAGCGGTTTCTCGCTGTGCACGTGCTTGCCGGCGCTGAGCGCCTCCAGACTAACCGCAGCATGGGCCGCGGGAATCGTCAGATTGAGCACAATGTCAATCGCCGGATCGGCCAGGAGGTCGGTCACAGGCAGCGCCCGCGGAATATGATAAGACTCCGCCGTCTCTCTTGCTCGCGCCATCTCCAGGTCGCTGCAGGCGGCTACTTCCAGGATGGGGAACTGGCGGCAGCCCTGGATATAGGCGCCGCTGATGTTGCCGCAGCCGATAATGCCAACCGTCATCTTTTTTGTCATCTTGTCCGCTCCAATCGGCCGGCCACTCTTAAAAAGACCGGCACAACCAAAAAACAAATGTGATTCACGAAATTATCCCATTTGCGGCTCAAAACGGCGAAAAATCGGCCGTTAATTCAGGCTCATTTGACGTATTTTGCGGCATGAGCGGGTGCCACCCGCGCCCGCGATCGCCTAATGTTTTGAAAGCCGTTTTATGAGGCCCAATATCAGGGATAGTAGTACGGATCAGCTTCAAAACTGCCGGACGTGGTGTTGACATAGTGAAAAACCATACCCCCACATATGGTGCCTAGTTCCCTAGCTACCCCCTACAACTAGGCATGTGGGTCACCCGTCAAGGGGCGAACCTTAAAAAATCCGAATTTTTTAAGGTTGGCCGTTTTGTAAAAGAATTGAGCTTTTAAGCCTTTTTGCATTGCCCCAGACATAGCCAAATGTTAGAATGAAAGTCCCGTTGCGAATGTTTAGGAAGGATCGAAGGCAGGCTTTTTTATACCAAACTACCTGGCACAAAAGGGAGCACTGGTTGAGTCGCTCAAAAAGCCTCGAACGGAAAAGAGAAAATCGTTCAATCTCCTGGTCGCACATAGCATCCATGCCTGTGGACGCCGCGGGTAATTAAAGGATCAACAGACAGTTTTTTTGCAAAAGCGGGTTAATGACCGAGGATAAGGGACGCCTGTTTACCACGAGCAGATAGGGTCCGCAGTAAGAAGAAATCATGTCACCTGAAACAGCCTGGAAAGCAACACTCGGCGAACTGGAACTCCAGATGACCAAGGCGACGTTCAATACGTGGTTGAAGGATGCGCGCCTCCTCGGTCAGGAGAACGATGAATATATCATCGGCGTGCGCAACGACTACGCCAAGGATTGGCTCGAAAACCGCCTGCATGATACGATTTTGCGCACGCTGTCGGCCATCGTGGGCCGGCCAGTGACGCTGCGTTTTGTGGTTTGGTCGGATGAGCTGATTGCCGGGCCCGCGACTTTTGCCGACGGCAAGAAGGTCCCCGTGAAGAAAAACGCGCCTAAGAAGGCCCACGTCCTGCGGGAGACGGCCGTTATCCAACCTGCCCTGCCCAATGGAAGCAGCGGCGCTAATCTCAACAAGCGCTTCACCTTTGCCAGCTTTGTCGTTGGCTCCAGCAACCGCCTGGCCCATGCCGCGGCGCTGTCCGTGGCCGAAAACCCGGGCCAGACCTACAACCCGCTCTTCATCTACGGCGGCGTGGGCCTGGGCAAGACGCACTTGCTGCATGCCATTGGCCAGCGCTGCGAAGAAGCGGGTCATGTTGTCTGTTATATCTCCTCCGAGACCTTCACCAACGACCTGGTGCAGTCTATTCGTAACAAAACGATGGCCGAGTTCCGCGAGCGTTACCGCACGCCGGACGTGCTGATGATCGATGATATCCAGTTCATCGCCGGTAAGGAAAGCACGCAGGAAGAGCTGTTCCACACCTTCAATGAGCTGCACAGCCAGGGCAAGCAGGTGATTATTTCCAGCGACCGGCCGCCGAAGGCAATGGTTACCTTGGAAGAGCGCCTGCAGTCACGTTTTGAATGGGGACTGATGGCCGATATCCAGCTCCCGGACCTGGAGATGCGCAAAGCGATCCTGCAGTCCAAGGCGGACGATTCCGGCGTTTATGTGCCCGATGAGGTGATCGAGCTGATCGCCCACCGCGTGCGCAAAAATATCCGCGAACTGGAAGGCTCCTTGAACAAGGTGATGGCCTATTCGCAGTTGACCGGCCAGCCGGTCGATGTGGACCTGGTGAAAATGGCCCTGGCCGACCTGGTGCAGCGCACAGACCGTGTCACCGTCGATCAGGTTGTGGATGCCGTCTGCCGTTATTACCAGGTCACCGAAGACGCCATGTCCAGTTCCAGCCGCAGCCGTACGATAGCGTACCCGCGGCAAATTGCTATGTACCTGGCGCGTACGGAAACCGATGCTTCCCTCCCGCAAATTGGCGCCCGATTGGGCAATCGGGATCATACAACCATCCTATATGGGTATGAGAAAATTGCCAGGGAAGTGGAGCGCGACGACAGCATCCGCCGCGATACCCTTGAGATCAAGGCGGCGCTGTACGATTCTGAGTACGCGTTTGTGTAAACCATCGTTAGGGGCGATGGGATGTGTATGAAAAGCCGGGATTCCGCACGGAATCCCGGCTTTTTTTGCATTAATCTAGAAGCGTCAATCGCCTCGTTCCACGATATCAGTCTTGCGTCCGCTGGAACGGTTCCCGGAAGCGGGCGTGACAATCCTGTTTGGGCTTTCTAGGAGATATTTACA
>Ga0316576_10001395_pt1 | contig 12913 bp, 1 predicted proteins | sample S0NA_FD_203075 | JGI IMG/M metagenome (GOLD analysis project Ga0316576, IMG submission 203075) | Rhizosphere microbial communities from salt marsh grasses in Alabama, United States - S0-2_050615r3r5 | ecosystem: Host-associated > Plants > Roots > Rhizosphere | place: USA: Alabama | collected... | reverse complement strand
CGCCCGACAGCGTGTCGACGGTGACCCAGATCGAGCCGCCGGCGCCGCCGCGCTGGTGATAGTCGCCGTAGCCGGAGTTGGCCCGGATCGCACCGTCGAGCCTGAGCTCGTTGGCGACGATGCGCACCACGCCACCGCCTGGACGGCCGCGACTGGGGTCGTGTCCACCTGCGCCGGCCTCTTGCGGCCGCGTCACGCTGCCGTAGGTTTCCGCGGCCGTGCCGGTGGTGATCCCACCCTCGCCCAGGTGACTGCCGCCGGCATTGTCGGCGCTCGCCAGCGCCGCACCGGGGTAGGTCTGGTTCGCTCCGTAGCCCTTCTCCGTCACGTCGATGACGGCCCCGCAGGACACCCGCACCGATCCCGGCGTGTCGATTGTCAGCCCTTGCAGATTCGGGGTCGTGAGCGTCGCGCCACGGAGCAATGTCAACGAGCTCGGGGTCAGGTTCGCCTCGGCCGTGAACGTCCCGGCGGCGAGGGTCAGATCCTGGCCCGCGTAGTCGGCGCTCAGCGTCTGGTCGCCAACGAGAATTGTGCCGCCGACCGCGATGAGCTCAATGATCTGCTGACCGACATTGGCGGCGTAGTCGCGTGCGCGGACGGCGACGGTGAAGCTCTCGCCGGGCAGCGCCCCGGCCGGCGGGGTCCAGGTCAGTGTCCCGGTGTATGCGGACGCGTTGACCGTCACCGGATCTCCGTACGGTGTGCCGTCGACGGCGAGCTGCACCGTCTCGATCTGGTCGTCGTCGGTGACCGACACGCTGATGTCGACAGGCAGGTCGGGTGCGACGAGGTCTCCGTTCATCGGGCACGTGATGGTCACGACCGGCGCGTCCGGATTGTCGAGCGGCTCGACGGTGATGTCGCGGGCTGCGGTACCGAGGTTTCCGCTGGGGTCCGACGCTTCCGCTGCGATGGGATAGACGGTGGCTTCGGTGACGGGCGGCGCCACCCAGTTGATCACGATCGGATCGCCCGCCGTTGCGGGTGTCTGGCCGTCGAAGGTCGCCGCGAGCGAGGTCACCGAGACATCGTCGGTCGCGCTGATCGTGATCGTGATCGGGTCGCCCGCGATGTAGGTGTCGCCAGCCGAAACCGGCGACAGCTCGATGGCGACTATCGGCAGAGTCGTGTCCGGCGCGACGGTGATCTGAATCGGGTTCGTGTCCACCGCAACGCCGCTGCCGTCCGTGACCGTCGCGACCAGATCGATGGGCGTCGAGCCGTCGGCGTCGGGTACCACCGAGACCGTGAATGGGACGTCGACCACGGTGCCGCTGACGTTTGCCGTCTGAATCGGCTGCGTCGCCGGACCGCTGGCGGTCAGCGTGACCGACGCGACGCCCTCGGCGTCCTCTGCGTGGACCGTGACGGTGGTCGAGAACCCGGCCTGGACGGTGGTCGGCGCTCCGGCGGCGAAGGCGAGCAAGCCTGTTGGGGCCTGGTTGGGCAGTACGGTCCAGCCGAGCTGGTGCTCCGTGGTGCGGCCGCCGACATCGGTGGCGGCGAGGGTGTAGATCGCGTCGCCGGCAACGGCGTCGGGCGGGACCGACAGGTACAGCGGATCCGGGTCCACGGTCTGCGACACAGGCTGGCCGTCGCTGGCGCGGGTCCGGCCATAGTCTCCGAGCGGCCACGACTCGACCGTGGATGCGAGCCCCACCGCGCTGGACACCGTCCAGCTCACCCCGATCGACGACCCGACGCCGACATCGGTGCCGGCCTCTGGGGTCGAGGAGATGATGATTTCGGGCACGTCGCCGCGCAGACCGGCCCGCGCCTCGGCGCCGAGGTCGAGCGACGCCGGGTCGTTGAGCGCCGGCGACGGGTCGCCGTCCGGACCGACCTCGAGGTCGTCGTCCGCAACGAGACGCACGACACCGTCCGCGGACACCGCGGCGTACCTGGCACGGCCGTGCGCGGTCAGGCTGCCGGCGCCGATCAGCGAAAGCACGTCGTCGAGCTCGATCGCGGTCGCGTCGACCTCGAGCTCGACGCCGCCGGCGACATCGCGCTGGCCGACAACCGGCCACAGCGCCGTTTCCACCCCGTCGTGCTCGACCACCAGAGAGTCCCCGGTGATCTCGCCCCGGGCGTCGTCGACGGCGACGGTGACGAGCCGCTCGACCGGAACCACGTCGACTACGACACCGTTGCCGATCGCCGGCAGCAGCGTCGGCGCCGCGGGATGGCCGAGATCGTTGTTGACCACGAGTCGACCGACACCGGACGACACCCCGGTCGGAGGATCGAGCCCGTCGAGGTAGATCGTTCCCGCACCGGCGAGGAAGGTCCCGCCGTTGCCGCCGCCCCGGGCATCCGTCTGCGCCTCGAGGTCGACGTCGCCGACGAACTCGCGGTAGGCGAGCGCGATCCGGCCGCCGCCGCCGCCGCCGCTCCGGCTCGCATCGGTCGAGTTGCCGCCGCGGGCGCTGATCAGCCCGCCGCCTTCGAGCCGTCCGGCGACCAGGTCGATCGCACCGCCGGCGCCGCCGCCGACCGCGCTGTCGCCGCCGTCGGCAACGATGTCGCCGGCGAGGTGCACGGTGGCGTCTCCGGCCATCAGTCGGATCACGCCGCCGCCGCGGCCGCCCGCGGTCGTGCCCCAGCCGCCGCCGCCGGCGCCGGGCAGGTGGGGGTGACGGATGCCGTCGAAGGTGCTCGACGGCTGAGTGCGGGTGGTCGTGCTGCCCCAGTCGCTGGGCGCGCCGAACCAACCCGAGCCGCCGTGCGAGCCGCCGGCACGGCCGCCGGCACGGGTTTCACCGGGCAGCACGACGGCGTCGCTGTCGGTGCAGCCGAGCAGGCCGCGGCTCGCCAGGTCGATGCGCGCCCCGTGGCCGACCGCGAGCACATCGCCGATCTCGAGCTCGAGCGGGAAGAAGAGGATCGGTGAGCCGTACGAGTTGACCTCGGGCGCGGTCAACCTGGTGGTGCCGCCGGAGGCGGGATCGCCCAAGTACAGGTACAGGCTGTCGAGAAAGCGCACCGTGCCGTCGCTCTGCGGGTAGACGCTGACGACCGCACCGTCGAGCAGAAAGACCGCGCCGTCGGCGACGCCGCCGGCGCCGAGCATGGGATCGCCGGCGAGGACGGGCGTCAAGGCACGCTCGTAGACCTTGCGGTAAGGCCGCGCCTCGAGCCGGACGGTCGAAACCACGTCGCGTCCGCCGCTGTCGACGACACGGACCTCGAAGGGAATCTCCGACCCGGACGCGATGCCGTCCGGAACCGTCCAGACGAGCTGGTAGACGCCCTCACCGGGTCCACCGGTCCCGTCGACGAGAGCGCCCGGCACCGCGGCCGCAGCGAGCTCGATGCCGCCGGCGCCGTCGTCGACCGGGCCGCGGAACTCGACGTCGACGATGACGCCCGGCTCGGTGCCGCCCGCACCGTCGTCGTTGAGATCCGCGGCGTGGACCCGGAGCAACAGCGCCGCGCCGGCCCCCGGCGCCACGGAGGAAACGTAGCCCGCCGGCCACGCGCCGCCCTCCCACGGCGTCAGCCACTCGACCGTCGGATCGGTCGGGTCGACCGCCGGGGCGACCTCGAAGCCGTAGGTCTCGACGGTGGTGTTGCCGCCGCCGTCGTCTGCCGAGACCGAGGCCTCGATCGGGGTGACCTCGACGAAGACATCGTGCGGCACCGTCATCACCGCGGTACGGAACAGGTTTCCGGACACACGTGTGGCTGGCACAGGCGACGCGAAGATGTCGGGTCGATCGAAGCTCACCTCGGCTCCGACGACCCGGGTCTCGACGTCGTCGGCGAGGAACTCGAGGTAGAGGTCGTCGCCGATGTGGAAGCGGGAGCGCGCCATGCCGTCGTCGGCGTCGCGGGCGACGATGCCGGAGATCACGGGCCCGGTCTGGTCGTCGGCGACGATGACCGGCGGGCTGTCGAGCGACACGGACGCGCCGTAGGCATCCCGAGCGGTCACCCGGACGATCAGCTCGGCGCCTTCCGGCTCGGCCGCCGGGATGATCAGCTCGGCGGTCGGCGGCGTGAGATCGCCCCAGCTGCCGGACGGCGGACGGACGACCGTGAGCGTGACCGGACCGTCGAGCAGCGCACCGCCGGACCGCCAGAGCTCGAAGGACAGATCGAGCGAAGCGCCGTCCGGATCGGCAAGGCCGTTGGCCGTCGCGAGCAGCGTCGACCCAGCGTACGGCACACCGGGCACGGGCGCGAGGGCGGCGGCGCCCACCGAGCCGATCATCGGTGACTCGTTGGGCAGCACCTGCATCTCGACGAGTGCGATGTTGCTTGAGTTGGTCGACGTGTCGACCGCGCGCGCCCAGACCGGGAACGGGCGCGGGTCGACGCCGTTGCCCGAGTAGGCGGCGACGAAGGCGAGGCTGTAGGGCGGGTCGCCGACCGACACGTCGGGCTGCGTCGGACCGCCGGGCGCGGTCGGGTCGTCGAAGAAGTAGTCGACGCGATCGACGTCGCCCTCGGCCGGATCGAAGGGCAGGTGGTCGACCCCGGAGAGCACCGGTGTCAGGACGTAGGTCTGGCCGGGCGTCAGATTGCCGGTCGGCGCCAGTGGCGGGTAGGGGAGGTCGGCGATCGCCGGCGGGTTGTCGTCGCGCAGCCGATAGTCGACGGTGAAGGGTTCCATGACGTTGTCGTCGCCGTCACCGAGCCCTTCAATCACGATCCTCCGAGCGAGCGGGTTGCCGGGAATCGACACGCTGTCCTCGTCCGGGTTGATGCTGAGCGAGTAGTTCTCCCGGGTGAGGAAGATGTCGCTGATGAGCAGCTCGGACCAGGTGAAGCCGCCGGCCCCGTCGTCCTCGCCGTAGAAGTAGCTCGCGGAGTCCGAGATCTCGGGATCCGTCGCCACGATCTCCTCGTTGAAGTCGAAGCGCAGGTCCGCCCCGGGATCGACCGGCCGGTCGAAGGCCGGCTCGGTCGCGATCACCACCGGTCCTTCGACGTCCGACGTCGTGAAGTTCGAGCCGATGTTGCCGGCCAGGGTCAACGGACGGCCGACCACGTCTCGGACGCCGCTGCTCCCACCCTCGATCTCGATGCTGTACACCGTGTCGCTCTGCAGGTTGGCCGCGGGATCGAAGGCCACGGTCGGCAGGCCGTCGGTGGTGAGACCGCTGCTCCACACACCGTTGACCGTGCCGGATGGGCCGCTCAGCCGGAAGTAGGCAGGTAGCTGTGAGGTGACCACGGGGTGCAGAGGCTCGGAGAAGGTGACGACCACCGACACGGAGGTCGACACGTTCTCCATACCGGGCGGCGGGGTCAGCGACACGATCTGCGGCGGCCCGCCGTCGAGAATGATCGGCGGAATCTCGTTGTCGGTGCCGTCCGGGCCGACCAGGGTGCCGCCGACCGACCCGATGCTCTCGCCGTTCTGGGTCTGGGCGTCGACGGTGTAACCGCCGGTCGGCAGGACGTTGAACCGGTAGCTCCCGTCGGGGCCGGTGACGATGGTCTGAACATCGTTGAGCGAGTCGTGAATGACGACGATGGCGTCAGCCTGGGGCACCAGCGTCGTCGGGTCGCCGCTGTACAGGTCGCCGGGCACCGGCTGGTAGATGACGCCGTGTGCAGAGACCGCCGGTGCCAGCGCCACGTTCATGGACACGACCTCATCGTCGTAGGTCAGTGTCGCCGTGCTGCGGCCGCCGAACCCGCTGAACGGCGAGGTTGCGCTCGCGGTGAGCGGACCTGCTGGGACAGCGCTGAACGCAACCTGCCCGGTCGCGTCGGTGACCGACGGGAAGCTCACGCCTGACGCGACCAGGGTGACGCCGGCGCCGGCGACCGGCAGGCCGCCGGCGTCCTCGACCGCGACGACGACGACGCCCTTGGGGACGAGCTCGATCCGGTAGGGATCGGCGGTAGTGCCGCCGCCGGGCAGCGCGACGCCGGTCAGAAAATCGGTCGCCGACATCGAGGCGCGCCGCTGCTCGCCGGTGAGCTCCTGAACGGTGACGGTGCCGCCCCGCTCGAGCAGCACGTCGGGGAAGAGGTACGCGTGGCCGGGGCTCGCCTGGGTCGGCTGAACCAGCGTGAAGTCGTAGCTTCCACCCTGCTGCAGCCGCACGCTGAGCTGCACCGCCGACGGATCCACCTCGGCCGGGCCGCTGCTCAGCTTCTCGACCACCTGGAACGCGACGTCTCCGGCGGGCTCGAGCACCAGGTCGGTGAACGCCAAAGGCGCGGTCGCCGTGACCGTCGCCTGCCCGTGCGCACGGCGGTTCGAGCCGGCGATTCCGGCGGCAAGATCGAAGCTGCCCTCGGGGATGCCGCCGAACGAGAACTCGCCGAGCGTGTCCGGCTGGCCGCTCGTGGTGTCGAGTGCGGTCAGTGCGCTGCCGGCGAACGTGGTGCCAGTGAGCCGGACGGTCCCGCCGGGCACCGGGTAGAGCTTCGCCGGGTCGTCATACAGCGTGCCGGCGACCTCGCCGCGTTGATCGACGAACAGCGTCCGGGCCACCGTCTGCCCGGCCTCGCTCAGGGTGATCCCGTTGAGCACGCCGCTGCGCCCGGTCGGTGCGTGGAAGGCGTAGGCCGAGTAGGTGGCGAGCGGCAGCGCGCTGTAGGTCGCGACACCGGAGGCATCGGCGACCGTCTTCTCGTCGAGACCGGTGCGGCGGAGCGACACCTGGGTGTCCGGCAGCACGCCGCCGGTCTGCGGATCGCGCACCGTGATCTCGATGGCGCCGACCGAGGTCGACATCACGATGTCAGGGAGGTCGACGACCTGCCAGTCGCTCGAGATGGTGCCGTGCGCCGAGCCCTGACGGGAGGTCTGGGCCGGGTCGCGGGCGATGACCGTGACGCCGCCGGCGAAGACGTGAGACAGCTCGTAGGCGCCGTTGTCGTCCGCGGTGTACCACCCATTCTCGGGCAGCCGGCGGTAGGGGTAAGAGCTCTCCCGGACGAAGTAGTCCGCGTTCGGCACTGGAAAAGTGTCGGAACCGACACGCTCGACGACCCGGCCTCGGACGGTGCCCTGCGCTTTCATCCGCACCGTCAGGTCGAGTGTCTGGCCGCCGCCCGTGATCCGACCGCCGGCCATGCCGACCCGCTCGACCGAGCCGACGGTGGCCGCTGCGGTGACGGTGACGCCCCCCTCGGGTACGAGCGAGAACTCGAAGCGGCCGAGGGCGTCGGTGTGCTGGGTCTGGGGCAGCAGCCCGGCCGCCTCGAGCACGACCGGGGTGTCCGGGATCGGAGTCGTGCCGTCGACCCCGACCAGAGTGCCGACGACGCTGGACGCGGTGCCGAACACCAGGTCGACGTTCTTTACCTGTCCAGCCCATTCCACGGAGCCCGACGACGATCGGACGCCGTGGAAGGGGCTGAACGCGGTGATCTCGTAGCCGCCGACCGGCAGCTCGAGCTGGAGCCGGCCGTTGGGGTCGGTCTGGCTCTCGATGGCGACACCCTTGACGCCGATGCTCTTGCTCGCGTCGCTGTACCAGGTCGGCCGGTAGTAGATCTCGGACTGGACGCCGCTGCCCGCGTCGGTTTCGACCTGGACGTTGACGATACCCGACCCGCGCAACTGGACGGACACGAACGGCGTGTGACCGCCGAAGATGATCTCGGTCTCGGCGAAGCCGAGGTAGCCGACGCGTCCCGGCTGCAGCCCGTCGCCGACGTGTGCGGTCAAGCGCCACTCGCCGAGAATCAGATCGCTGAACAGGAACGAGCCGTCGGACAGCGTCGTCTTCTCGGCCGACGGGTAGCCCTCCCAGCTCGCGACCACCTTGACGCCCCCTATCGGCCGGCCGAGCGGGTCGAGCACGACGCCGCGGACGCCGCCGCGCATCTCGCGCAGCACGATCTCCGACGCGAGGACGACGTCGGGCGAGACATCGGTGATCGGGGGCAGCAGCGCGCTGCCCTGAAGCTCGCGATCGTAATCGATCGCGGTGACGCTGAACTGCGACTCCCCGACGCCCTGGACCGGCACACCGTCGATGGCGTAGTTGCCGACGGTATCGGTGTAGGCGAAGACACCCGGGCCGTTGATGAACACCGGCTGGTTGACGACATCGAGGGAGGTGTTCGTCACCGGGTCGAGGTAGGAGACGTGCCCGGACACCGTCCGGGTCTCGGTCCGCGTGATCGTCAGGCTGACCTCGGCGACCTGGTCGGCGGCGAGGGCAAGATCGGTCAGCACCGCGGTTCGCGACACCCGCCAGTCGGCGGCCTGGACGGTGACCTGGCCCTCGGGAACGTCGTCGAAGCGGAAGTGGCCCCAGCCATCGGTCTCGACCCGGCCGAGCGACGAGCCCGCCGAGTAGACCTCGACCTGAGCGCCGGCGAGCGGCTCGCCCGGCAGGGGCTCCCCGGCGTCGCGGCGGAACACGGTGCCGACCACCGTGCCGAGCCCGGGCGGCTGAACGCGCGGCATCTCGAGTGTCACATCGACCAGATCGCCGGCCCGCGCGAGCCCGATCGTGGCGTACACCGCGCGCCCCTCGTCGTCCCTCCCGGTCACCGTCAGCGGGCCGACCGGCATGGCGAGGATCTCGAAGCGTCCGTCGCCGTCGACGGTCGCGGTCTTCGAATCCTGGAACAGTGTGCTCGCCACGGTCACCCGTCCATCGGGCACGGGATCGCCCGTGTCGAGGTAGATCAGACGCCCGGTCACCGTGCCGCGGCCGAGCATGGCGATGTTGACCCAGGCGAGCCGGTTCTGCTGTCGGATCGTCGACGTGATCTCCTCGATGCCGGCCGGTTCGGTCGCCGGGTTGGCGCCCTCGGGGACGGTCGCGCGCAGGATGAACTCGGGCTCGATGGCGGGATCCGGCGGATCGGTCTCGACGAAGTCGAAGTAGAAGCTGCCGTCGGCATCGGTCACGCTGGCGGCCACGAGGTCGAGCCGCGACTCGAATCCGGTCATGGTGTCGACCATCCGCGGCCTGAGCAGCTGCACCGCGGCGCCGGCCGCCGGAGCGCCGGTACCGCGCAGCACCCGGCCGCCGACCAGACCGCCGTCGTGCTGCGGAACGAGCTCGATCTGCGGATCGGGGATGGCCGGGTCGAGCGAGCTGCCCCAGGTGTCCAGAATCGCGGTCGGGTCGATCAGGTGCTCGTGAACCACCAGCGGCCCACCGGTCCCCGGATCGACGAGCGCGCTCAGCGGGCTCGAGTAGCGCACGTTGACAACCCGTTCGGACGGCTGCAGGAAGGCCTGAATGCCGGTCTTCTCCGCGACCTTCGACACCGGCAGTCCGTTGACGTCGAGGCCGTCGAAGCTTGATCGGATGCGGTAGTTGGATCCGTCCGTCCCGGTCGCCTCGTCGGGCGGCCGGTTGAACAGATAGCTCAGCCCCTGGCCGTAGCGATTGGCGTCCTCGGCCGAGCCGATGCCGTAGTCCTGGCGCGCGCCGATGATCCTGAACGGCGGCAGCGGCACCTGGGTCAGGCTCGCGCTGACGCCGGCAACCGGCGCTGTGGTCGTGGTGTCGACCAGGGTGAATCCGCCGGCCGACGGGTCCGGGACGCCGGCGCCGATCGTGACGGCATACACCGAGCCCGGCGGCACGGTGACCGTGCCGAAGTCGAGCCGCCGGTACGTTCCGGCGTCGCCGTCGGGCACGACGAGCAGCAGCCGGCCGGCGGCGTCGGATGCGCCCTGGTTGCGCAGGAAGACCTCGAACAGCTCGTCGCTTTCGACGTGGCCGACCAACGCGAACGGCACCTCGGGCGCACCGCCCGGGGCGTCGCTGAGCGCCAGGACCTCGCCGAAGGGCACGCTGCGCAGGCGATCGGGGTCGTCAGCGAAGCCGCCGAGCCGGGTCCAGCCGCCGTCGACGAAGCGCAGCAGCTCGAGCTCGGGCATCGGGTCGACCATGTGCGGGATCAGCACCGCGCCGATGGACGGCCGGGTGTAGGACGTGGTCTCGGCGAAGTGGTCGAAGAGCTCGCGCGCGGTCAGCCCGCGCTGATCTTGTTCGTGGCGCAGCAGGGTCGCGAGCTCGGCCATCGCCGCGGCACCCTTGTCGGTCGCGCGGCGCAGCTCGTCGATCTCGGCCAGACCGTCGCGGTTGCCGAGCCAGTCAAGAGCGAGCACCTCGAGCGACTCGAGCAGCGGCTCGTCGAGGAAGGTCCGCTGGCCGGCGAAGCCCATGTCGACCGCGCGTGCTTCGACGTCGGACCGGATGACGCCCGGCAGGCCCTGCGGCGTCAGACCGGCCGGCGCCACCGCCAGGCTGTAGGCGAGCCCGAGGAAGCGCATGGCCTCGCGGTAGAAGCCGTCGTCGACGGTGTACGGCGTGGTCAGCCGCTCGCTGAAGCGCGGCAGCCGCAGCGTTGCCGGCGACAGCGGAATGCCGAGCTCGCCGACCCCGGTGTAGAGCTGGATCGAGCCCGCGCCCTGCGACGACGATGTCTCGACGGTACCGCCGAGCACCTTGCCGGTGGCGTCGGCGACCAACCGGTACTCGATGGTCTCCGACTGACCCGGCGTCAGGGTCTGGATGGTGCGGATGAAGTCGTCGCCGGGGTCGGCCTTGTGGGCCCCGGTGATCCGCTGGCCGTCGATCTCGACCGAGATCAGATTCTGGGTCGCCTGCGACAGGTTGGCGACGGTGACGAAGAGCGAGTAGGCGGTGCCCTCGCGCACCACGTCCGGGTGGCTGAAGGTGAGGTGGAACCGAGCGTCCACGACCTCCACCGCGGCCTGTGCACGGGTCGTTACCGGGGTGGTCTCGCGGCCGGGCCGTACCAGGTCGCCCGAGACCTCCATCTGCATCACATGGGTGCCGGCGACGAGGCCCTCGATGGTCCACACCGCCGAGCCCTGCTGCTCCGGAGCGATGACGTGGTCGCCGACATCGGTGAGCACCGGCACCGGCTGGCCGGGGCCGACCGGCGGCTCGGTCTCGGCGAGCCGCAGCACGTTGCCGTCGGGCAGCCGAAGGGTCGCCAGCAGGTTGTCGAGATCGACCTGCGAGCCGGCCGGCGCGCCATTGGCGATGATCATCGTGGCGTCGAAGAACTGGTTGAGAAACGACACGTTGCCCGGCATCACGATCGCGCCGAAGACCGGGAACGTGATCGGCTCGAAGGGCTCGTCCTCGACATCGAGGAAGTCCATCTCCGGGATCTCGAGACTGAACGGCGTGATCGACGGCGGCTGCCAACGACTCACCGTGTGTTGAACGTCGGGCGGCAACCCGCCGAGGTTGACGGTCGGGTTCGACAGAGGGTCGACCTGGCCGTTGCCCTGGTAGATGACCGGCAGGTTGATGGTGACGATCTCCGTGCCGAAGTAGAAGCCGACGGCGAAGTCGAAAGCCTGGAAGTTCTCCTGGCTGATGGCGATGCCGCGCGCGGCGAGGTCCTCGAGGCTCAAGGTGGTGACCGTGGCCGACGCGAGGGCGATCTGGCGCACCCGGATGATCGCGATCGACGGGCTGGCAGAGCCGAGCACCGCTCCGGTGGCATCGTTGACGAGGCGGATGTTCTCGAGCAGGTAGTCGCCCTGTTGCTGGAAGCCGGGCAGGAAGAACGAGCCGCCCGGGGCGGCGCTGAGCGGGATGGGCTGCGGCAGCTCGGGCCCGCGCAGCTCGGCGCGGACCGACAGGCCCGCGATCCGTGGATCGCCGGCAGCGACCGATCCGCATGGCACCGCGGCCCCGCCGTAGCAGGTGCGAACCACGGCGCGCTCGCCGACGTTGACGACCTGGTCGGCGTCGTTGACCTGGCCGTCGGCGTAGATCGTCAGCTGGTTGCCTTGGATCTCGAGCTGCGCCGATGCCAGCGGCCCGTTGGGCGACGCCTGGACCGTCACCGCAACCAATGCCGCCGTCAACGCCGCCAGTACCCTCGCGACCGCGGGTACGGCCATCTCCATCCTCCTGTTCGGGCGGGAATGCCCGCCCCTCAATGCCCTCCTACAGGCAAAACCGCCCGGCCGAGATGATCAGCCGGGCGATGAAACCACGATCGGTCGCGAGGTCGGTTGAGATCGGTTCCGGTCTTCTCATTGGCGCCCACCAAAGGAGATGATCTGCGGATTCTACGTTGGACTTTCTTTTGATGTCAACATTTGATTCCTAACTTTACTGACTCCTTGCGACGGGCTCTCAGAATCGCCGCCTCGTGGTTCGTGGCGCGAGCGGGCGCCCATTCTCTGTCATCTCGAGCGAGCGGAGCGAGTCGAGAGATCCCCCGAAGCCCGGAGCGGCGCCGACCTGAGCTGTGCCCTCGGGATCCTGAGGGGATTCCTCGACTCGGTCGTCGGACGCGCTCGCCCGGAAACACAGAAAAGCAGGGCGTGAGATGCGGCGCGCGCGTCCCGCCGCTCCGGGGCGACATCACCCCCAGCCTGCGCCACACCGTCGTCGCCGGCGGGACGATGGCGCTGCAGCCCGTCCCTGGTCTGTCCACCGCCTCTGTGAGGCAGGAGCCCCGAGGCTGTTGCTCGCCGATTCGGCGCCCGGCAGGTTTGCGGAACGCGCCAGCAAGGTCGCGAGTCGAGCCGAATCGGCGGAGCCGCCGCGCGCCGAAGAGACCCCATGAGATCACCGCGATCTCTCGACTGCCCGGCCCGTCGGCCCCATCACGTTGATTGCGTGCGGGTCGCTCCTGTTGATTCCGGCGGGCGATCTGCGAGCCCCGATCCGGGACACACATGGAGCGGAGGCGATGGAATTTAGAGATGGAATCCCAATCTTGATATGCTACACTCGGCTTCATCAAGACATTGAATGGCAGCACGGCCCGGTTCCTTGCGCCGGTGACCGAACTTCGAGTCAAGCAGCTTCGCAGGCTGGATTCTCCGTGAGGGGGTTTTCAGGGGTGAAGCCGAACATGGGAGGTTCTGAGATGCGTGCTCTTCGATCGTTGTTCGTCGTTCTGGCTGTCGCGTTGTCGGTCGCATTTGCACCGCCGTGCGGTGCGGTTGACAACGCCGCCGACAATGGGA
>Ga0316576_10001394_pt1 | contig 12913 bp, 11 predicted proteins | sample S0NA_FD_203075 | JGI IMG/M metagenome (GOLD analysis project Ga0316576, IMG submission 203075) | Rhizosphere microbial communities from salt marsh grasses in Alabama, United States - S0-2_050615r3r5 | ecosystem: Host-associated > Plants > Roots > Rhizosphere | place: USA: Alabama | collected... | reverse complement strand
CGCTGGGCCGCCCGAGCCGAGTACGAGACCAACCTCACCACCACCCGGCCCGCAGCCGCCCTCGACGCCGACACCGCCCGCTGGATCGCCCGAGCCGAGCACGAGGAGGCCGCAATCGATCGGTGAGCCCGCCGGTGCAGTCGAGAGACCCCCGGGCCGTGCCCGGGGGTCTCCGTTCGTCACGCCGTCAGCCGTCTCCGCCGAGGTAGCGGAGGTAGGCGGAGCACATCCACTCGACGACGCGAAGCGCCTCCCCTGGGGCCGGAGCGGCCTTGAGGCGCCGCAACGCCGCCCGCTCCAGGGCGTCTGCTGCGTCGAAGGCCCGCCGGCGAACCGCCGAGATCTCCGCCTCGGCGGCCGCCAGGCGGCGGCGGGCTTCGAGGATCTCGGTCTCGCCGGCTTCGTCGAGCCGCGACAGCAGGTCGCTGCGCAGCACCAGGTCGATCTCGCGGTGCCCGGCCGCTGGGATCCACTCCGGGACGCGGATCGGCGGGTCTGGCGGAAAGAGGACCCCGGCGATGTCGTGCATCTCCTCGGGCAGGGTCATCCGCAGGAGTTCCAGCAGGTGGCCTCGCCGGAAGCGGACGTGCGGCGCCTCGACACCTGCTCGGGCGAGCACCGTCGGCAGGACGGCGGCGAGGGAGCCGGCGCCGCGACGCGCCGCCTCGAGGATGTCGAGGCGTCCCTGCAGCAGCCGGCGGTAGTACGAGTACTCGAGGATCGCCCGCTCACAGGCTTCGATCCGCTCCAGGATCTCCGGCAGCGGCAGGCCGTCGAGATCGTCGACGAAGGCGGGGGAGATCACCCGGTCGATCAGCCGCCGGTCGGGTTCGAACCGTTCCGTCATGGTGGGAGCCCATCATCGCACGCATGGGCGTTTCGAACCGCCCGACCCGAATTCAACAGATGTAGAATTCGATCGGACACCGTACCCGGACCACAGAGGGCCCCATGAAGGCGATGATCCTGAAGGAGTTCCGCCAGCTTCGGCGGGACAAGCGGACCGTGGCGATGCTGGTCGCCATGCCCCTCGTGCTGCTGATCGTGTTCGGCTACGCCGCCCGCTTCGACATCTCCGACATCCGCACCGCGGTCGTCGGGCCGGCGGCCGAGGCTGTGGAATCGTCCCTCCAGGAGCCCTTCGACGCGGTCGTCGTCGACCCTTCGGCGGGAGACCAGGAGGCACGCGATCTGCTGCGGGACGGCCGGGCGTCGGTCGCCATCGTCACCGGGAGCGCTCCCGCGGTCTACGTGGACGGCGCCGATCTGTTCACGGCGCAATCGGCGCTGCGGCGAGGGGGCAACCTCCCGGAGGGAGTCCAGGCGGAGATCCTCTTCAATCCCGACCTGAGCACGTCGGCGGTGATGGTCCCCGGCCTCGTCGGCCTCGTGCTGCTGGCAATGGGGACGATCATCACCAGCCTCGGTGTCGTCCGGGAGCGCCAGGAGGGCACCCTCGAGCAACTCGCCGTGCTCCCGCTGCGCTCGCGGGACGTGATCGCCGGGAAGATCGCCCCGTACGCCCTGATCGGGGTCTTCGACCTCGTGCTGATCACGGTGGTCGGGCTCGCCGTGTTCGACGTGCCCTTCCGGGGATCGGTGTGGGTCTTCGCGGCCGGAAGCCTCGCTTTCCTGCTGGCCGTGCTCGGGATCGGCGTGCTGATCTCCACCGTCTCCCAGACGCAAGGGGAGGCGATCCAGCTGGCGATCATGGTGGTGCTGCCCCAGGTCCTCCTGTCGGGACTGATCTTCCCGCTCACGTCCATGCCGATCGGGGTGCGCTGGGTGTCGTACGGCCTTCCGCTCACGTACTTCGTCGTGATCGTCCGCGGGGTCTTCCTCAAGGCCACTCCGTTCGGCCCGCTGATCGTCCCCTTCCTCGCCCTCGTCGGGCTGGCCACCGCCTTCTTCGGCCTGGCGATGTTCCGCTTCCGAAGGGTGCTCACCCCGGCCCGGGCCGCTCGGGTGCCGAAGGAGGCCGCGGCATGACCTGGGGCGTCGAGGACCTCACGGTGGACTTCGGCGGAGGAACCCCAGCCCTCGACGGGGTGACCCTCGAAGCCCGGCCCGGCGAGGTGACCGCCGTCGTCGGAGGGGACGGGGCCGGCAAGACCACCCTGCTCCGGGTGCTGGCGGGGGTGCCGATCCCCTCCCGGGGCCGGGTGCACCGCCCCGACGCCCGAAAGATCGGCTTCATGCCGGCGACTTCGGGGGCGCTGCGGGACCTCACCGTCGCCGAGAACCTCGAGTTCATCGCCGATGCGCACCGGTTCGACGCCGGGGAACGGGCCGGCCTGCTGCTGGAACGAGCGGGACTGGCGCCGTTCCGGCGCCGTCTCGCCCGCGACCTCTCCGGGGGCATGCGGCAGAAGCTCGGTGTCGTCCTGGCGATGCTCACCGCTCCCGACCTGCTGATCCTCGACGAGCCGACGACCGGCGTCGACCCGGTGAGCCGCAGCGAGGTCTGGAGGCTGATCGGATCGGCGGCGGCCGGCGGGACGGCCGTGGTGGTGGCAACGGCCTACCTCGACGAGGCCGAGCGAGCGACGACGCTGCTGATGCTCCACGGAGGCCGGGCCCTGCTCGCCGGCACCCCGGCGGACGTCACGGCGGCCATGCCCGGTGCCGTCGTCGACAGGGCGGTGCCGACCGACCGGGATCGGGCCTGGCCCCGGGGGGCGAGGTGGCGCCAGTGGCTTCCCGGGGGAAGTCCTGACGCCGAGCCACCCGACCTCGAGGACGCGGTGATCGTCGCGATGCTCGGTGCGGGAGCGGGGCGATGATCCCCCTCGAAGCGGCCCGGGTGAGCCGTCGCTTCGGTGACTTCGTCGCCGTCGACGAGGTCGACCTCGCCGTGGAACCCGGCGAGGTCGTCGGACTCCTCGGCGCCAACGGAGCCGGCAAGACGACGCTGATGCGGATGCTCCTCGGTCTGCTGGCCCCGACGGCCGGCCTGGTCCGGCTCTTTGGGAGGCCGCCCGATCGCGAAGCGCGCCGCCGAATCGGATACGTCCCGCAGGGCCTCGGCCTCTACCGCGACCTGACCGGGGACGAGAACCTGGCGTTCGTTGCAGGCGCCTTCGGCGTCCCGGCCGCGGTCCCCGTCGAGGACGGCGGCGTCCTCATCGGACGCCTGCCGCTCGGAACGCAGCGTCGCATCGCCTTCGAAGCAGCGCTCCAGCATCGGCCGGATGCGCTCATCCTCGACGAGCCCACCTCCGGCGTCTCCCCCCTCGCCCGGGCCCGGCTGTGGGAGCAGATCCGCGAGGCGGCGGCCGGCGGCGCCGCAGTGCTCGTCAGCACGCACGCCATGGACGAGGCCCGGCAGGCCGACCGCCTGGTCCTGATGCACCTCGGACGGGTCGTCGGCAGGGGAAGCGAGCGCGACATCGTCGGAGCGAGGACCGCCGTCGAGGTCCGAACCGCCGAATGGCACGACGCCTTCACGGCTCTCGACGCGGCCGGCCTGCCGGCCACTCTGGCGGGACGGCGCGTTCGGGTGGCCGGGGCCGGCCCGGATCGGGTCGAATCGGTGCTCGCCTCGGCCGGGATCGCGGCGCAGGTGACCCGGGTCCCCGCGACACTCGAGGAGGCGATGGTGCTCGCCGGCGCGCCCCCGTCGTGACGACACGAGGCCGCCGCCGAGGTGACCCCGAGGTCACCAGGCAGACCATCCTCGACGCCGCCCGGATCGAGTTCGCCCGGTCCGGGTACACCGCGGCGACGATCCGGGCCATCGCCGCCCGCGCCCGGGTCGACCCCGCCCTGGTACACCACCACTTCGGGGCGAAGGAGGATCTGTTCACCGAAGTCCACGAGTTCCCCTTCACGGCAGCGCAGGTACGGGACCTGCTCCGGCATCCCGGAACCGATTCGCTCGGCGAGCGCATCACCCGCCTCTACCTGCAGGGATCCGTCGCCGAAGGGAGCCCGATCGAATCGCTGCTTCGGTCGGCGATGACCAACGAGACCGCCCGATCCATGCTGCGGGAGTTCCTCGAGCAGGAGGTCCTCGACACGCTCGAACCGCTCGTCGAGGGCCCCCGGGCACGGCTGCGGATCGCCCTGGCCGGGTCGCACCTGATCGGGGTGTTCCTGACCCTGCGGGTGGTCGGGGTCGATGCCGTCCGGGACGCCGACCTCGAGGACCTCGTCTCGATCGTGGGCGCCACCGTGGACCGGTACCTCGACGGCAGCGCCCTCGAGGCCCTTGCGCACCGCTGACGGCCCGCATTCGCGAAATCCCGCCGCCCCCAAAGCCGCCGACCTACGCTGACCGCGCGCTTAGGTAGGGAAAGAACCGGCCGATGAGACTCCTATGAGAGCCATGTCGCCGCGCATCACCGCACTCGCCGTCGCCCTCGCGGTCGGTTTCGCCGCGGCGTCTCCCGCCGGAGCCGCACTGCCGGGGCCTCCCGAGTCCGAGCCGAGGACCGGCGTGATCCACTCGCTCAACGAGTCGCCGGGGTGCGGCGGCCCCGACGGCGTCCGCGGGCCCTACGGGACCCGGGCCGGGGCGCTGCCTCCCGACGAGCTCATCCTGGGGCCGTGGGGCGACGTGTTCGGCCGGACCATCGACCAGGCCCACCGCAGCCTGGTGGCGATGCAGCTTCCGATGACCGGCCAGCCCGTGACGGTGTGGGTCCACGCCGCCGTCGCACCGGCGCTCGAGGCGGTCATCGCCAACCTCGAGCGCGAAGAGGCCGCCGGCCGTACCTACACCATCCGCTCGTGGGACACCTGGTCCTACAACCCGATCACGATCCCGCCCGGGCGGGCCTTCTCGTTCCACGCGGTCGGCGCCGCCATCGACATCAACTCGACGACGAACCCCTACCGGGGCGACAACGTGCTGATCACCGACATGCCGGACTGGTTCGTGCGGGCCTGGACCGATGCCGGATGGTGCTGGGGTGGCGACTGGCAGACCATCAAGGACCCGATGCACTTCTCGTGGCAGGGGCCCCTCTTCACCTCGGGACAGGACACCCCCGCCCCGGTGCCACCGCTCACGGCTCCTTCCCAGTTCGGCGAGGCGATCTCCTTCCCGACCGCCCTGGGCCCGGCTTCCCCGGCAGCGGTCCACCTGGTCGCCGACCTGGATCGTGACGGGGCGCCCGACCCGGTGCGGCTGCGGCCGTGGACCTCGGCCGGGCACCTCGGCGTCGAGGCCGCCAGTGCGCAGCACGAGTTCGAGACCTGCTTCAACCACGACCTGACGATCCGGCCGCCGGCGGCGTCGGGTGGCTATGCCATGGGAGACGCCACCGGCAACGGGCGGCCCGATCTGTGGGCCTTCGACGCCGACGGCGATCGCCTGGTGGTCGAGGTGTACCGCTGGGACGCCGGCTACCGGGCCCGCCGCATCCTGGCCAGCGGTGCGGCGACCTCGGCGAATGCCGTGTACCTCGCCGGCGACCACGACCGGGACGGCGTGGACGACCTCTACGTGATCCGGCCGGGCGAACCGGCGACGGTCGAGGTGTGGAGGGGGCCGACGTACACCTCTGCGATCGTCACCGCCACCGCCGGCATCCCGATCCGCCCGGGCGACCGGGTCGCCCTCGGCGATCGGGACGTGGACGGCGTCCTCGACCTCTACGTCCTCGGGCCCGGCGCCGGGGCCACCCTGCACATCGCTTCGGGCGCCGCCGGGTTCGCCGCCCTCGGAACGCCGATCGCCACCGCCGCCGGCGAACACCGGGGCGTGCCGCTCCAGGTCGGCGACCTCGACGGCGACGGCCACGACGACCTCCTCTTCTTCGACCGTGACGGGACGCTGGTCGCCTACCCGGGGGGGATCACCTCCCACGATCCGACGACCTGGTTCTCCGAGGCACACAACCGCCACTGGTGGTTCGGAGAGGGCTGCGTCCCCAACCCCGGATTCGACGGCGGCGGCGACGGGTACCTGGGGGCGCGACTCGCCACCGTCGCCGGGGTGGGGTCTGCCTTCATCTACCCGAACCCGGCGACCGGCGTCTGGACGATCGCCGACCTCGCATGGCGGTGGTGGAGCGCACTGCCGGCGCCGGCGGTGGACGTCGAACCGATCGTGGACGGGTCCGGACCGGGCTACGCCGTCCTCCTGGGAGGATCGCGGCCGGCCGTCGAGATCCGGGACGCCGTCACCGGCTCGGTGCGGTCCGTCGTCCGTTTCGGGACGCTCACCGATGCCACCGATCTCGTCGTGGTGGACGACGGCGAACCGGCCGTCGCCGTCCTGTTCGGCGGCGACAGCCCGAGGGTCGTCCTCAAGCGGCTCGACGGGACCAAGGTCTCGGTGACCCGCGTCGGGGCGATCGAGACCATCGCCCTCGAGCAGGTCGCCGACACCGACGGCGACGGCGTGGGAGAGCTGGCCGCCGTCGGGACCCTGCCGGCCGGGAGAGCGGCCATCCGGGTCGTCTCCCCGTACGGCGGGTTCGTCGCCCGCAACCGGGTGGCCACCAACGCCCGGTTCGAGATCATCGATGCCGCCGCCCTGCCCGACGCCCTCGCCCTGGTGTACCGCAACGGCGATCGGCGCGGCCGGGTGATCCTCCTCGACGACGCAACGGCCGAACGGGTGAGCGTGTTCCTCATCGACCCGATCGTCGAGGCGACGGCGGCCGCGGGGCCCGGGGGCACCCTGGTGATCGCCCGCCGTCATGCCCGTTCCGGGACGACGGCGACTGCCGGATGGGATCCGGCGACCGGGACGCGCCTCTGGTCGGAGCGGGACGGCTACGGCTTCGACCCGGCCGAGATCGACCACGTCGAGGGCATGGGCCTGGCACTGGTGGGCCATCGCCTCGGCGACGGGAACGTCACCGTGACCTGGCGGGATTCGAGCAGCGGGCGCCTGCTCCCCTGATCCCCGGTTCGACCCGAGGACGGCCGCAGGACCGTCAGCCGCCGGGCGGCCGGAAACCCTCCACCAGGAAGCCCCACTCCTCGTCCGCCCGTCCCGAGACCGGTGGCCGCTTCTCTCCCTCCCGGGGGCCCCACGGCCCGATGGCGACCCGCCGCCCATCCGGGTAGTAGCAGGTGGCGGCGATGAAGTAGACCGTCTCCCGGCCCGCCGGGACCTGGGAGTTGAGGTGATCGGCTTCCGCTTCGGCCTCGTCGATCGTCGGGAGCACCTCCCACACCATCACCTGGTGGGCGATGCCGCGCCGGGACGGGTCGTGGCGAACGACGGCGTACACCGGGATCCGGGCTCGCTCCCCGCCCTGCTCGGCCACCTCGGACCTCCCTCGTCGATCCGGCCGATGCGTCCCCCACCACCGTATCAGGGTGGACCGCCGGTCGTGCGGGGGTTTCGGTGACATAACCGGCGCGGCCACATGAGGTTTAGGGACCGCGCCATATCGTGGAGGAGCCGGGGTCGGCGGCCCCGGCAACGGCTTCGAGGAGGAAGCGCTGTCATGAGTACCGGACGATGCCTGACGGCGGCCGTCCTGGCCTTCGCGCTCGTCGTCGCCGCGTGCGGCGACGACGACACCGGGGACACCACGGCCACAACCGCCTCAACCACCACCGAGTCGACGACCACGACCACCAGCCCGCCCGAGAGCAGCACCACCGAGGCTCCGACCTCGTCGGCGACGACGACGACGATGGGCCCGGATCTCAAGCCCTACGGCGGCGAGGCGGTGGTCGGCGACGACCAGGAACCACCGACGCTCAATCAATGGGTACCAGGAGGAGACAACGCCATCGTCGGGCGCATCGGACAGGCGTACTGGTGCGGCACCTACGAGATCGACGGCTACACGCTCGAACTCGTCCCCGAACTGCTCACCGAACTGCCCTCCGTCGCCAACGGCGGCGTCGTCGTGAACGCCGACGGCACCGAGACGATCCGCTACCAGATCCTCGAGGAAGCAGTGTGGGAGGACGGGACCCCGATTTCGGGGGCCGACTTCGAGTTCACCTACGAGACGATCATGAACCCGGACTACCCGCTCGACCGGACCGTCTACAAGGACATCGTCCCCGAATCGGTCACGGCCGGCGACAAGACCTTCGAGTTCACCATCAGCGCCCCGACGCTGCTCGCCGAGTTGATCTTCGGCGAGGTGCTCCCGAAGCACCAGGTCGAGGGGACCGACTTCCTGAACGACTGGAACGACACCCGCTGGTACTCGTGCGGGCCCTTCAAGTTCGACACCTGGCAGAAGGGCGAGTTCGTCAGCCTGGTCAGGAACGACAACTACTGGAAGACCGACCCGGAGACCGGGCAGCAGCTGCCCTACCTCGACACGGTCGTCTTCCGGTTCATCCCGGAGACCGCCTCGCTCATCAACGCCTTCAAGGCCCGCGAGTTGGACGTGATCAACCCGCCGCCCTCGATCGCCACCATCGAGGACCTGCAGAGCCTCGCTTCGGAGGGGGCCTCGGTCGAGGTCCTCTCGGGGCCCGTGTGGGAGCACCTCAACTTCCAGTTCGGTGAGAACCGCCTCGTCCGGAACCCGAACTCCTACAACGAATTCGTGGAGTACCGGCGGGCGGTGGCCCACGCTCTCGACCGCGACCTGATCGTCGACGAGATCCTCGCCGGCCAGGTCGAGCCGATGTCGTCGTACATCGACGCCTACAGCCCGACGCTGTCCGGCCGGTCGTGGGACCGCTACGACTACGACCCCGAGAAGGCGAAGGACTACCTCGAGGAACTGTGCGCCCGCGACGACACCGACTGCGACGCCCGCCCGGTGACCGCGGTCTTCTCGACCACTTCGAACAACGACGCCCGGGTGACGCTCTCGCAGCTGTTCATCGAGTTCTTCGCCGACGCCGGGATCGAGTACGAGGCCCAGCTCGAGGACAGCACGCTGTTCTTCGGCGAGACCCTCGACTACGGCAATTTCGACCTGGGCGAGTGGGCCTACCTGGGCACTCCCGGCCTCGCCGGACTGCTGGGGATCCACGACGTCTGGGACCCGGAGGGCTGGCCCCCCGAGGGCGGCAACAGCTACCGCTGGGGCACCCCCGAGGTCACCGGGCAGGACCCGGACGGCTTCAACCAGGGCGCGTCGTCGGTGATCGACGAGCACACCGAGGCATACCGGGACCTCCGCGACCAGGCCAACTCCACGATCGTCGAGGACGAGGTGATCGGCCTGATGGCACAGATGGAGGAGATCCTCGCCGACCAGGTGGTGTTCATCCCGCTGTACCAGCGCCTCGACCCGGGGGCGGTGTGGGCCGACGAGATCGGCGGCCACAAGCACAACCCGTCCCAGGCTGCCGACACCTGGAACATCGAGTTCTGGTACCGGGCCGACATGGGCTGATCGGTTCGCCACAGGTGCCGGGGAGGGGCCGGTCGTCGTCCGGCCCTTCCCCCCGCACCTGCGATGTGGGGAAGGGCCGGCGCCGCCCTCCCCGCTGTGCTCCCGGGCCGTGTGGTTATCCGCGGTTTACGCTGGAGGGCGTAGGTTGGGGCACGGGAGAGCCACCAATGCGCGTCCTCGTCGTCGAAGACGAACTCGATCTCGCACAGGCGATCGCCGCAGGGCTGCGGCGGGACGGCTACGCCGTCGACATCGCCGGATCCTGCAGCCAGGCGCTCGACAAGGCTGCTACCGCCCCGTACGACATCATCTGCCTCGACCTCAACCTCCCGGACGGCGACGGGCGTGAGGTGTGCCGTCGGCTCCGCCGGGGCCATCAGCAAATCGATGGATCCGACCCGCCCCGGGTCATCATGCTGACCGCCCGCGACACCCTCGACGACCGGGTCGCCGGCCTCGACGACGGAGCCGACGACTACCTCGTGAAGCCGTTCGCCTTCGAGGAACTGCTCGCCCGGATGCGGGCGCTGGGGCGGCGGCACTCCAACGGGACCTCGGCGCAGTTGACGGTCGGCCCGCTGCGGCTCGACACCGCCAGGCAGACGGTGTCGGCGGGACCGGCCACGCTGACGCTGACCGCGCGAGAGTTCGCACTGCTCCGCTACTTCATGCTGCACCCCGGTGAGGTCCTCGCCGCCGAGCGGCTGCTGGACCACGTGTGGGACGAGAACATCGACCCGTTCACCAACACCGTGCGGGTGACGATCAGCAAGCTCCGTCGCAAGCTCGCCGCCGCCGGCTACCCGGATCTCATCGAGACGATGGTCGGGAGCGGCTACCGGCTGGTGTCGTGATGCACCGTCCCACCTGGACCCGATCGGTACGCTTCCGGATGGCCGGGCTCTACACCCTGGTCGTCTTCGGCCTCGGGGCGATGATCGTCGTCGGCCTCAATTTCTTCTTCTCGAGATCGATCGAGGGCGGGGCGGTGTCGGCCGAACTGCAGATCCGGAGGGTCGCCTCCGAGCCCGGCGCGGCAGTGTGGATCGACGCCGTCGCCCTCGACGACATCGAGCGCCTCGCCAACCAGACCGCCCTCGAGAAGCTGCGCCAGATGTCGCTCATGACCCTCGGGGTGCTGTTCCCGGCGAGCCTCGCAGCGGGGTGGGTCATCTCCGGCCGGGTGTTGCGGCCCGTCGAGCAGATCGCCGACGTCGCTCGCGACATCCAGGCGTCCGACCTCTCCCGGAGGATCCGCCTGCAAGGCCCCGACGACGAGCTGAAGCACCTGGCGGACACCTTCGATGCGATGCTCGATCGCATCGAGCAAGGCGTCGAGGACCAGCGGCGCTTCATCCAGGACATCTCCCACGAGCTGCGCAACCCGCTCGCCACCATGGCCACCAACCTCGACGTGGCACTGACCGACCCCGCCGCCGACGAGGCGAGCCTCCGCAAGGTCGCCCGCCTGGTGCGGTCGACGGTCGATCGGACCAGCCGGACCGTCGAAGGGCTGATGCGGTTCGCCCGTCGGGAGCTCCCGACGAGCTCGGTCAGGCCGGTGGAGCTGAGCGGGCTCGCACGGGAGGTCGTCGACGAACTCCAGGGACCGGCCGATCGCCGGCAGATCACGCTCCGGCAAGCCGGAGGGCGCGGCCCGATGGTGCTCGCCGACCGGGAGGAACTTCGCTCGGCGCTCGCCAACCTCCTCTCGAACGCCGTCCGACTGGCTCCCGAGCGAAGCACGATCGTGATCGGGAGCGGGCGATCGGCCGGGTGGGCGTGGATCGGGGTCCAGGACGAGGGCCCGGGCATCGAGGCCACCGAGCACAGCCGGATCTTCCAGCGCAATTGGCGGTCCGACAACGGCGACCGGTCGGCCGCCTCGGGAGCCGGCATCGGGCTGTCGATCGTCCGTCAGGTCGCCGAATCCTCGGGTGGCTGCGTCACCCTGTCGTCGGAACCGGGGGTCGGATCGTCGTTCGTCGTCTGGCTGCCGATCGGTGGGGGCGGCAGCCCGCCGAGCACGGACGGCATACACCCCGTCCGCGACCCGTTGCGCGAGTTGACGGCCGCCGACCGCTCCTGACCGCCCGTCCCTCCGCTCACCGTTAGCCTCGCCGACGTGCGCCGTACCGCCGCCCTCAGCGGGATCGTGGCGATCTCCTTCTCTGCGATCTTCGTCGCCCTGTCCGGGGTCTCCCCTTCGACCTCGGCCTTCTTCCGCACCGCCTACGCTCTCCCGGTACTCGGGGTCGCCGTCCTCGTCACCGGGCGGAGCCATGCTCGCCCCGTCGGCGCCAGGCTCCTGGCCGTGGCCGCCGGGATCTCGCTGGGGATCGACCTCAGCCTGTGGCACCGGTCCATCGAGTGGATCGGAGCCGGTCTGGCGACGCTGCTCGCCAACACCCACGTCGTGTTCGTCGGCCTGGGGGCATGGCTGCTGTACCGGGAACGCCCGTCGCGGGTGACGCTGGTGACGGCCCCGATCGTGTTCGCCGGGGTCGCCCTGGTGAGCGGCCTGGGGAGGGCGGAGGCCTTCGGAGCCCGTCCCATCGCCGGAACCCTCGCCGGCATCGGCGCCGGCGCCGCCTATGCCGGCTTCCAGATCGGGCTGCGCCACGCGATGCGGGGCCGCCCCGGGCCTCCGGCGGGACCGATGTTCGACGCCACCGTCGGAGCGGCGCTGGCGACTCTCGCACTGGCGCCGGCCGACCCGGGGTTCTCGTGGGCCTTCTCGTGGCCGGAGCACGGGTGGCTGCTCGCCCTCGCCCTCGGTTCCCAGGTCGCCGGCTGGCTGCTGATCTCGTCGGCGCTCCCCCGGCTGCCCGGGATGGAGACGGCGACCCTGCTGCTCGTCCAACCCGCCCTCACCGTGCTGTGGGCCCAGTTGCTGTTCGACGAACCGCTGGCAGCGCTGCAGTGGGCGGGGCTCGTCGTGGTGCTGAGCGGCATCGCCGCCATCACCCTCAGCGGAGCCGCCGCCGCCCGGCGCCGGATGCCGTGAGTCGGTTCAGACGACCGGCAACAGCAGGTCCCGGACGGACGCGAAGAACCGGGAGCGAGGCAGCGCCTCGGCCGCTCCGAGGCTGCGGGCCCTGACCATCGCCAGGTCGTCCACGTGGGGACCGAAGGCGATCACCCGGACACCGGCGGCGGACAGCGACCGGACGGCGTCGTCCGCCTGCCGGTGTACCAGGTCCACGAGAGCGATCGCCGGTTGCCGGCCGATCTCGGCCGGCAGCGAGCGCCACACCTCGCATCGGTACCCGGCGGCGGCGGCCTCCGCCTCGACGCGCGAGGCGTCCAGCAGGTCCGCCGAGACCAGCACCACGACCGGCCGGGACAGCGCCCCGGCCTTGGCGGCTCCCCAGGCGAGGTGACGGGCCCACACCTCCTCACCGAGGTCCCGGGACGAGGCCGGGGCCAGGTCGAAGCGATCGCCGGGAAGGGCGTCGATCGCCGCCGGGTCGCGATCGGCCGGCGGGGCCCCGGCCGCATCGAGGGCTGCCGTCGGGAACCGCATCGCCTCCTGGAACACCTCGAGCGGGCCGCGCGGCTGGCGGGCGAACGGCATCGCCAGCAACTCCTCGAGTGCCCCGGCGAGCCAGCCCTCGCCGGCTTCGAGGGCGCCG
>Ga0316576_10001393_pt1 | contig 12916 bp, 11 predicted proteins | sample S0NA_FD_203075 | JGI IMG/M metagenome (GOLD analysis project Ga0316576, IMG submission 203075) | Rhizosphere microbial communities from salt marsh grasses in Alabama, United States - S0-2_050615r3r5 | ecosystem: Host-associated > Plants > Roots > Rhizosphere | place: USA: Alabama | collected... | reverse complement strand
ACCCGGGCCTCTGACCCCCTTGGCAAGGGCCACCGCCGATCCTGAGGTCGGGTCCGGGTCCGGTCGCGAGCGTGAGCGGGTGCGATTGACACGCGCGGCGGTCGGAGCAGCAGTTCGCTCCCGCTCCCTCTCCCACTGCCACTGCCGCGATCATCGGGCACGGGCACGGGCACCGGCACGGACGCGGGATCGGGATCGGGAGTGGGAGAGGGAGAACGGAAGCGGCTGCGGGTCAGCGCCGCTATACTCCCGCCATGCGCAGACAGGGCCCCATCACCCTGCGCCACGTGGCCATCGCGGTGCTCGTGATGGCGGTGGTCAATGCCCAGCTCACGTGGTGGATCATCTTCGTCATCCGACAGAGTGGGAGGGTTCTCGAGCTCGAACGACGGCTGCTGATCGATGCCTGCCGGTTCGAGGTCGACAGCGTCAGCATGGCCGTTGAGCAGGCCGAGGCCGCCGTCGATGCAATGACCGGACGTCCGGATTGGGAATCATCGGGCGGGTGGCGAGCGGACATCGGACCCAAGGGCGAGCCCGGCGCGCTGCTGCTGCCGCCGTTCGAAGGTTGGGCGCGGGACGATGAGCTCGCAGGTGTGCCCGGTTGGCACTGGGATCCCGGTCTCCAGCCGAGGTACGAGTTCCCCTGCTCGTCTCACAGCGGAACCTGCGGCCTTGTGACATCGACGGGATGGGTCGACGATGTGCTCGCTGTCAGTGGCGAGATCGAGATCTTAGATCCGACCGTCGTCGGTGACGCGAGGCCGGCGATCGCCCTGCCCCCCCCGTTCGGGCCAAGGGTGGTGAGCCCACGAGCAGATGTCTGGCAGGCGCTGCTCGCCGAGCACCGTCGGCGGGTCGTCATGATGGTCTCGGAAGGCGCCTTCTTCGCGGTGCTTCTGGTGGTGCTCGTGGGCATGTTGTGGCGAACGGTCCGTCGCGAGGTCGAGCTTGAGCGTCAGCACCGCAACTTCCTGTCAGCCATCACCCATGAGATCAAGTCGCCCATCGCCGCCATCCGCCTGTCGTTGGAGACGGTGGCGGCGGGTCGAGCGGATGGGGCTGCGGCCCATCGCTTCGTGGGCAACGCCCTCGCCGACACCGACCGCCTCGAACGTCTGGTCTCCAAGGTTCTCGAGGCGACCCGGTACGGCGCCGGCACTGCGGCGATTCACCTCGAGCCGCGTCGTGTGAGCGATGTCGTGGTCGCCGCAATTGCGAGCTTCAAGCCAAGGATTGCGGCTGCCGAGGCGACGGTGCGAGCCGAGATCGAGCCCGAGGTGTGGGCCTGGATCGACCGCGAGGCACTCTCCATCGCGGTCTCGAACCTGCTCGAGAACGCTCTCAAGTACGGAGGGCAACCTCCGGAGATCGACGTCGAGCTCCGACGCGACGACGTCCAGGTGGTTCTCGAGGTCCGCGACAACGGCGCCGGGATTCCGGATGGCGACGTGCCCTTCGTCTTCGATCGCTTCTTCCGTTCCGGCGACGAGATGACGAGAACCAGCCAGGGCACCGGTCTCGGGCTGTTTCTGGTACAACGGATCGTGACCTCTCATCGTGGCAGAGTATCGGTGGCCGCCACCGGCGCTGCCGGCACTTGCTTCCGGATGACGTTGCCCGCGATCAGGGAGGGGGAGGACGAAGCTTGAAGAAGCACATTCTCATCGTCGAAGACGAGAGACATCTGGCCGAGGCGCTCGCCCACAACCTCCAGTTCGAGGGCTACTCGGCGACGGTGGCGAACGACGGCGAGGAAGGGCTGCGGCTGGCGCAGTCCATTCACCCCGACCTCATCATCCTCGACATCATGATGCCGAAGCTCGATGGACTGGAGGTCTGCCGACGCCTGAGGGCAGGGGGGAGCCGAATCGCGGTTCTGTTTCTCACCGCCAAGTCCTCGGATGCCGATCGCCTCCTTGGTCTCAAGGTCGGTGCCGACGACTACCTCGCAAAGCCCTTTCTCCTCGAAGAGCTGATCCTTCGGATCCAGGGGATCTTCCGCCGCCAGCAATGGTACGGTCAGCCGCCAGACGAGCAGGAGATCTTTCGCTTCGCGGAAAACGAGATCAACTTCAGAACCTACGAAGCGACGACCGCAGAGCGTACCGTCCGGCTCACCGAGAAGGAGTGTATGCTCATGAAGTTGCTGGTGGAACGCCGGAATCAGGTCGTGTCGCGCGAGGAGATCCTCGAACGGGTCTGGGGGTACCGGTTCTCCACCTCCTCTCGGACCATCGACAACTTCATCGTCCGTCTCCGGCGGTACTTCGAGGACGATCCAAAGAACCCGCGGTACATCCACTCGGTCCGCGGGGTCGGCTATCGGTTCACGCCCTGATGGTCTCCCGCCATCGGATCGTGCTCGGGATCGTGCTCCTCGGGAACGCGGTTGCCTTTGCCGGGGTCGACCCACCGACGCGCTTGGCGACGGCGGTGCTGGCACTCGTGCTGGCGCTCGATCTTCGGCGACCGTCGGCCGTGCCCCGGAGCCACTCGATTGCGGCCGGGGTATTGATCGGCTTGGCGGCGATCCAGCTGGTGCCGCTTCCCGAGGGCCTTCGGCGGTTGATCCAGCCAGGTTTTGCAGAGGTCATTGTCGGTGGATGGGCGCCACTGTCGTTGGCTCCCTGGGCGACGCTCCAGGCTGTCGCCTCGGTGGCGATCGTGATCGTTCTCGCCTTGACCGCAGCGCGTATGGCTGCGACCCGGAGCGGGCTGCCGTTGTTGCTCGCGCTGCTGGCCGGAACCGGGGTTGTGATCGCCATTCTCGGCCTGGCGGGCGAGGCCGGTGCGCCGGAGCGGGTCATGCTCGTGCGTGACAACACCGGTGGCGGCAGCCCATACGGTCCCTACGTCAATGAGAACCACTTCGCGCAGGGCATCGAGCTTACTCTGCCGGCGGCCCTGGTGCTGCTGGCTGTCGGCGCCCGCCAGCTTCGCCAGCCGGGCAGCCGTCGACAGCTCGCGGCTGTGACCGTGCTCGGTGCGGCGGTGACCACGGCGGTTGCCGTGGCGGCCCTGCTCAGGTCCGGCTCTCGGGGCGGCGCTCTGTTCGTGGTTGCAGCCGCCCTCGCGACCTTCCCGCTGTGGTTACGGCCTCGCCGAGCCGGGGGTCGGCGATGGCCGGCGGTAGTCATCGCGTGTCTGCTGGTGATCGTCATCGGAGCTTTGTCCTGGGCGCGCCTGCCTCAGCTCGAGGAGGGATTCAAGAGACTCCTGGTGATCGAGGGTGTTGAAGGCAACGACCGTTGGGATCTCTGGGCCGGCACCTTCCGCTCGTGGCAACGGTCGCCGGTAGTGGGCTCAGGGCTCGGTAGCTACCGCCACGTGATCAGTCTGGACAAACCCGCCACCGGCACATCGGTCCTCGAGCAGGCGCACAACGACTGGCTGGAGTGGGCATCCACGACCGGCGCCGTTGGCGTTGGGGTGCTCGTGCTGGTGGTTGGTGGGCTCGTCATGGCACTGCTTCCGACCCGGGTTCGTCGCCGGCGATTCGAGATCCGGTACCCGCTGGCCGCCGTCGCGTTGACCATGACGACAACCGCCCTTCATGAGATGGTCGGGTTCGGGCTCCAAACTCCGCTCAACCGGTACCTGTTCGCGGTCTGGATCGGAATGGTCTGGGGGCTCGGGGACCGGATCGTGGACGGTGGAGCGCCGCCATCTCGGGTTCTACCCGAGAACGGGGAAGACCTGTGACCGACCGGCAGCTCGGCGCTGGCGAAATGGACCGTCACCTGCGACGAATGCGGTTGACGACGGTGTTGTTCATGGTGACCGTTCCACTGGCGGTCGCGGTGGTGCTCGTGGTCGAGCCGCGCGGAGGATCCACGTCGCCGATGGTGGTGAGCCTGGTGGCGGCTGCGGCCGCCCTGTGGATCGGGTTCAGCGCCAACCGCGACGCCGGTGCCCGCCTCGGTCGAATTCGGCGTGCCTACGCCGTCCACGGCGACCCGAGTCGACTGCTGGCGGATCTCCGGTTGGTTCACCTCGTCGTTCTCGCCAGGCTCGAGGTGATGGTGCTCGCGGGAGTGGTGGCTGCGGTGGTGGGCGACAGCCGGGCGGTGGCCTGGGGCGTGCTGGCGTTGGCGGGACTGATGATCGCTCTTGCCTGGCCGACAGCCGACAAGACACACATGTTGTTGGAACGCGCCCGCGAGCAGCGAGGTCGATGACGAACGCCGTCGCGGTGGAATGCCCGCGTCGCTCACGCGATTGAAACCAGGGCATGTGCGAGCACGTATCGTCCCCTGCGGGGGCAATGCGTCCTCCGATGGAGGCTTGATGAAAAAGACGTGGTTGGCCGTGATCGCTGTGGTCGCGGTAGCGTTGGCGGTGAGCCTCATCGCCCTGCCGCGAGGGTCGGAGTGGACCACCGATTCGCCCGAAGCCCGGGTCGAGCTTGAAGCGGCTGTGGACGCCCAGATGAAGCTGTACCACCCGGAGGCCAAGGCCCACCTCGAAAAGGCGGTCGAGCTCGATCCTGATTTCGTGGTCGCGAAGCTCTTCCTCGCCGACCAGCTGTCGCGGACTGATCGAGAGCGGGCGAAACAGCTCGCCGATGAGGCCTTCGCAGCCGACGTCTCGCGCCTCTCTGCACGTGAGCGCCTGCTCATCGAACGGGCGCGGGCGATCGGGGAACGGCGGTACGACGACGCAGCGCGGATGACCGACGACTACCTCGAGAAGCACCGCGATGACCCCTACGTCCTTCACCTGAAGGCGCTCCGAACCTGGGTGGCGGGCGACTTCGAGGAGGCGGAGCGGCTCAATCAGAGGTTGATCGAAATCGCGCCCAACTGGGTGATCGCGTACAACCAGCTCGGCTACATCGCCATGTCGCAGGGACGGTTCGTCGAGGCAGAGGAGTACTTCTCGAGCTATCGGTTCGTGGCGCCGGACCAGGCCAACCCGCACGACTCCCTGGGTGAGCTCTACATGATCACCGGCCGCTACGATGAGGCGGAAGCCACCTTGCTGCGGTCGATCGAGATCAAGCCCGACTTCTGGGCCGCGTACGACCACCTGGTTCTGGTCAAGACCTGGAGCGGCGACTTCGATGGCGCGCGACAGGTGCTCGAGATGGCACGGGACACCGGGGACTGCCCGCCGTCCTGGGATGCTGGGATGGAGTGCAGGATCCTGCTGTCGCAGATGGCGGCGTCGGCGCTGTGGCGCGACATTCTGGCCGCGCGGGATGAGCATCCGGAGTGCTTCAACGACATGGCCTCTGGGTACGCTCGGGTCGTGACCCATCTGGCGGCAAGCACGGTCGGCGATCGTGATGTTGCGCAGGCCATCGAAGACGACGTCGCGAAGCTGGTGGCTTCAGCTCAAGAGGGGACTGCCGAAAGTGGGCTCGGAGATGTTCTCGGCCTGCAGGCGCATCTCCGCGGAGTTCGGCTTGCGGTCAACGGCGACCTCGAGGGTGCGATCGAGAGCTTCAACCAGGCCGACCGACACCTCAGCTATCTACAGGCCGGCAGTGGACTGTTCAAGCTCTACAACCGAATCCTGCTCGTGGAGACCTTGCTCGCAGCGGGCGACGATGGCAAGGCCCATCAGCTGCTGTCGAAGGTCCGATCGGTCAATCCGAAGATGGCCGACGAGTTCGAGGAGCGCGGCTTCAAGGTCCTCGGTCTCGAGCGCTGACGGTTTCGACATCAGTCGGCTGTCACTCGCGTCCGGGCCAGGTGGGTCTCGAAGTACTCGGCGATGGCGGCGAACACGGTCTCATGGGCGCCTTCGGCTCGAAGGCCATGACCGAGTCCAGGCATAAGCATGAGGCCGAAGCGGACGTTGGATCGCCACGCCCGGTCGGCAAGCTGCAGGGTGTGCTGGACGTGTACGTTGTCATCGCTGGTGCCGTGGATGACGAGTAGCGGATCGGAGAGGGCCCCGACCGCGTCGAGGACCGAGGCAGCGGCGTAGCCGTCGGGATTGTCGTCCGGCATGCCCATGTAGCGCTCGGTGTAGATCGAGTCGTAAAGCCGCCAGTCGGTGACCGGCGCCACCGCCGCGCCGGCGGCGAAGACGCCCGGGGCGTGCGTCAACGCATAGCAGGTCATGTACCCGCCGTACGACCAGCCCCAGATGGCGATCCGGTCGGAGTCCACCCAGGGTTGATCGACAAGCCAGCGGACCCCGGCGAGCTGATCGGGGAGCTGGGAGGCGCCGAGGCGCATCGCCGCCGCGACCTCGAAGTCGTGGCCGCGCGCCGCCGAACCGCGATTGTCGAGGGCGAAGACGATGAATCCACGGCTGGCGAGGTAGCGGTTGAAGAGGCCGGATGTGCGGGGCCAGACGTCGCGGGTCACCTGAGCGTGGGGACCGCCGTAGGTGTAGATCACCACTGGGTAGCGACAGGCCGGGTCGAAGTCGGACGGCAGCATGAGCAGGGCCTCGAGCTCGAGGCCGTCGTCAGCTTTCAGGTCGAGCCACCGATGCTCCACTTGTGGCGGCGCCGGCGCCGTGCTTTCGAGGGGGATCGCCGTCAGCCGGTCGCCAAGGCCGTTGGCCACCCACCAGCGTGGCGGGGAGTCGACGGAGGAGGAGCGGATCAGGAGCATCCGACCGGACGGCGATAGGAGGCCCTCGTGGGTCCCTCCTGTGCCACCGACGACCCGTTCGGAGGGACCCTCCTCGTCGAGTGACGTTCGGAAAATCCCTCGGTCGCGGGCGCGAGGCCGCGCGGCTTGATACCAGAGAGCTCGCTGATCCGTGTTGAGGCCGATCAGCTCGGTGACGTCTCCAGGCCCCGGCGTCAGGTCGAGGGAGGTTCCATCCGAGAGGACCCGGACCAGGTGCAGGGACCCCTCTCTTCGGCTCGGCCACAGCAACGAGCCGTCGTCGAGGAACCGCACGCCGTCCGCCGGCTCGACCCAATCGGGATCGCTTTCGTCGACCGCGATCGTGGCCTCGGCGGTCTCGAGATCGACCCGGACCAGCTCGAGACAGTGCTGAGCACGGTCCATGCGTTGGTACCAAAGGTCACCGTCCGGAGCGAACCCAAAGCGCGGGACGTATGGGGTGGGGGCGTCGAAGCCGAGTGAGAAGGGAAGGACCGTTTCCCCGTTTCGGTCGAAACGGACCACGTGCAGCGACGGGACCGGTGAGGGATCGCCCGGCTGCGGTACCCGTTGCTCGATGACGGTCGTGTGGAGGGTCATGGCATCAAGGAGGTGGTGAACCGGGACCGCACCGTCGTCGAGGCGCAACCATACCAGGGCCGAACCGTCGTCGGCCCAGGCGTAGGCGCGACCATCCCGGCTGGCAAGCTCCTCAGCGTAGACCCAGTCGAAGATGCCGTTGAAGACGGTGTCCGAGCCGTCGTCGGTGAGGCGCAGCTCGCGATTCGTTTTGAGGTCTGAGACGTAGAGGTCGTTGTCCCGGACCCACGCCATGCGCCGGCCGTCGGGGGCGAAGGTGATGTGACGCTCATCGCCTCCACGATCGGTGATGACGGTGACGTCACCGTCGTCGAGCTCGACGAGGACCAGTCCGGCGGGGTTGCGCAGGACAACGCTCGAGCCGTCCGGTCGCCACAGCGGGTCGCCGAGCGTCGGAGGCTCGCCCGCGCGATCGGCCCACAGCTCGGCGATGACTGCCGGATTGAGGAGGACTTTCTGGTCGCCCGTTGCCGGGTCGAGCTCGACCAGCGTCGGCATCCCGGGATCGACGTGATCGACCCACACGACAGTGTCATGGTCCGGACGCCAGGCGACATCGGGTTCGACTGTGCCGCCGCCGAACAGGTCCTCCAGCGATCTGCCGACGTTCTCCGCTCCGGCGACACCTTCAGCGGTGAATGTTGCCAACATGAGCGTCCCGATGATGACGCTGACCGTGAGGGCGTCTGGTCGTCCACGGATCATTGCTGTCTCCTTTGGCCCGGACTGTTCATGAGGCATCGTCGCGAGGAGAGCGTCCGAGGATGGTGGCTACTCCGGAAGGCGCTCGAGGACACGTTCGATCTCGTCCACGAGCGGGTGCTGTCCGAGTCGCTGACGGGCGCCGTTGACGATGCTCGAGAAGTACCACATCTGCTGCGGTCGGTCGGCGTTGAACCGGGCCCACACGGTCTGGGGATCGGCAGCCTCGCCGAGGTCCTTCTCGAGCGATGACAGGTTGTGGAGGAGATCGGCGCACTTGATCAGGACAGCGGAGGTGGGCATGGTGGCGAGATGGTCGAGCTGCTCGCGCTTCCGCAGCTTCCAGGTTTCGCTCCGGTCAAGCTCCGGCCGTTTGTCCTCCGTGACTGCGAGGACCAGCTCGAGCACCTGTTCGCCAGCGACGCGCCGGATCCGACGCGGGCCATCGGGGTCGGGAACGTCCTCGAGGTAGTCGTGCAGAGCCGCTGCGGCAAGGACCTCGTCGGCGGCGCCGAGCCGAGCAAGGATGCACATCGTGCCCATTAGATGGGTGATGTAGGGGATGTGGTCGTCGGGCAACGGTGACCCGATGGATGAGGCGCCGACGCCTTCGGCATCACGTTTTCTGAACTGGTTGTAGTGACCTCGAGCGGCCAGCCGAATCGCGGCCTCGACCAACGGCGAGTACAATCGCCCCCCATGCTGCGACGGTTCGTCGGAACTCACGGCGCATTCCTTCCAAGCATTGTAACTTAGACCGGTATCGTGTGACCCTGGCCGGAGCATTCGGCCGGAGACGAGGTACACTCATCGGCGGGAGGAACGGATGCAACGCACCCTCTTGCTTTCGATTGTCGCGATCATGGCCGCCCCGTACGCCGGGGCTCAGTTTGTGGCGCCGGGCGGGACGCTGCCAGTGGTGGCGAGCCTGCCGGGCCTCAACAGCACTGACTGGCGGACCGATGTCAGCGTGGTCAACCTCGGGACGACCGACACGACCATCGTGATGTTGCTGCAACCGGAGATCCGCGACGGCGTGCCGGCCTTCGCGACCATGGAGTCTGACCCGATCATCATTCCTGCCGGGGAGCAGCACACGATGCGCAACATCCTCGGCAACGTGTTCGGGCTCAGCAACACCAAGGGAGCGCTGTCGATCTTCTCCACCGACTTCTCGCCCCTCGTCATCGGCGCCCGCATCTACACCCTGGGCGACGACGGCGGCAGCTACGGTCAGAACGTCGAGGGCGTGTTGGTGGCCAACGAGGCGTGGGCGCCGGGTGTGACCCACGACGACTTCTACCGCACCAACATCGGCATCTTTCTGCCCATTGCCCCACTTCCAGGCCAGACCCTACCGTTCACGGTCACGGTCTCGAATGCGGATGGCGACACGGTCGCGACCGGAACGATGTTCTTCAGCAGGGCCGGTCTGCAGCAACGCAGCCTGTCGACCTTCGGTGTCGACCAGCTCCTCGACGGCTTCATCCATGTCAGTTGCCAGGATCAGGCTCTCACCTGGTACGCCTACATCTCACGCGTCGATCAGGTGTCGGGCGATGCGGTCTTCCGGCCGCTGAGAGGCCGCCAGAGCGATCTGCCCTGACGACTGATCGGCCCCGGTGGCCGCATCAGAAAGCTCGTGAATAGTTCGGGTTAGAGCAGACCTTTGGTCCGCATCCAGTCGTCGTTGTAGATCGTGCTGAGGTAGCGGAAGCCCGAGTCGGGGAACAGGGTCACGATCCGTGCCGGGTGGTCGAGCTGGTGAGCGATCGTGCGAATCGCCCACAGAGCAGCGCCGCTCGAGCCGCCGGCGAAGATGCCCTCAGTGCGTGCCAGCTCCCGGGTCGCGAGGAAGGCGTCACGGTCGGAGACCTTGACCATGTCGTCGATGAGCTCGAACTCGGGACAGCCGATGATCTCCTCGTCACCCAGGCCCTCGAGAAGGTAGCGGCGCGGTGTCGAGCGGCGACCGTGGTGGAAATGGTCGTAGAACACGGAGCCCTCGGGATCAACCGCAACGACCCTGATCGCCGGGTCGCGCTCCTTGAGGTATCGAGCGATCCCGCAGATGGTGCCGCCGGTCCCGATGCCGGCGACCAGAATGTCGATTCGGCGCGCCATCTGCCGCCAGATCTCTGGGCCGGTTGTGTGGTAGTGGGCCTCGGAGTTCTCCCGGTTGTTGTGTTGGTCCGGAAAGTAGGCGTCCGGATCGTCGGCGGCGAGACGACGGGCCGTCCGGTTGTAGCTGTCCGGGTGCTCGGGAGGCAAGTCACCATCGACCAGGACCAGGTTGACGCCCATGGCGCGGAGGCCATCGAGCTTTTCTTTGGAGGTCTGGCGTCGGACCACCATCGTGCATCGCAGGTCTTCCATCACCGCCATCAAGGCGAGACCCATGGCGGTATTGCCGGATGAGTTCTCGACGATCATGTCACCGGGGCTCAGCCGGCCGTCAGCGAGCGCACGCTCCACCATGTAGCGGGCGATCCGGTCCTTGATGCTGCCCATGGGGTTCATGAACTCGATCTTCGCGAAAACCTCGCAGTCGAGGCCTGCCACCGAGCGGTCGAGGCGGACCAGGGGCGTCCAGCCAATGGCGTCGGATATCCGATCATAGACTCTGAGCTCGTTCACGGCCACGGATTATAGACCGGGGCCGCTCCAGTTGCCGCGGCGCAGATGTGGCGATTTCGAGGCACAGTCGCCGACCCCAGAATTTCACCGGCATTGAAGGCGGTTGCGAGAGGGCTGTTGTCCGGGTTCAACCGTGTTGCCGGTGTTGACGGTTTTGATCCGGATGATCCGGATCCGGATCTGAACACGAATGAGGGCACGGCTAAGGGAACGAACGTGGGCGTGGGCACTCAGACCGCTGCGGATGCTGTGCTCACGGATGGAGATCCCGCAGAATCCGGACAACGGTCTCGGCCGATTCATCCGGAAGCCAAAGCATGATCCGGTGGACCGTCGATGGGATCAGGTGGGTTCGCCGGACAGCCATCGCCCAGCGGGTTCCGGGTCGGGCGATCAGCTCCTCCAGCTTGCCGGGAGCTTCAGGGTCGTCGCGGGACGGGTCGACATGGTCGGCCGCGGGCCGGTTTGCTGGCAGGGTCAGCCACAGTGTGGTCCGCCCCTCGAGGGCGGATTGACCGAAGCTGAGGGACAGACGTTCCCCGAGCTCCTGCAGACGTGGTCCGACGGGGAGGAGGACCCCGTCATCGTCGCCGGGCACGCGGTAGTAAAGGTGGTAAACATCGTCGGGCCGCCGCAGCGTCTCGGCAATCCGGATCAGGGAGTGGGTGGCCCGGCGGACGAAACCCGACTCGGCTGCCCGGGGGATGTCGGCCGTCACGTCGAGACGGGCCCGGTCGCGACCCCGGGGGATTCGTTCGATCTCGATCCGCCAGTCGGCGCCTCGACGCCAGCCCTGCCAACCGCGGATCACGGCCGCGGCCGGTGCGAGCACGAGCAGCGCAGGCGCTGCCACGACCGAGGCCGCACAGCCGCGGAGGCCGCCGCTGGCCGCCGCCGATCGAAGCCGGGGATTCCCGGACGAGCTCATCGCCGGCGATCGCCGTCGGGTTCGTGAGGGCCGTCGAACCAGCGGCGAACCGCGATCAGGTAGCCGAGGAGCGAGCCCCACACGACGATCCACCCCACCGCGTGGACCCATGGCGAGGTCGGCCATATCGACTCGAGCAGGCGGCGTTGCTCGATTGGGAGAGCCATTGCCATCAAAACCGTGCTCGCGTCAGTCGTCGCGAAAGTGGCAACGGTGGAGATCGTGGCGGCTACCGTGGCTGCCACGGCCAGCCACCATGCCCAGCGCGCACGATGCCACGTGCCCCAGGCGAGGATGCCGGCCAGCGCCGTTACCAAACCCCAGGCCATCACGCCCACAGGGCCGCTGACAATTCGACCGAAGCACGGGAAGATGAAGCCGTAAGCCGGCATGGCGAAGACGCTCAGCCCACCCAACGCGTACGCGACCACCAGAGCCAACAGAGGTTGCGGGCACCGGCCCGCCCAGTCGCTTCGTGGGTCACGGTAACGGCAGGTGGCGGCGACGTCGGGCGACCGGAAGAACAGCACCAGAGCTGCCGGCAGCACGACATAGAGGATGGTGAGTAAAAGCTGCACCACGACCACCACGGCAACGACAGCACTCCCCGAAAGGCCGGTGCTGGCGGCCAGGCCAGACCACATGCCCGGAGCCAACAGCCAGGTCAGAACCAGGGTGCAGACGCCGGTGATGAGCCACAGCCATCCCAGGGACAGGCTCAGCTCGCGGGCCCAAAGGCGCCCTCGAATGGCGCCCACGCCAAGGGCGATGAAGAGGAGACCGAGAATGCCGAAGAATGCGACCGACGACAGAGCCACGGAGAGGTCGGAGGCGCCGCCGAACATCATCGCGAGCAGGCTGAGGGGAATGAATGCCTCGAGGGCCAGCCCGACAAGGATCTCGATGGCGCCGAAGACAACGAGGCCGACGCTGCGGTCGCGATGGTTGGGAAGGTCTCCGGTTGGCTGCATGTCGTCCATCGTCGTCACGCTATCATCCCTCGCCGAGTCCGGGCTCGACACTCTGTTGAACTGTCCGGGTTGAACATCGCAGTCTCGGGTGGTGCGCCGGGTCGTTCCAGAGGCCGTTGTGCTACCGTACAGGCCCGATCGGCAGAACTATGAAGCTCATCATCCAGATTCCGGCGTGGAACGAGGAAGAGCACCTGGCCGAGACCATCGGCTCGTTGCCAAGAATGGTGGACGGCTTCGACGAGGTCCAGGTGCTCGTGGTCGACGACGGTTCTGAGGACCGGACCGCCGAGGTGGCGCGGGCGGCTGGCGCTACGGTCATCCGGCTTCCGGTTCATCGTGGTCTTGCGGTGGCATTCGCGACCGGTCTCGAGGTGGGCCTCGAGTGCGGCGCCGACGTGATCGTCAACACCGATGCCGACGGCCAGTACGACGCACGCGACATTCCCGCACTGATCGCGCCGCTCCTGTCGGGTAGGGCCCAGATGGTCATCGGCGACCGC
>Ga0316576_10001392_pt1 | contig 12923 bp, 10 predicted proteins | sample S0NA_FD_203075 | JGI IMG/M metagenome (GOLD analysis project Ga0316576, IMG submission 203075) | Rhizosphere microbial communities from salt marsh grasses in Alabama, United States - S0-2_050615r3r5 | ecosystem: Host-associated > Plants > Roots > Rhizosphere | place: USA: Alabama | collected... | reverse complement strand
GGTGGCGCAGGACGACGACCTGACGTGTCCGGACGTCATCTCGGTCGACGGCAAGCAGTTCACCAACTACTCCGACTACCCCCGCGACGCCCTCGGCGACATCCCGCTGCGTCGCGTCTTCGCGGAGTCCTGCAACACCGCCTTCATCGGGCAGGTCGACCGGCTGGAGTGGACGGACCTGACCGCTGCCGGCACGGCCCTCGGCCTGGCGGGCGACGCCGACCTCGGGTTCGACGCCTACATGGGCGACCTCGGCACACCGACGAGCAGGGTGGAGCAGGCAGCGGGCCTCATCGGCCAGGGCCCGGTGCTGCTGTCCCCCCTTGCTGCGGCGACCATGGCAGCCTCGTCGGTCGCGGGTCCCGTGACACCGCTGCTCCTCCCGGACGTGGTCGGCGAGCCCTTGGGGCCGACCGATGCCTGGGACGAGCTGACGCCGCTGCGCGAGATGATGGCGCTCGCCGTGACCGACGGCACGGCGAGGGTGGTCGCGGACGTCCCCGGCCCTCCGGTGCTGGCGAAGACGGGCACCGCAGAGTTCGGCACCGACGACCCGCCGGACACGCACGGATGGATGGTGGCCGTCCAGGGTGACCTCGCGGTGGCTGTCTTCGTGGAGCAGGCGGAGTCAGGGTCGGCCACGGCAGGACCCATCCTCCGCGCGTTTCTCACTCAGGCAGAGTCATCCGTGCCATGATCGTGAGCGCGAGGCGGTAGGAGTCGAGCCCGAATCCGGCGATCGTCCCGGTTGCCACGGCGGCGACGACACTCGTGTGGCGGAACGTCTCGCGGGCAGCAGGGTTGGAGAGGTGCACCTCCACCAGCGGAGCGCGCAGCTGGGCGCAGGCGTCGCGAAGCGCGTAGGAGTAGTGCGTGAAGGCCGCCGGGTTGAGCACCACAGGCACGGCGTCATCCGCCGCCGAGTGGATCCAGCGGACCAGCTCGGACTCGTCGTCGGTCTGGCGCACCTCGACCTCGAGGCCGAGCTCGACCCCGGTCGCGCGGCACACGCGAACCAGCTCGTCGTAGGACGCCGAGCCGTAGACGTCCGGCTCACGAGAGCCCAGCCTGGCCAGGTTCGGCCCGTTGAGAACGAGCACCGGTCTGCTCATCCCTCGCCCTCCTCGGCGACCTCGGCGTACGCCGCAACCAGCAGCTGGGGGTCGGGTGCCTCCATGATCGCCGGCCGGGCGAGGCCGTCGAGCACGACGAAGCGCAACCGGTCGCCCCGCGCCTTCTTGTCCACCCGTATGGCGTCGAGGAGCCGTGGCCACGCGTCGGCGCGGTACCTGGTCGGCAGCCCGAGCTCCGTCAGGATCTCCCGGTGTCGTGACGCCGTCGGCTCGTCGAGCCGACCGGCCAGTCGCGCGAGCTCGGCGGCGAACACCATGCCGACGGACACCGCAGCGCCGTGCCTCCAGGTGAACGACTCCACCCGCTCGATGGCGTGGCCCAGCGTGTGCCCGTAGTTCAGCACCTCGCGGGTGATGCCACTGGTGGCGGACTCGGTCAGGTCGGCGGCGACGACATCGGCCTTGACCTGCACAGAGCGGCGGACGAGCTCGGCAGTCAGCTCGTCGTCGAGGCGCGCGGCTCGGTCGGGGTCGCGCTCCACGAGCCCGAGGATCTCGGGGTCGGCGATGAAGCCGGCCTTGACCACCTCGGCCATGCCGGTGACGTACTCGGCCTGCGGCAACGTCTGCAGTGCCGACAGGTCGCAGAGCACCCCGGCGGGTGGGTGGAAGGCGCCGACGAGGTTCTTGCCCTCGGCGATGTTGACCGCGGTCTTGCCGCCGACGGCGGCATCGACCATGCCCAGCAGGGTCGTCGGCACCAGCACGAGGCGCACGCCGCGAAGCCAGGTCGCCGCGACGAAGCCTGCGAGATCGGTGACGGCTCCCCCACCGACCCCGACGACCACGTCCGACCGGGTGAACCCGCATCGACCGAGGACCGACCAGACGAACTCGGCCACGGTGACCCGTTTGGCCTCCTCCGCGTCGGGCACCTCGATGGCGTGTGCCTCGTACCCGACGTCCGTCAGCCAGGCGCGCAGCTCGTCACCGGTGGCTCGCAGGGCACGCGGATGGATGACCGCAACCTGGCGGGCGGAGTCCCCGACCATGGCGGGCAGCTCGTCCGCCAGTGCCGTCCCGATGACGACGTCGTACGGGGCCGCCCCGCCGACCGTGACGCGACGGGGGCTGCTCACGGCGTCTCCAGCGCCGCGACGATCGTCTCGACGACCTCGCCCGCCTCGGTCGCACTCGTGTCGACGGTGAGCCCGGCCACCTCGAGGTACCAGGGACGCCGCCGGTCCATCAGCGTCTTCAGCTGAGCACGAGGACTGCCCAGCAGCAGCGGGCGGTCCCTCGCCAGACCGACCCGGGACGCCGCGTCGGCCAGCGAGACGTCCAGGAACACCACCCGGTGCGGCTGCAAGGCGCGGCGCGTCGCGGGGTCGCCGACTGCCCCGCCACCCAGGGCGAGAACCCCGTCGTGCTCGTCGAGGGCCGCCACGACCGCGCTGCGCTCCGCGTCGCGGAATGCCGCCTCCCCGTCGTCGATGAAGATCTCGCTGATGGGCTTGCCGGCCGCGGCCTCGACGTCGGCGTCGGTGTCGCGGAAGGACAGCCCCAGCCGCTGGGCGAGAGCCCTGCCCACCGTGGACTTGCCGGCCCCCGGTGGGCCGACCAGGACGACACGAGGCCCGGTCATCCGGTGCGAACCGCCAGCCCTGCGACGTAGCGCTGCAGGTTCGACGCCGTCTCGGCCACGCTGTCGCCACCGAACTTCTCGACCACGGCGTCCGCCAGCACGAGCGCCACCATGGCCTCGGCGACCACGCCGGCAGCCGGCACCGCACACACGTCCGAGCGCTGGTTGATGGCCACCGCGGGCTCCCCGGTGGCGACGTCGACGGTCCCCAGCGCGCGGGGGACGGTGCTGATGGGCTTCATCGCCGCCCGTACCCGGAGCAGGTCACCGGTGCTGATCCCGCCCTCGGTGCCGCCGCTGCGGCCACTGCGCCGACGTACCCGAGGCGGTCCGCCGTCATGGACGACCGGCTCGATCTCGTCGTGCGCCTGCGACCCGCGGGCTCTGGCCAGGGCGAACCCGTCGCCGACCTCGACGCCCTTGATGGCCTGGATGCCCATCAGCGCCCCGGCGAGACGCGCGTCGAGACGCCGGTCACCGTGCACGTGGCTGCCGAGCCCAGGGGGCACGCCGTAGGCGAGCACCTCCACGACACCGCCGAGGGTGTCGCCGTCGCGGCGGCAGGCATCGATGGCGGCCACCATCGCAGCGCTGCCCACCGGGTCCCAGCAGCGCACCGGGTCGGCGTCGAGCGCTGCCACGTCGTGGGGTCCGGGCAGGGCTCCGGCCGCCGCCTCCTCGCCTCCGATCGCGACGGTGTGCGAGACGACGCGGATGCCCGCTCCCTGCTCGAGGAAGGCCGACGCGACCCGTCCCAGCGCGACCCGGGCAGCCGTCTCGCGCGCGCTGGCCCGCTCGAGCACAGGTCGTGCGTCGTCGAACCCGTACTTCTGCATGCCCGCCAGGTCAGCATGGCCTGGACGTGGCCGGGTGAGCGGCGCGTTGCGTGCCAGCCCCTCGAGCGCGGCCTCGTCGACGGGGTCCGCCGACATCACCGTCTCCCACTTCGGCCACTCGCTGTTCTCGATGGTCACCGCCACCGGTGACCCGAGCGTCCGTCCGTGGCGCACCCCGCCCACGATGCTCACCCGGTCCCGCTCGAACCTCATGCGTGCGCCGCGCCCGTGCCCGAGCCGTCGCCTCGCCAGCGCCTGGGCCAGGTCGTCCGTCGTCACGTCGACGCCAGCGGGAAGACCCTCGAGGATGGCGGTGAGGGACGGGCCGTGAGACTCCCCCGCAGTCAGCCAGCGCAGCACGCGGTCCATCCTCCCATGCTGGTCAGCCGAGGTACCACGCGGTGATCGCCTCGCCCCAGACGATCGCCACAAGAGCACCGCCGAGCATGGACGGTCCGAAGGGCACCGCGGTGTGCCGGCTGGCCCGACGCGCGAGCAGCAGGGCCAGGCTCACCAGGCCACCGATGAGGAACGCTGCGACGGTGCCGACGACCGGCCCCCACCAGCCGAGCCATCCCAGGTGCAGCCCCAGCGCCCCCGCCAGCTTGACGTCGCCGAGGCCCAGGCCGGCGGGGTAGAGCAGGGCGAGCACCAGGTACACCAGCAGGAGCCCACCTGCGCAGGCCCAGGCGCGGGCGTAGGCGTGCCAGTCGTCGCCGCTGCCACCGGCAAGTGCCGCGATGCCGAGCAGGACGCCGCCGGCCATCAGCGCGGGAACGGTGAGCCGATCCGGCAGCAGGTGGCGGCGAAGGTCCACGTACCCCATGGCGGTGCCGGCTACCCCCAGGACGGCGAACGCCACGAGATCGGGCTCCCCCAACCTGGCCCATCCCAGGACGGCGCCGACGACGGCGGCGACGGCTGCCAGCGCCCCGGGCACCCACGGAGGGGACGCGATGAGGGCGTACGTCGTCGGGTCGTCGGGGTCGCGCTCGGGGATCCGCGCGATGAGCCGGGGCAGCCACCAGCCGGCCGCACCGCTCAGCAGCGCGACAACGAGGGCCGTCACGACGGCGCTCATGGGGCGCTGAGCGCGGAGCGCAGGACCGCGACCGGAACGTCGCGTCCCGTCATCAGCCTCACCTGCTCCGCTGCCTGGTTCACGAGCAGGTCGAGGCCGCTGCGGACGGTGCCACCGGCTCGTGCCCACGCCCCGGCCAGGGCCGTGGGCCAGGGGTCGTAGACGACGTCGACCAGCAGGGCGGGAGTCGGTGGGACGAGCGGCACGAGGGAGTCGGTCGCCCCGGCCGGAGTGGTGCTCACGACGAGCGGTGCCCGCAGCGCCGGTCCCGCCGAGTCCCACGCTGTCACGCCCCCGCGAAGGTCGAGGGTCGCGGCGAGGTCGAGAGCGCGACGGGCCCGCTCGGGCGATCTCGCCACGACGTCGACCCTCGACGTGAACGCCGCCAGCGCCGCGACGGCCGACACGGCGGTCGAGCCCGAGCCGAGGACAGTGGCGTGGCTGATCTGCGCCACCCCGGCGGCACGCAGGCAGGCTCGTAGGCCCGCGACGTCGGTGTTGTAGGCGTCGCGACGGTTGCCCTCCAGCACCAGCGTGTTGGCCGCGCCGGTCGCGACCACCAGGTCACTCGGATGGGTGGCCAGCCGGGCGGCCTCCTCCTTGAGCGGCATGGTGACCGAGAGCCCGCGCCAGCTCTCGTCCAGGCCGTCGACGAAGGGGCCCAGTAGGGGCCCGGTCAGCTCCACGGCCTGGTACGACCAGTGCAGGCCCAGGTGTCGGTAGGCCGCCCGGTGAAGCGTGGGGCTCAGGGAGTGCGCGATCGGCGAGCCGACCACCGCACAGCGTCGGCCGCAGGCAGCCGGTGGCATCGTCGGCTGGGCTCAGCTGCGTCCGTAGCCGTTGGCCTGGGCCTCGGCCACGTTGCGGTTGTGCTGCTGGAGCGTCTCGGCGTACTTCATCTCGCCGGTCTCGAGGTTGACGGTCACGAAGTACTTCCAGTCACCTTCGACCGGGTCGAGCGCTGCCTCCAGGGCGTCCGCCCCCGGCGAGTTGATCGGCCCGGGCGGAAGCCCGACGTTGGTGTAGGTGTTGTAGGGCGAGTCGATGGCGCGCTGCTCGTCGGTGGTGAACACGGTGTAGACGTCGTTGGCGAACGCCACCGTGGAGTCCATGCCGAGCGGCTCCCCGTCCTCGAGCCGGTTGTAGATGACTCGGGACACCTTGCCGAAGTCCTCCGGTAGCCGGGCCTCGGCCTGGATGATCGAGGCGATGGTGACGATCTCGCGTTCGCTGTAGCCGAGCGTCCTCGCACGTTCGGCCAGCCCCAGCTCGTCGGTGACCTGGGTGTAGGTGGCCGTCATGGCGGACAGCGCGTCCACCGCGCTGGTGCCGGGCTCGACCTCGTACGTGGCGGGGAACAGGAAGCCCTCGGGCTCGCCGTCGGCAGCGTCGGGCAGCCCGATCCGCGCCGGCCGGTTGGCTGCGCGCTCCAGGTCACGACGGTCCATCCCGGCCTGCTCGACGTAGGCGTTCAGCACCTGCTCGACGCGCAGGCCCTCCCGGACGAGGACGCCGTCGGTGATCCTGTTCGACGGGTCCACGAGAATCGCCAACGCGTCCTCGGCAGGTATCTGCTCCGGCATGGCGTAGGTGCCGGGTTGGATGCCGGTCGAGGCCGCGTCTCGCGCTGCCGCGTTGACGAAGGCCTCGGCGCTGGCGACGACATCCTCTCCGGCGAGAGTCAGCGCGATGTCGGACGCCGAGTCGCCGTCCTCGACCGTGATGGGCACGGTGGTCCCGGTTCCCGGGCCCGGGTAGTCCGCGGGGCCGGACGACACCAGCTCACCCACGCGTGACAGCAACGACTGCCCTGCGATGGCGATGGTCGCGGCGATGCCACCGACGACCGCGACGGACACGATCACGGCCAGCCAGCTGCTGTGCTTGCGGCGCCGTCGTCCGCGCCGCCGTGGGGACGGATCGGACTCGACGACCTCGTCTGTGTCGGGGATCAACCCGAACTGGCTCATCCGGTCCCTCGTCTCGTCGAACGCGTCAGCCGTCGGCGGCGACACTGCTGACGAGCTCACCTGCCGGTCGTCCGGAGGTGCGCTGCACGTCGAGTGCCGCCTGCAGGATCGCCGTCGCCGCGACCTGGTCCACCACGTGCCGGGCCTGCCGTGACCGCACTCCCGCGTCCCGCAGCCCCCGCGACGCGCTCGTGGTCGTGAACCTCTCGTCCACGAGCCGCACAGGTGTGGGGGCGAGACGTCGGGCCAGGCCCGCCGCGAATGCGCGACTCGCCTGCGCCGCCGGTCCCTCCCCACCGCTCAGACTACGTGGGAGTCCCACGATGACACCAGCAATGCCACGCTCCGCCACGAGGGCGACGATGGTGTCGACGTCTCCTCGACCCCGCCGCACGGTGGTGACCGGCACGGCAACGGTCTGCTCGGGATCGCTCACGGCAACCCCGACGCGCACGCTGCCGACGTCGAGGGCCAGCAGCGCACCGGCCCGAGAGGGTGTCACGAGGTGGCGTGCGCAGCCACGAGTCGCTCCACCTCGGCCAGGGCCCGCCCGACGGCAGCGGGGTCGGTCCCGCCGCCCTGCGCGATGTCGTCCTTGCCGCCTCCGCCCCCGCCGAGCACGGAGGCGGCGCTGCGCACCAGGTCCCGAGCGGTCAGACCGGCAGCCCGCGCACGGTCGTTCACGGCGACCACGACGCTCGGCCGTCCGTTGCTCGCCGCGGCCACGGCGACGACACCGGGCCGCTCGTGCGGCAGACGACCCAGCACGTCCTGGGCCAGCCGCCGCACGTCGTCGGTGTGGGTGCCGTCGGGAGCCGCGTGGGTGGCCACCAGGGCAGGCCCCACCTCGCTTGCCGAGGCCGCCACCGATGTCGCCGCGGCCAGCACCTGCCCGGCCCGCAGCCGCTCCAGCTCGCGTTCCGCGCCCCGGAGTCGTTCCACCAGCCAGGCCACCCTGTCCGGCAGCTCGTCCGACCGCACCTTCAGCGCATCGGTCAGCTGGTTCACCAGCACGTGCTCACGGGCCATGAAGCGAAAGGCGTCCAGGCCCACCAGCGCCTCGACGCGGCGCACCCCTTGGCCGATCGACTGCTCGGACAGCATCGTGACGAGGCCGAGCTGCCCGGACCGTGCCGCGTGCGTGCCGCCGCACAGCTCTCGAGCCCAGTCCCCGACCGACACGACCCGCACCTCGTCGCCGTACTTCTCGCCGAACAGCGCCATGGCCCCGGTTCGACGCGCCTCCTCCAGCGACATCACGTCCGCGTGCACCCCCAGGTCGGCCTCGACCAGTGCGTTGACCCGGTCCTGCACGTCTGTCAGCACCGATGGCGGCACCGGGCCCGAGGCGGAGAAGTCGAAGCGCAGCCGACCGGGTGCGTTCTCCGACCCCGCTTGCGCCGCGGTCTCGCCCAGCGCCTCGCGGAACGCCTTGTGCAGCATGTGGGTGGCGGTGTGGGCACGAGAGATGGCCATGCGTCGCCCGGTGTCGACTGCGGCGACGACGTGGGCGCCGGCGTCGATCTCGCCGTCGACCACTCGGCCGCGGTGGACGACGAGGCCGCCGATGGGTGACTGGACGTCGGCCACCTCCAGCACCGCCCCGCTGGCCAGCGTGATCGTGCCGCGGTCGGCCAGCTGACCACCCGCCTCGGCGTAGAACGGGGTGCGGTCGAGCACGACCTCGACCTCGTCCCCTGCTCGAGCGGACGGGACGGACTGCCCCGCGCGCACGATGCCGCGCAGCGTGGCCTCGTCGGTGACCGAGTCGTACCCGGTGAACACGACCGGACGCCCGAGCGCGTCCGCGACGTCCCGGTACACCGACGTGTCGGCGTGTCCCTGCTTCTTCGCCCTGGCGTCGGCCTTGGCTCGCTGGCGCTGCTCCTCCATGAGCCGGGTGAACTCGTCGGTGTCGACGTGCAGCCCGGCTTCCTCGGCCATCTCCAGGGTCAGGTCGATCGGGAACCCGTAGGTGTCGTGCAGCCGGAAGGCGGTCTCGCCGCGCACGACACTGCTGCCCTCGGCCTTCACCGTCTCCACCGCCAGGTCGAACATCTGGGTGCCGGCGCGCAGGGTGGCGGCGAACGCGGACTCCTCCTCGTCGACGATGGCGAGGATGCGCGAGCGCTCCCGCTCGAGCTCGGGGTACTGGGGCGCCATCGCCTCGATCGTCGTGCCCGTCAGCGCCCGCAGCGTGGGGTCGGCCGACCCCAGGGTGCGCATGGAGCGCACCACGCGGCGCATCATGCGGCGCAGCACGTACCCGCGGCCCTCGTTGCCGGGGGTGACGCCGTCGGAGATCAGCAAGGCGGCCGTGCGGGTGTGATCGGCGACGACGCGCAGGGCGACGTCGTCGCGGTGGCTGCGTCCGTACGTTCTGCCCGACAGCTCGCAGGCGTGGTCGAGCACCTTCCGGCTGGTGTCGATCTCGTAGATGTTGTCGACCCCTTGGAGCAGGGCGGCCATGCGCTCCAAGCCCATGCCCGTGTCGATGTTCTGAGCGGGCAGGTCGCCCAGAATCTCGAAGCCCTCCTTGGCGGGCCCTCCCCCGCGTTCGTACTGCATGAACACGAGGTTCCAGACCTCGAGGAACCTGTCCTCGTCGGCGACCGGACCACCCTCGCGGCCGTAGTCGGGCCCACGGTCGTAGTAGATCTCCGAGCACGGGCCGCACGGCCCTGGCACGCCCATCGACCAGAAGTTGTCGGCCATGCCTCGCCGTTGGATGCGCTCGGGGGGCAGCCCGACGACGTCACGCCAGATCCGCTCGGCCTCGTCGTCGTCGTGGTACACGGTCGCCCAGATGCGGTCGGGGTCGAACCCGTAGCCACCGTCGTCCACGCTGTTGGTCAGCAGCTCCCAGGCGAGCGGGATGGCGCGCTCCTTGAAGTAGTCGCCGAACGAGAAGTTGCCGGCCATCTGGAAGAACGAGGCGTGTCGGGTCGTGCGACCGACCTCCTCGATGTCGTTGGTGCGCACGCACTTCTGCACGCTCGTCGCCCGCGGGTACGGCGGGCTCTCCTGGCCCAGGAAGTACGGCTTGAAGGGCACCATGCCGGCATTGACGAACAGCAGCGTCGGGTCGTCGAGGATGAGGGACGCCGACGGCACGACTGTGTGGCCGCGGGCGGCGAAGAAGTCGAGAAATCGTTGCCGGATCTGAGCCGAGTCCACTGCTAGCTGCCGCCTTCGGTGTCGGTGCCGCGGATGATCGAACGGAGATTGTCCCAGCGCCGGCCGAGTGCCGCCTCGGCGCCCCGGGAGCCGGGCTCGTAGTAGCGGGCGTCACGCAGGTCGTCGGGGAGGTACTGCTGCGGCAGCACACCCCGCGGGTCGTCGTGCGGGTAGGCGTAGGCGTCGGTGCGCAGGTGCGCGGGGACGCGTCCGCCCCCCGTGGCCCGGACGTCGCGAAGGGCGGCGTCGACCGCCGCGTAGACGGCGTTGCTCTTGGGAGCCAGGGCCAGCGCCACGACCGCCTCGGCCAGGACGATGCGGGCCTCCGGCCACCCGACGAGGGTCACCGCCTGCGCGGCCGACACCGCGAGCGGCAGCGCGGACGGGTCGGCGAGGCCGATGTCCTCGGCGGCGGAGATGACCAGCCGGCGAGCCAGGAACCTCGGGTCCTCCCCCGCCTCGGCCATGCGGGCCAGGTAGTGCAGGGCGGCGTCGACGTCGCTGCCTCGGATCGACTTGATCAGCGCGCTCGCGACGTCATAGTGCTGGTCACCGGCCCTGTCGTAGCGCAGCGCGACCCGCTGGGCGACCTGCTCCACCCGGCCCACGTCCAGCTCACCGGACTCCCCCGGCAGCGAGCCCACGGCTGCCTCGAGCAGGGTGAGCAGCCGTCGACCGTCGCCGGCGGCGATGCGACGCAGGTGAGCGGCGGCCTCGTCCGTCACGGTCACGCGGCCGTCGAAGCCGTGCGGTGCCGACAGCGCCCGCTCCAACAGCTCGTCCAGGTCGTCGTCGTCGAGCGGGTGCAGCTCCAGCACGAGCGAGCGCGACAGCAGCGGCGACACCAGGCTGAACGAGGGATTCTCCGTCGTGGCCGCGACAAGGGTCACCCAGCCGTTCTCCACCGCCGGCAGCAACGCGTCCTGCTGGGTGCGTGAGAAGCGGTGCACCTCGTCGATGAACAGCAGGGTGGGGGTGCCGTGGCGGCGGAGCCGGTCGCGTGCCTCGTGGATCGCGCTGCGCACCGCGGCGACACCCGCGCTGACGGCCGAGAGCTCGACGACGTGCGCCTCTGAGACCGCGCCGATCAGCATGGCCAGGGTGGTCTTGCCCGTGCCGGGCGGCCCGTACAGCACCACCGAGGCCCCCGTCCCGGCCGTGAGGAGCCGGGCCAGCGGACCGTCGGGCCGGGTGAGGTGACGCTGCCCCACCATCTCGGCGAGGGTCGCCGGTCGCATCCGAGCGGCCAGCGGGCGTGCCTGGTCGGCCTCGGCGCTGGTGCGCGGCGCCTCCGGTTCGAACAGGACGTCGGCCATGACGCCGAGGGTAGGCGCTGAGCGGCTCCGTGCCGTGGGGCAGACTCCGATGTTGTGCGAGCACTCGGTCGCCTCGTGGCGCACCGTGCATGGGCTGTGGTGCTCGCCTGGCTGGTGCTGGCCGTGGTCGGGTACGCGGCAGCCGTCGGCGGTGTGCTCGGCGACAGCCTGTTCGACCGGCTCTCCAGCGGCGACCTCGAGTTCCCGAGCGAGTCGACCACGGGACGCGACCTGCTGGCCGAGGCGAGCGACACGGGGCCGAGCTACCAGCTGCTGCTCACCGACGTGGACCCTGCCGACGAGACGGTGGTAGACGCGCTCACGAGCGCCGCGGTCGACCTGGCGTCGATCGACGGGGTGGCGGTCGTGGCCGATCCGACCACGGCCGGGCAGGCGTTCGTGTCCTCGGACGGTGACGCCGTGCTGGTCGTCGTGTCCCTGGAGAAGGACCTGCCTGCGGAGGCCGAGGACGCCACGGCCGACGAGGTGGTGGCGCGGCTCTCGGCCGTCGCAGGCGACGTCCCGGGCGCGACCGGGCACGTCACCGGGGGGTCCCTGCTGGTGGAGGAGATCACCGACCAGGTGGAGACCGACCTGCGCACGGGTGAGGTCGTCGCCCTTCCGCTGAGCCTCGCGATCATGGTGGTGATCTTCGGGGGCTTCGCCGCCGCGTCGGTGCCGATCGCCGGCGCGATCGCGTCGATCGCGGGCGGGCTCGGCAGCCTGCTGGCGTTCTCGTACGTGCTCGACCTGGATGCGTCGGTCGTCAACGTCGTCACCGTGCTCGGGCTCGGCCTGTGCATCGATTACTCCCTGCTCGTGGTCAGCCGGTACCGCGAGGAGATCGGGGTCGACCACGGCGTCGACGACATCCCCGACGCCGACGCGCGCGCGGCAGCGATGGCGACCACCATGGCGACGGCCGGCCGGACCGTGCTGTTCTCGGCGCTCACGGTGGCCATCTCGGTGTCGGCGCTGGTCGTGTTCGACGTCACCATCATCCGAGCGGTCGGCCTCGCCGCGCTGTCCGTCGTCCTGGTCGCGCTGCTCGTTGCGGTCACGCTCGTGCCGGCCCTGCTCACCCTCATGACCCGGTGGGTGTCGCGGCGGGGCCTGCTCGCCCGCGTCCCTCTGCTGGGCCGCATCGCCCACGTGTTCGGTGACGCTCCCCCGGCCGACGGCTTCTTCAGCCGGCTGGCCGGCCGCGTTCAACGGCGTCCGTGGCTCGTCGCCGGGGCCGTCACCACCCTGCTCGTGGTGCTGGCGCTGCCCTCCCTGCGCATGGTGCTGGTGAGCTCCGGCATCGAGCTGCTGCCGGCAGGCTCCGAGCAGCGGGTCACGGTCGAGACCATCCGACGAGACGTGCCCGCGGGTGCGAGCCCCCAGGTGCTGGTGGTCTCGAGCGAGGACCCGGCCACCGTGGACATGCTCGGCGAGCAGGTCGCCGACCTCGACGGAGTCGTGTCGGTGGCTCCGTCACGACCGCAGGGAGACCTCGTCGTGCTCGACGTGACCACCGAGGGCGGTGACCAGGACCGCACCGCGCGGGAGGTTGTCACGGCCATCCGAGCCCTGACCGACGGGCTCGACGTGTGGGTGACCGGTCGTGCGGCGTCACTGGTGGACTTCGTCGACACCATTGCCGACCAGGCTCCCCTCGCGCTGGGCCTGCTCGCGATGGCCACCTTGGTCCTCCTGTTCCTGCTCACCGGCTCGGTGCTCATCCCCGTCAAGGCGCTCGTGATGATCGTGCTCTCGCTGGGCGCCACCTTCGGCGCCATGGTCTGGGTCTTCCAGGACGGTCGGCTGGAGAGGCCGCTCGACT
>Ga0316576_10001391_pt1 | contig 12923 bp, 9 predicted proteins | sample S0NA_FD_203075 | JGI IMG/M metagenome (GOLD analysis project Ga0316576, IMG submission 203075) | Rhizosphere microbial communities from salt marsh grasses in Alabama, United States - S0-2_050615r3r5 | ecosystem: Host-associated > Plants > Roots > Rhizosphere | place: USA: Alabama | collected... | reverse complement strand
ATCGCGGGCAGGAGCTGATCGATCAGCAGGCGCAGAGACTCGGGGTCGTTCGCGGCACTCGCGTCGATGCAGGGGATCCGCGCCCCCTCCGGGCCGACCTCGACGATCCGCACCGCACCCGGGTCCGCCGGGCAGGCGAGCATCGCCGGCTCGGCGACGGCATCCGGAATCCCGAGCAGCCGGGTCACGGCGAGGGCGACGGCGAGGTCCTCCTGAAACCAGGGCGGTCGCTCACCGCCCGCGTTCCCCGCGACCGCAGACACGTCGATGACATTGGTGCCCAGGGCGGCCGCCACCTCGCGGAACCGCGCTTTCTCCCGGCGCTCGCCGAGGACGAGGGCGGCCCCGCGTGGCACCGTGCCCGATAGGGCGTCGGCGATCTCCGCCAGGGTCCGGCCCATGACCTCGGTGTGGTCGGTCCGGACGTTGGTCATGACGCCCACGGTCGACCGCAGCATCCGATGCTCGGTCACCCGCTGCAGCTCCGGCCGGAGGGCCATGCACTCGACGACGAGGGCGTCCGCACCGAGACGACCGGCCATACGCAATACCCACGCCTGCTCGCTGATGTTGGCGGGGCCCCTGCGACGGATCGGCTCCTCGCGGCCGTCCGGCATCAGGAGGCGAGGCGCGGTCCCGGTCGCCTTGCCGAGCACCGTGAGCCCGGAGGCGCGAAGGCCTGCGTGCACGAGCCTGGTGACCGTCGACTTGCCACGGGTCCCGTTGACGTGAATCCGGATCGGCACCGAGGCCCGCGCCCGCGACAGGGCCAACGATTCTCGAAGCCCCGCGACGCCAATGGCGCCGAGGCATCCCAGGATCACCAACGATTCGAGGGCCACAGCGGCCTTTCCGGGCGCTCACCCGTCGCCCACGGCGCGGAAACGGACCGATCGTGCTCCCCGGTCGACCGCTCCCGGCCGTCGTCGCCTGTCATTTCACCAGAAACAGCCGCAGAAGCAAGACGACAAGCAGCAGGCCCCCGGTGATCCGCTCTTCCCAACGCCGGCTGCGCACAACCACGCCGCCGACGAGCACCGCGAACAGCCCGCAGATCGCCTGATACAGGAGGATCATCGCGCCCCCTCTCCCCCCGGAGACCGCGGGCGATGACCGGTCCGGGCGACAGCCTTCGCGCTCACGTCAGCCACCTCCCGACGACGGTCGCGGTGGCCAGCAGGAGCACCGCCCAGGCGACCACCAGGAGCGCCGGCGCGATGCAGCGCCGGAGCACCCGGAGACGATTCTCGACCCCGAGCACCTGGGCGGCCAGGGTCGCCGCCAGAGCCGCCGGCAGCATGAGGTCGCCGAGGCTCGCGAGCCCGGCCAGGGCCGCCGTCGTCATGATCTCGTTCCGGCCGAGGAAGGCGATCAGGAAGGGCACGCCGAGCACCGAGGCCGAGCCGTAGGCGGAAACGGCGCCGAACAGCGGAATGCTGATGCCGGCCGCCGCCACCATCGCCCAGGTCGGCACCCCCAGCATCAGCGACAGCAGCCAGCCGCGGGCGCCGGTCAGGGTCATCACCTGGATGAAGGCGCCGACGCCGACCAGGATGCCGAGCACCGGCAACACCTGTTGGACTCCGGACAGGGCGGCGTCGCGCAACCCAAACCGGGGCAGGATGACGAACGCGAGCCCCGAGGCGAGCAGGAAGATCAGGGGCAGCCCGGGATCGCCAATGACCTGCGGGGCGATCCGCGGGGCGACCATCAAGACGGCCACCGCCAGCACCGGCGTGACCGCCCGCCACAACGGAATCCGCCGCTCGGGACCCGCCTCGCCGCCGCCGGTCGGACGGCCCCGGAGCAGTGGCCGGCCGAGCCAGTAGGCGAGCACCAACGCCGGCGGGAAGGCCACGACCGCCAGGGGCACGAAGAAGCCGACGTAGGGAAGGTCGAGACCGCCGCCGATGATCATCGCCGGAATGCTGATCGGCGGCGCGACGTCGCCGAGCACGCCCGCCATGGCCACGAAAGCCGCCGCCCGCTCGCGATCGAGGCCGAGCCCGACCAGGATCGACCCGCACATGGCTCCGGCGGTCAGCACCGCAGCGGTCGACGAGCCCGTCATCATGCCGGGGAACATGGCGATCAGCATCACGAGCGGCAGCAGCGCCACGGGCCGCCGACCGAAGCGGCGCTCGACGGCGGCGCCCATGGTCGCGAGCGCGCCGCCGTCGGCGAGACAGCGCATGAAGATCATTGCGGCGCCGATCATCAGGATCGGGTCGAGGTAGGCGAAGGCGCCCTCGACGAGATGGTGGGCCGGGAACAGGTGGCCGTTGAGGGCAGCTCCGAACCACGCCGACACCAGCAGCGAGATGCCAATGGGCCAGCGGGCGAGGAGCACGAGCGCCCCGAAGCACAGGAGCATCGCGAGCAGGGTCAGCGGCTCGGCCCACGTGGCCGGCAGGCAGGCGCTCAGGATCGACGGCACGTCCACGCGACGGTTACTCCTGGAACACGGCGCGCACCGCGTCGCCGGCCGCGACCAGGCTCTCGACCTCGGCGATCTCGGTCCCTCGGCGCTCGACGAGGCGCTGGAACAGCCCGTCCGGATTGCCGCTCGCGACCACGATCACGTAGTCCGCGCCGGGGATCACGAGCGACAGGAGGTCGTCAGTGGTCTTGCCTCGTCGGGACTCGCCGCCGGTGTGCATCGCGAGGATCCGGATGCCGCGGTCGTGCGCCGTCTTGACGAGCTCTCGGGCCCGTTCCTTTTCCTTGTCGAAGTCGATGCCGGCGGCGCCGAGCCCCTTGGTGCTCGCCCCGACGACGATGATCAGGGTCTCGAGATCACCGAGGCGGGCCGCCTCGACCTTGGGGTCGACCTCGAGGCCGAGCTTGAGCTTGGTGTTGAGCAGCACCTTGACGACGGCGATGTCGGAGCTCTGGCCGATCGAGGTGATGAGCCCGGGCTTCGCGAACTTCTCGGGAGGCGCGGCATTTGCCGCGCCCGCCACCGCGATCAGCAGGGCTGCGGTCACGATCAGGGCTCGACCTCGTCGTGGTGTGTGCATCGGGTCTCTCCTTCCGGCCGCGGCTGCCGCCACGGCCCTCATGTCACAGTCCATCTGCGGTTCCGTCCCGTCTTGGATCGGCAACTCCGACCAGCGCACCAGTGTCGAGGTCGACCATGATCGCCTGCGCGCCCCCGAAGAAGGGGTCGCGTTCGCGCAGCACCTCGACCGGGTACCCGAGGTCGGCCAGGCCCTCGACCGTCGCCAGCGGCAGCGAGCCCTCGACGAAGAGACGGGGGTCGGTGTTGTGGGCGTGGAAGCGGGGCGCGTCGATCGCCCGGCGCAGGTCCATCCCGTGGTCGATGAGGTTCAGGAGCAGCAGGGTCGTGGTCGAGACGATACGGGCGGCGCCCGGAGTCGCGACGGCCAGGACGGGCCGGTCGTCGAGGAACACGAGGGTCGGTGCGATCGAGGTTCGGGGCCGCTTGCCCGGCTGCCTGAGGTTGGGACCGCGGGCCGAGAAGTTCCGCAGCTCGTTGTTCAGGATGACACCGGTCCCCGGCACCATGACCTTCGCGCCGAACAGATCCGACAGAGTCTGGGTGACGGCGACCATGTTGCCCTGAGCGTCGACCGCGACCAGGGAGGTCGTGCTCGGGCTCTCCCAGACCTCGGGCTCGCCGGCGACCACCTGATCGGAGATGGCGTCGGGCCGGATGTCGGCGATCCGCCGCTCGGCGTAGGCGTCCGACATCAGGCCGGCGACCGGGACCTCGACGAAGCCCGGATCCCCGACCCAAGCCCGGTGATCGGCGTAGCCCCGCCGCATCACCTCGGTGAGCAGGTGGACGGTCGTCACGTCGAACGGGGACGCGGCGCCGAGATCGAGTCGAGCGAGCAGGTTGAGGTTGTCGAGCACGGCGAGACCGCCGGTCGGCGGCGGCGTCGTGAAGATGTCGAAGCCGCGGTAGCTCGCGCGCAGCGGCTCCCGGACGATGGGCCGGTAGCCGGCGAGGTCGGCGTCGGTGATGAGCCCCCCTCCCTCACGCATCGCGGCCACGATCCTGTCGGCGATGGCGCCTGTGTAGAACACTGACGGTCCTTCGCGGGCGATCGAGCGCAGCGTCTGACCGAGCTCGGGGATGCGAATCCGCGCGCCACCTTCGACCGGCAGCCCCGACGGGCAGAAGGTCGCGGCCAGGGCCTCGTCGCCGACGATCGTCTCGAAGTAGTCGAGCGCCGCCGCGGCCAGGCCCGGCGACACATCGAAACCGTCCTCGGCGAGCCGAATCGCCGGAGCCAGGACCTCGTCGAGCGGCATGGTCCCCCAGTCCCGCAGCGCCGTGCAGAGCCCGGCCACGACCCCGGGGACCGTCGCCGAGGCCGCGCCCGACCGGGCGACGTCGCCATCCGGATCGGCGGCAGGCGCCACCGACTTGTAGTCGAGGACAAGGGTCTGGCGGGTCGCGGCCAGGTGGACGATCATGACCCCCTCGCCGCCAAGGCCGCTCGCGTGCGGCTCGACAACCCCGATGGCGAAGGCGGCGGCAACGGCTGCATCCACCGCATTGCCGCCCCGCCGCAGCAGCTCGAGGCCAGCCTCGGTGGCATCGGCGTGGGCGGTGGCGACCATGGCGTGCGGGCCCGACGCTGCGGTCTCGACCGGGCGGACCGCCGCCGGGCGTTGTGGGGCCGGCGTCGCACACGAGACGAGAAGCGCCAGCAGGGCGACCACGCTCGCCGTTGGACGAACCCGGGCTCTTGCGACCGCTCCCATCACGACCCTCCAGTCGGCATCAGTTCAGAAACCGGCCGACACCGCCGTCGACCAGCTCACGGTAGCTCGGAAGACCCTCGATCACGACCGCTCGCCCCGGCTCGAGCATCGAGAAGTCCTCGACGAAGCGCGTCACCGTGGCCAGGTGCCGGGCGACCCGGAGCTCGAGCGGCCACCCGTCCGGACCGAAGGGGACGGTCAGGCGCCCCCGCGCTCCGGCAAGCTCGTAGAACCGGTCGCGACCCGTGATGACCAGCTTCGCGTCGGTGCGGCCGCGCAACCGGCCCTGGGCCGGGTTGGTGCTCTCGAGCAGGATCGCCAGCACGGGGGTCGAGTCCCCCCACTCGCGGTGCGACAGCCCGCGGAGCTGCCGGGGCGAGGCCTCGAGACCGATCCGGATACCGGCCTCGTCGAGGTCCATGCTGACCAGGGCCGCCAGGTCGGAGGCTCGCTCGTGGGCGACGATCGTGTTGACCACCGGGTACTCGGGCGCCGCCTCGTGCAGGTCGAAGGCGAGGTCGACCTCTTCCTCCTCGATCAGGCGCGTGATCGCGAAGGCGATCTGCTCGGTCAGGGTCCCGTCGGCGCGACCCGGATAGGCGCGATTGAGATTCCGGGTGTCGATCCCGGACAGCCGCTGCCCCGAGCCCGGTTGCACGTAGACCTGGGGGTCCGGCCATTGGTGGACCGGGTTGCTGACGCGGGCCCCGATTGCGAACGACCGCACCGAGCCATCGGGTTTGGCAATCTCGATCCGCGGTGGATGGCCCTCGAGAGGAACGGTGTGGGTGAAACCGCTCGCGTTCGCCCGGGGAACGACGATGAGGCGCCCAACCCGGGGCCGCGCCCGCTCGACCGCCAGCACCGCGGTCAGGTAGCCCGCGGTCTCGTCGGCGTGGGTGCCGCCCAGGATCAGCACCGTGCCTCCGGGCTCGCCGCCGGCAAGCTCGAAGACCGGCGAGTCGCCGGGACCGCCCCGGAGACCGGGGTGATACGAGGACAGCCAGCTCGTACGGGTGACGCCGGGCCCGGGACGCAGCTCATCGGGCCGCCGCTGGGCGAGGAAGCCCGGGCTCAGGGCCACAGCGGCGACGGCGGCGCTCGCGAGAACCGCAACCCCGGCCCAACGACCCCTCAGGCCGGTCACGCGATCCCCTCGGGCCAGCAGTCGACGAGGCTCGGCGACTCATCCGTCATGCCCCAATACGCGCGGCGCGGCCTGGTTTCGGCTCATCGCCTCAGCTGTCGGTCGAGGGGCTTCGAGCGGCGCCGGCCGCGATCGCCTCGTCACACCGCACCACCGCCTCCGCGACCCGATCGGGACGCGACTGGTAGAGCCGGGCGAGGCGGTCCCTGACCGCCATCTCGTACCACAGGTCGAGCGAGCTCTGGTACCAGCTCCGCGCCGACCGCCACTGACCGCCGACCGCCGGCATCGACCCTGGGATCGGCTCGAAGGCCCGGCCCAGCTCCTCGTACACCCCGGCGAGAGTGACCGCGATCTGGACGTTGGCGGTGTTGGCGACCCACCACTCCTCGAGCAGGCCCCGCGCCTTGTCGAGCACCCGGATCGCCTCGTGCGGCGATCCCGCCTCGATCAGCACCTCACCGAGCTCACGATAGGCGTCGGCCAGCCGATGTCGGACGTCGGCGTTGGCCGGGTCGCTCGCCAGCAGCTGCTCGCCGATGGCAACGCCGTGACGGACCTCTGTCAGGGCCTCGTCGACCCGCCCCATCGCCCCAAGGGTCGCACCGAGGTGGGTGTGCACCCGCATCAGCTCCCGCCGGTAGCGCTCGCTGGCCGGGTACTCGGCGACCAGCTGCGCGTCCATCGACCGCGCCTCCTCGAGGTTGGCGAGCGCGGACTGATGGTCGCCGCCGAGGGCCTGGGCAACTCCCATGTCGAAGATCGCCTCGGCGAGGTCGCAGCGCGCGGTCGGGCCGTCAGCATTGCTCGCCAGCAGCTCCTCACGCAGGGCGCGCAGCGACTCGAAGGACGCCACCGTCCCGGAATGGTCCGTCTCGCGCATCAGGGCCATGCCGAGGGTCTCGTACGCCTCGGCGAGCCCGGACTTGAAGACCAGGTTGCCGGGATCGGCATCCGCCAGAACGACACGGATCGTGACCGCCTGCCGCGCGTACTGGATGTCGTCCGCCGGATCGCACATGGCGCCCATGACCTGGGCGATCCGGAGCAGGCTCTCCGCCAGGTCATCCTGGTCCTGAAGGTTGTCCGCATCGGCGTCGACCAGCGCCTGCCGAATCACCATCGCCTTGTGGAAGCTCCCGAGCGCGCCCGAGAGATCGCCGACGCTGAGCCCGAAGCCGCGGCTCTGGACCTCGCCGACACGGCTGAAGGCGACTGCGAGGTCGCGCTGCAGCGACAGGTCGCCGACACTCTCGGCCTCGAGGGCCGACAGGTACTCGAGGGCGCGAGTCACGAGCAGCTCGCGGGCCGCGGTCGAGCCCGCGAGGTCCATGATGGCCTCGTCGAACTCGAACAGCAGCGAGCCGGCGAGCCGCCGGAGGTCGCGGTACCGGCGCTCGGCGAGACGGCGCTCAGTCTCCGCCACCCGCGCCTGCCAGACGGTCGACACAACGCCGCCGGTCAGGGCGAGGACGAGGACGCCGGCAACGGCGACGCCGGTACGGTTACGGCGCAGGAACTTCCCCGCCCGATAGCCGAAGGTCGCCCGTCGCGCCGACACCGGCAGACCGACCCGGTACCGCCTGACGTCCTCGCGGAAGGCATCGACGCTGGGGTAGCGGCGGTGGGGCTCCTTGCGCAAGGCCATGAGCAGGATGTTGCGGAGGTCGGACGGCAAGGCCATGAAGGCGGCCGACCGTTCCGGCGGCACCTCGCACACCACCCGGACGATTTCACCCGGTGCGAGACCGTTGAGGCGGTAGGGCCGGCTCCCGGTCAGCATCTCGAACAGCACCACGCCGAGGGAGTAGACGTCGCTCGAGGTCGTGATCGAACCGCCGCTCACCTGCTCGGGGCTGGCGTAAGCCGGCGTCAGCATGCGCAGGATGGTCGCGGTGCGCTGGGCCCGGTCTCCCTCCTCCGGTGGAGCGAGCAGCTTGGCGATCCCGAAGTCGAGCAGCTTCGGAATTCCGTTGTCGGTGACCAGAATGTTGCTCGGCGTCAGGTCGCGGTGAACCACCAGGTGGCGATGGGCGGAGGAGACCGCATCGCAGACCTCGCAGAAGAGCTCGAGCTTGGCGGTCAGGGACAGACCCCGCCGACGGCCGTAGTCGTGGATCGGCTCGCCGTCCACGTACTCCATGACGATGAACGGCCGGCCGTCGCCGGCCCGCCCGTGGTCGAGGAAGCGGGCGATGTTCGGGTGGTCGAGGCTGGCCAGGATCTCTCTCTCTAGACGAAACCTGGTGAGGATGAACTCGCTGTCCATGCCACGCTTGATGACCTTGAGCGCGACCTCGGCGCCGTCAGCGGTCCCGATGTTGCGCGCGAGGTAGACATCGCCGACGCCGCCCCGGCCGATGCGACGAAGAACGCGGTAGCGTCCGAGGGCGCCCTGGAGCTCGGCGTCGGGCGGTGTCCCACCGCCGAGGTCGCCGGCGCTCCCCCAGAGCTCGTCGGCGGCCGGGGTCTCGAGGAACTCGCCACACTGCTCGGCCGACCGCAGCAGCCTCTCGACCTCGCTCCTGAGATCGGCGTCGTCGCCGCAGGCCTGGTCGAGATAGGCCGCCCGGCCGCCGGCGGGCAGCTCGACGGCCGACTCGAAGACCGACCGGACACGGCCCCAGCCTGACTCGGTCACCCCGCTGGGTCCAATCGACCGTGCAGCCAGGCGCGGGCGGCCGTCCAGCCGCGCTTGACCGTCGCCGGCGAGGTGTCCATCGCCGCCGCCGTCTCCTCGATGGTGAGGCCGCCGAAGTACCGCAGCTCGACCAGGAACACGAGCTCCGGATCGAGCTCGGCGAGCTCCTCGAGGGCCCGATCGAGGTCGATCAGGTCGACCTCGCGCGGCGAGGCGCCGAGGTCGACGGGCCCGCCCGCACCGGCCTCGCGGTCGCCCGAGTCGAGCGCGATTCGGATCACGTCGCCGCCCCGCTTCCGTCGCGCCCGCCCGCGGGCGTGGTCGATGAGCACCCGGCGCATCATCTGCGCCGCAACCGCGAAGAACTGGGAGCGGTTGAGCCAGCGGGCGTCCTCCTGGCCGGCGAGACGGAGGAAGGCCTCGTGGACCAGCGCGGTCGGCTGTAGGGTGTGCTCGCTCCGTTCGCGTCGGAGATGGTGAGCTGCCAGCCGGCGAAGCTCGTCGTAGACCAGGGTGATGAGGTGATCGTAGGCGGACCGGTCGCCGCGGTTCCAGGCGTGGAGAAGGCCGGTGACCTCGTCGGCTCTGTCGTCACGCTCCATCTGCTCTCCGAGTGGGGACCGACCGACCGGCCGCCCCCGGCGGCGTCGCGTCATCGCCCTCACATGATCACCGGAAACGCGTCGGTTGGCTAGTTCCCGTCCAGAGTTTCTGGATGGGAGCTGACTGGCGAACCCGGCCACTTCACCGGGGTTCGTCGTGCGGTCGGCGATGGGCCGGACCCGTGGGCCTCCGGGAACCCAGGTCAAGCGCGGAAGGCGCGGCGACCTGCGATCCTGTGCAGGTCGACGAAACGGTCAAGCTGCCGGCAGGCTAGCCCGTTCCCGTCCAGACGCTCTGGCGGGAACAGCGTCGCAAGGTTGAGCCCTTTTCTGCGGAGCCGTCGCGTACATCGAAAGGGAACGCCATCTCGCCTGCCGGAGCTTGGAGCGCACGGTCCGGCGGTGGCAATCGGATCGAGCCGGAGTTGGGTGGGGGGCTGGCGACCATGACGATGATTCGATCGAGGATGGAGGACGTCATGAGCAAGTGGTGGTGCCAGAGAACGATCGTCTGTGGCGTGGTGGCGGCGCTCGGCGTGCTGCTGCCCTTCTCGGCCCTCGCGCAGGACCGCTACGGAACCATCGAGGGCAGGATCGCCGACGCCGATCAGGCGGCCCTGCCCGGGGTCACGGTGACGGTCCAGGGCGAGAATATGATGGGTCAGAGAACCCAGATCACCGATGCCGAGGGCCGGTTCCGCTTCGCTCTCGTCCCGCCCGGATACGTCGACCTGACGGCGTCCCTCGACGGCTTCACGACGATGACGAAGGAACGCCTCCCGGTCAGCCTCGGCCGCACCTCCATCGTCGACCTCACCCTGCCGGTCGAGGCCTTCGAGGACTCGATCACCGTCGTGGCCGACCCGATCCTGATCGACACCACGAGCTCGCAGGTCGGCGCCAACATCGATACCGACTTCGTGGTCAGCTTGCCCACTGATCGCAACTACCAGACCGTGATGAAGATGCTCCCGAGCGTCGTGCACTCGAACAACCCGATCTTCAAGGGGGCCTCGGGCGGCGACAACATGTACCTGGTCGACGGCGCCGACAGCACGGACCCTGCCACCAACACCTGGGCGGTCTCGGTGAACTTCGACAACCTGCAAGAGGTGCAGATGATCGACGGCGGCGTCCCAGCCGAGTACGGCAAGGGCACCGGCGCGGTGGTCAACCTCGTGACCAAGTCGGGCTCGAACGAGTTCCACGGCGTCGTCCGTCTGACCTACTCCGACGAGGACCTCAACTCGGACATGCGCGGCGACAGCTTCTACTTCGACGAGCCCGAGCGGTACGTAACCGAGGTCCGCCCGTCGGCCAACGTCGGGGGGCCGATCCTCAGGGATAAGCTGTGGTTCTTCGCCTCCTACGAGCGGCGCGACAAGGAGAAGCTCATCACCCGCTACGACGACTTCGCGGCCGCCACCGCCGGGATTTACTCGCAGGACACGACCACCTACTCGGGTCACTACCTCACCGGCAAGCTGACCTACCAGCCGACGGTCAACCACACGATCTTCGCCCAGTACATCGACGATCCCATCGACATCCCGTTCAAGGACGCCTACGACGGCATCCTGACCCGCGCGCCGGATGCCGATCGGATCCGCAAGCAGGGTGGTCCGAGCTTCATCGTCGACTGGACGGGGGTCCTGTCGGAATCGGGCTTCATCAACGTCCAGTACTCCGGCAAGCGCAAGCCCCTCGACACCCTCGCCATGGACAGCGAGGGCCCGATCTACTACTCGCCGGTCAATGGCGGCATCTACTGGGGCTCCAGCTACAGCGACTACCACTCCCAGCGCGATCTCGACCTGTACAAGGCGAGCTACGAGCACTTCATCTCGACCGGGGCCGGGTCGCACCAGCTCAAGGGCGGGGTCGAGTACTCCCACGCCCCCATCGGTTATGAATACGACATCTACGCGTCCGGCGAGTACATCCGCCTCAACAGCGACGGCTCGCCCAACTACCGAAGGGTCTACACCCAGCGCCGGGGACCGATCCCCACGGTCAGGAACATCACCAGCGTGTTCGTCCAGGATCGTTGGCAGGTCAACCAGAAGCTGACCCTCAACGTCGGCATCCGCTTTGAGGACTACGTCCACGAGAACAACGTCGGCACGCCGATCCTCGACTGGGGCTTCGGCGACCGGATCCAGCCCCGGCTCGGCATGGCCTACGCGGTCGGCACCGGCCTGATCCGCGCCAGCGCCAGCCGCTACCATGACTCGATCGGTTACGAGCTGCCCCGCGACCTGTCCATTTACCCGGACGAGATCTACGACTACTACACCTGGGACGAGCCCACCGAGGACTGGGCCTACAGCCGCACCTACGTGCTCGGCGCCGACTACATCACGGTCGACCCGAATCTCGAGTCGCCGTACATGGACGAGTACAGCGTCGGCTACGAGGGCAAGCTGTCATCGTCCATGAAGTGGAGCGTCGACGCCACCTACCGCGACTGGAAGAACGGCGTCGAGGCGGACGACGGGCGCACCTACGGCGACAACCTGGCGGCCGACGGCAACCCCCACTACCTGAACCTCGACAGCGTGCGCGAGTATCGGGGCGTCGAGCTCAAGCTCACCAAGCGCCTGGCCCAGGACCACCTCCAGTTCATCGCCTCGTACAACTACTCCGAGACCGAGGGCTACTGGGGGAACGACGACGAGGACTCCGGCTGGGGCGCCAATCCCTACCGCTACATCAACCAGTGGGGTCGGGTCTACCAGGACCGTCCCCACACCGCAAAGTTCTTCGGCACCTATTACTTCCCCCTCGGCTTCGTGCTCGGCAGCAGCTTCGTCTACCAGTCCGGCATTCCCTACGAGACCACAGCGAGCGTCCGGACCAGCTCGGACGGCCCCTGGGGTCGCCAGACCTTTTCGCGCTACAACGTCGAGCCCCGCGGCTCGCGCCGGCTGCCCGCCACCTGGCTCCTCGATCTCAGGGTTGAAAAGGAGTTCCATATCGGCGATCTGGTGCTCGGCATCTACGTCGACATCTTCAACGTCACCGACAACCAGGAGCCGGTTGGCATCGACAGCGGCCTCGGCACCATCACGCTCGAGAACGACCAGCCCGGCGCCGCCTACACCGTCATCGATCCCAACGGCAGCTACCTGACCTACACCGAGTGGCAGGCGCCGCGGAGCTACTTCTTCGGCGCCAAGCTCGCCTTCTGACCCTCCCCCATCCGCGAGGGTGACTCTCGACACGCGCGGGGTCGCCGGCCAACGGGGCGGCCCCGCGCCCTTTTGTTCTTGATGATCAGGATCCTCCGGTCGCCCGCCCCGCACCCCTCTCGTGTCGTGAGAGAATGCCCGTCTCACGCTGACACACAGAAGACGCTGGGTCGGCACGGGAGGACGGCGCATAGAGTCGGGGCGGTGGGCGCGATCGGTTGCAGCTCTCGGCGTGGTCGTCAACGTCGCCTTCGTGGCCTGCGACCGCCGACCCGTCCCTCAGGTTCCCGCGGGGGCTGTGGCCGGCGACCTGGCGCTCGAGCCAGGCGTCGTCGAGTCATCGAGTGTGCGCGATCCCGTGTGCCGCAAACGCACCACCGATCTCGCAAGGACCATGCGCACGGTCGCCGACAACATGCCCCGGCGATGGCTGCTCCTGCCCATCGATGAGGGGAAGGTGAGGGTCTGCGCCGCCGCCATGCTGTTCAACCGGTAGACCGCAGCCCTCGTCTTCGACGCGTTCGTCTCGGCCGAGCATGGCGATGCGAGCGGCCTCGCGCTGATGTCACTCGCCTACGACCTCATGATCCCGTCGATGTTCACGT
>Ga0316576_10001389_pt1 | contig 12927 bp, 11 predicted proteins | sample S0NA_FD_203075 | JGI IMG/M metagenome (GOLD analysis project Ga0316576, IMG submission 203075) | Rhizosphere microbial communities from salt marsh grasses in Alabama, United States - S0-2_050615r3r5 | ecosystem: Host-associated > Plants > Roots > Rhizosphere | place: USA: Alabama | collected... | reverse complement strand
ACAGCACCACGACCGTCGTGCCGCCGGGCGCGGCTACACGACGCGCCTCCTGCAGTCCGCGCAGGTATCCCGAGGACAGGTCGGTGGAACCGCCCGTGTGCACGGTCGCGATCTTGTGCTGCACATCTGCCCGGCCCAACTCCCCGATCGGGTGGGCGGCGACCACAAGAAGTGCTTCGTCGTCGAAGGTCACGAGTCCGAAAAGGTCGTTGTCATCGAGACGGTCGACGAGGGCGACCAGTGCCCGCTTGCCTGCGTCGAGCCGGCCGCCGGACATCGAGCCGCTGCGGTCGAGAACGACGATCACCGCGGCGGGCGGTCGTTCGGCCTTGCGTTCGGCGTCTGGCGCCGCGAGGTCGAGCATGACGGTGACCGTGTCGTCCTTCTCCACGGAGACGACGTCGACGTCGAGTTGTGCGTTGATGTGCATTCCGGTTCCCCCTCGTTCGCGCCGCACTGTGCGACGCCCGGGATCACTATCCGACGAGGGTGTGACAAACCGGTTCAGCCCTCGTGGACCGCGGCGAAGGGCACCACCGAACCGCTGCCTGCCTGCACCAGGAGGTGAGCGGCCACCGTCATGGCCCACCGGGTGTTGACGGTCTCGTCGATCAGGAGAACCCCACCAGCCGGAGCGGTTTCCGTCAGAGCGAGACTCGCATGGAGTTCGTGGACTCGTGGCAGCGAGGGGATGCTTGGAGGACCTTGCCCGGGGGTGGCGGTGAGTACGTCCTGCACCTGGCATCCCAGCACGTCGGCCGCGATCCGCGAGATCGCGTGCACCCGCTGCGGGTGCTCGAGATTGGGCATCGGAACCACAGCATTGATGCCGAACAACCCCTCCCGCCGCCATTCGCGCAACGCCTCGGTCAGCGCCGCGGTCGACTCGGCGCTCAACGGGCCGTCCGGGCCTGCCATCTCGTCGATGATCTCGTTCCACCCCGAGTCCGCGCCGCGGGCCACCGCTCGCCCTGGCTCGATGCCGGTGATGCGTCCCTTCCAAGGTCCACCCGCGGGCCATAACTTGCGTGGCTCGATGACGTTGGGTCGGCGTCGCATCGCTGCCAGCGCGCGGCGCACCGTCCGCGGGTGGGGTCGAAGTCCAGGTGCGGGAAGGGTGCCCGTGCAGACGGAGCAGGCCCCGCACGGCTGCGCTCCGGGGTCGTCGAGGGCCTCGATCAACAACTGCATCAGGCATCTCTGCCCACCTGCGTAAGTTGCCATGACGGCGGCCTCCCGCCGGCGCAGACGCACGACCCTGTCGTACTTCTCGCTGTCGAACTGCCACGGCCGCCCGGTCACTTCCCAGGTGGATCGCACGCGTGTCACGGCGCCGTCCACATGCAACTGCTTGAGCAGGATCTCCACCCGGCTACGCGGGCTGTTCAATTCCGACTCGAGTTGCACCGTCGACATCGGTCGGTCCGCAAGCAGAGTCAGCGCGCGAGTCGCCAGGTCCGGGTCGGGAAGGGTCGCGGTGATGAAGTACTCCCAGATCCGTGCGTCTGACTCTGCGGCGGGCAGCAGGACGCCGGCGGCGGAGTCCAACGCTCGGCCTGCTCGGCCCACCTGCTGGTAGTAGGCGACGGCTGAATTGGGGGAGCCCACGTGGATGCAGAAGGCGAGATCCGGCTTGTCATAGCCCATCCCCAGCGCTGAGGTGGCGACGACCGCCTTGATCTCGTTGCGTCGCAATCTCCCCTCGATCTCCTCGCGGACCTCCGGTGGGGTGCGACCCGTGTAGGCCTCGACTTCGTGCCCCTCTTCGCGCAGGAACGCCGCCAGTGCGTGCACCCCGTCCACGGTCAGTCCGTAAACGATGCCGGAGCCCTCGAATTCCGGGATGGCCTCGGCGACCCAGGCGAACCGCTCCACCGCGTTCAGATCCGGGACGACCGCCAGTGAGAGGGAACTGCGAGCCAAAGGGCCGCGTATCACCTCGGTTGTAGGTCCGAGTTGGTGCGCCAGATCGTCCACGACCCGGGAAGTCGCGGTGGCGGTGGTCGCCAGCACCGGGATGGAGGCGTCCAGGTGGACCAGCAACTTCGCGATCCGCTGATAGTCGGGCCGGAAGTCGAAACCCCAGTCGGAGATACAGTGCGCCTCGTCGATCACCAGTAGTCCACTGGACCGCAAGGCAGGCATTGCGCGGGTCAGGAAGTCGGGATGCGTCAAGCGCTCGGGGGACACCAGCAGTACATCCACGGCATCCCGGGCGAGTTCGTCGAAGATGAGGTTCCAGTCGTCCCGGTTCGACGAGTTGACGGTCGCGGCACGGATCCCGATGCGTTCGGCGGCGGCCACCTGATCGCGCATCAGGGCCAGCAGGGGAGAGATCACGATCGTGGGGCCGGCGCCCTCGTCCCGGCGCGCGAGGGTGGCGGCCCAGTACACCGCCGACTTCCCCCAGCCGGTGGCCTGCACCACAAGCACGCGCTGGTTGGCGGTCAAGAGCGACTCGACCGCCTCGACCTGGCCCGGACGCGGAGTCGCTCCGGCACCGGCCATCGCGGTCAGGACCGCCTGGATCGCGACCCGTGCGCGGGTGCCCGGATCGTCGGTCATCCTACGATCATCGCAGGCACCGCCGCGTGCTCCACCTTTGCAGTCGCAGGCGGCGCGGCTCAGTCGTCATCCTCGCCCCGCCAGGCTTCCAGTCCTTCGTGGGCGGCGAACGCTGCAATGACCAGGGCCGTCACCGGGTCGGCCCACCCCCACCCGAGAAGGGTGTTCAGAAGGAGCCCCACGAGCAGAGCGGCGGACAGCCACATGCACAGCAGCGTCTGGGTGCTGTCAGCGAGTACTGCTGTCGAGCCCAGGCGGTGGCCGACCCGTCGCTTGGCGAAGGCCAGGGCCGGCATCACGATCAGACTGGCCGTGGCGACCACGACACCGACCGGACTGGCGTTCGCATCGGGACCCGTCAACAGGGCGTGCAGCGCATCGACGGTGATGTACGCGGCCAGGATGAAGAACGCCGTCCCGATGAACCGAAGGGCCCGGCGCTCCCGATCCTCGGGTACGGCGGTGCGGAACTGCCAGACGATGACCAGGGCGGAGAGGGACTCGACCACGCTGTCGCTGCCGAACGAGGTCAGAGCCACGGAGCCTGCCACTACGCCCGCCGAGATGGCCACGATGGCCTCGACCACGTTGTAGGCGACAGTGAAATATGCGAGGTACAGAGCTTTGCTGTGCCACCGAGCCCTTTCGTCGTCGGTGAGCTCGGTCGTCACGCGGTCATCGTCGCATGCCGGGCCGGGTCCGTCGGAGGTCCCCGTCGTCCGGGTCGCAGGTGAGTCGGGGGATCGGCCAACAGGCGGTGTTGGAGGTCCGGCAGGCGTAGGCTGGTAATCAGCGCCCTTGGAGGTGCGCATGGCTGAGGCGTCGATCCTGGAACTGCACGGCCTGCAGGATCTGCTGCAGATCCTGAGAAGCCGTGGCTACCGAGTCATGGGTCCTACTGTGCGCGATGGCGTCATCACGGTGTCGGACATCGCGAACATCGATGACCTGCCCCGAGGTGTGGGCGATGATCAGGATGCCGGCCACTACCGTCTGCGCGACCGCGGCGACGACGCGCTCTTCGGCTTCGCGGCCCCGATGCAGTCGGCCAAGTCCGTGTTCTTCCCGGCGGACGAGCTGCTCTGGCGCGGTCGTCGCGAGTCCGAGGGGTTCAGCACGGAACCGGCTGAGGCACCATCCGAACCTGTCGCGCTGATCGGAGTCCGCTCGTGTGACCTCGCGGCGGTGGGGGTGCAGGACGTCGTGTTGTCATCAAGGGGTTTCCCCGACTCACGGTACGTGGCTCGGCGGGAAGATGCGTTCGTCGTGGCCACGACCTGCGCGGATCCCGCCGGCACCTGCTTCTGTGCGTCGATGGGAACCGGACCCAAGCCCAGTGCCGGCTACGACATCGCCCTGACCGAACTGCTGGAACCCGAGCACCGGTTCGTGGCCGAAGCCGGTTCACAGGCGGGTGCGGATATCCTCGCGCAACTGGGGACGGAGCCCGCGACGTCGGAGGACACCTCGGCGACCGAGCAGCTCGTGACGGACGCCGTGGCCTCGATGGGTCGGATAATGCGGACCGACGACCTCCGGAATCTGCTCTACTCCCAGGCGCAGAGCCGGCACTGGGACGAGGTCGCATCCCGCTGCCTGGCATGCCAGAACTGCACGATGGTGTGCCCGACGTGCTTCTGCACCTCCGTGGAGGACGTCAGCGACTTGAGTGGCGATCTCGACGAGCGCCATCGGGTCTGGGACTCGTGCTTCTCGCAGGAGTATTCGCGACTGCACACCAACTTCGTGCGGGACTCGACGGCTTCCAGGTACCGGCAATGGATCACGCACAAGCTGGCGGCATGGACCGACCAGTTCGGGATGTCGGGCTGTGTCGGGTGCGGTCGGTGTGTCACGTGGTGCCCCGCGGCCATCGACATCACTGCGGAGGTCGCGGCACTTCGGAACTCCGCCGACCAGGACCGAGAAGGGTAGGGAGACCAACAATGCGCACCATCCCGGAACTGCTCACCGACAGCCCCTTCTTCCACGGCCTCGACAAGGCGGTGATCGACTTGGTGGCGGGGTGCGCGACGACCGCACGGTTCGACGCCGGTGACATGCTCTTCCGCGCCGGGCAGTCTGCGGACACCTTCTTCGTGATCCGCCACGGTCGCGTGGCCGTGGAACTGCGCAACCCGTCGCGCGGCACGATCACGCTGGACACCGTGCACGACGGCGAGGTCGCCGGGTGGTCGTGGCTGATCCCCCCGTACCTGTGGATGTTCGACGCGAGGGCGATAGAACCCACGAGTGCGGTGGCTTTCGACGGAGCGTGTCTGCGTGGCAAGTGCGACCGCGATCCCGCGCTCGGCTACGCGTTGATGCGGCAGGTGTCGCAAGTCATGTACGAGCGGTTGCAGGCCGCCCGCGTGCAGATGCTTGACCTGTACGGGGCGCCGACATGACGGCGACCAGGACAGCCCCTCCGCCCGCGGATCCGATGTTGCCGCGACCCTTCCGGGTGACACGGTCTCATCTGGACACCGATGACACCGTGACCCTCTCCCTGGAACCGCTCGACGGCGAACCCTTGGATTTCGCGGCCGGTCAGTTCACGATGCTGCATGCGTTCGGGATCGGGGAGGTGCCGATCTCGATCAGCGGCGACCCGACGTGGCCAGGGCCGCTCACACACACCATCCGCGACGTCGGCAGCGTGACTCACGCACTGGTCACCGCGCAGGTCGGGGAGGTCGTAGGGGTCCGTGGACCGTACGGCACGGGGTGGGCCACGGATGCCGCGGCCGGTGGTGATGTCCTGCTCGCGGCAGGGGGGATCGGTCTGGCGCCGCTGCGCCCAGCGCTGTGGGAGATCGCGGACCGGCGGGAGGATTTCGGACGAGTGGTCCTGCTCTACGGCGCGCGCTCGCCCGCGGACGTCCTCTTCGCGCACGATCTCGGCCGGTGGGCTGACGAGCACGCGATCGACGTGGAGATCACCGTCGACTACGCCCCACCCACCTGGCGTGGCCGGGTGGGGCCGGTGACGAAGTTGATCAGTCGCGCGGGCTTCGACCCGCCGAACACGACCGCGTTGATCTGTGGACCGGAGGTCATGATGACGCTGACCGCCAACGCGTTGCGGGGCCGGGGAGTGCCCACGGATCGTCTACGCCTGTCCATGGAGCGGAACATGAAGTGCGGCGTCGGCCTGTGCGGGCACTGCCAACTCCGCGAGTTCTTCCTGTGCGTCGACGGCCCGGTCCTCAGTTACGACCGACTCGCCCCGCTCATGGACGTGTGGGAGTTCTGATGGCGGCACATCCGAAACTGGCCGTTTGGAAGTTCGCATCCTGCGACGGGTGTCAGTTGAGCCTGCTCAACTGCGAACAGGAGTTGCTCGCCGTCGCCGATGCGGTGGAGATCGCCTACTTCCCGGAGGCCACCAGCGCCGAGGTCGAGGGGCCGTACGACCTCAGCCTGGTGGAGGGGTCGATCACCACAGCCCATGACGCGCAACGGATCCAGCACGTCCGCGAGGTCTCGAAGAACCTGATCACGATCGGCGCGTGCGCGACCAGTGGCGGGATCCAGGCACTGCGCAACTTTGCCGACGTCGAGGAGTTCACGTCCGTCGTTTACGCTCACCCCGATTACATCAGCACCCTGGACCGCTCCACGCCCATCGCCGCTCATGTCACCGTCGACTTCCAACTCCGGGGGTGCCCGATCGACCGGGGTCAACTCCTCGAGGTGGTGGCGGCCTACGTGCAGGGCCGGCAACCCCGGATACCGACGTACAGCGTGTGCGTTGAGTGCAAGCGGCGGGGAACGGTGTGCGTGGCTGTCGCGCATGGCACCCCGTGTCTGGGCCCGGTCACCCAGGCCGGCTGTGGAGCGCTGTGCCCGAGTTTCCACCGTGGGTGCTACGGCTGCTTCGGTCCGCAGGACAGTCCGAACACGCAGTCCCTGGCCGCCCGGCTGATCGCCGACGGGATGTCGGACCTGGACGTGCAGCGGTTCTTCCGCACGTTCAACGCAGGCTCCGAGGCCTTCCGCGCCGAGTCGCAGCGCCACGATCCGGGGCCGGATGAAGGGGACGCGGTATGACCAGACGGACCATGAAGGTCGGCATGCTGGCCCGCGTCGAGGGCGAGGGTGGCATGCACGTCGAGGTGCGGGACGGCCGCGTCGAACAGGTGCGGCTCAACATCTTCGAGCCGCCCAGGTTCTTCGAGGCCCTTCTGCGGGGCCGCGACCACTCCGAGGCACCGGACATCACCGCGCGGATCTGCGGCATCTGTCCGGTGGCTTACCAGATGAGCGCGTGTCTGGCGATGGAGGACACGTTCGGCATCGAGGTGCCGGAGCCGATACGGCTGATGCGACGGCTGCTCTACTGCGGTGAGTGGATCGAGAGTCACGCGCTGCACGTCTTCTTCCTGCACGCCCCGGACTTCTTGGGCTTCGACGGTGGGATCGAGATGGCCCGCGAACACCGTGGTGTCGTGGAGGCGGCCCTGCGGATCAAGCACGCGGGCAACCAGTTGATGAGTGTGGTGGGCGGGCGCTCCGTCCACCCGGTGAACGTCAAGGTGGGCGGTTTCCACCGCATGCCGACAATGGTCGAGTTGACCGGGATCCGGCCGGAACTCGTCGCGGCCCGCCACGACCTGCTCGATCTTGTGCCGCTGCTCGCGGGTTTCGATTTCCCGGATCTCGAACAGCCCCACATGTACTTCTCGCTCGGGGCGGAGCACGGCTACCCGCTGGAGTCCGGGTCCCTGGTGACCAGCGCCGGTCTGCACGCTCCGGTGTCGTCGTTCGGTGAACACGTGGTCGAGGAGCATGTCGAGCACTCCAATGCGCTGCACGCGCGGTTCGACGGGGCGAACTACGTCGTGGGCCCATTGGCCCGGTACAGCCTGCATTCGGGGTCGCTGTCGTCGCTGGCCGCCGAGGTTGCACGGGCCGCCGGTCTTGGACCGACGTGTCGCAACCCGTTCCGCTCGATCCTTGTACGCACCGTCGAGTTGGTGTACGCGCTCGACGAGGCGGTCCGGATCATAGACGAATGGGACGGTGGGCCGGCGTCGGTGCCCGTGGACGTTCGCGCCGGCGTCGGACATGGCGCAACCGAGGCGCCGCGCGGCCTGTTGTACCACCGCTACCGGATCGACGATGACGGCTCCATCCTCGACGCCTGGATCGTGCCGCCCACGTCCCAGAACCAGCCCAGCGTGGAGGAGGACCTGCGGCTGTTCGTGCAGGATCGGCTGGATCTGCCACAGGAGGAACTGACCCTGCAGTGCGAAACGGCGATCCGAAACTACGACCCGTGCATCTCGTGCGCGACCCACTTCCTGGACCTCACGGTGCACCACCGGTGACGGCACTGGTGGTCGGGTTGGGTACCCCGGACCGGGGCGACGACGGTGTCGGCCCGGTCGTCGCAGCAGAGGTGGGGCGATGCGATCTCCCCGGCCTCCACGTGGTGCGGCTCACCGCCCCTGCCGAACTGCTTCACCTGGTGGACGGCTACGACTCGGTGGTCGTGGTGGACGCCTTGCGCTCGGGCGGTGTTCCTGGTCGCGTGCGCGTGCTGAACGCACGTGTGCCGGGTAACAGGGCCGCTGGGACGCACGACCTGGGGCTCGCCGAGGTCGTCGCGCTGGCCCGTGAGCTGGGTCGGCTCCCTCCGCGATTCACGATCGTGGCGATCGAGGGGGAATGCTTCGATACTGGAACCGCACTGTCGCCCCGGGTGGAACGGGCGGTCCCTGTGGCTGTGGATGCGGTCATGACCGCCTTGGAGTGAGCCATCACGTGCGTTTGCGGACCGTCGGGCCCTATCCGCAGGTGTCGCCGTAGTACTCGAGTACCGTCTCCTGCGCCGGGCCGTAGGCATCTGCCTGCTTCTGGCTCTGCGCGCCTTCCTCGGCGATCGTCTGGACCGAGTCGTTGAGGTCGGCGAAGGCCCTCTGCACGTTCTCGGGAGCGTCGCCGGGGACGGCATCGACCATCGCCTGGGTGGGTGCTGCCCAGTTCCGGTAGGCCGTCACGAGGGCGTCGGCGTCTCCACTCTGGGCGGCGATCTGGGCTTCGGTCGCAGCCGGTGATTGTGCCCATGCCAGAGCCGCTTCGCAGAACGATGCCTGGGTGCCCTGCTGGATCGTGCTGGCGGCCGGCAGCGGGGTCGCAGGTGTCGTGGATCCACCTCCGGAGCATGCGGACACCACCACCAGGGTCGATGCGAACACCACGAAGCGCCGCCACTGCCACATGAACTGGAGTCTTCCAGGTTGCCGTAACCGATCGCGAGATGAGTTCCGCACTCCGCCCACGGCTACTTGTAGAAGGGCTCCGCCCACCCCAGGTACGGACCCCATCGATCGAGTGCCCGCCACGGCATGATCCGCACCCGGCCACTGCCGACATTGGTCACGACCAGGCCGCGCCCGACGTAGGTGGCCACGTGGCCAGCCGGGTTGGAGGTACGCCAGAACAACTGTGCGCCGATGGGGGCATAGCGGTTCCGGTGGCCATAGCCGTTCCGCTTGGCGCGGTACCACTGCCGTAGTGCGGTGCCCGTGCGACCGCCCCGAGGCGCGTACGCATCATCGGCCAGGCGCAGGCAGCCGTTCCGGTAGCCGCCGCGCCCGGCGCGGGCCCACTTCATGAGCCGGTACACCGCGCTCATGGGGCTGTAGCGAACTCCGCGGGTACGCATGCTGACACCGGCCCGGGAAGTGCGCTTGGTCGCCCGCTCACGTTTTGTCGCCGGGGTCGGGATCGGGTTGCTCGCCGGGATGGCCGTGTCGGAGACGGTCGGCAGTGGGGTGGCTTGGGGAGCCGGCTGGATCGTGTCGGGCGCGGGCTCGATCGGTGGCTCGGCCGGATCAGTGACGATGGGGGACGGCGGCGGCGTGTCGGCGGCGGCGATGGTCGGTACGGCCATCACGACCGGGATCACGACGGCCGCGCTCACAATCTTGTTACGGACTTTCAATGCAACTCCGATGTCGGTTTACGAGTAGACCGGGCGGGAGCCCGTTCGGGGGAGTGCGCGACCTGTCTCAGCAGACGTTGACTGAGCGGCGGATGGTCGGCGTGGGTCTCGCGGGTGCGAGAGCTCACTCCTCCGTGGCGGATGGGTCGTAACGAAACTCCAATGCATTCACTGCCTTGCGTCCGGGAAAGAGTAAGCACGGTTCGCGGTCAAAGCCCACGGAAGCACGCCGATTGTGGGAATCGTCACAATCGCTTCCACATTTTGTCCGATTTGTGGCCACGGTTCCTGTGGATAAGTCAGCCGGCACCTACGGATTCCGTAGGTTATTGGCCGCGGCGAAGGCCGGAATCCGGGCAGGTCGGTTGTCGCGCCCTGGCGGACATCCGACTGTAGGCTTCCCGCTACGGCCAGAAGAGGGATGGGCATGTCAGACGATCTCACCTTGTTGCGTCACTACGAGCCGGTGATCCGCTACAACGCCGGGGAGATGTTCTTCCCCGCCTCCGTCGAGGATTTCGTGGCCAACAGTGCCCTGTTCCGTGCCGGGGATGACGAGCCGGATGAGTTGGCGGCGCGCGGGACCCTCACGCTCGACGGTCTCGCCGACCTCGGACAGGTGCACGTCGGTGACGTGCTCTATCTGCAGCAGGTCGAGCGCCCGCTGAAACGGCGCGAGTACCGGGCATGGCGCAAGCGACCGGATCGGGTCAAGTTCAAGTCGTCGAGCCGTTTCGCGGCGGTAGGTCTGCTGTCCCGCTTCGTGGATGCGTTCATGCGTTTCACACTGCTGCTGCGGGGCAGGGTGCCCGGTGGCTACGCGGCCGCTGCGCAGATCGCCTACGGTGCGACGCCGAACTACGAAAAGCGCTACTACTACGGCCACGTCACACGTGACGCGGGCTATTTGGTCCTTCAGTACTGGTACTTCTACGCGATGAACGACTGGCGCTCCAACTTCGGCGGCGTCAACGATCACGAATCCGATTGGGAACAAGTCACGATCTTCCTCACGGACGACGATGACCGACGGCCCCAATGGGTGGCCTTCTCGTCACACGACGAGGAGGGCGACGACCTGCGCCGGCGGTGGGACGATCCCGACATCGAGTTCGCCGAGGGGACGCACCCCGTCGTCTACGCCGGGGCGGGATCGCACTCGGGTGCCTATCTGCGGGGGGAGTACCTGACGAACGCCCCCGTGCCCCTGCCGGACTGGATCGATCATGTGCGCCGAGCGGTGCTGAAGATCCTGCCCTGGCACGAGGACGATGACTCCGGGGCGATCGGAATCCCGTACATCGACTACAAGCGCGGTGACGGGCTGTCGATCGGTCCGGGGCAGCAGGCGCCATGGGAGGCCGTTCTCGTGACCGACGAGACCCCGTGGGTGGCCGACTACCGGGGACTCTGGGGCCTGGACACGCAGGACGTCTTCGGTGGGGAAAGGGCCCCCGCCGGCATGCGCTACGAGCGCAACGGGAGTGTCCGGCAGTCGTGGGCGCAGCCGGTCGCATGGGCGGGGTTGGACAAGGAGGCCCCCACCGAAACCTGGGCGCTGGCCGATCTGGCCGCCGCCGGCGAGGACCTGGCAGCGCGTTTGACCGAGGTGAACGCCGAACTCGATGAGGCGCGGGAGGGGTTGCGGGCGGCCCGAGCCGCTGAACGGGTCCAGGGGATCTCGCCGCAGGAACCGACCTCTCAGGTCAAGGAGGCCGCCGCCCGGGTCGCCGTGCTGCGCAAGTCCCAGTTGAGGGTGCAGCAGCAGTTGGAGGCCAACGAACTGGGATTGGAGCGCCGCCCCCTGCCCGTCGAGCCGGTCCACGCGCATCTGCACCACCGGGCCAAACCCCTGGCCGAGTCGGACACGGCGCGCAGCCGGCTGCTCCGCATCTGGTCGGCGGCCTCGGCATCCATCATGCTGGCCGCGCTCGGGATCCTGATGCTCGTCAGCGGCGGTGGGCTCCTGTGGCCGATCGTCTGGATCGCCTTCGCCATGATCGTGATCGAGGCGATCCTCCGCCGACGACTGGCGAATCTGCTGATGGCGCTGCTCGTCGTGGGGCTGATCGCGGTCGCGGTGTGGGCGGCGTGGTCGCTGATCACCGGCAACCTACGTCTCGGCTTCGGTATCGCCATGCTGCTCGCCGCCGGCTATATGGCGGTCCAGACAGCGCGCGAAGGTATCCAGGCCCGAGGATGATCAGCGGGCCACTACCCGGTCACCACCGGCGGCCTTCGCCTCGTAGAGCAGTTGGTCGGCCCGTGCGATCGCCCCGGCAGGGGCGTCGCCCGCGGCCGCCAGGGCTACGCCTGCACTGACCGTCACACGAATGGTGGCGTCCATGGTGACGATCGGCTCCGCGACCGCCTGGCGGATCTTGTCGGCCACATCTACCGCGTCGTCGAGGTCGTGCACACGGATCAGGGCGACAACGAACTCGTCACCGCCGAGGCGAGCCACGATGTCGTCGCTGCGGACGGAATCGCGGATGCGTTGTGCCACCTGGATGATCAACTCGTCCCCGGCAGAATGACCGTAGGTGTCGTTGACTCTCTTGAGCCCGTCGACGTCCAGGAACACGACGCCGATGCCGGTGCCTGTGCGCGGGGTCTGGCGCAGAGCCGTTCCCATCCGTTCGATGAGGGTGCGCCGGTTGGACAGCCGGGTGAGTGGATCGTGTCCGGCCAGGAACTCCAGTTCACGCCGGGATTCGCGAGCCTCGCTGATGTCGACGAACTGGGAGACGAAGGATGCGGGCGCACCGTTCTCGTCGCGCACCAGACCGATCGCGTGTTCGACCCACACGATGGTCCCGTCGGCGCGCCGGAGCCGGCATTCCTGGACCCCGGAGATCTCCAGACCGGACCGGACCTGCGATCGGAGCGCGCTGTCTGCGGCGGTCTCATCGGGGTGCAGAATGTCGGCTATCCGGTGTTCGGTCAGCCACCCCGGCGCGCGACCCAGCATCACCGCCAGGGCCTTGTTCACCTCCACGAAACGGCCGTCCAGGTCGAGCACGGCCATGCCGCCGGGTGCTGCTTCCATCGCGGTTCGGAACGTACGCTCGCTGGCTTCCAGCGCTATCCGTGCGCGCATCTCCGCGTCGATGTCGTGCAACCCGATCACCCTGCCCGCGGGACGTCCCTCACTGTCTGTGACCCTCGAAGCCCGCACGGAGAACCAGTGGTAGCTGCCATCGGCGAGCAGGACACGCCGGGCGCTCTCCATTCGGGGGTCTCCCTTGCTCAGCCGGGTGACGCGCTCGACGATCTCCTGTGCATCATTGGGGTGCAGGAATTCCGCGGGTTCGCGGCCCATCACTTCGTCCGGATCCCACCCCAGGGTCTGGAACACCGAGGGGGAGACCCATGCCAAACGACCGTCCTCGCCTACCCTGATGACGAGG
>Ga0316576_10001388_pt1 | contig 12928 bp, 8 predicted proteins | sample S0NA_FD_203075 | JGI IMG/M metagenome (GOLD analysis project Ga0316576, IMG submission 203075) | Rhizosphere microbial communities from salt marsh grasses in Alabama, United States - S0-2_050615r3r5 | ecosystem: Host-associated > Plants > Roots > Rhizosphere | place: USA: Alabama | collected... | reverse complement strand
GAACTGCGCCCCGAAACCGTGCTGCCCGATCCCTAGCAGCGGTAATTGGGAACGCAAAGGACGCTAAGGGCGTAAAAGACGCAAAGGTCTTTTGGACGCGGGTTGTCTGAACCTACCGGGGCGAAAACGACCAATGTGTCCATTGAAGTGCGTTGCATTTACAACAAGCCGACGCATTGTTTCTATTTGCGTCTTTGGCGTCCTTCGCGTCCTTTGCGTTCCAAACACAGCTAAACCCGAGCCTGCTACTCGACGCCGAAGGCGGACTCGAAACGCCAGGTGCGGGTGATGTGCAGCACGTCGACATGGTCGGCGATGTTGTCGGGCAGCGGCGCGTAGGGCGCAGCCAGCCGCACAATCTCGATCGCCGCCCGATCGATCTCGGGCACCCCGGAGCTGCGCATCAGGTCGATACTCTCCACCGAACCGTTCCTCGCAATGCCCACTGTGAGCACGAGGTCGCCATGAAGCTTCTTGCTCCGCAGGTCAGTCGGATAATTCATGTTGCCAACGCGCTCCACCTTGGAGACCCATGCGTTCATGTAACTGGCGAATTCATACTTGCGGGTATTGGCCGAGATGAACTCCCGCCGCGGGATTTTCGATTTCCAGCGTCTTGACGGACTGACTTCCGGCTGCAGGGCAGCCATGTTCATGCTCTGCTGCATCAGGCTGGTCGCATCCGGGTGCGGCGCCTCCGGTTCTTCAACAGCGGTCTTCGAAGGCGCGAGATCGTCCTCGACATCCACAGTGACTACCTTGCGCTGCTCGGCCGTTTCCGGCGGGGTCTGTTCCTGGCTTTCAACCGGGTCCCGCCCCCTGGCCGGCGCGGGCAGCGTCCCGCTCACGGGTTCCGCGGGCCGCGACTTCTCGACGGTGTCGCCGCCCCCTTTCTGGTCTGCCTGCGCCAGGTAGTCCGGGTGCTCCGGCTCTTCGTCGGAACGCCACTGCACCAACACCACATCCAGCGTGTCCGCCAGGCGGGGAATGGGTTTGAGCTTGACCCCGAAGGTGATGCCGAACAGGACGGCGGCGTGTATGGAGAGCGCCAGCGCCAGGCAGACCATGAACGGGTCCCTGGCCCAGCGCCGCTCGGTGTGGTTCGCTCGCGAAGCCAAAACCCTACTCCGCCCCGCCAGCCCTGATGGCCTCCAGCGCGTCGAACAGCGACCCTGCGATGTTCAGGCCGAACTGTGCATCGAGTTCGCGGATGCAGGTCGGGCTGGTGACATTGACCTCGGTGAGCCAGTCGCCGATCACGTCGAGCCCGGCGAAGACGATACCGCGGCGCTTCAGTTCCGGAGCGACCTGGCTGACGATCCACCGGTCCCGGTCGCTGAGCGGGACGCCTTTTCCGGTTCCACCCTTGGCGAGGTTACCGCGGAAATCGCCCGCGCCCGGGATGCGCGCCAGAGCGTAGGGTACGGCCTCGCCGTTGACGACCAGCACCCGCTTGTCCCCCTCACTGATTTCAGGAATGTAACGCTGCACCATGATCAGGTCCCGGTCCTTGCGCGTTATCGTCTCGAGGATCACGTTCAGGTTCGGGTCGTCCGGCCGAACCTGGAAGATCGACTCGCCGCCCATGCCATCGAGCCGCTTGACCACGGACAGCCCGTGTTCTCCGACGAAAGCCTTGATTCCTTCCGAGCTCCGGGTGATCAGCGCTGGCACACAGCATTGGGGAAAGTGGGTTATGAAGCATTTCTCATTGGCGTCGCGCAGGGCCTGCGGGCGGTTGACCACCGTCACACCGGATTGTTCCGCCAGATCGAGGATGTACGTGGTGTAGACATAATCCATGTCAAACGGCGGGTCCTTGCGCATCAACAGGAAGTCCAGCCCGGACAGTTCACTCTGTTCAGCGTCGCCCAGGGTGAACCAGTCGTCATCCTGGTCGCGCACGGCCAGCGACGCCATGCGGCCCCAGGCGACACCGTCCCGGACCGAGAGATCACGAGGCTCCATGTACCGGAGTTCGTGGCCGCGACCCTGCGCCTCCAACAACATGGCGAAGGTCGAGTCCTTGTACCGCTTGATCCCGGAGATCGGGTCCATGATGACGCCGGTCACGAACGGACCGGCGGTTGTGTCACGTGCCTCGGTCATTGCGCCTTCTTTCCCTGAATTCCTTGCCGACTCCACAATTATCGGCTTCTGCGCCACACGGTGCCAACATCCATACCATGAATCATCGCACCGGTCGTTTGCAAACACCAGTCTTAGCTTTTTTCCATAAGCCGTTGTTACTGCTGGATTCTGCAATCAAAAGTGGTAGACTAACAGGTCCAAGCCTCATAGAATGGGCTGGAAAGTGTTCGGCCGGGCGCCAGGGGGGCGCCCGCATCAGGAAGTTTGACCAGGGACGGATTTATGACTGAAGAACACACTCAAGGCACGGTCAACGGCAACGCCGAACCTGCCCATTTGCGTATCCTCGTCGTCGATGACAGTTCGACGATAAGGCGCTCCGCCGAATCCATGCTGACGACCGAGGGCTATGACGTCGTCACCGCCGAAAACGGCTTCGAAGCGCTTTCCATGGTGGCCCGCCACAACCCGGACCTGATCTTTGTCGACATCATGATGCCGCGCCTGGATGGTTACCAGACCTGCGCGATCATCAAGAACAATGCACAGTACCGGGCCACGCCGGTCGTCATGCTGACAAGCAAGGACGGCCTGTTCGACCAGGCGCGCGGGCGCGTGGTCGGTTCCGACCTTTACCTCACCAAGCCGTTTACGAAAGAGGAGCTGCTCGCCGCGGTCGCGCAACATGCCGCCGCCTGACGATAGCTGAACATCCCAACCGGGGTCCACGAACAGGGAAAGTGAAGGGACGCATGAAACTCAACGGCAAGAACGCTGCTTTCGCCAAGCTGCTCGAATATGAGAAGCGCAGTGCGTCCTTCGCGCCGGGCGGAGCAAGCGGCAGCGGCCCGACCCAGGAATGGAGCGGCGTCACCTTCAGCCTCGGGCAATCGCGGCTGACGTGCAACATCGACCGCATCGGCGAAATCTTTCCCTGTCCCCAGGCTACACCCGTGCCGGGCGCCAAGCCCTGGATAATTGGCCTGGCGAATGTCCGGGGCGAGTTGCTCACGATCGTCGACCTTTCCTGGTACCTCAGCGGTGTCCGGTCGCCGGTGACGGCGCGCAGCCGGTTACTCGGCACTACGCTCAACAAGGCGCCCATCGGCCTGTTGATCGACGAGGTACACGGCCAGCGCCACTTCATGGACGGCGATGCCGAACCCCCGGACCTGCCCGACGACTCGCCGCTGAGCGCTGTCGTCAGCAAGCAGTACACGTTTGGCGCCGAAACGTGGCACGAACTGGACCTCGACCAGTTGTTCAGCACACCGGAGTTCCTCAATGGCGCGGCGTGATAAATCGAGGATCGACAAGGGCCGCAAACGTCAGCGCGGATTCTTCCAGCGCGGCGAGAAGAGGCAGCAGACCATGACCACGACCCACACCAAGCCCTGGACGCAAAAATCCGGCCGAATTTACGCCATGGTGGGGTTCCTGGTCATTCTCCTCGCCTTCGTCGCCGTCACCTTCTTCCTGATTACCAAGGAGAGCCGCAACGAACAGGAATGGATTCGCCTGGCCACCGATCTGCAGGTGCACTCGCAGCAACTGGCCAAGTCGTCCGCGGAGGCCGTCGAAGGCAACCGGGGCGCGTTCCTGCAGCTTGGCGACTCCACCGGGATCATCTCCGACGCAATGGACGACCTCAACGACGGCGACCCCGTCCGGTCGCTGCCACCGCTTCCCGGCGTTATGGAGCCCACGCTGGTCGAACTGGACAAGACCTGGAAGCGCATGAACACGAACGCCAGCAGCATCCTGAACCGGGAGTCGCTGGTGCTGGATCTGGCCGCGGCCAGCACGGCCTTCATCAAGGTGATTCCGGACATTCAGGAACTGACCGACAAAGCGATCCGCCAACTGACCCAGGACGGCGCACCCACGCAACAGGTGTTCGTCGCCGGTCGCCAGTTGGTGTTGACCGATCGCATCCTCCGGCACCTCAAGGAAATGCTGAGGGGCGGCGCCGGCTCTGTGGCCGCCGCCGACAACTTCACCCGCGAGATCGATTATTTCGAACAGACCATGAACGCACTGCTGCAGGGCAGCCAAAGCGTGGGGGTCACCCAGGTAAAGTCCGGCGCCGCTCGAAGCGCACTCTCCAGGGCTTCTCAGATATACGAGGATGCCGGTCCGCAACTGGAAACCATACTGAAATCCACTTCGGACATCCTGGCCGTGCGCGGCGCCGCGGACGAAATCTTCGTCGACAGCCTGAAGATGTTCACCCTGTCGCGCCAGATTTCCGACACCGTCCTGCATCGCTCCGACAAGCGGCTGTGGCCTTCGCTCTGGTCCGGTTCGCTGGCCCTGATCGTCATTCTCGTCTCCATTGCGCTGATGGTTCGCTCTTTCCTGGCGGCTGAACGACGCCGGGCGATCGAGGCGGGCATGCAGAACCAGAAGAACCAGCAGGCCATCATGCGGCTTCTGGACGAGATGAGTTCGTTGGCGGACGGCGACCTGCGGGTACGGGCGACGGTGACCGACGACATGACAGGCGCCATCGCTGACGCCGTCAATTTCGCGGTCGAACAACTGCGAGAGCTGGTCACCGGCATCAATATCACCGCGCAAACCGTGTCTGAATCGGCGCAGGAGACGATGGACACCACCGGCAAGCTGGCCCTGGCCTCGGGACAGCAGGCCGAGCAGGTACGCGAAGTCACCGATAACATCAACGAGATGTCCCGTTCGTTCGACGCCATGGCCACGCGCTCCCGCGAATCCAGCGAGGTCGCACAACGGTCCGTAGCGATTGCCCACAACGGGTCGCAGATGGTGCAGCAGACCATCCGGGGCATGGATACGATTCGCGACCAGATTCAGGAAACGTCCAAGCGTATCAAGCGGCTGGGCGAATCCTCTCAGGAAATCGGCGACATCGTCGAACTGATCAACGGCATCGCCGAGCAAACCAATATCCTCGCCCTCAACGCGGCGATCCAGTCTGCGTCCGCAGGCGGCGCCGGCCGCGGCTTCGCGGTGGTAGCCGACGAAGTGCAGCGCCTGGCCGAACGCGCAACCAATGCGACGCGGCGCATCGAGTTGCTGGTGAAGAACATTCAGGCCGACACTTCGGAGGCGGTGATCTCGATGGAGTCCACCACTTCGGAAGTCGTCGCGGGCGCCGAGAAAGCGGAAGACGCCGGCGAGGCGCTGAAGCGGATCGAATCCGTGTCCATGGACCTGTCCAAGCTGATTGAGGAGATTTCCCAGGAGGCGCAGGAGCAGTCCGGAACGGCTACGCGTGTGGCGGAGCACATGCAGAGCATCCGTGACGTGTCCATCCGCACGTCCGAGGGCAGCAAGCAGACGGCACAATCCATGGGCCGGCTGGCCGACCTCGTGCAGAAACTCAGGGAATCGGTAGCGGACTTCAAGCTGCCGCAAACCGGCGACTGAGCGACCGGGCGGATCACGGAGGGATCTTGAATGATGCTTGAAGGATCGAACACGAGTGCCGCGATCGGCTGGGTTCGGGAGGACCTGGACGAATGCCTCGAGACCATCCGCGAGAACCTGGAAGCCTACGCGGAAGATCCGGCACAGCGCGACCCGCTGGCCGCCGTTCAGGAGGAGCTCGAGCGGCTGAACCTCATCTTCCTGACCATGGAGCAACGCGGCGCCAGCATCCTGACCGATGAAATGATCGCGGTTGGCGGCCACATGCTGCACAACGGCAAGGCCAATGTCGAAGAATCGCTCAACGCGCTCACCGACGCGATTATCGTCCTGCCCTCGTACCTCGACCGCCTGCAGGCCGGGCACGAAGACCTGCCCATACTGCTGTTGCCGACCCTGAATGAACTCCGCGCCACGTACGACGAATCCCTGCTCTCCGAAGGCACGCTGTTCGCGCCGGACCTGGACGTCATTATTCCCGAGCTGAGCGGTAGTGAGGCCGACGCGATCGCCACCAGCGATTTCCCCGCTTTCGCCCGCCGTGTGCGCAGCCTGTACCAGGGCGCCCTGCTCGGTTGGCTCAAGGAACAATCCAAGGACTCGCTGCTCAACCCGATGCAGCAGGTGTGCCGCAAACTTTACATACGGCTGGGCCGCAACGAGCTCCGGCGCCTTTGGTGGATCGCCGAGCAGGTCATGCAGGGCTTGATCGATGACTCGATTGACAACGACCTGGCACTGCGCCGCCTGTTCGCCCGGCTGGACCTGACCCTGAAGGCCATGACCGAGGGTGGAGAGAAGGGGCCGGCCAGCGACACGATCACGGCGCTGTCCCGCGCGCTGCTGTTTTACGCCGCCCAGGCGCGGCCCGGCAGCAAGGCCACCGACACCCTGAGGAAACACTTCAGGCTCGAAGAGCTGATTCCCGACCGCGACGCGCTGATGCGCGCCAGGGGGGCGGTAACCGGCCGCGACGCCGGCCTGTTCCAGTCGATCGGGGATGCCGTGCGTGAAGAGCTCAGCCAGGTCAAGGACACCCTCGACATGGAGCTGCGCACCGGCCGGATCGATGCCGAACAGCGTGCGGAGAGCAAGAGATCGCTCCTGCAGCTCGCCGACACGCTGCGCATGCTTGAGCTGCCCGTCCCGGCGCACGCCGTGGAGGAGTTGCTGCCGGCGCTGGAGGAAACCAAGGGCGCCACCAACATGGACCTGGACTCGCCGCTGCTGGCGCTGGCCCAGAAACTGATCGAGGTCGAATCGATCCTGGACACCCACATCCAGCTGCTGGGCGAACCGGTCGAGGAACAGGCCGCCACCGACGGACTCTCGCTGGCGCCGCACGAACAGCGGCAAATCCTCGGCCGCCTGCTGGATGAATGCGTTTCGACGCTGCGGGAAGTCCAGGACGCGATCCGCGAGCGGCTCGAAGGCAATGCCGAGGCGGACTTCGCCACGGGCCTGACCCAGATCGCGGGCGCACTTGGCGTAGCCTCGCAGGGCGAAGTCGCGGCCCTGACCGGAAAGCTGGGCCGGGCGCTCAACGCGGCCCTGGCTCAGGCCGGGGACGTCCCCAACCTGGAACCCCTGACCGACGCAGTCGCCGCACTGGAGCTTTACCTCGCAGGATGCCGCGACGAGCAAGCCAACAGCGTGCGTTTCCTCGAAGTCATGCACAGCCGGCTCGAAGGCTTGCCGGAAGCAGACGCCGAGGGCGGGGAAGTACCCGAGACGAGCATCACGCTACCGAGCCGAATCCGCGAAGCAACTGCAACTGCAGAGGCACACGAGCCTGCCCCTTCGGCAGCCGGGATCGACCCGGCCATGCTGGGGATCTTCCTCGAAGAATTCGACTCGGTCCGAAACAACCTCGAGATCCCGCTACAGCAGTGGCTGGAGGAACCGGCGGACCAGAAGGCGCTTGGCGAGGTGCGACGCGCCTTCCACACGCTCAAGGGCAGTGGCCGAATGGTCGGCGCCACGGAGATCGGCGAATTCGCCTGGCGCGTCGAAGACCTGCTCAATGCACTCCTCGAGAAGCGTATCGAATTTTCTCCGGCCCTGGGCGACACGGTCGTTCTGGCAACCGCTGCACTGGATCCGCTGCGCGCGCGCCTGGTGAATGAACCCGCCACACTCGAGCCCGACACCATACAGTCGCTGGCTTCACATATCCAGAAGATCGGTGCGGGCAAGCGTGCCGATGTCGAAGAGCTGAGAAACAGCCTGCCCGACGCCTTCCTCGCGACGCTTGCCGCGGACTCCGAAGAGGCGGCCGAGGCCAGAACCGAAGTCGAAACCGAAACCGAGTCCGTGGCGGCCGCGACGGGGGATGAAGATACGGACTTCGAACCCGAGCGGCTGGAAAGACTACTGAGCGGTGAGGAAGTGGACCCGACGCTGCGCCAGTTGATGATCGGCGAAATCAGGGGCTATCTTGCCGAATTCGAATCCTTCGCCGATGGTCTCGCCTCGGGCCAGGACCAGGCCGTGACCCCGAGCCTGGTGCGCGCAGCGCACACTCTGGCCGGGACGCTGTCGATGGCGCCCCTGGGCCAGGAAGGGAACGTTGCGCGCGCCCTGGAGGACTACCTGGACAACCGGCTGAAGACCGACCGTCCGGTGACTGCTGCATCCTCTCTTCCCGTGCAGACCGCCCTGCACCGTTTCCACCAGCGGCTGTTCGTGCTCGAGGAAGGGGCTGCCGAGACCTATCCGCTGGAAGACGAGCGCCTGCTGGCCAACCTCGCTGGGCTGGCCGAACTCGAGGATTCGGCTGCGGATTCCCGGGCGGAACCCGCTGCTCAGAAAGAGCGCTCAGAGACAGAAGAGCATCCTGCGGCAGAGTCGGAGGCTCCGGCTTCGGAAGCGGCGGCGCCGGAAGAAGAGCACGCCGTTGCCGGAACGTCCATGGCCCCGGAAGATCAGGCCGAGACGGAAGAATCTACCGTCGAGGAGCCGGAATCAGCGGCCCCGGAACCCGATGGACGGCACATCTCGATCGAAGAGGGAAGCGTCATCGCCATCTTCCTGGAAGAGGCGAACGAGGTACTGGAGCGCTGCGACACGCTGTTGAATACGTGGCGCGACAAGCTTTCCGACCGCAAGCTGGTGCAAAACCTGCAACGCGAAATCCATACGTTCAAGGGCGGCGCGCGGATGGCAGGGCTCGAGGGGCTCGGCGACCTGAGTCACGCGATGGAAACGCTGCTCGAACATATCGCGGCCGGCCGCCTGGAGGCGACCGTCCTGGCGGTGCAGGCGCTGGAAGAAGGTTGCGACCGTCTGACTGTCTGGATCGAGCAGATCCAGTCGGGCACGTTGCCGGAAACGGCCGACGCCCGCGCCCGCTTCGAACAGCGGGTGAAGGCGCTGCGGATGCCGGCGGCGGAGCCGGCAGAAGAACCGGCCGCGGAGCCGATCGAAAGGCACCCGGCAACACCGCAACCCGACTCTTCCGACCAAGCGGAAGCCGGGGAGACGGCGGAAGCCCGGACCGAGGACACACCCGAAGCCGCGCCGAAAGCACCGCCGGCGCCCGAACCGACCCGGCGCAAGGCGCCCCGCCAGGCGGCGGCGCGGAAGCCCGGTCTCGGCGAAGAACCGGCACGTGAATTCCGGGAGATTACCGAAAGGACCTCGGCGGCTTCCGACGACGCCGGGGCCGGCGCGCAGATCCGGGTTGCCGCGGAACTCATGGACAAGCTGGTCAACTACTCCGGCGAGATCAGCATTTACCGTTCGCGCCTTGAACAGCAACTCGGCACCGTTCGCTTCAACCTGAAGGAGGTGGACGCGACCGTCCAGCGCCTGCGCGACCAACTGCGCAAGATGGACATGGAAAGCGAGGCGCAGATGATGTCGCGCTACCAGAGCGCTTCGACGCAGGGAACTTCGGAATTCGACCCGCTCGAGCTCGACCGCTTCTCCAACATGCAACAGCTCTCGCGGGCGCTCTCGGAGACCGTCAGCGACCTCGTGAACCTGCACGACATGCTGGACGATTCCGTGCGCCAGGCCGAAAGTCTGCTGACGCAGCAGTCCCGGGTCAGCAGCGAACTGCAGGAAGGCCTGATGCAGACGCGCATGACACCGTTCGGCAGCGCCGCGCCGCGTCTGCGCCGCGTGGTTCGCGCCGCCGCCACCGAAACCGGCAAGAAGGCGCGTCTGCAACTGCGTATGGCCGGCTCCAGCGATCAGCTCGACCGCAACGTACTGGAACGTATCACCGCACCGCTAGAACACATGCTGCGCAACGCCGTGGCCCACGGCATCGAGGACCCGAAAATCCGCCGCAAGCTGAAGAAGCCCGAGGAAGGCAGCATCACGGTCACCGTGCAAGCCGAAGCCACGGAGTTCGTGATCCGTGTCCAGGACGACGGCAGCGGCATCAACCTGGACGCCGTCCGCAAGCGGGCCATCGAGCGCGGTATGATCGAGGCTGACGAGCGGGTCGATCCGCATCGACTGGTTCAGTTCATTCGCGAAAGCGGTTTCTCGACCGCGCAGACCGTGACCGGGCTGGCAGGCCGCGGCGTGGGCATGGACGTGGTGAACAGCGAGATCAAGCAGATCGGCGGTTCGATGGAAATCGACACCGAAGCAGGCAAAGGCACCCGCTTCACGATCCGGATTCCGTTCAGCCTGGCGGTCATGCAGGCCATCGGTGTGACCGTTGGCGATCGTCCCTTCCAGATCCCGCTGAACAGCGTGGCGGGAGTTACCCGTATGAGCCCCTCGGAGTACAGCGCCCTGGTCAAGAGTGAGACTCCGAGCTGTCATTTTGCGGGCGAAGACTATCCGTTGTTCGAGCTCGAACCGTTGCTGGACGCTCCCACACTCCCGCTCGACAGCGATAACGTGTCACTGCTCCTGATCCGTACAGGTGATTACAAGGCCGCGTTCCGTGTGTCGGCCTTGCAGGGCCACCAGGAAGTCGTCATCAAGCCGGTCGGACCGCAGATCAGCAGCATCCCCGGGATTCTGGGCGGCACCATTGCCGCGGACGGGCAGGTGATGATCATCCTCGACATGGGTCCGCTGATCCGCCGCGGCCTGGAGCGCCCCGTCCAGCCACCGGAACCCGCACCGGCGCCACGCGAAGAATCGCGCAAGCCGATCGTCATGGTCGTCGACGATTCGATCACGATGCGCAAGGTGACTTCCCGTGTGCTCGAAAACCATTCGCTGGAGGTCATGACGGCCCAGGACGGCCTGGACGCCGTCGAGAAGCTGCATGACCGCGTACCGGACCTGATGTTGCTGGATATCGAGATGCCGCGGATGGACGGATACGAGTTACTCGAGCACGTCCGGGCCGACGCGCGGCTCCGTCACGTACCGGTGGTCATGATCACGTCACGCGCCGGGCAGAAGCACCGGAAGAAGGCAAAAGCGGCCGGCGCCAATGCCTACCTGACCAAACCGTACCAGGAACCGGAACTGGTTGAGCAAGTCAGTGAGATGCTTGGCATCGAACTCGTACCGAGGAGGTCGGACTGACATGTCGAGACAGGTCTACAGCCGTAACCGGAACAACACGGAGCGCAAGCGGGTGTTGCGCGCCTCGGGCAAGAGCCCCGAACTGCACTGCATGGTGGTCCCCACGGATCCGGAAATCCTGGTGCTCCCGACCAGCGTGATGTGCGAGGTCGTCGACTACAAGGATATTGCGCCGATCGAAGCCGCGCCGCCCTGGCTGATGGGACAGGTCCAGTGGGAAAACCGACAGGTGCCTGTGTTCAGCTTCAGCGGTCTCATCAACGGCAAGGATGTGCAGGCGCCCGGACCCCGGGCCAAGGTAATGATCATCAAGTCGCTGGCCGAATCCGGGCGGGTCCCCTACCTCGGGCTGTTACTGGGCGACCTGCCGCGCCCGGTCAAGGTGAACGACGGGGATCTGCAGGAAACGGGTGACGAGAAGAAGGCGATGGGCGTGTTCAGCCGCGTACGCATCGGCGAGGACGACGCAATCATCCCGGACATCGACCGGCTGACCCACCTGGTCACGCACGCGACATACGGTGCGCTGCCGATCACCCAGTTGGACTAGCCTGCATATCGCACCAGTCGGGTTTGGCTGGCTTCCCGGAACATTGAGTCCCGAATAATTCTCGGGATGATGGAAGCAGGTTCCAACGCTACCGCGCTCCTTCGCCCAACCCTATCCCGGCCCTGGCTGGTCCATGCACGCCTGCGCTTGGTTTTCCCTCAACCCGTAGCCCAGGCTACGGGTCTCGCTCCAAACCGGCGCCCAGACGCACCTGTCCTGCGCCATCATCCGGGATACTGATGCAATATGCAGGCTGCCTGCCTATCCCGCCAGTCGGGTTTGGCTGGCTTCCCCCGTAGGAGCCCGCTCTGCGGGCGATTGAAAGATTGCAACCCGCGCCTGAGCGCGCGATACACGTGAAGCCGGATACTGTTTCGCCCGCAGAGCGGGCTCCTACGCCTTCTGCCAGTCCGGGCGGGAAGCGGTAACAAAGAGCCAGGCCACAGGACCGGTGCAGATGACCGGCGCCCGTCGGCCTATGCTCCCAGATCGCCGTACAGCGCCTGCAGGATCGCTACCGCGGCCGGCGCGGCGGTCTCGGTCCGCAGGATGCGCCGTCCCAGCTGCACACCCCGGACACCGCCGGCCAAAATGCGCTCGTATTCGACATCGCTGAATCCGCCCTCCGGACCTACGGCCAGTTCGACCCGCTGGCCCGGCTCAAGCCGGGCCAGCGGCGCATCCGCTCCGGGATGCATCACGATACGCTGTCCCGCCCGGTCGCCCGCCAGCCAGTCGTCCAGATCCAGCGCCGGCAACACCTGCGGCACCACGGCGCGCCCGCTCTGCTCGCAGGCGGCCACGACCACGCCCTGCCAGTGGGCCATTCGCCGCTCCAGCTTGCCCCCCGTCAGGCGGACCTCGACTCGTTCGCTGAACAACGGCCGGAACGCGCTCGCCCCCAGCTCCGTGCATTTCTGCAAGGTCTGGTCCATGCGTTCGCCGCGGCTGATTGCCTGGGCGACCGTGATCTTGAAATCGGGTTCGCGGACAGCGGGCAGGCGACTGCGCACCTCCAGGACCACTGAACCCTTGCCCGGCCGCAGCACATCGGCGGCGTAGTCTTGGCCGTCACCATTGAACAGGACCACGCTCTGCCCGGGGGCCACCCGCAATACCCGGCCAAGGTAGTGTGCGGCCGGACCTTCCAGGACCACTTCCGCGCCCGGTTCTAGATGTATCGCTGTATATAGTCGGTTTATCCGCACTGAACATTCCCCGGCCGCACCGCCCGCCCGGATCATAGCCAGCCCAAGAGTATATGAATGATCCGCCAAGGATGACACTCCCGGGCGGAAGGCGGGCCGGACGGGCCTCGCAGGTTCCGGCCGCCGGCGCCCGGCCGGCGTCGCTGCCCCGGATGCAAACAGCCAACTT
>Ga0316576_10001387_pt1 | contig 12936 bp, 8 predicted proteins | sample S0NA_FD_203075 | JGI IMG/M metagenome (GOLD analysis project Ga0316576, IMG submission 203075) | Rhizosphere microbial communities from salt marsh grasses in Alabama, United States - S0-2_050615r3r5 | ecosystem: Host-associated > Plants > Roots > Rhizosphere | place: USA: Alabama | collected... | reverse complement strand
CGAATCACCCTATCCCCTCCACCGAGGCACTCCAGAACCACGGCGCGTCGTCGTCGCCCCTCCCTGATACTCACGCCCGGGGGGCAAAACGCAGCTCAAAATGCCTATCGGTTCGGCTGGGAGACCATCATGGCGAAGTAGGTCGCACCGCGATACATGCTGTAGACGAAGTGGTAGGTCTGCTGCTTGTTGCCAGCCTTGCCGGTGCCGTCGACCCAGCGACAGCCCGGGCCTTTCACCCCCGAGCCCGCGTTGTCCTGACCGAACCCCATGTCGGGGTTGCCGAAGCCGATCCTGGCGACATGGGCCACGTACTTTGCTGCCTCGTTCCTGTACTTGGCCATGCCCCAGTTCATCATGAACGAGGTGGGGGTCTGCTTGAAGGAGGTGGAGAGCGTGTCCGACCACTTCTTGAAGTTGGCGAAGAGCTGCTCTTGACTGAAGCCCGGAGCGTTCGGGTACGCGAACGGCTCGGTGATCTGCAGATGTGCCAGCGCCGGGTGACTGTCGAGCTTCTGGCCCAGCTCGGCGAGCAGCTTCACGAACCGGTCGCTCACGTCTTTCTGGTAGAGCTTGGTGAACTTCTTCGTCACGTTGTTCCCGCCGCCCGTATCCACCGTCGTATAGGTCCCCCCCATCGACGAGATGTAAGCCGGGGCGCCGCCATGTCCCCCCTGGCCGATGATGACGAGCAACAGGCTCACCTTCTTGCCGGCCTTCTGCGCGGCATCGAGATCGGCACGGATGGACGGGATGCCGCTGTACACGTCCTTTTGCGGCTCGATGTTGCTCCAGGAGATGCTCTTGCGGTACCCGATGTAACCGGGCTTGCCTTGAACGCTGCCCAGGTTGCCGCTGCTGTAGTGCCCCGGGTACCACTTCTTGCACTTGCCCGTCGTCGTCGGCGGCGGGTCGTTGCCCGGCGGCGTCGGCGGCGGGTCGTTGCCCGGCGGCGGTGTCGGCGCGGCGCCGGCCTCGAGCAAATACGGCGAGCCCACCTTCTTGGCCGACTTGCCCGCGAGCAGCGGCCCGCCGTGCTGCAGCGTCAGCGTGGCCTTGGCGCCGGCCGGCAGCACGAGGTCGAAGCCGTCGAGATACGACTTGTACATGTTGTGCTCGAAGCGGATCTTCCTCGGGTTGCTCGCGTCGAGCACGTCGTGGCGCTCGAGCTGATAGGCCTGGACCTTCATCGGCTGGTCGGAGGAGATCACCCCGGCGTGGCTCGCGCTCTTCCCTCCGGCGGTGGCGCGGATCCGTCACTTTCCGTCGCAGTTGTAGACGTAGAGTGCGGCGACCTTGCCGCTCTGGAGCTGGGGCGCGCACGACGAGGCGGCTGCTGCGTCTCGGTAGGATGTCTCCTCCCAGTAGTCCGAGTCCTCGTCGCCGCAGGCGGGCAACAGGCCCAGTGCGGCGACGGCGGCGATGGCCGTCCATGCGGTCCTCTGCTTCACAACTCTCATTCAGCTCTCCTGTGCTTGGGTTGTTCCCGAACGATGTGCAACCAGCGGGCCAGCGCGCAGCACCCGTGGATCGCTGGGGCCGAGGATGTCGCAACAAGGCGACCTGATGCGCCGCCGCATCGACCTGATGCGATGGCACATCAATCATCGAGACGCACGCCGCACGCCGGAGTCAGGGAGCGGGATCCCCTTGTAGGGATCTGCGCAGCTCGCGGCGGGCGGGCTCGTCGGCCGCAGCGATCCCCGGGTGTTGGGAGCTGGCTCGCCGGTTGCATACCGAACCCGTCAATGAAGCTCCTCCTGCATTCGCATGGTGTGCGTCGCCCTGGGACAAAGAGGTGTGTCGCTTGCCGTCGATAGGAACCATCTCGAAACGCCCGCGTCACCGGGTCGGAGGGAAATCGACTGAGCGAAGCCAAGAACGAGCCCTGCTCCAGCCGTCCGTCCGTGTTCTGGAGTCCCGGAGCGTACAGACAGCTTTCACCCGGCGGGGGACCTCGACGGGATGAAGCGCGATGGCTTCGATCACCATCCGCAGCATCGCCTTGCGATCGGCCACCGTCGTTGTCGGGTCGGTGCCCGTGCGCCGGGACGAGGCCGGCTGTTGGATGGCGGCGCGAGACCGCGTGCCAGCGGGAAGCGACGGTGTGTCGGCACCTGTTTCGAGCCGTGGTCTTCCATGCGACAATGACCACCTCCAGGCATCGAGATGGTTCGCGCTCGATTCACAATGCTGTTCGTCCTTGCACTCTCCGCCTGCTCCGACGACGGGAGATCGCATGTCCTCGACATCTCGGTCGAAGGGAAGGGCGTGGTCACCGCGGCCAGGCAGGGGATCGCCTGCGTCGACCACTGCCGATATTCACTGCCGCCCGGTGACAGGGTCACCCTGGTTGCCGCGGCAGATGCTGGACACCGCCTCGAGACCTGGGGAGGCGCGTGCTCCGGGGACGCCTGCGAGCTGACCATGACCGAGGACCGGACCGTCGAGGCGACCTTTGGTCCCCTCGCGGAGCCCGACCGCGTGCAGAAGAGCACCCTGCCCGGAGCAAGGACAAACGACGTCATCCACGCGCTGGACATCCGGGGGGACCTGGCGATCGCCGGGATGCGCAATACCAGCCTCAACCCCGCCGCCGAGGCCGCCCACATCTTCGAGCGCCGGGCGGACGGGTGGCACCACCTGGTGACGCTCGAGGCGGCCGAGGCGGGGAACCTGGGCTTCGGCGAGGCGGTGGCGATCGACGGGGACTGGGCGGTGGTTGGCGCGCGCTGGGACGTCGGAGCGGTGTTCTTCTTCAGGCGCGAGAGCACGGGCTGGAGCCGCGTCAAGATCGACGGGGCCGGGACCGCGAACGCCCAGTTCGGCACCTCGGTGGCCATCGAGGGAACCACCGCCCTGGTGGGAGAGCCGGGCGACAACCGGGTCCACGTGCTGGAGCTTCAGGGCGGGCTCTGGAACGAGACAGGAGCCCCGCTCACCCGGCCCGGCCGCTTCGGCCACGCCGTCGCCCTCGACGGCGAGACCATCCTCGTCAGCGCCCTGAACGACGGAGTCAGGGGGGCCGCGTACGTGTTTCAGAGGAACGGCGACACCTGGCAGCAGACCGCGCGGCTCGAGCCGACCACGGGAGACAACTTCGGGCAGAAGGTCGCGCTGCAGTCGGGCCTGGCGATGGTTGCAAGCTACGGCAAGGCCTTTGTCTTCGAGCGAACAGGCGCGACCTGGATCCAGACGTACTCCCTTCCGCTCGACAACACCGCCGCCGACCTCGCCGGGAACACCCTGATCACCGGCGACACCCTCGCGAACAAGAAGACGGGCGCGGTGCGGGTGGCGAGGCGCGTTGGCGGCACCTGGGTGCCGGGCTCCGCCCTGGCCGCCTTCGACGGGCAGGCGGGCGACGAGCTCGGCTCGTCGATCACCCTGAGCGTCGACACGGTCATCGCGGCCACCTCCAGCGGCGGCGCGCTCTACTTCTTCGAGTTGATCCCCTGAGGTTCGATCGCGCGGGCGAGGCGATCATGGATCGGTGCTCCACCGAGTCGAGTCATCCGCGGAGTCGGGTCATCGCTCGACCTCGACCATGTGGAAGACCGCGCTCTCACCGGCGACGTGCTCCAGGCCGAGGTCGCTCTGCTGCGGCCCCTTGCGCAGGAAGCGGTGGTCCTTCAGGACGACGACGGCCTCCTTCCAGTCGCCGCTGTTGGCGTTCGTCACCTCGAGGGCGGGCTTCTGGGCGTCCGCCTTCGCGTCGTAGACCAGGCGCCAGGTCGCGCTGCCGCTGTCCAGGTAGCGGATCCTGACCCGCGCCTTTCCCTTGAGGCTCGCCGCGAACGACGTGTCGAGCTGCAGCCTCACGTGGCCGCCGGCGCCGATGGTCTGGGCCCAGGCGCCGTAGGGGCTCGCCGTCGGGCCGACCTTCCTGACGTCGCTCACCTTGGCCGTCCCGACCTTCGCGATGTGGATGTGGTAGTCGTCGTGGAAGTTGTCGCCCGCCCCGCGAAGGGCGATCCAGGCCCCCGGCGTGCCCAGCGGGTCGGCGTGGTGGCCGACGTACCGGGTCGCGAACGCGAGCGTCGCCCCGTGCAGGAGATCTCCGGACCCCTGCTTCCTGAGCACGTAGGCGCGGGGGCGGCTCCCGATGTAGGAGACGCCGACGTGCATGTCCGAGAGCTTGCGCCAGTAGAGGTACTGGGCCTCGGAGAACCCGAACGGCGTCGGGGTCTGGGAGAGCGTCATGCCCTTGGGGTAGTACTCGGCCTCCTCGAGGAAGCAGAACGTGATCCCCGTCTTGCACCACTTCAGAAACGGCTCGTAGCGCCGGGGGTCCTTGTAGAACTGGTTCGGCTCCATGCCGGTGCCCGTGTGGAAGTAGCCCATCTTGCCCGCCTTCAGCTCGGTCTGTATCAGGCTGTCGTCGACCCCGAAGCGCACCAGCACCCGGACATGGCTCGTGAAGCTCCTGTACCGCTGCAGCACCTGCTGCTCGTAGTCCTGCTCCAGCGCCTGGCTCCAGGGCTTCACCGTGCCCGGGGCCACGCCCGGCGGCACCACCCAGCTGCTCAGCTGGCGATCCGCGTCGCTGACCTTGGCGGTGCTCAGGTTGATCTCGGTGCCGATGCGGTTGAAGTTCATCCGCACCGCCAGCACGGTGCCGCCGTGGGGCGACGCGGCCAGGTGGCCGGCGTAGGCGGCGAGGAAGCTCTTGTAGGCCGCCAGGTAGGTCGGGTGCCAGTACATCAGGGTCCCCTTGGGATCCTGGACCTGCCTGAGGTGGAGCTTCTTGGGGTTGTAGGGCACCTTGTTGAACAGGTAGTCCGGCTTCCGGCTGCCGTTGACCTGGACGGTCGCCTTCTGGCCGCGCTTGGCATAGTCGGCGAGCTGCTTGTCGAGAGCGCCGAAGTCGTACTTGCCCTGCTGGGGCTCGATGTCGCGCCACTGGAACACGATCTGGCCGCCGGAGATGTGGGGCGAGGCGAGGACCTCGGTCGTGTGGGCGCCGAGCCAGATGCCGTAGAGCCCGGAGTCGGGGAGCCGGACGCTGCCGCTCTTGCCCGCGTCCGGGGCCGTTCCGTCCCCGCCGTCGCCGACGATCACGGTCGTGGTGTCGAGCGGCGTGGAGTCGGTCGCGGGCGCGCCGTCGATCGGGCCCCGGTCCAGGCGCAGATCCGCCCCCCACGTCGGCTCGGGCTCGACAGTGCAGGCAGCCAGGAGGCCGAGCCCGACTGCCGCCGTCGCGAGGCAGATCCGGCCCCGTGTGTTCGTCGCGATCCTCATGAAGTGGCTCCTTTCGGCTCGGCGCTGTCCGGATCCACATGCAACAGGCGAGCCCACGGCGCGGGACCACAACACCACTGGGATTGCTGGCCGGATGCCGCCGTCGATCACGTCGGGGGCTGTGACCTGATGCGCTGCCGCAGCGATGTGATGCGCCGCCGCAGCGATGTGATGCGCCGGCAACAGCCCCCGTCAGGCAGGCCCGGCTTACTCGCCCCAGTAGCCCTTCCGGTTGCCCTGATCCCGGGTCACCTCCACCATGTGGAACACGTCGTCCTCCGTGTCGGGGTTGACGAGGACGACGTCCGTGCTGTTCGGACAGCGGTGACCGAAGTAGCCGTCGTTGACGGCGATCACCTTCTCCTTCCAGAGGCCGGTGTCTGTCTTCGAGAGCGTGTAGGCGAGCTTCTGCGGGTTTCCGACCGCGTCGTACTTCAGCTGCCAGCTGTCCTTGCCCTTGTCGAGATAGACGACCCGGATGGTGACCGGGTAGGCGCCGTTGTGTGGCTTGCCGAAGAAGAAGTTGTCGTCGATCTTGAAGTACATCGCGTCACGCCCCGACGCGTGATCGAACCGGCGGGCAAACCGCCCGAACATCTGGTTCTTGCCGCCGACCTGCCACATCCCCTTGCTCGTCCCGCTGGGATCGTGCTGCGAGAGGAACACCTCGTAGTTCTCCGTGACGATGCGCCAGCCGACGTCGTTGATCCCCTGGATGGTGCGGTAGTCGATGTTCAGCGCGGCGAACTTGTTCCAGTCTGCCATCTTGGCCCCCTCGGGCGCGAACTCGGCGAGTATCTTCTCGTAGCGGGCCTTGTTCATGCGGTCCACGGTGCCGTACTTCGCCGCAGAGAAGCGCTTCTCGTCGGATGCATCGAGCCCGTCGCGCAGGGCGCAGAACGCCCCCAGGCTGTCGCGCGCGTCCTTGTACCCGGCGTACCTGGAGAAGAACTTGAACGAGTCATAGTACTTCGCCTGGTTGTACGTGTCGGCCGTGAGCATGTGGAAGTCCTGGCGCACGTGGAGGTTGTAGAGCTGGAGCCAGTAGACGTTCCACAGCGGCGCGGCCTTGTAGAACGCCAGCTTCTCGATCCACTCGTTCTCGCCGCGCGAGCGGACGGCGGTGCCGTCGGGCCGGAACTGCTTCGAGATCGGACCGGGTGAGCCCCAGTCGAGCTCGCCGTTGCACTGGTACATGTGGGATGCTCCGCCGCTCTTGACCCAGTAGGGGAAGAAGTTGTCCTCGACCCAGGGTCGGAGCTTCCCACCGACGTTGATCAGCGAGACCATCGGCCTGCTAATGCTGTTGTGCTGCTTGTACTGCTGATGGTAGTACGTCACGAGATCCTTGGTGTAGCTCTCCCAGTCCTTGTCGCTGATGGCGTACTTGCTGTCCGCCGGGGTCTTCTTGTACGGCTGGGGATCGCCGCTCGTCCCGCACGGGTACTGGACCGCGAGGATCCGCTCGCGCAGCTTGGGCGGGTAGCTGTTGACGTGCTGCGCCACGCTCTTGATCATCCGCTTCAGGAGCGTGACGAAGAGCGGAGTGACGTAGTACGGGAAGGTGTATCCCTCCTTCGTCTTTACCTTCGGAACGCCCTTGGCGTACACCCATTCGGGAGTGTGGCTTCCGTGGTACACCATGTACATGATGTGGTGCCCGTTGTCGTACGCCGTCTTGATGGTCTTGTCGAAGCTGCTCCAGTCGAACTTGTTGTCGCTCGGCTCGATGTTCTCCCAGGTGAAGGTCAGCATCGAGCCCTTGAACCACTTGTTCTTGGTGTTGTCGAACGTGGGCGGAGACCACATCGCCCACACCCCGCAGTAGGGGGGCTTGCCCTCGTGCGTTCCGCCGGGCAACGGCGTGCCCCCCGTGCCTCCGGTGTCGACGTCGGTGCCGAGGGGGGGGCCGGTGTCGTCGGGGGTGCCGGTGTCGACGCCGGTGCTGACACCACCGTCGCCGCTCCAACGGTCGGCTGGCTCCACCTCGCAGGCGGGCAGGCTCAGCGCGGACATGGTCAGGGTGGCGATCCACGCGGTCTTCTCCACGGTCTTCTCCTGGGCTTGGGTTTCGAACGAAGAGTTGCAACCGGCGGGCCAGCGCTAAACACCCGAGCATTGCTGCAGCCGATGACGTCGCGGTACAGGGACCTGATGTGCGGCCGCCTCGACCTGATGCGCCAACACATCAAACAGCCACCCAGCCCGAGCCCAGGAGCTGCCGGGCCTCAGGGGGCCTGCCACGCCGCGGCGGGACCGGGGCCCACCGGGCCGTTCCAGGGCTCGCCGAGCTCCCCGAGGGCGTTGCTGCCCCAGCACCAGAGCTGCCCCCCGACCACGGCGCAGCTGTGGGAGTAGCCGGCGAAGATCTGGCTGGCGCTGCCGGGCAGGCCGCTGACCTTCACCGGCTGAGGCGAGGTGGTGCGGCTGCCGTCGCCCAGCTGTCCGGAGGCGTTCTGGCCCCAGCACCAGACGGCCCCGCCGGCCAGGGCGCAGGCGTGGCTGACGCCGGCGGCGACCTGGGTCACGGTGGCGGTCGAGCCGAGGCCCTTGGCCTCCACCGGCAGCTGCCGGCTCTGGAAGCTGCCGTCACCCACCTCGCCGCGGTGGTTCTGGCCCCAGCACATCGCCTTGGCGTCGACCACGGCGCAGCCGAAGTGCATCCCCGCGGCCACGTCGGTGACCTTTCCGAGGGGCGCGGGACAGGTCTGGGGCGTGGGCACCGAGCCCCCGGACGAGCCCGTGGCGCACTGGCCCTCGACGTTCCGTCCCCAGCACCAGAGCTTGCCGCTCGCCGCGGCGCAGCTGTTGCCGTAGCCTCCCGTCACGCCGGTGACCGGGGTGGCCAGGTTCGACGCCTTGATCGGTTTGTTGGAGTCGCTGGTCGTGCCGTCGCCCAGCTGGCTGGTCTGGTTCCAGCCCCAGCACCAGACACCGCTGGTGGCCGCGGCGCAGGTGTGGCGGTCGTGGGCAGCGATCCGCGTGCTGCTCCCCGTGAGGCCGGAGGCCTGCACCGGTACGCTGGACCCCGCGCTGAAGCTGCCGCTGCCGACCTCCCCCTTCTTGTTCTCGCCCCAGCACCAAAGCTCGGTGCCATTCGACGCGATGACGCAGGCGTGGTTCAGGCCGCAGGCCACGTCCAGGCAGCCGTTGAGCTGGGGCACCGCCTTCGGGCTCGCCCGGGTGGCCTTCGTGCCGTCGCCGAGCTGGCCGGCCCAGTTGCTGCCCCAGCAGTGGACCGCTCCGCCCTGAAGCGCGCAGGTGAAGCCGTCGCCGCCCGCCCCGTCGCTGACCGTGCCGGTCCCCTTGACCTGGCGCGGCGCCGCGCTCGAGAGCGGCTGGCCCCGCCCCAGCTGGCCCGCGCTCGAGCGACCCCAGCAAAGGACCAGGCCGCCCGCCACGGCGCAGGTGTGGTCCTCGGCGGCGGCGAGGTGGGTCGGCTGGGCGACGCCCGGGACGACCACCGGCGCGTTGCGGTCCTCGAAGGTGCCGTCGCCCAGCTGGCCGTGGCGGTTGTGGCCCCAGCAGCGGAGCCCCCCCTGGACCGCCGCGCAGCTGTGGTCCGTGCCGACGGCCAGGGCGGTGACCCCGCTCCCGCTGCCGAGCCCCTTGACCCACGCCGGCGAGACCGAGCTGGCCCCGGTCCCCAGCTGGCCGGTCCAGTTGGCCCCCCAGCACTGCACTCCCCCGCCGACCATTGCGCAGGTGTGGTTTGCCCCGGCGGCCACGAAGCTGGCGGAGCCGCCCAGCCCCTTCACGGCCGCCGGCACCTGTTGCTCGATCGTGTTTCCGTTTCCGAGCTGGCCCGCGCCGTTGTGCCCCCAGCAGACGATCGAGCCGCCGGTCAGCACGGCGCAGGTGTGACTGGCCCCGACCCCCAGCTGGGCGACTCCGGAGAGCCCGGTCACCGGCGCCGGCTTGAGCTTGTTGCCGGACGGCGCCCCGTTGCCCAGCTGGCCGGCCCAGTCGCTGCCCCAGCAGTGGACCACGCCCTTGGCCAGGGCGCAGCTGTGCTGGTACCCGACGCCCACCTGCGTCACGGCGGCGAGCCCGGAGACCAGGGTGGGGGACAGCCGGGTGATCTGGGTGCCGTCGCCCAGCTGGCCCGCGCTGTTGCGCCCCCAGCAGTGAACCGCGCCCGCCTGCGTGGCCGCGCAGGTGTGAAGCCCGCTCGTGTCCACCGAGATGACGCCTGACGTGTCGGGTATCTTCGCCACCGTCGGGGTGAGGCGGCCGGTCCGGGTGCCGTCGCCGAGCTCGCCGGTCGTGTTTCCACCCCAGCACTGCAGCGTCCCGGCCGCCACGGCGCAGGTGTTGTCGAGGCCGACGGAGACGGCCGTGGCCGGGGCGCGGGTCTGGACGACCAAGCTGCCGGAGGCCACCTCGGGGTCCTGGGACGCGGGCACGGCCGTGACCGTGACCGGCCGGACCGGCGCGGACCCGCTGTCGACGAAGAAGATCGCGGCCTGGCTGGCCAGGGCCACCGCGCTCGTCGCGCTCTGGCAGGCCGCGTCGGCGAACAGCCCGGACCCGGCCACGTCGACCGAGAGCTGGGTCTGGACCGGCGCGGGCAGGGTGGCGAGCTTCGCGTCCTGGTCCCTGACCGCCAGGTCGATTCGCCGGCAGGTCCCGAGGACCACCGGCTCGGAGGAGGCCAGGGTCAGCTCCACGCGGTAGGGCGTGGTCATCTGATCGGGCGGGGCTTCGGCGTCGGAGTCGGAGGGAGACCGGCCGTCGCGTGGGCCGTCGCGCGGGCCGTCGCGCGGCCCGCCGCCGGAGTCAAGGCCAGGGTCGAAGCCCAGGCGCACGCAGCTCCCGGCCAGCAGGCCGATGACAACCGCCACGGCTGACACCCTGTGCATCTTCCTCACCTCGACCCGTGGAGATCATACTACCAGCGGTGCCGGGTGTCCGGCGAGAGACCGGTGAGCGAGAACGACGATCCGGTGACCTCGGGCCGAGCTGGCACGCCTGGCCGGCGACAAGCCTGGGGTGTGGATGCTCTCACTTGACGACCTTTCCCTGCAGCGCCTGACGCCAGAGCGCGTGCAGCGCGGTCTCGTCGAAGTTCGCGGGCGTCTTGTAGTGGGCGTAGGACGGAGGCCAGTCGTGAATCGCGAAGCCGTTGGCCTTCTGGTTGTAGAGGTTGAACAGCCCCACCATCCAGCTGCGCTGCAGCGGGTCGAGGGGCGTGGTGCGGGACCACTGCAGCAGGCCGGGCCCCTCCTGGCTGTGCACGGCGCGGCCGGTCAGCCGGATGTACGTCTCGAAGACGAACTCGTTGCCCCCCCAGGGGGGATCCAAGGAGTCCTTGGGCCAGGCGGGGTTGCCGCTGTAGGCCGTCTTCCCCATCAGCAGCCCATAGATGCCGTAGCCCCCGGTCACCAGGATCCAGTTGTGATCGGTCCACGGGATCTTCGACCCACCCTGGAGGTTCTGCACCAGCTGCTTCAGCGCGACTCTCGAGCGAACGCTGACCCCGAGCAGCCGGTCGGGATCGTGCTGCCGGTACTTCGCGATCAGCTTCGGCACGAAGTCGGTCAGGTACTTCTGCCAGGCGTCCTGGCCCACGGGGGTCTGGTGCCCGCAGTAGTGCCACGTCTCCCAGTAGGCGATGCGCCGGGCGATCTCCTTGTCGGCGAGGATCTTCGGGATCAGCCAGTCCAGCCACGCGAAGAAGCGATCCCGGTGCTTGCCGTGGGTGCCGGCGTGGGGGCCCTTCGTGACGACCACCGGAGCGTTGTCGACGAGCTTCTGGTGGTGCGCCCAGCCGTAGTCGTGGCTGGCGCCGCTGGCGGTGCTGGCGGTGGCGGTGCTGCCGTTGTAGCTCACGCGGATCGAGGGGATGATCCATGATCCCGAGCGCGCGATCGCGCGCAGGAGCGCGAGCAACCCGGGCAGGGCCTGCTGCTGGTACACGCCGACGCCGTGGGGAGACGGCTCGCCCGGGCTCGTCGGGCGTCCGCTCGACCACCAGATCTCCACCGCCTGGCCGTTGCCCAGCAGCCCGAGCTTCGCCCACTTCTTGAAGTCGGCCTCGGACGTCTGCTTGCTGCCGATTTCCCAGCTTCTGGGACCGAGACGATATCCCGTGAGCCCGATCGGCTTGCCGTCCGGCGAGATCAGCTGGGTGCCCTTGGTGGTGAACACACCCTGGGTCGTCGGCGTGGGGCCGGGCCCGTCGGAGCCGTCGGTGATGGGAGCGCCGCGATCGTTGACCCGAGTCGGCGCCTGGGCGTGGTCCAGGGCAGAGTCGCGGGCAGAGTCGCGGGCAGAATCGGTTCCGACGACATCGGTTCCACATCCAGGTCCGGATGCGGCCAGCGCCAGCCATCCAATCGTTGCGAGCAGGTGGGTCTTGACCATTGAACACTCCGATTCGATTCCCGCACGATCTGCAACCGGCGGGCCAGTGTCCAACACCCGGGATCGCTGCAGCCGACGAGGTCGCCCCACGGCGACCTGAGGCGCCGCCGCATCGACCTGATGCGTTGGCACATCAGGCCGGCTCGGAAGGCGGCTACCGAAGGCCGTCCGCGATCTCCATCAGCCTGCGGGGCGGCACACCGACGTTCACGGCCTGATACCCTGCTTCGTGCCGCAGCGCCTCTTGCGCCCACGCTTGGAGACGCCCCGACGGCCTGATCCCCGCCTGCCCCGCCGTGCTGACGGCCAGCGCCCGCTGTACGTCACGCCTGTGCCGTGCGTTGTTGGCCGGGCCCAGGGGCAGCCACATCGCGCCCAAGCCCACCCACCCGGCCGCAAACGAGAGTTCTTCGGAGCCGTAGCCGTACGGGCCGGCGGCCATGGCCGCTACGCTCAGCGCGAACAGCGCCGGAATCGCGGCCCGGGAGACGCCCAGCTTCACCGAGTTGTGGGTGGCGCGCTTGAAGTGGCCCATCACCTGGTCGAGGTGACGAGTCGGCTGCCCTGCTCCCCGCAGCCTGTCGCGCTCCTGTCGCACCGCGCGCTTCAGCGCCCGGTACTCGTTCATGGGCACGGGCGTCAGGTACGCCTTGCCCGTCGCTGCAGCCACGGGTTTTTTCGGCTGGTGGTCGGCCCGGCCCAAAGAGGCTCTCATCATCGCCATCGGCGGCGGGTGGCCAATGGCCCCCCTCGCCCGGGCTTGCCCGCGTCGTGCCACAGCGGTCGACGTGCCGGCCAGCAGCAGCACAACCGCGCCCCAGAATCTCACGTTTTGCATCCTGAACCTCCTGCCACCATGTCATGCAAGGCGCGGGCCAGCCCCGAACGGGCATCCCAGACGTCTCTCGGTTGGAGGTGCGGTTGAAGAAGGACCACGAATCCGAGCTCAGAACGGGCAGACAACGCCGGAGCTGAATCGAAGTCGTATCGCAGATGGATGGAGCGGTGGCCGTCAAGTTGCTGCCGACACGCATCAACCATGCATCCCTCGACGATCTTCTTCGAATGGCTCGAGCAGGTCATGGCCTTCGCACCCGTATGTCCGTACCCGTACTCTGGCGAAGCTCCTCGAAGGACGTGCCGTGGTAGCGGAGACGCCGGCGCGGTGCGGATCGCCCGCCGGCTTGGGGGCACGTGGGTCGAGGGCCCGGCGTCGCGTTCGACGGCCAGGCGGGCGACAAGCTCGGCGCGGCGGTGGCCATCGGCGTCAACACGGTGATCGCCGTCGCCCCGGGCAACGACGATGTGACCACCGACGTCGGCGCGGTC
>Ga0316576_10001386_pt1 | contig 12942 bp, 9 predicted proteins | sample S0NA_FD_203075 | JGI IMG/M metagenome (GOLD analysis project Ga0316576, IMG submission 203075) | Rhizosphere microbial communities from salt marsh grasses in Alabama, United States - S0-2_050615r3r5 | ecosystem: Host-associated > Plants > Roots > Rhizosphere | place: USA: Alabama | collected... | reverse complement strand
AACCAACTGAGCTACGCGCCTGTCGCTGCGAGCCCGGAAGTCTACAGCCCGCCGCGATCTCGGCGCAAGCAGTTTCGTCTGCGAGACGCCGCCGCGCAAGACAGAAGAGGACGATCCCCGCCTGCTGACGCCAGTGCAGGCCCCCGATCGGACGTCAGGCTCGTCACTTCATCCCACGGATCAAGATCGATCCGCGGACTCCTCTCCTATACTGGGCAGAGGACCCAACAAGAGCCCCGCTGCATCCATGACCATCATCCGCGAGACCGATCTCGTCCAGAGCATCGCCGACGCCCTGCAGTTCATCTCTTACTACCATCCTCGGGACTACATCCGCGCACTCGCGACCGCGTATCAGATGGAGGAGTCGCCTTCGGCCAAGGATGCGATGGCCCAGATCCTCGTCAACTCGCGGATGTGCGCCGAGGGTCACCGCCCCATCTGCCAAGACACCGGGATGGTGGTGGTGTTCCTGAAGATCGGGATGAATGTGCGCTGGGAGTCGACCCGCGGCATCCAGGCGATGGTCGACGAGGGTGTGCGTCGGGCCTACACCCATCCCGACAATGTGCTGCGAGCCTCCATGGTCTCGCCCCCGATCGGCGCGCGCAACAACACCGGAGACAACACCCCGGCGGTCGTTCATGTGGAGCTGGTCCCCGGCGGTCGGGTGGAAGTGCGTCTCGCCGCAAAAGGCGGCGGCTCCGAGAACAAGTCGAGGTTCGCGGTCCTCAACCCGAGCGACAGCCTGGTCGACTGGGTGCTCAATACGGTTCCGGCCATGGGGGCGGGCTGGTGCCCGCCGGGGATGCTGGGCATCGGCGTCGGGGGCTCCTCAGAGAAGGCGATGCTTCTCGCGAAGGAAGCGCTGCTCGAACCGATCGACATCCATGAGCTCAAGGCGCGCGGTCCGTCAGACCCCATCGAAGAGCTGCGCCTGGAGTTGTTCAAGAAGGTCAATGCACTGGGGATCGGTGCCCAGGGGCTAGGCGGCTTGACTACGGTCCTGGATGTGAAGATCCGGACCTACCCCACGCATGCCGCGTCATTGCCGGTCGCCCTGATCCCGAACTGCGCGGCCACCCGGCACCTGGAATTCACCCTCGACGGGTCCGGTCCGGTCGAGCTGACCCCGCCGAGTCTCGACGATTGGCCACCGATCACCTGGGACGCAGCCGCCGGGGCGCGACGGGTGCATCTGGACACCCTGACCCGGCGCGAGATCGTGAGCTGGCGGCCCGGCGAGCGACTGCTGCTCTGCGGCAAGCTGCTGACCGGGCGCGATGCCGCGCACAAGCGCATCGCCGATCTCTTGGACCGGGGCGAGCCACTGCCGAGCGGGGTGGATCTCACCAACCGGTTCATTTACTACGTGGGTCCGGTCGAGCCGGTTCGCGACGAGGTCGTGGGGCCGGCCGGACCGACGACCGCAACTCGGATGGACGGGTTCACCGAGCAACTGCTGGACCACACCGGGTTGATCGGCATGATCGGCAAGGCCGAGCGCGGCCCGGCGGCGATCGCGGCGATCAAGCAGCACCGCGCCGTCTATCTCATGGCCGTCGGGGGTGCCGCCTATCTCGTCGCCAAGGCGATCAAGTCCTCACGGCTCGTTGCATTCGAGGATCTGGGAATGGAGGCGATGCGCGAATTCGAGGTCGAGGACATGCCGGTGACGGTGGCCGTTGACAGTCGCGGCGAGTCCATCCATCAGACCGGACCGGCCAAGTGGCGCGGCAGGATCGGGCAGATCCCGGTGGAGGTCGCCTGAATGCAAACCTATCAGGCCTTTCGCATCCATCAAGACGAAAACGGCCACCACGCGGGTCTCGAACGACTGCCCAGACCCATGCCGAAAGCGGGCGAGGTCCTGGTGCGGGTCGCGTATTCGAGCGTCAATTACAAGGATGCGCTTGCCGGTACCGGCCGCGGCAAGATCCTGCGCACCTTCCCGCTGGTCGGCGGAATCGACGCGGCCGGCATCGTCGAGCAGTCCAACGACCGTCGCTACCGGGCAGGTGACGGCGTGCTGGTCACCGGATGGGGGCTGAGCTTTGACCATGACGGCGGCTATGCGGAGTGGCTTTGCGTCCCGGCACCCTGGCTGGTCCCCATCCCGGACGGACTGGAGACCCGATCGGCGATGGTCCTGGGGACCGCCGGCTTCACCGCGGCACTGGCGCTCCATCGGATGCATGTCAATGGCCAGGCGCCAGGACTGGGCCCAATCCTGATTACCGGTGCCAGCGGCGGCGTCGGTTGTGTGGCGATCGCGATCTTCGCCCGGCTCGGCTACGAGGTCGTCGCCGTTTCGGGCAAACCGCGACTGGAGGCATGGCTCAAGGGTCTCGGCGCCAGCCGAGTCCTGGAGCGGGATGCCCTGGCCGATGCCAAGCGCCCCCTGGAGAAGGCGCTTTGGGGCGGTGCGGTCGACAACGTCGGCGGCGAGCTCTTGGCCCAGATCACCCGGACCGTCGTCCCGCGAGGGAACATCGCTTGCGTCGGACTCGCGGGTGGCGCCGCACTCGAGACGACCGTCATGCCCTTCATCCTGCGTGGCGTGAGTCTCCTCGGCTGCAACTCCGCGGATGTGCCCCAGCCGCTGCGCACCGAGCTGTGGGAGCACCTGGCAGCGGACTGGCGCCCGCCTGACCTCGACGCCTTGATCGGCGACACGTTGGACCTGGAGGACCTGCCGCGCGCCTTCGACGAGATGCTCGCCGGCAAGACGCATGGCCGTCTGTTGGTGAGGATCGCGCGAGCCGCGAGCGAGCGCGGCGTCTGAAGACGCGGCCCGGCACTCGCCGGGCCGCGAGGACGGCATCCGGTCAGGATGCCTTCTTGTAATAGTGATGAATCTCGTCGTCGCGGTAGTGGCTGTCAGTCCAACAGCGTGGCAGAGGCTCGTCCGAGATGAACATCAGCTCCGTCTTCTCGAACTTCTCCGGCTCCTGGGCCTCTTCGCCGTAGTGATACCGTCCGACGATACTCGCGTGCATTGGATTGAGGAGATCCCGCTGACTCAGGACCTCGATCATCTTTCCGGTCGTGCGATGCTTGAGAAACATGGCCTGCCCTCCTACGCAGAGTAACCGCCCCCTCTCACTTTTTAGTATGGCATTCGGTCAGCGCTTGACAAGACCGGCACCCCGGGCCGGCGGAGGCCGCTTCAGCGACCCTGCTCGGCCCACTGCGCGGGTGTCAGGGTCTTGATCGAGAGCGCGTGAAGCTCGCCGCTGGCGATCTGAGGTCTGACCGTATCCATGACCATGCGCTGCTTCTTGATGGGGGTCAGGCCCTCGAAGACCTCGCTGATCACAATGGCGTCGAAATGGCTGCCGTCGCCCGACACCTGGACCTCGGCGCCGGGCAGGCCATCGCGAATGAGTTGTGCAACTGCTTCGGTTTCCAACGTTGACTCCTGGTTTCCTCAAATCGTGTTGAACATCCATCACGTGAGACGCTGAAGTAGGCGGCGTTTCCCGTCCGGGGCAGGAGGCCCCCGCATTTTCAGGCACCTCAGCGCCTGACAACGAGAGAAGCGGGAGACCGCGTCTTCCGGGTCGGCGTTGGTCTGTTGGCCAGGATGACCAATCAAACAACGATCGTGTTAGATGTGGCTCCGCCGTGCGGGGGGCAAGCGCCGCCGGACGGATTGCGCCCGCATCCGACAGATCGACGGGTCTGGACATCACAACTCGCGTGTGGCAAGGAAGCGCACGTCCGGCCAGCGTTCCTGGGCCAGGTCCAGGTTGACCCGCGTCGGGGCCAGGTAGACCAGTTGCTCGTCGCCATCCAGCGCAAGGTGCTCGTAGTTCTTCTCTTTGAATTGCTCGAGCCGCTTGGGGTCCTCACAGGCGATCCACCGCGCGGTCTTGACACTCACCGGCTCGACGATCGCCTCGACGCCGTACTCGTCCTGCAGCCGATAGGCCGCGACGTCGAACTGGAGAATCCCGACTGCGCCGAGGATGAGGTCGTTGTTCTTGAGCGGCCGAAACACCTGAGTCGCACCCTCCTCCGAGAGCTGAACCACTCCCTTCTGCAACGCCTTCATGCGCAGCGGATCCTTCAGCACCACACGGCGGAACAGCTCCGGGGCGAAATAGGGGATACCCTCGTACTTGAGGGACTCCCCCTCCGTGAAGGTATCCCCGATCTGGATGGTCCCATGGTTGTGCAGCCCGATGATGTCGCCCGGCCAGGCCTCTTCGACATGGCGTCGCTCGTCGGCCTGGAAGGTGATGGCGTTGGCGACCTGCACGGTCTTGCCAATGCGCACGTGGCGCATCTTCATGCCCTTCTTATAGCTGCCCGAGCAGACGCGAAGGAAGGCCACGCGGTCGCGATGTGACGGATCCATGTTCGCCTGAATCTTGAAGACGAATCCGGTGAACGACGCCTCGCGCGGATCGACCATCCGCTGCAGGGTCGGGCGCGGACGCGGCGGCGGTGCGTATTCGACGAAGGCATCGAGCAACTCGCGAACGCCGAAGTTGTTGATCGCCGAGCCGAAGAACACCGGGGTCTGTTGGCCGGCGAGATAGGCATCGAGATCGAGCGGATGGCTGGCACCCTGGACGAGCTCCATCTCGGCGCGCAGCTCATCGGCCTGGTCACCCAGAACGGCCCCCATGCGCGGGTTGTCGATGCCCTGGATGACCTCCCCTTCGGCGATGCGCCCCCCGTGCTGAGCACTGAAGAGGTGGGTCCGATCGAATCGCAGATCGTAGACGCCTTTGAAGCGCTTGCCCATGCCAATCGGCCAGGTGACCGGCGCGCACCGAATCTTCAGGACATCCTCGACCTCGTCGAGGAGCTCGATGGCGTCGCGGCCCTCGCGGTCGAGCTTATTGACAAAGGTGAGGATGGGGGTATCGCGCAGCCGGCACACGTCCATCAGCTTGATGGTGCGCTCCTCCACACCCTTCGCAACATCGATCACCATCAGCGCCGAGTCCACCGCGGTCAGGGTCCGATAGGTGTCCTCGGAGAAGTCTTGGTGACCCGGGGTATCCAGCAGATTGACGATGCTGTCGCCATAAGGAAACTGCATCACGGAGGAGGTCACGGAGATCCCGCGCTCCTTTTCCAGCTCCATCCAGTCCGAGGTGGCGTGACGGGCGGCCTTGCGGCCTTTGACGGTCCCGGCGAGCTGAATCGCGCCACCGAACAGCAGCAGCTTTTCGGTGAGGGTGGTCTTGCCCGCGTCCGGATGGGAGATGATGGCGAAGGTTCGGCGCCGCTGGAGTTGATCGTGAAGCTCGGTCATGGGTCGGGATAGTGGGTGCGCACTGTGGGCGGCTAAACACACCAGTATAGCCGTTCACTGTCCACCGATCAGCAGGCATCCTGTATCGGCGGGTATACTGCGCGGGTCGCTTCGGAATCCTGCCGCACGACGCCCACCGGTTGGTTGGCGGTCGAGCACGCACACCGGCCGCTCGAGCGGCTGGTTCCGCATCCGGCCGAACCGCGCAGCGGATCCACAAGCCAAGGGGTACGAGTGAGCGCAACGATTGATGCAGTGAGCACCGACCTGACATTCGCCCTCCGGGCCATGGTTGAGGAGGACATCGAGAGGGTCTGCGCGGTAGATCGCGCAGCCTACGAGCATCCTTGGACGGACGGCATCTTTCGGGACTGTCTGCGGGTCGGCTACGCCTGCTGGGTGGGTGAGATCGAGCGGACCGTCGTCGCGCACGCGGTCATGGCGGTTGCCGTGGGAGAGTGCCATATCCTCAACCTCTGCGTGCATCCGCACTGGCAGGCGCGGGGGCTCGGTCGGCGCCTGCTGCGACATCTACTCGCGCTTGCACGCGCCCGCAGCGCCGATACGGCTTTCCTGGAGGTGCGGGCTTCCAACGCCCGAGCCCGCGCGCTCTATGCATCCGAGGGCTTCTGCGAGATTGGCAACCGACGCGGTTATTACCCGGCCGGGAAAGGGCGGGAAGACGCGGTGGTCTTGGCGCGCGCCCTGTCGGCCCTGGCCGGAAGCGAGTCGCATGGCCCCTTCGATGCTTGAGTCGCCGTCCGTCTTTGACCCCGAGATCATTTCGAAGGGGACAGCCAGAGCGCCGCCGGGTCGTCGCCCGCTGCGCCTGCGCGGCACAGCGGCCCGCCCTGCGGGCCGAGATCTCGGACGGCGGTCGAGACTGCGTCCGACGGGCCGGCGAAATGACCCTGATCATGCCGACGTCGATTCCGGCAACATGCCCCCGAAACGGCCGCCAATCCCCGGTCGTTTCGGGCTATAGTTGACGCCGTTTCTCGGCTCCCGCCTCGCTTTGGGCCGCGCTTGACGCCGAGTCGGAGTACAGCACAGCCCAGCCGCGTTGCCGGCCTTCCCCACCCACCATCGCGAGACAGCTCGATGTCGCAACAGCACATGGTAACCCTCGACGGCAACGAGGCCACGGCCTATGTCGCCCATCTGACCAACGAGGTCATCGCCATCTACCCCATCACGCCGTCCTCCAACATGGGCGAGTGGGCCGACGAATGGTCGTCCCTGGGGATTGCGAACCTTTGGGGCACGGTCCCCGATGTCGTCGAGATGCAGAGCGAGGCCGGCGCGGCCGGCGCGATCCACGGCGCCCTGCAAGCCGGCTCGCTGGCCACCACCTTCACGGCCTCGCAGGGCCTGCTGTTGATGATCCCGAATATGTACAAGATCGCCGGCGAGCTCAGCCCGACCGTCTTTCACGTCTCGGCGCGGTCACTCGCGGCGCAGGCCCTGTCGATCTTCGGCGACCATTCGGATGTCATGGCCTGCCGCGCGACCGGCTATGCCATGCTCTGCTCGGCCTCGGTGCAGGAGGCCATGGATTTTGCGCTCATCGCGCAGGCCGCGACTCTCGAGTGCCGGGTCCCCTTCCTGCATTTCTTCGACGGATTCCGCACCTCGCACGAGGTCGCCAAGATCGAGAAGCTCTCGCACGAGACGGTGCGCGCCATGATCGACGAAGAGTTGATCACGGCCTTCCGCGCGCGCGCGCTGAATCCGGACCGACCGGTCGTCCGAGGGACCTCGCAGAACCCGGACGTCTATTTCCAGGGTCGCGAGACGGTGAACCCTTTCTATGCCGCCGTGCCCGGCATCGTCCAGCATGCCATCGATCGATTCGGCCAGCTCACGGGGCGTCGCTACGGACTCTTTGAATATGTCGGCGCACCCGACGCCGAGCGTGTGATCCTGTTGATGGGCTCGGGCATCGGCGCCGCGCAGGAGACGGTCGAGCACCTGGTCGAACACGGGGAGAAGGTCGGCCTGATCAAGGTGCGGCTGTATCGCCCCTTCGATTCCGGCGCCCTGCTGAGCGCGATTCCGGTCACCGCAAACCGGCTTGCGGTGCTCGACCGCAGCAAGGAGCCGGGGGCAGACGGCGAGCCCCTGTACAAGGATGTCATCACGGCGCTGGCCCAGGCCCTCTCGCAAGGTTGCCTCGCCGCGATGCCCCGGGTGGTCGGCGGACGCTATGGACTTTCATCCAAGGAATTCACTCCTGCGATGGTCAAGGGCATCTTCGACGAGCTGGCGAGGCCCGAGCCGAGACATCCGTTCACGGTCGGGATCATCGACGACGTGACCCACACCAGTCTGAACTGGGACCCGGACTTCAAGCCGGCGGCCACGGCAGGGGTGACCGCCTGCGTCTTCTTCGGTCTGGGCTCGGACGGCACCGTCTCGGCCAACAAGAACTCGATCAAGATCATCAGCGAGGAGACGACCAACTACGGCCAGGGCTACTTCCAGTACGACTCCAAGAAGGCCGGGGCCGTCACCATCAGTCATCTGCGCTTCGGACCCAGGCCGATCAACAGCACTTACCTGATCGGCGCAAGCGAGGCCAGCTTCGTCGCCTGTCATCAACCGACCTTCGTCACCCGCTACGACATGCTGGACCATGCGCGTCGGGGCGCCGTGTTCCTCCTCAACTCCCCGACCCCACCTGATCGCGTGTGGGACGATCTGCCTCGCTCGATGCAGCAGGCCATCATCGACAAGGGGCTCACCTTCTATGTGATCGATGCCTACGGGATCGCCGGCCGAACCGGCATGGGTCGGCGCATCAACACCATCATGCAGACCTGCTTCTTCGCCATCTCGGGGATCCTGCCCAAGGACGAGGCGATCGCCCAGATCAAGGAGGCGGTCAAGAAGACGTATGGGAAAAAGGGTCAGAGTCTGCTGGATCGCAACTATCGTGCGATCGATGCCGCCCTCGCCGGTCTGCATCAGGTGAGCGTCCCGGAACAGGTCACCAGCGGCTTCGAGCGCCCGCCTGCGGTGCCGAGCACGGCCCCCGACTTCGTGCGCCGCGTGACCGCCCCCCTGATCGCCGGGAAAGGGGACAGTCTCCCCGTCAGTCTGATGCCGGCGGACGGCACCTGGCCGACCGGGACCACCCGCTTCGAGAAACGCAACATCGCCCTCCAGCTTCCGAAATGGGAGGACGACCTCTGCACCCACTGCGGCAAGTGCCCTCTGGTCTGCCCCCATGCCGCGATCCGTGCCAAGGTCTATCCGGCGACACTGGCCGACGCGGCACCGGCGAGCTTTCAGCATGTCCAGATCAAGGGGAAGGACTTCCCCCCGGACCATCACATCACCTACCAGGTCGCCCCGGACGACTGCACCGGCTGCGGCCTCTGTGTCGAGGTCTGCCCCATCCGTGATCGCAAGAACCCCGATCGCAAGGCCCTGAACATGGTCCCGGCCGAGACCACCCATGCGGCCGAGCAGGCCAACTGGGACTTTTTCCTGAGCTTGCCGGAATACGACCGCAGCCGACTGGACGGCAGCAAGATCAAGCACGCCATGATGCTGGAGCCGCTGTTCGAGTTCTCCGGGGCCTGCGTGGGTTGCGGGGAGACCCCCTATATCAAGCTCGCCTCTCAATTGTTCGGCGACCGCATGCTGATCGCCAATGCCACAGGCTGCTCCTCGATCTACGGGGGGAACCTGCCGACGACGCCTTACACGACCAATGCCGACGGCCGCGGACCGGCCTGGAACAACTCGCTGTTCGAGGACAATGCCGAGTTTGGTCTGGGGCTGCGTCTGGCGATCGACAAGCAGACAGTCCATGCCCGCGAGCTGGTCCGGCGACTCGCGCCGCGGATCGGTGAGGATCTCGTCGAGGGCCTGTTGACGGCCGACCAGTCGGAAGAGGCCGGGATCTTCGCGCAGCGCGAGCGCGTCGCCGCCTTGAAGGACAAACTCAAGGGCCTCGAGGGACTGGAGGCACACATCTTGACGGGGATCTGCGACCAACTGGTCAAGCGCAGCGTCTGGATCATCGGCGGCGACGGCTGGGCCTACGACATCGGCTATGGCGGGGTCGACCACGTGCTCGCCAGCGGCCGCAACGTCAACCTCCTGATCCTGGACACCGAGGTCTATTCCAACACCGGCGGCCAGACGTCGAAGGCGACGCCGATGGGCGCGGTCGCCAAGTTCTCCGCGGCCGGAAAGCCGACCTTCAAGAAGGATCTGGCCATGATGGCGATGGCCTACGAGAACGTCTACGTCGCCCAGGTCGCCTTCGGCGCGAAGGACGTGCAGACCGTGCGGGCCTTCCTGGAGGCGGAGTCTTACGACGGCCCCTCGGTGCTGATCTGTTACTCGCCCTGTATCGCCCACGGGGTCGACCTGTCCAAGAACCTGCGCCAGCAGGACATGGCGGTCAACTCGGGGCATTGGGCGCTGTTCCGCTACGACCCGCGCCGGCTCGCGCAAGGCGAGAACCCGTTGCATATCGACTCGAAGCCGCCCAGCATTCCCTACCGCGACTTCGTCTCGTCGGAGACCCGCTTCAGCGTCTTGACCCGCACCCATCCGGACGCGGCGGAGCGCTACCTGCAGCTCGCCCAGAAACACGTCCAGACCCGCTTCACGCTCTACGAGCAGCTCGCGCATCTCGCAGTGCAGAAGGCGCCCGGCGCGGCCTCGAAAGACACCGGGGGCAAAGACCAGTCATCCTTGTCGGAGTAATCGCTATGGACCTGACGACGCATTATCTGGGGCTGGAGATCAGGAACCCGCTGGTCCCCTCGGCCTCGCCGCTGTCGAAAAGTGTCGCCATCGCGCGGGAGCTTGAGGACAACGGCGCGGCGGCCATCATCATGTGGTCGCTGTTCGAGGAGGCCGTGACCGCCGAGTCCGAGACGATGGTGCGCTTTCTGCACCATCAGGAGATCGGCTTCGCCGAGGCCGGTGATGGCTTCCTGCCCGCTCATCAGGACTTCGCAGGGGCACTCGAGCGCTATCTGGAGAACATCCGCCAGCTCAAGGAGGCGCTGGACATCCCGGTCATCGCCAGCCTCAACGGGGTGACCACCAGCGGCTGGATCAAGCACGCGACCGAGTTGCAGCAGGCCGGTGCCGACGCCTTGGAGCTGAACGTCTACTATGTCGCCGGCGATGTCACCCAGACCGGCCTCCAGGTGGAGGAGCGTTATCTGGATCTCCTGCGCGAGCTGCGCGGTCATGTCCAGATCCCGATCAATATGAAGCTTTCCTCCAGCTTCAGCTCGATCGGCAACCTCGTCGGCCAGGTCGCCGCGGCCGGAGCCAACGGCGTTGCGCTCTTCAACCGCTTCTACCAACCCGACATCAATATCGACAGCCTGCGCCTGCAAGCAAGCCTGTATCCATCGACCTCGGCCGAGGCGCTGCTCGCGATGCGTTGGATCGCGATCCTCTACGGGCGTTTCGAGGGACTTTCATTGGGCGCGACCGGAGGCGTACACACCGCGGCCGATGCCGTCAAGCTCCTGCTCGCAGGCGCGGACGTCGTCCATCTCTGCAGCGTTCTGCTTGGCAAAGGACCAGCCTATACGGCGCAGATCCTGAGTGGCATCCAGGCGTGGATGGAGGAGCAGGGATTCGAGTCGGTGGAGGATTTCAGGGGACGCGTCAGCGCGCTCTCGGTTCCCAATCCCGCCGAGCTCGAGCGGGCAAATTACGTCAATATCCTGGACAGCTACAGCTCCCCTCCCGGCGTGATGCGGTGAGCTGAGAGGCGTGTCCTGCGCGAGCGCCTCTCCGCCCCGACTACATCGAGGGATAATCCGCGATCCCCGGATTCCCCGCGACGTTCTTGAGCTTGGGCGTGTTCAGCCTCTCGAGCTTGACGGTCTTGATGTCGCGCAGATAGGTGGCAACCGTCTCCCAAATCGGCTCGCCGGGCGACTGGCTGCCAACGGTCGCCCAGCCGGCGACCACATAGGTCTTGTCGGGCTCGATCTTGGTGCCGTCGTCCAGCGCCATGTCCAGGATTCGCTCGCCCATCGCGGCAGTCGGATCGCAGACGTAATCCAGGCCGCCCACGCGCACCATGTCTCCACCCTGCTGCACATAGGGATCCGGGTTGAAGAGGTTGTCGCAGACGTCTTCGAGGATCAGCTTCAGGTCTGCACCCGACATCTCTCGCCGATAGGTCTCAGGGTAGGTGATGCAGGTCTGATCCATGACGTTGTCCATGGTGATCTTCTGACCCGGCAGGACCGTCGTGCCCCAGCGGAAACCCGGCGAGAGGCTGATCTGGGCGTCATTGACCTTGCGCAGCGCGTCACAGATCACCTGATCGAAGGTGCCGTTGAAGTTGCCGCGGCGGAACAGGGTCTCCTCCGCGGTTGCCAGCTCCTCTCGCAGCTGGGTCTGGTACGGGGCGCGGACACCCGTGATGTATTCGACCATGGCCGGATCGGGGGCCAGCAGGTTGGAGAAGACCGGCAGCAGGCGATAGCGGTAGTCCCGAAGCTTGCCGTCCCGCACGTCCAGATCCATGACCCCCAGGAATTTCCCGTTCGAGCCCGCATTGGTCACCAGCGTCTGACCGCCCGCGTTCTCCACGACGCTCGGGGCCGGCATGCCGTCATGGGTGTGACCGCCGAAGATGACGTCCACCCCGGTCACCCGCGACGCCATCTTGAGATCCACATCCATGCCGTTGTGCGACAGGACGACCACCAGATCCGGCTTCTCGTCTTCACGGACCTTGTCGACCATTTCCTGCATCCGGCCATCCTCGATCCCGAAGGTCCAGTCCGGGATGAAACGTTGCGGGTTGGCGATCGGCGTGTATGGAAACGCCTGACCGATCACGGCGACCTTGACCCCGCCGACCTCCTTGACGGTGTACGGCGTGAAGGCCAGCCCCAGATCCTCGTCGAACCCGGCGAAGTCTGCGAAGCGGTAGTCGAACAAGGCCTCCTCGCGCACCTTGACGTTCTGTGCCACGAAATCGCCCTTGAATTCTTCGATGTTCCTGATGACCTCCTCGTCCAGGTAGGTGAACTCCCAGTGGCCGGTCATGACATCGACACCCAGGAGATTGCAGGCGCCCACCATGTCACGGCCACGGGTCCAATACGCGGTGCCCGAGCCCTGCCAGGTGTCGCCGCCGTCGAGGAGCAGGCTGTTTCCGTCGCCGCGCTCGGACCGGATGCGGCTCACCAGGGTCCTGAGATGCGCGAAGCCGCCGACGGCGCCGAACTGCTCGGCGCCGGCGTCGAAGTCGAGAAAGGTGAAGGCGTGGGCCTCGATGCCGCCCGGATCGATCCCGAAGTGTCTCAGGAACGCCTCGCCGACGACATGCGGGGGCTTCCCGACGGCCGGCCCGATGCCGATGTTGACGTTCGGCTCGCGAAAATAGATCGGGTTCAACTGCGCATGGGTATCCGTGATGTGTAACAGCGTCACGTTGCCGAACTTGGGAACCTCGTAAAGGTCCCCGGGCATGCGCTTGGCGGCAAAGACCGACGAGGGCAGCATCCCGGCAGCACCGGCCATCCCCATGAGTCGAATGAACTCGCGTCTTGACAGAGACATAGGCGTCATCATCCTCCAGGTCGTATGTGGCGGAGCGCGGCCGCCGGGATCGACCGCGTGGTTAAACCAGACTAGTATGCACGGCAACCGGACCCATGCGCCAT
>Ga0316576_10001385_pt1 | contig 12945 bp, 14 predicted proteins | sample S0NA_FD_203075 | JGI IMG/M metagenome (GOLD analysis project Ga0316576, IMG submission 203075) | Rhizosphere microbial communities from salt marsh grasses in Alabama, United States - S0-2_050615r3r5 | ecosystem: Host-associated > Plants > Roots > Rhizosphere | place: USA: Alabama | collected... | reverse complement strand
GGGATCGGGATCGGGATCGGGATCGGGATCGGGATCGGGATCGGGATCGGGATCGGGATCGTAGTCCAAGCCCTTGCCGATTGAGCCGATTTCGATTCCGATGGAGATAAGGATTTCGACAGATGCGCGCCGTCGGCCCGAGGCATCGCCTCGTCAGTCGATATTGCCCTTCGCATGCTGGTCTACAAGGTAGCCGCCGAGGGCGCCGACGCCGGCACCGATGAGCGCGCCGGCACCCGCATCCGCGCTCAGCGAGCCGATCAGCGCGCCGCCGGCGGCACCCATCAAGGCGCCGGTGCCGGACCGCTCGCCGGTGGTGGTGCCACAGCCCGTGAGTGCCAGGACGGCAAGCGCGCAGGCGGGGATGGTCAGGGTTCTTGGCATAACGAGTCTCTCCGATAAATTTGTTAGCTCATACGCCGGCATAGTCGGCAATCGTCCGGCACGCGCACAGGGCAACCGCTGACCTGCGCAGCGAGGCTGCCGCGGCGGGACAGGGGCATCGCCTCCAGGCTTCAGCGACAGGGATACTTCGCCGCCAAGGCCCGCACCACGCCGACCACCGGCTGCTCTCCCATGCGCTCGGCGTTGTCTTTGTTGGCCTCCGCCCAGCTCAGGAAGGCGCGCCGCCCGTCGGCCACGGTGGCGTTGGCCGGGTAGCAGATGAGCCGCTTCATCTTTTTGCGGTCGCTGACGGCGTCGTGGTACTGGACGGTGGCCTCGATGAACGCACGGCAGGCGAAGTCCGCTGCCACGTGCTCCGGTTGGTCCGGCGTGATCACACAGACCTGGTACAGGTCTTCGGTGGTGTCATAGTTGAAATCGTCGTTGTCCACGGCAGCGGCCGGCCCGGCAGCGCAGGCCAGCGCACAAGCCAGCACATACGGAAAATGACCCAGCTTCATTGATGACTCCTCAGGTTGTCGCGGATCCTGGTCCCGCATTGCGATTGTTGTCGTCGGTACAGCGCTCTTGGCGCATCATCGGGAGCGCGTCAGGCGAGCACGCCGCTCGGACGCGACGATTGTAGCAGCGCCAATAGGCGCATCGTCTTGCGCGCTGGACCGTTGATCAGACCACGGCGGCAACGCGGCTCGCGCCCCGATCAAGCCTACGTAAAGCAGTCCGCGAGTCCCTCGGCGAGGGTCGGGTAGCGCAGGGTCACGCCGAGCTCCTCCAACAGCTTTCGGTTGCTGAGCCGGCGCGACTCGCGAAGGTACGAGAGCATCCCGGCCGACACCTTGCCGGGGGCGTCGGCCAGCGGGATCTGCGGTGGCGGCGTGAGGCCCGCTGCTGCAGCGATGCTCAAAAAATAGTCTGTCATGCTGCTCGGGTGGCCATCGCAAACGTTGTAGACGGCGCCCGCCGGGGCCTTGTCCATGGCCGCAACGCAGATCTCCACCAGATCATCGGCGTGGATGCGGTTCGACCAGGGCGCCTCCGCGGCGCTCACCACCGGCTGGCCGCTGCGAATGCGCGCCAACGGCAACCGGTCGCAGGCGTAAATGCCGGCCACGCGCAGGATCACCAGCTCGGCCCCGGTCTTCCGGCTCCATGCGCGCAGCCGTTCCTCGGCATCCCAGCGCCGTAGCGCCCGATCTGCCTCCGGGCGTGGGAGACGTGTCTCGTCCACCCAGGCCCCGTCGCAGTCACCATAGACGCCGGTGGTGCCGATGTACACCAGCCGCCGCGGCTGGCCGTGCGCGGCGAAGGCGTCGATGAGCCGGCCCGTCAGCGGGTCCTCGCTCCCTTCGCCCGGCGGTGGTGCCAGATGAAAGACGTCCGCGCCAGCCGTCTCCAACGCGTCGAGGGGATCGCGGAGTAGATCGAGCTGCAATGGCTCGAGGCCCAGCGCGCGAAGCAATGCGGCACTCTCATCGCTCCGCACCAGGCCGGTCACCGTCGCGCCCGCTGCCGCGAGCCTGGCACCCAGCCGGCGGCCGATGTAGCCACAGCCGATAATGATCACAATACGCTCCTCCCCTGCCAGCGGTCACGGATAGGCATTGCCCGAGCACGCATTGCGCCGCGGCCCGATAACCACGACATGTTAAGGTCGTTGTCCGCTGTCGCAATGTTGCGCGCGCCGAGCCCGAGCCGGCGCCGCCGGGAGTCATCCAAGGTCATGAGCTTCATCGTCCACACCGAGCCCGCCGGGCACCAGTTCAGCGCTGCGCCGGGGCAGACGCTGCTGGAAGCCGCAATCGCCCAGCGCATAGGCTTGCCCTACGGTTGCCGCGACGGCAAATGCGGTAGCTGCACGGCGCAGCTTGTGGCCGGCCGGGTCAGCTACCCCAGCGGCAAGACGGAGGCCCTGGCGGGCCAGCCGGCGGACGCCTGCCTCACCTGCCAAGCGGTGCCGGCAAGCGACATCAGGCTGCGGGTGGCGGAGCTCGAAACCGTTGCCGACATCGAGGTGCGCACCCTGCCCTGCCGCGTCGCCGAGAAGACGCGTCTCAACCACGACGTGATCCGGCTGCGCCTGAAGCTCCCAGAGGCCCAGCGGCTGCAGTTCCTGGCCGGGCAGTATCTGGAGTTCATCCTCGCCGACGGGCGCAAACGCGCCTTCTCCATCGCCAATGCACCCCACGACGACGCCCTGATGGAGCTCCACGTGCGGCGGGTCCCCGGTGGGGAGTTCACGGACTATGTCTTCGACGAGCTGGAGGAGAAGACCATCTTGCGCATCCAGGGCCCCCTCGGCAGCTTCGTGCTGCGCGAAGCGTCAGCCCGGCCGCTGCTCTTCATCGGTGGCGGCACCGGCTTTGCGCCCCTCAAAGGCCTGGTGGAGCACGCTTTCCACCTGGGGCTCGAGCGGCCCATGACCCTGTACTGGGGCGTGCGGGCCGAGCGCGACCTGTACTGGCCCGAGCTGCCGCAACGCTGGGCAGCGGAGCATGCCAATTTCAGCTACGTGCCGGTGCTCTCGGAGCCGGACCCGGACTGGTCCGGCCGGCGCGGCTACGTGCACGAGGCGGTGCTCGAGGATCACCCGGACATCGCCGACTACGATGTCTACCTGAGCGGCCCGCCGGTGATGGTGGAGGCCGGCCGCGCCGCCTTCGAGGCACGGGGCCTGGCGTTGGACCACATGTTCTCGGATGCCTTCGAATACGCCGCCGACAGCCCGAGCTACAAGGGCCAGCGCCCGCCGGGGTGACGCCGCCCGGAGCGCCACTCAGCGCGCAGGCCGGGCCGAGTCAGCCGGGCCATGATGCGCGACCGCCGCAGGCACGCGCAGGCGCGATCGGAGCCCCGCCAGCGAACGAGCAAGCGCCGCACCGCTATCGTCGCGGGCACGATGCGGTGGACCCGTGAGCCGCTCCGCCGCAAACAGGGTGGCATCCAGGAGCTGCACGTCGCCGGCGCCCGCAGCGGCCGCCGCAATGGCCAGCTGCTCACGCAGCAGCTGCTTAGAAGTTGCCGGGCGCGGCGACCAACGATCCGGTCCCGGCGCAGACGACAATCGGCCGGCCGCGAGTCTCAGCTCTCGCAACCCGGCCATCAGGCGGCCGCGCTCGTCCGCCGGCAGGGCTCGGCGTAGCGACGTCCCACCGGCCGGCGGCGCTGCCGTAGCACTGGTGCCGGGGCCAGACGTCGTCGCGGGGCTCGCGGGCGTCTGCGGCACGGCCGCACGCTGCGCCAGCGCGCCCTCGGCGGCGCGCAGCCGCTCGAGGAGCTGGCGTTGCTGTTCCTGCGCGGCGGCGATGGAGGCACGCATCTGTCCCACCCCCATGCGCAGGCTTTCCCAGTACAGCTGCGCCGCGGCGATGGCCACGCCGGCCAGCAACACCAGCAGGAGGGAGAGCAGGGCCAGCGGCCAGGGCGAGCGAGGGCGCGGCTTGCCCGCTTTCGTCACGTCACCTGCGCCCCGTCGTCGGTGGCGGCCTCCCGCGCCAGCGCACAGAGCGCCGCGAGCAGTCCGTCATCGCCGGGGTGCGGCGCCACCGCGACACGGGCGAAGCCAAGCTTGCGCGCCGAGTCGGCGCCACGGGCGCTCAACACCGCCAGCGGCAGACCCTTGAGCCAGGGTTGGGCGTTGTCCGGTACCAGCGCCAGCAGGTTGTGCAGCACCTCGTCGCTGGTGGCGGTGATGAAGCCGAGGCTCTCGCGCCAGGCAGGCAGTTCCGGGGCCGCATCCCGCGCTGGTATAGCGCGCCGGTAGACCTCGGCATAGGCCACCTCGGCACCACGCTCGGCGAGCGTGGTGGCAAGCAGTGCGCGGCCGCCCTCGCCGCGCACGACAAGTACCCGACGGCCGGCAACGGCGCCGAGTGCCGGCAGGGCCAGCAGCGCCTCACTGTCGAAGCCAGCCGCCGGCACGAGCGATGGGGAGATGCCGGCAGAGCGCATCGCCGCCGCCGTGGCTCGCCCGACGGCGGCGAGTCGTGCCGGGCTCGCTCGTAGCGCGGCGCCGGCGAGGTCCAACGCGCCCTCGACGGCGTTGCGGCTGATGAAGATGATGACATCCCAGGGCTCAGCGAGGCGGGCCGCGGCGATCGCCGGATCTGCGGGGGGACGGATCTCGATGGTGGGAAAGCGCACCGGACAGCCGCCGGCGGTCGCCACCAAGCGACAGAAGCCTTCCGCCTGGGCCGCCGGGCGGGTCACCAGGACGCCGCGACCGGCCAGGTCGCAGTCCCGCCGGAACTCGGGCGCCATCGCAGGCGCATCCTCGTTCATTGGCGGCGACGTCCGGCTCAGTCTTCGCGCAGCGCCGCGAGGATAGCGTCGGCTCCCTGCGCGAGCAGAGCGTCGGCGACGCGCTCGCCGAGCGCCTCGGCCTCGGCGGCCGGTGCACGGCCCTCGGCGCGCAGCACCTGCTTGCCGTCGGGCGTGCCCACCAGTCCACGCAGGTACAGCACGTCGCCCTCCAGCACGGCATGGCCGGCAATGGGCACCTGGCAGCCGCCCTGAAGCTTGGCGTTCATGGCGCGCTCGGCGAGCACGCGCCGGGCGGTCTCCAGGTGATGCAGCGGCTCAATGAGGGCGTGCACGCGGTCGTCGTCGCTGCGGCACTCGATGCCGATGGCACCCTGGCCGATGGCCGGCAGGCTATCCTCCACGCGGAGGCGCGTGCGAATCCGCTCGGCGAAGCCGAGCCGCTTCAGGCCCGCCGCGGCGAGGATGATGGCGTCGTACTCGCCTTCGTCGAGCTTGCGCAGGCGCGTATTGACGTTGCCGCGCAGCGGCTCGATGCGCAGGTCCGGGCGGCGGACCGCGAGCTGGCACTGCCGGCGCAGGCTGGAGGTGCCTACGCAGGCGCCTTCGGGGAGATCGTCGAGCCGCTCGTAGCGGTTCGAGACGAAGGCGTCCAGCGGGTCCTCGCGGTCCATGATCACGGCCAGGTGCAGACCGTCTGGGAAGTCCACCGGCACGTCCTTCATAGAGTGCACGGCGATGTCGGCGGTGCCCTCCAGCATGCCCTGCTCCAGCTCCTTGACGAATAGGCCCTTGCCGCCGACTTTCGCCAAGGGTGCATCGAGGATCTTGTCGCCGCGCGTGGTCATGCCGACGATCTCGACACGGAGGTCGGGATGCAGCCTGGACAGGATGGCGGCGGCGTGCTCGGCCTGCCACATCGCGAGGGGTGACTTGCGGGTGGCGATCTTCAGGGTGTCGGGCATGTACTGAGTCCGGGGCGATGCTGTTGTCTGTGTGGGAGTCGGATTTGGGCCTTGGAAACGGTCCCCGCTGGCACGCTTGGCGCAGGCACAGGCGGTCAACCGTGGCGCAGGAAGCGGCGGATCTCGGGCAGATGGCGGCGGCTCACGGGCAGGCGCTCCTCACAGCCGGCGAGCACGGCAACGCTGGCTCCGTCAACGCCTTTCTCCAGTCCCACGAGCTGCTCGATGGCCACGAGCGCGTTGCGGTGAATGCGCACGAAACGATCGGGAAACTCCTGCTCCAGCGACTTCAGCGACTCGTCGATCAGTATCCGGCCGCCAGAGTGCCGGACGGTGACGTATTTCTGCTCTGCCAACAGATAGAAGACGTCCTCGATCAGCACCGTCTGCACGCCACCGCGATAGTGCGCGCTGAGGTGCCGCCGCGCCTCGCCCTCACCGCTACCAACCAGGATGCGCTGCGGCCGCGTCGTCCGCGGCAACCGCTCCAGGGTTGCGGCCAACCGCTCGCGGCGCACGGGCTTGACCAGATAGTCCGCGACATGGCACTCGAAGGCGTCGAGGGCGTAATCAGGGTAGGCGGTGACGAGCACCACCGCCGGCGGCGGGTCCAGCTCCTCCAACGCGGCCGCAGTCTCCAGACCAGACAGTCCCGGCATCTTTTGATCCAGCAGCACGACGTCGACATCGGTCTCGCGCGCCGTCGCCAGGGCCTGTTCACCGTTGGCCGCCTCGCCGACCACGCTGTAGCCGTCGCCGAGCTCCTCGATCAGACGCCGCAGGCGCTCGCGCGCGGGTGCCTCATCGTCCACGAGCAGGATCTTCATGACTGCCTCCATGGGTAGGGGAAGACCATCCGCACCAGATAATCGCCATCCACCAGGGAGTGCGTAACCCGCGCCGCCCCCGGAAACATGGCCTCCATCCGCTGCGAGACGTTCGCGAGCGCCATCCCGCTACCCTTGTGCCGGGGCGTCGTGGCGGCGGATCGCGGCAGGGTGTTGCGGATGCTCAGCGTCACTGCACCACGCCGATAGCGGCCGACGATCTGGATCGCACCCGAGTCGGGGGATGGCTGAATACCATGGTAAACCGCATTCTCGACTAGGGGTTGGAGGATCAGTGGGGGCACCAGCGCGTCGCCGGGGAGGCCCTCCAGGTCCCACACCACACGCATCCGATCGCCGAGACGCTGGGCCTCGATATTCAGGTATCGCCGGGCCAGCTCCAGCTCCTCGCCGAGGGTAGTCCGGTCCGTATCGGTGGCGAGCGACGCGCGAAACAGGTCGGCCAAGTCCTCCACCACCTCCTCGGCAAGGCGCGGGTCCGTCTGCGTCAGGCTGGCGATCGTATTCATGCTGTTGAACAGAAAGTGCGGTCTGATACGCGCCTGGAGCGTCTTGAATCTGGCATTGGCCACCGCCTCCACCTGGGCGCGCCATTGCTGATGGAGGTAAAGGTACCGCAACAGCAGAGCGCCGACGATGGCCGAAATCAGGCCAGCACGGATCAGGAGGCCCCGCGCACCGTCATCGGGAAAAATCCCAGCGTAATCCGCCCACGGCAGCAGCACCGTGCACAGGGAGGCCACAGCCATGGCACTGGCGATGATCAGACCGAGCGCCACCATCACGGCGGCCACACGGGGTAGGCGGCGCAATGCCGTGCCCAGGAGGCAAAGCAGGCTTCCCGCGAGCAGCACGATGCCGAGCACAAGCAGGGACAAGGGCGCGAGCCGCGCCCAGAAGCCACTCAGTGGGCTGCCACCGGCCAGCGCGAGCAACACCGCCAGCAGCTCACCGTAAAGCACGACGCCGAGCGCCATGGTCACGCTGCAGAAATCCGGCAACAGGAAGGGCGGGCGCGACGCGGCGGCATCGGCTGTTGCGCGGCGCGACCGCTGCGGCGGCGCGCTCATGAAGCTGGTTTTCCGTGTAGACTCCGCATTTGTCGGTCGCCCGGGGCGCGCCGGCCGCTCTTTCCAAGACCACAGCCGCTCAATTTACCAGCTCCCACGCCCCATGAACGACTCCGCCACCAAACCCTGGTCCGGACGCTTCGGGGAACCCACCGACGGCTTCGTCGAGGCGTTCACCGCCTCGGTTGGCTTCGACCGCCGGCTCTATCGCCAGGACATCGCGGGCTCCATCGCCCATGCCCGCATGCTGGCCCGCCAAGGCATCCTCGCCGACGTCGAGCGCGATGCCATCATCGCCGGCCTCGAGCACATCCGGGCGCGCATCGATGCGGGCACCTTCGAGTGGTCGGAAGCCCTCGAAGACGTGCACATGAACATCGAGACAGCGCTGACCGCGGACATCGGCGACGCCGGCAAGCGCCTGCACACCGGCCGGTCACGCAACGACCAGGTGGCCACCGACATCCGGCTCTGGCTGCGCGAGGCAGTCGATTCGCTGCTCGCCGCCATCGACGCGCTGGTTTCGGCGCTACTCGACCTCGCCGAGCGCGAGGCCGACAGCATCATGCCAGGCTTCACACATTTGCAGGTGGCCCAGCCCATCACCTTCGGGCACCACATCATGGCCTGGGTGGAGATGCTCGAGCGCGATGCCGGTCGCTTTGGCGACTGCCGCCGGCGTGCCAACGTGATGCCCCTCGGCGCCGCCGCCCTGGCTGGGACCAGCTATCCAATCGACCGGCACATGGTGGCGGGGGAGCTCGGCTTCGACCGACCGGCGGAGAACTCTCTCGACGCCGTCTCCGACCGCGACTTCGCCATCGAGTTCACCGCCGCCGCAGCCATCGCGATGATGCACCTATCGCGCTTCTCCGAGGAGCTGATCCTCTGGTCGTCGGCACAGTTCGGCTTCGTGGAGCTATCCGATGCCTACTGCACCGGCTCGTCCATCATGCCGCAGAAGAAGAACCCCGATGTGCCGGAGCTGGTGCGTGGCAAGACGGGGCGCATCTTCGGTCACCTGATGGCCCTGCTGACGCTGATGAAGGGCCAGCCGCTCGCGTACAACAAAGACAACCAGGAGGACAAGGAGCCGCTATTCGACACCGCGGACAGTCTGCGCGGCGCGCTGGTGGTGTTCGCGGGCATGATGCGGCACATCAACTGCAACCACGAGCGCATGCGCGCTGCTGCGAGCCTGGGCTTTGCAACCGCCACGGACCTCGCCGACTACCTGGTCCGCCGCGGCATCCCATTCCGTGATGCGCACGAGGTGGTCGGCAAGGCCGTCGCCTACGGTCTGCGACAGGGGCGCGATCTCGCCGAGCTGACCCTCGAGGAGCTGCGCCGCTTTTCTCCCGCTATCGACGGGGACGTTTACGCCGTGCTGACGCTGGAGGGTGCCGTCAATGCCCGCAATCATCTCGGCGGCACCGCACCCGCACAGGTGCGCGCGGCCATTGCCCGCAAGCGTGCGGCACGGCGAGCCGCCGCCGCGGCCCCGGAATAAGCGAGCCTCTGGCGCGCAAGCCCCCGGACGATGACCAACGAGCAAGGTCGCTGCGGCCCTTTGTGCGCGACAGGTGCAGTACCGATCGCCTGGCCCGTCGATTGCCAAGCCTCGATGCAGGTGTTCGTCTCATGCCCGACAGCCTCGACGAGCTGAGCACTCGCCTGCTCGCCTTCGCCCGGGAGCGGGACTGGGAGCAATTCCAGTCGCCGAAGAATCTGTCCATGGCGCTGGCCGGCGAGGCTGGCGAGCTGCTGGAGCACTTCCAATGGCTCACCGAGCAGCAGAGTAAGCACCTAAGCGCCGACAAGCGCCGCGCCGTTGCCCATGAGCTGGCGGACATCCTGATCTACCTGCTGCGCCTGGCCGAACGGCTCGACATCGATCTCATCGCGGCTACGCACGAGAAGATTGCCCTGAACGAGCAACGCTATCCGGCCGAGAAGGTGCGCGGCGATGCGCGCCGCGCCTGCGAATATCAAGACTGACGCAATCGCTTAGGGGATGATCAAGCGCATACCCAGCACGAGATCGTCGGGACCATCCAGCACGTCCCGATTGGCGTCGAAGATGCGCTGCCAGGCGCTCGCATCGCCGTAGACCTTGGCGGCGATGCGCGAGAGCGTGTCCTCGTCGCGCACCTCGTAGACCACCTTGTTGCCGGCGGTGGAAGGGGCAACGGCCGACTCTGCGGCGTCGGCATGAGCAGACGTCTGCGGCCCGGGGGCCGGCAGCAATTCGCTCGTGGGGGCGGCAATGCCGACGCGCGCCGCGGTGGCCTCGAGCTGGGTGTCGAGCTCCAGCACGCGCTGCATGGCCTGCGTCTGGCGCTCCTTCGCGGTGGCCAGCTCCAGAGACAGGCGCTGATTCTCGGTGCGCACCCGCGCATGAGCCTCTTCCAGCGCTGCATGCAGCTTCTCGGCCTTGTCCGCCCGCATCACCGCTTCTTCCGCGATGAGCCGTTGCTGCTCGAGCCGTGCTTCCAATTGCGCCACGCGTGCTTGCAGCCGCTCGACCGAGGACTGCGACTCGGTGATCGCGGCGTGCGCATCACCCGTCGCCTCCCCCCCGGGGCGGGATGTCTTGCCGGCTTCGGTGTCCGCGAGGCGTGCCTCCAGTCGCTCCGCTAGCTCGGTGAGCCGCGTCGCCTGGGCGTCCAGCTTCTCGGCGACGGCATCCTGTGCCTCCAGATCGCGCAGGCGCGCGGTGAGGGCGGCGTTCTCACGGACCAGCCGATCCCGCTCGGCGAGCGACTGGGAGCGGTCCGCGGCAACCGGCGTTTTCGGCGCCGCGGCCGCGGGCTCGCCCACGTGCTCGGCCTTGACGATATAGAGGCCGACGCCGAGCAGCGCGCCGATGAGAACGAGCGCCGCAACGCTCCAGCGCCAGCGCTTCGCACGCGCGGCAGCGGCGGGCCGTGCCGAGGCGGCCACCGCGCTGAGTCCGGCTAGGTTCATGTCCACCACCATGCACTCACCCCAAAGGAGAGCTGATGCCCTCGCCATCCCGGCTGAAGCTCAGGGGGAAGCGAGCCTGTCATGTCTGCCTACCCCGGCTGCGCAGGCGCTGATGCAGCCGGCGCCGGGGTCATCCCGGCGGGCGCACCACGGCCATGGCCAGCCTGCCGAGCAACGCACGCGCGCCGCCGAAGAGGCGTGACCACGGACGCTTCTTGGCGCGCCAGCGCAGCCGATAGAGGTCGCGCTGCCCGCGGGCCGCAAGCAGGTAGTCGTCGCTAGTCGTGAGCGCGTCCACCAGCCCGAGGGCAAGTGCCTGTTCGCCGTGCCAGTACTCACCGGTGGCAACCTTGTCGAGGTCCAAACCCTTACGGTACTCCCGAATGAAGCCCTTGAACAATTGGTGAGTCTCCTCGAGCTGCTGGAGCACCTTGGCCCGACCCTCGTCCGTGTTCTCGCCGAATACCGAGAGGGTGCGCTTGTACTCGCCGGCGGTGAGCTGCTCGAAATCGATATCGCGGCGCTCCAGCCAACGGTGGAAATTCGGCAGCTGCGCCAACACGCCGATGGACCCGATGATGGCGAAGGGCGCGGCGAGGATGCGATCGGCGACGCAGGCCATCAGGTAGCCGCCGCTGGCGGCCACCCGGTCCACGGCAACCGTGAGCGGAATGCCTTGTGCGCGGATGCGCAGCAGCTGCGACGCCGCCAGTCCGTGCTCATGCACGGCGCCACCGGCATTGTCCAGCCGCACGAGGACCTCGTCGTCATGGCTCGCCTCCAGCAGCAACGCGGAGATGCTCTCGCGCAGCCCGCCAACCTCGGTGGCCATCAGGTCGCCATGGAAATCCAGCACGAAGAGCCGCGGCCGGTCGGCTCGGTCGGCCTTGGCACGCGCTTTTTCCTCCTTGCGCTCGGCCTTCAACCACCGCTTGTAGGCCTTTCTCGGCTGGGTGGCGAACTTCAGGGTATCCACCATGTCCGTGTAGCGGTCGTTGAGGTCGATGACCTCAAGCCGTCCGCCCTCGTCGTGGGACAGCGCACCAGCCTGCCGAGCACGCAGCAGGAGCAGGACGAACAATCCGACAAGGGCGAGCAGTGTGAGCGCCTTGGCGGTGAAGAGGCCGTAGTCGATCAGGGCGTCGAGCAAGGCTTGCGCTCCTTGGTTAGCAGCCGATCAGTGGCTGAGCCCATCCAAGCATCGGCATCATCCCGGCAGCAAGCATCCCGGCACGGAACCGGCGGATCAGACCGCGATGGGGGCACGGATGGCGGGATGCGGGTCGTAGCCCACGATGGCGAAGTCGTCGAATGTGTAGTCGAAAAGGCTCGGCGGCCGGCGGCGCAGCTCCAGCCTGGGCAACGGCCGCGGATCGCGCGCTAGCTGAGCGTAGACGATGTCATCCGTCAGATGGTTCCGGTACAGGTGCAGGTCGCCGAAGGTGTGAACGAATTCCCCGACCGCCAGGTCGCACTGCTGCGCCACCATGTGCGTCAAGAGTGCGTAGCTAGCGATATTGAAAGGCACGCCCAGGAACAGATCCGCACTGCGCTGGTAGAGCTGGCAGGACAGCCGACCCTGCTGCACGTAGAACTGGAACAGGCAGTGGCAAGGGGCGAGGGACATGCGCCCGGCCGCAGCGTTGTCGGCGGGTGATAAGCCAGGTGCCGGCAGGTCCGCCGGGTTCCAGGCAGACACCACCAGCCGGCGCGAGCTCGGATCGCGGCGGATGGCGTCCACCAGCTCCGCGAGCTGGTCGATGGTGCGCCCCTGTGCCGCCTCCCAGCTGCGCCATTGGCGGCCGTAGATGGGCCCGAGCTCGCCATCGGGCGCCGCCCATTCGTCCCAGATGCTCACGCCGCGCTCGTTCAGCCACCGATTGTTGGTGGAGCCGGACAGGAACCAGAGCAGCTCGTAGATGACGCTCTTCACGTGCACCCGCTTGGTGGTCACCAGCGGGAAGCCGGCCGCGAGGTCGAAGCGTACCTGGCGGCCGAACACCGAGCGCGTGCCCACACCGGTGCGGTCCGACTTGTCGACACCGTTGTCGATGACGTCGCGAAGAAGGTCGAGGTATTGCCGCATCGGAGCTCCCTGCGGCGCCCTCAGGGCGCGGATGTCGCAGTGCAAGGATAGAGCCGCGCCATCACACCGGGCACCACCAGCGCGGCGGGGGCGGACTGCCGAGGCTCCTGGCGCAGCGCCGCGAGCACCTTCGGTAGCGCGGTCTCGATGGACTCGTCCGCTGGCATGCACCAGGGCGGCTCACCGGCGGGCCGCTTGCCGGCGCAATCGCAAGGTACCGCGTACCATTCACACAAGGCCGCATCCACTCCAACGTCGTCCGCGGCATGGCCGCGCGCGCAGATGGCAAGGAGCTGCGCCACCGTCGGGCCGCTCTCGCCCAACTCTGCGGCGCGCAGCGACAGCGG
>Ga0316576_10001384_pt1 | contig 12952 bp, 10 predicted proteins | sample S0NA_FD_203075 | JGI IMG/M metagenome (GOLD analysis project Ga0316576, IMG submission 203075) | Rhizosphere microbial communities from salt marsh grasses in Alabama, United States - S0-2_050615r3r5 | ecosystem: Host-associated > Plants > Roots > Rhizosphere | place: USA: Alabama | collected... | reverse complement strand
GTGCGCGCGACTTCGTGCGTGATAGCGAGCCTTATGACCTGGATACCATCAGCGCGGGCATGATCGAAATCGGCGAAAGCGTCACCCTCAACGGCAAAGCCGGTCCCTTCCTGGGCCAGATGCGCCTAGCTGTAACCGGACAAAAAGTATCGCCGCCGCTATTCGAGTCCATGCTGGCCTTGGGCCGCGAGCGCACACTGGCCCGCCTGAACGAAATCGTCGCCTTATTTGATTAAACGGCTTCCGAATATCACGCTACCGGACTAATGATTAACCGCCTAAACTTGTTGCCGTCCATTAACGGCTCTGGTAAAATTTCTGACCAATTGCGGGCTAGCTCAACTGGCAGAGCGCATGACTCTGAATCATGAGGTTGTAGGTTCGACCCCTACGCCCGCAGCTAATAAACGGGATAAATCCTTGACTAAACCCCCAGCCATGGGGGTTTAGTTTTTTATAACTCACTTCGAATACGTTAGATTAGTTCAAACCATATCAAGTGTTGCCCCACTTTTGTTGTTAATAGACTTTTGCTTCTAGCTTCAACTTGAGGATGCTCTCCAATGAAGTTGCATTGAAGTTCAACGGATTGAACTATCAGTTTGGGTTATTAAAATTTATAAATGGTAGGAAAATGGATTCGGGAACTAACGCGCAATAATCGAATTTTATTGCATCAATCTCTACCCCATACCCATCGCCTCCGGCCACTTCCACAGAAATCTCGTGTTCCCCTTCAGTAACCCGATCTATCATAAAGGGATCACTCATAGTAAATATGTTCCATCCGTTGCCGTAATTCCCTGTATCAGTGGCAATAAAAGATCCGATAAGCAGATCGTCAAAATTGAGGGTCAGGGTTTCCAATGGTCCATAGTTATCATTGCTATAGCGGATACTTAAGAGCGCATTCACACCATCAGTCGGGACCACACGTATCTGGCGAGTCTCTCCATCATTAAGCAAGACGGTTTCCTTTTCCCATGCGTTGCTCCTTTGTTTGATTTGTCCATCACCGGTCCCATTTTCTGCTTCGGAGACTTTTTTCAATTGTGCGCTTGCTGCTAAGCGGTGGAGAGAACGTTGGATATTAGGATTTTTCGCTAGTTGGGCCCAGATGATTTGGTTCTTAGCGTTGGCGATATGGAGAACTATGGGTCCCTGGTCGATGGCAAAAAGAGCATGGTTTACCCAAGGCCCACTGCCACGCAATGGTGTAGCTTCGTCGGTTATTACACTGATTTCATCATGAAAAGCATCTGGTAAACCAAATCTTGGGTGCCAATGATTGCGGTCCCAACCAGCTCTCAAAGCTTCAACAGACAACTGGTGTAAATCATCCCCGAAGCTTGCGGCACTGAGCATAGCGTAATAGGTAACAGTTCCATCCTCTTCAGGATCTGGGTTGACGGCGACCGGAGGGGCACCAAAAGCATGATAGTAGTCGAAAGCATTTTCAGCTGCGCTAATTCCCCAGGCGGTCGAGCTGTAAGTGGGGTAACCCTTGGGATTGTCGATAGCATAGGCAAGCGTACGCTTAATCGCCTCCCGCGAATTCTCGTACCAGTCGATGGATAGGCAATTACTCTTTATTGTGCGTGTATCCATAAAGGCGCCTAAAAATTGGTAGGTAAATAAAGAACCTGGATAGGTCTGAATCAAACCGTCATCTTCGTGGAATATTTGGCTGTAATAGGTTGTTAGGGAGACAGGGTGCGTCGTCGAGCCAAGGCTGAGCAAGATAGTCATCAACCCCTCGTCCGTATAGTAGTCAAGAGTAGCGGGATCTCCAACGATCCCTGAATAGCTGCCTAAATCATCTTTATCTGGGATTTCAAATTCAGGACCTTCATAATCCTCATTGGGTTTCCAACCGAGATAAAATTGTTGAGATTCCTTTTCAAGCATAAAATTCCAATCCACGCGGTCGTAGATTGACTGGGCGCGGTTGCGGATTTCAGTTTCTATGAAATTGTACGGATCATCGAAAAAGCTCTGCACAGCGAGAACGCCCATCAAAGCCAAGCTGGTATCGATGGTTGATAATTCGACTGTATTCAAAGACTCGTTAATAGGTGTCTCTTCAAAATCGAAATTAAGTTTGCGGCGTCCATCTATGCCCCAGAAATGATAAAACCAGCCTTTATAGCCAATTCGCCCGATACGTTCTGCACCGAATGCTTCCTCATCATCTAATACCCGCAGAACATTGACGACCTTTTCCGCTGCTTCTTGACGTGTGATCCAACCTTGATCGATGGCTACAATATGAGCTGGTAAGGCAAAGCCGACACCGCCTGCCGTCAACAAATCAGCAAAGGTAGAACGATCCTGCGGCAAGTCCCTCGAAGCAGGTTTGCGGCTTGTCCAATCAAGGAAGTATTGATAGGCACGACGAGCTTCTAGATCGAGAGCTTCCTGACCATCAGGAGGTTCGACCTCACTTTGATTGAGAGTGAACCAGATGTTATAGAAGTCGATAGTTCCAATTTCGGGATTATCGATGCCATCAGCGACGTTAGCATTTTCGATCACGAAGACAAGTTCTTTGGCGCGGTGAATGTCAAGATCAGGAGTTCCAGCGGGTCTGGAAAAATCATCACGAAAATTCCAACAGTGGGTTTGAGTAACAGCCGAGTTGCCCACACTAAAACGGCGGAAACGCACGCCCCCTTCTACGTCTTTGAGCTCGACCCTTAGTTGTAACTCTTGATTTCCATCATACAGAATCTCAAAACACAAGTCGTCAATTGCGCGGTTACCATTAGGCTCTTTCAACATGCCATCGATCCGATCAAGGTCCAGATAATGCTCCGGGAAAGCAACCAGTTCTACGATTTGGCCATCAAAAGTAGCTTTGGTTTCCGTCAACCCGAAAATTGATTGAAATATTCCAGTGAACCCTTCGGAGTCATCACCAAAGTCCCAATTGAGTCGCAGTCTGCAATCATTAATATCATCTGTTGGACAATGCAGGGTTTGCTCTAAATATTGATCATTGATCAAACCCGAATTACCGCTAAACTGATTGAAACCCTGGTCTAATGGGGTCACGATGTCTGTATAATCGGCAATTGTTGCCTTGGTGTTTGTTTCCTTGTGGATGGCTTTAGTCGGTATCGCTAGGAGCCCGACGATCAGAGGAAAGGTAATAAAAAAGACTAAATGGATCAGGTTTTTTAGGCTAGGCATATTTATCCTCCTTTTTGTGCGCATGTCGGCACATCTGGTACCTGGAACATCTGTTATTCTCGAAAGGTTTGATTTCATCATTCCATTAGTTGCTGCAAATCCTCAACTATATTCCCGGCAAACCAAGAACCGGAGCTGGTCAGTTCAAGTTCATCATTTTCATTCTTCCTTACCAATCCCGCCGCATGCCAACTTTGAAGTAGAGAGCGTCCATTTGTGGAACAATCGATCACTGTAATTGTTGTTGATGAAACGATGCCGGAAAGGATATCTGTTATCAATGGCAGAAGATTGTTCTCTTTTGAAGTGCGGCGCAGACCACCTTCTAAGCCTGGTGCGCGGTCGCTCGACGATCGTAAATATTGTGCATAAGCAGGATGACGAAAGTGGTAGTCACCAAAGACTCCATCGGCTATAGTACCTATGGCCAGACAATCTTCACCACGGGTGGGAAAAGTGAAATAGATATTCTGATCCAACTCATCAACCCAATGGTTAAAAAGATTTTTATGGTAACCATGATCCTCCAACCAATGTGCGCCACTCTGAAAGAGAAAGAAGTTTTTAATATGGCGATCGTTGTGGATCAAACCCTGCGACTGTGCCCACCTCCGATTTTGTGGATAGATCAATAATTCATAGAGCGAAAAGCCATTTACTCCCACATCATGTAAGGCAAGTAAACCGTCCATCCAGTTATCGAGTGTCTGGCCAGGTAGACCACAGACCAGATCAACGCTGATGATCCAGCCTAAACTGCGTAAATCGGCGATTTTGACCAACACTTCTTTGGCTTTACAGTGGCGCCCCACGGTGGTGCGCACCGGGTCTTGTAATGTCTGAACGCCGACATGGAGCCGCCGGAAGCCCAATTCCTGCATTGTATCCACCATCTGCGGATGCAAGCTCTCGACGGTTGACTCCAGTGCCCACTCGGTGTCCTCGGTTATATTGAAATTAGTCCTGCAGTGATCAACCAAGCGGCGCAATAGATCTGGACCAATGAAAGAAGGTGTGCCTCCACCCATATGCACTGTTGAGACCGGCCGCCTGCTAAGCGAGCCCTGACTGCTCCAAAGGCTCATTTCACAACACAATGCTTCCACGTAATGCTGCATGTTTCGTTCGATGTGGGAACCTAATTTGAATGAATAACAATCACAGAAATGGCATTTACTGGAGCAAAAAGGGAGGTGTAAGTAGATGCAAAACGGCCGAAGGTCTGTTTCCCCATCGAGTTGCTGCTTCAACGTTTTCCAGGCTTGTTGGCCGTTATCTTCATACTGCCGATGGCGCCACACGGGCAGAGGCAGCATCCAACGATGCACTTCATAAGGCGCGCGCAAAGCCAGCCATGCCTTGCGTAACAACGGCAAATCAAGGGACGATCTCGGTGCGGAAGCGAAAAAGTCCTCGAAAAGTAAGTTGCGTTTTTTAAGTGCATCCATCATCCAACCACCTTGTTTCAGGCAGTGATCCTCTTCCCAGCAAGGCCGCTGTTTAGAGATGCACTATTCCATAAGATATCCCCCTGTGCACATAGTTGTTGCTGGGTAAGTAAGCGCCCTAGCTGGCATCGAAAATTATTCTCGGGCAGTGGCCCGTCCAACAAGCAGTGGTCAGGACAGCCAAACGTGCAATGATATTCATTCACACATCCCCGACATGTTGCGGGAGTAGTGCCAAGTGTGCTCTGTAACTGGCGAATGTATGACTGATCCAAGATAAAATCCGTGGATTTATAGAGAGTGTAGATCGTTTGATGGTTCCCATTTTCACCAGATCTGACCACTTTGAAACAGGCGGAAGCTTCGCCATCGGGTAGTAATTGAAGAGAACCTTGTAGCAGGGAACAGTAGGGACCATGCAGTTGATCGAGACGATTTCCGGAGGTCAGCATAGAGACACCATAAGTTGCAGTAATTTCTCGTGCGTTCAGAAACTGTTCTACAAATTGCGGCGCATCATCTGGCGAGAATCCCTCGCGGGCCCTTCCACCGTGGTAAAGCGGCTCTACCCAAATCAAACCGGGTTGGATAGAGCGGCAGATATAGTCTGCTGCTTTTGGTAGTTGGCTGAGAGTTGCTGGCGTAACGGTCATACGAACCTGGAACTCTGCTTTTTCGCGTCTTAGAATCTGTGCTGTACGTTCTAAGGCAGGAGACGAAGGCCTACCTTCCCAGGTGGGTCGCTGGCGATCCTGAATCCACGGTGGACCATCGCAGGAGAGACCAATCAAGTTAAATTGCCCGGCTAGCCAGGAAGCTTTGTGTGCCGGCATGACGCCATTTGTAGCCACATAACGAAATAGGGGAACGCCGGATATTCTGGCGATACGCTCTACCTCTGTGAGCACGCGCTCTAGATACTTTTGCTCCAGTGTCGGTTCTCCGCCGCCATGGCATACAAGCGTCAATGGTTTCCCCACCGCGGCACAGTTGCTGGCGACCAGCTTTGCCGCCTGACCAATTTTATCGACAGAGAGACGGACCTGCGACCGAGGCTGGGGTTCTGAATAACAGTAGCTGCACCGTAAATTGCAGCAATTATTTAGATAGAGAGTCAGGCTTAGTGGTTTGAAGGCAGATTTTCCTGCTAAAGATTTGCTGCGCACGACCGACCTGGCGGCATTGAGGAGTGAGCGGGCAACCTCCGTTCCTTCCATGCTGCCCATGGATGGGAGGCGCGTGTTCTTATATGCATTTTGCCAGCCCGCCTGCTGGTCAATTGCATGCGCTTCTTTAGCTAGCAGGTCGGAAAAATCCCTCTCGCTCTGCCCGGTAGCGACAGTGGCAAGGTAGCCCGGTGCGTAATACAACACATGATTATCCCGCGGCAGATAGTAAACTGGCAATTCGCCTGGGATACGAATGAAGCGAGTTTGTGTTTCTGCGTTTAACGGCGTGGTGATCATGCTTCGTCTTTCACCGCAGGCATGGCCAGCCGATATGACACCAGGGTTAAAAAGAGGCCTCGGACCAGGGTAAAACATCGCTCCATCGGCCACTCGCCCTCCGTAGATAAGCGGGAGGCGATCTGGCGAATAGTTGATTGACCATTAAACTGGTTAAAGACCGTAAGAGCAGCCGTTTCACTTATGTTGAATAGGAACCGCTCCGACTCTCCCGGCGGTTTTCCCCAAACCATATCATCGCGGACATATATCCGGCAGCCGCGGATGATCTCCGGCTTTGCTTGACCTATCAACTCATCAGGAAGTGTGCCCAGAGCAGCCAGGTTGTAGCCCTTGCCCCCCGCTATCCGTCCCGCAGTAACTTCCCCTTCTCTGAAAATTAACCGGAAAAGTTCCCGCCGCGACAAATCGAAGGTCAGGTGTCGGCGCGGAAAGTTTTCAAACCGCGCATATGAAGGTGATTGTGTATCAGACTCGTTCACGATCCTGTGCCTACCCGGTTGTGGGTATGGGCAACGTTTTGAAGGCGTGGCTTTTGCCAGACCCCGTCGCCCTGGGAAATGGCATCCAGCAGCAGTTCAGCCAGGATACGCCGGTTCATCTGGCATCGAAGGCCGAAATTTAAGTGCCCATTGGGACCGGTTACGAATGTTCGCATGTAACAATCCCCAGCACACGACCAGTAACAAAAGCAATCCCGGCAGGCTTCACGGCGTTCGGCCATCAGGCTGTGCAAATTGCGCCGGATTTGATGGTCGATCTGGATACGGCTGCCTTCGACATCCTCACCAGCAACAACCCGACCGATATGGGAAAGACAGCCTTGCGAGTGATCACCGGTGACTTCGTAACAGGTAACCAGATCACCGGAGGGATTGACGATCAAAGCCAAAAAGGGGGCGGTGCAAAATGTAGTCTTTATGTCACCTAGACGTGCGCCGGTATAGACCAGTTGACGATTTGCCTTTACCGCCAGTTCATGAGCAGCCAAATAGGAGTTGATGAACGCTTCAACCCCCTCTTCATCCATTTCACCATGCCCGCCCCGGCTGATATTAAAGGCGGGCTCAACCTGCATGTAACGGCAACGTGAATGGCTGCATAGATAGGCGATGTCATCAGGCAGGCTGTCAAAGGGCGGGGTCGCCGTAAGGCGAATGCCATAAGGAAATTGCGCTTTATCCAGAGCGGCGACCGTCTCCATCACCAGCGGAGATGAAGCACGGCCGTTCCGCAGTGGACGCTGCTGGTCCTGAGTTTCAGGAGCACCATCTATGGAAAGGCTGACGCCATCGAGATTTTTCGTAATCCAATGTCGCTGAGCGGGTGACCAGACACCGTTAGAGGTTAGCGAGATGCGGGCTGAAATCTCTTTGCTACGCGCATAAGCGACACATTCCTTCAATACTGACCAGACGTAGGTTGGCTCGCCGCCGCCATGTAGAGCGAGATCAAAATAGGGGCGTTCCAATTTTTCGGCCGTCCGGCAAACATAATCAATCACGGTATAAGCCAGTTCGACCGACAGTTCTTCTTTTGGTAGCGTACCTGCCGCCGCGTAACAATAGGTGCAGCGCAGTTGGCATTGGTTGGTTAACAGCAACACGGCCGTCGTAGGATGGAAAGCATCCTTCATGTGCTCCGGAGGCGACGGATCTGGCTGAAGGAAGCCGATCTGGCGCAGGAAGCGACCGGCTTCACCCGGTGGCTCGACCGTGGCACTTCCAGCAATATAATTTAGAACTAGATCTACCATGGCCCGGTTACCGACAAAGGCGAGACCCGCCAGGGGTCGGTAGATGATATAACGATCCTCACCGGCAACCGCAGGAATAATCCGGACGTCAAAGTTCTTCTCTTGTATATCTGTCATGTGACTGCTGCCAATCCCTAGTGGTTAATTGGGATACCAATAGTGAATGGAATCACAAGAGCACCCTCCATCGTCAGGTCCGGCTACACAGTTGCAGGTGCAGGTTGCGCCGGCCGGAATCGGTGATCCGCATGGTAAAGTGTAGGATCGGCCCTCGATCATGTAGGTTATACCCTCCTGGCCGGGAGGCACTTCTCCGTCAGGCACACCAGGTGGATCTGTCGGTACAGGCGCTTGTGTGGGCTCAGGGGCTTGTGTAGGCTCAGGAGCGTTGGTGGGCTCAGGCGCAACGGTGGGCTCTACGGCTGCCGGCGTGGGGATTACCTCGCAAACAGGTATTTCTTTAAGATCGAATTCGAAGCTGACCACTGAAGCGGAAACCCAGCCTTGTTCTCCTCCTTCCAACACCACTTCGAACCAGGTACCATCGCTGATTTTGCAAATCACCTCAAGGACCTGACCTTCATCGGCATATGTCACAACCGGATGACCAACGCCAGGTCCCTTACGAACATTTATGCTTGGTTCAGTGACGATCGCCACAGTTGCCGGCGTAGCCGTTGCCGTGGGTGTATCTGCTGGGGTTGGTGTTTCCGTTGAAGTTGGTGTATCCGTCGGGGTTGGCGTATCCGTTTGAGTTGGCTGAGTTGTCTCTGCAGCTTCTACTGGCGTTTGCTCCTGTGCGTCGGTATGTTCCACTGCACTTTCCCCACAAGCGGGAATTTTGTCGAGATCAAAATCAAAACCAACTCCCGAAATTGCAGCCCAACCTTGTTTTCCACCCTCCAGCCTTACTAGGAGCCAGGATTCATTGTTTGATTTACAAAGCACCTCGAGGACCTGGTCTTTATAAGCATAGGTCACTAACGGGTAGTCAATACCAGGGCCTTGACGAATAATTATCCTCGGCCTTTCGACGACCACCTCGTTTGTTCCTGACGTAGACGCATCCTGCGCCTCGGCTACGAATGGAGTTTCCTCCGGCAGCTGAGCGTCTTCTTGGTTATCACCACCGCACCCGGATAAAGTTGCCACGGCGGCCGAGGCCGCTGCCAGCTCGAGGAAGTTGCGTCGGGTGAAATGCCGTTTTCCACTTTGCTTACTTACAGCAAATACTTTAGGTTCCCGATCTCGGTCCTCGTTCCCATCTTCCCATAATAAATCTTCTTTTTCGCTCATAATGTCCTCCTTGAACAAAAGCCGCCATAATATCATGGTCGACAATAACTAAACGACTTGTTGATAGGAAATACGCACCGCTTCGCGGTGCATTCTTCTAACGGTATGGGCCAGGCAGCCCCCGGCACAGATGCCCTCTTTCCGATAACGGCATTCACGGCAGCGACGGAAGAGGCCCAGGGGACGGTATCGTTCCGCCTGCCGCCGAAGGTGGTCGGATATCTCATCGCGGCTTCGGCCCAGATCAAAAGTTGTCTGCACCTGCTCGGAGAGTGGGAAACAATGAATCGCCTGTCCCTCAAGACCGATATCCAAAATGGGGCTGCAGTGCCAGGCTACATCGGTGCCGCTCTCGGTTAATAGGTCTCGCGCCTCCTGGTCAAACATACAGGGTACAAAACCGCAATCGAAGCTCAACTTAATGTTCTGTGCTGCTGCTTCTCTTGAAAACTGGGCGATGCGCCGGCCAATGAAGGCGTAGCGCAGTGGATGAAGGTAACGGCTCTCGCTGGAGGCCATTGGTTGGGCTAATCCGAGACGTATGGAACGATCACAACCTGTTATTTTAACCAGGTCGAAAAGCGGCCATAAATCAAAATCTGCCCGCCAGATGGTGTATCCAAGTTTGGCGCGAGGTCCTAACTGTGCCAAGATGGCCGCCCGCCGTTTTTGCTCCTGAACTGTGGGCAAAGCCGCGCCGCCAGTGGCGTTCATATTTACCAGTACGTTGCACAACCGCGGAGGCTGACCCAGAAGCGCCCTCAATGGTTTTTCGCGGATCAATCCATGGGAGAATACGTTGATTTTTAGATCTCGTTCTCTTGCCAGTGTTAGCAAACGGTCAAATTTTGGGTGCAAAGTTGGTTCCCCACCGATGAGACGAGCTGTATCCATGCCATTACGCTGCACAAAATCAAGGCGTATTTGGTATTCATCCAGCGTGATAAAAGCCGGACGGCCGTTACGCTTTCTATGAAGGTAACTGCCTGCAAAACAAAAAGGGCAGGCCAAGTCGCAAACGTCGCTGACACAGATATTGGTCATTCTTGACTCCGTAGAGGGATCAATAACCCTAACCCCAACCATTGGTTCCATATTTGGCGTACCGAGGTTTCCGCTTTCACGCGATTTTCTTCGTGTAACAGCATCCTATACTCAACGAGTCCGCGAAAGGAGGTTTCTTCTGGCAGTCGTTGCCACAGAACGGCCGCCTGACCCTCGAGGAGCCAAGAGTGCTCCCCATTCTTATCTGCAATCAAGACCCTGTCCTCTTCAGCCAGCCAGTGCAAGTGGCTGGGAATTGTGAAGACATCAAATTTTTTTGACGCGTCCATACTTCTATCACTCATGCAATTAGCCGGTCATCCTTCTGCCAGACCATTTCGAGCTGGGCAGACTTATTCTCCATTAGGGCTTGGCTCAAGAAATCCTGTTCCAGTTCTCGTAATATTCTGAAAGCCGATGTCAGGCGGGTCTGGATGCAGGTGTCGCTGTAGGCGCCGTTTTTTTCTGATCTGAGATTGAGATGGCAGCCCCCAGCACAGTGCCAGCGACAGAAGCAGCGCTGGCATTGTGAATGCATATAAACATTGATTTTTCTCACCTTTTCAATTTGTGCCTGGTCGATAATAAAACATCCTTCTTTCTCGTCGACCAAGCCGAGACGCATATCCAACCCCGCGGACTGCCAGGCAGTCTCTAATTGATAACAGGCATTTACCGACCCGTTGGGGGAAACAATCAAGGCATCTTTTCCGACCGGGCAAAATGAATCATCTAAATTATCTATTTCGGCTGTGGAAAATATGGTATTGATACCTTGGCTTTCGAGGTATTTCGCTGCCTGGAGGAACTGGCTGCTGAATTCCCAGGGATCGGGAGGGTGAAAACCCGAAGCTAACGAAAGGGCAGTGGGAGTTAAGGTTTCAAAACAGATCGCCACGGGATTGAAGGATTCAGCCATCCAAATCGCGATTTCTGGCAGCTGTGCTACCGACTCACCGGTCACGCAGACTCGTAAGATCAAGTCTATGTTACTAGCGGCAAAGATCCTTGCATTGGCGATTATTTGGGATGCGACAGAACGGCCGTTAAGCCCTGGGCGCTGTGAATCTAACACCTCCGGTGGTCCATCAAGTGAAAGGACCACGGTATCGAAATTAGCTGCGATCCAACGTGTCCGGGTCGACGGGTAGAGACCGTTTGTTGTTGCTTCGAAATGAATGCGCCGATTCAGACGGTTTGCCTGCTGGCGAGCATAGTCAACGGCGAATTGCACCAAATCGAAAGCGAAGAAAGGCTCACCGCCGAAGAAGTGAATCGGCGTCTTTGCATAAGCGTTCCTTTCCAATAGTTGCAAATAGGCATCAATGGCCGCGCGAGCCAGGGAGTATGACATTGTCACGTCCTGCCCGCGAAGCGTGGCGAAATCACAATAGACACAAGCCATATTGCAAGAACGCGTGGGGATTAGACCAAGAAAGCAGGGAGCATTTAAAGGCCCGTCGCGTGGTAGCGGGGAATCGAGTTCAGGAGTGACCAGGTGATTGTATAGCGTATAAAGGGCAGGATCGCTTGGGGCTTTTTGAGCTTGCAGATAATTCCTTAACTGCACCAGTGCTTCATGATTGATGACGGCCGATAAGCGACTTAGAGGCGCGTGAAGTAAATACCGATCAGGTAATAGCGGTAGAACGAAAACATTTTCGTATCTGGTCACCACTCCCCCTCATTGCTGCATCCCCGCAATGATCAGGTAACATAAGCAACCGTGACTACCAGTTAATAGCAAGCACGGCAGTAAGCTTTGGCGATCTTCCAATGAGAGATACCTACCGAAACTTCTCGCCATTATAATTGAGTGGCGCAGAAGTAATAAGTGACAAATGTCACCTTAGGATTTGATGTTTGTCATTATTTGTTGCTGGGGAAGATATCATTGAGAAATAATGATTTCGTGCCCGTCTGTGAGCTCTGGTGGGATAATAGGGTTGGTTCGGACAGTGCCCTGACTGATGCCCTCGCTGCTAAAAAAACGCCAGCATGTTCTTTAGATTTTGGTGACGTCTTAGAAGTTCTGGTTCCTCTGCTGCAAGCCATTCCTGTGGGAGCCCACCAAAGAAATGATCAAACTGATTAAGTGTATTTGCCACCCAACCCGACTGCTCAGGGTTTAAACTGAGCAAACCCTCTATTTGCCGCAGGGATATCGTGTAAAGATGGATGCCGCCGAGATGTGTATTTTCTGGTAGGGGGGAGAGGGGATGGCCATCTATTGGGGACCAGGGATAGACTCCGGCCAGTTTGAGGGAAGATAGTTCTTCATATACCTGTACCAGTGTATCCTTTTGAGGCAAGACCAGTTCCCCATCAATGGTATATAGATCAGGACGGCGAACATATGATTTTTCCTGGAACGGAATTGGGTCAAAAGAGGATAAACCGTCAGGCCAATTTCGTGGTGAAAGCCAATAGGCCGGTTGTGTGAGACCAGGTCCGCTGCGAGGAGATCCGGTGCATATTACAAAACCTTGCTCAGTAAACCATAAATCCGCCCGGTCAAACCAATCATTAACTGGCGCTTGAAAGAAGGTGTCGTGATCGATGAACCAGACGCCTTCTTGATCTTTGAATAATGAGAGGGCTAGATATTCGCGCATCCGGCTGTCATCGGCAGGTAAACCCTCAGGATAAATTAATTCCTGCACTTTTGACGGCATCAGTTTCCGGAAACGGTCCATCTGTGTCTTTGATTTTCCGGCTTGCATCAGGTAAATTTCCCGGCCTGCGGATAG
>Ga0316576_10001383_pt1 | contig 12956 bp, 10 predicted proteins | sample S0NA_FD_203075 | JGI IMG/M metagenome (GOLD analysis project Ga0316576, IMG submission 203075) | Rhizosphere microbial communities from salt marsh grasses in Alabama, United States - S0-2_050615r3r5 | ecosystem: Host-associated > Plants > Roots > Rhizosphere | place: USA: Alabama | collected... | reverse complement strand
CGGCGAGCTCGCGGCGTCCTCCGGGGAACGACTGTCCGTGGATGCGGCGGCGGAGCGGTTCGACACGCCAACCACCCGTGCGGTGGCGCTCGTGGAGTTGCTCCGTCTCGCGCGCGCAGACCGCGAGGTGTCGATTCTCGAGCACGGGCTGATCCGTCGCCTCGCGATCCAGTGGAGAATCGACGACCGACGGCTCGGCGAGCTGGAGGCGTGGGCCGATCGTCACTGGCGATTGCAGGCCGAAGGCCTCGAGCTGATCGGTGCGGCCGACTCGCTCCGCGGACCGGGGTGAGCACAGGACCGACTCCCACCCCGGGCCGAGCCGACACCGACACGGACCGTGGACGGCGTGCGGCCGCCCCCTGGTAGCCGCTCGCCGCCGCCTCGGCTACCATCGTTCGAAGGCGGTGGAAATGGCCCCCGATCGAGACGACGCGACACGACCGCAGGGCGAGATCGACCCTGCCCGGCTCGAGCAGCTGGTGCTGCGACTGCGGGGCGTGCGCGACCGGCTGGCGGCCGACGCCTCCCACACCGCGGGCGGCACGGCGCTCGAACGCCTCAGCTCGGTCATCGAGGCCGTCGGCCACCGCAACGACCCGGGAGCGGACGAGCTGGATCTCGCCGGTCTGTACCGCGAGCTGGGGGCGATCGAGGATCTCCTCGACGGTGCCAAGTTCCCCGGTCACGCGCGGGTGGTCGCGAGCGTCCGTGGCGGCCTGTCCGATCTCGTCCCCCGGGGAGAGTCGGACGACGAACCGCCGCCTCCGAGGCGGTTTCGACCGCCGCCGTCGGCGCCACGCCCCCGTCGCCCGGCCCGCGACCAACGGCACAAGCCACCCGCGTCGTCAGCCGGCCGTCGCCCGCAGCTCATGCTGCTGTCGGCCTGGCTCGTCGGTTTGATCGCCGTCGTCGCGTTCGGCGTGGTGCGGTCGTGGGACCGTCCCGAGGCCGTCCCGCCGAGTCCGGTTCCCGACCGGGCGCCGCCCACGCCTCGGGCCGCGACTGACGCGGCGGTGCCGATCCCGACGCTCGCGCCGTGGGTTCCCGATCCAGAAGAGCAGCTCCAGGCGTACGAACGCCACCTCGAGCGGGTCGCACGCGAGGTGGACCTGGCCCGAGCGGCCCTCGATGCCGACGATCCGGACACCGCCCTGCAGCACTTCGCCGTGGCGGTCGCGACCGACCGGTACCACCGACGCGTGGTCGATCTCGCGCGACCGCTGGTCGACCGGCTGCTCGTTGCCGCCGACGCCGCGGGGTCCGAGGGGAACTGGCCGCTGGCCGAAGCACGGATCGCGGCCGCGCGGGACATCGTCGACCAGTTCTACCTCGACCCCGAGCCGGTGGACGCCGCGGCGCTGCGCCTCGCCAGCACCTCGCGATTCACCGACATCGGCGCCGGTGACCAGCCCGCGATCCGGGCCGCGGTCGGCCGCGAGGTGCTGGTCACACTCACCAGCGGCGACACGCTGTCGGGAACGCTGTCGGCCTTTGACGGCCGGACGGTGTCCCTGGCGGTCCACTCTGACGTCTCCGGAGGACGCGTCCAGTTCGACCGTGACGTGCCGATCGGATCGGTGGAACGGATCCGTATCTACGATGCCGGGCCCGCGCCGGCCACCGGCTCGACGCCTCTCCCGACGGACGAGGCCGCATCCAGCCCCTGACCCCCACGGAGGTTGACGAGATCATCCTGTCTCTGCTGAACGCCGACGGGTGCAACTCCTGGAACGACGAGTCGCGGCGGACGACCCGGGATCGCCCCGTCCCGGTCACGTCGCGGCCATGATCGGTGTCAAATATGTCGAGTGGAGGGCTCCACGCGGACGCCGGGAGGAGAGCATGACCGCTCGAACCGCAATCTGGGCAACCGCCATCGTCGCGACCGGCACCCTGTGTCTGGCCGGGCACACCCTCGAGGTCACCGCCGTCGAGCGCGGTGACGTGCTCGTGCTCGGCGGCTCGTGGACGACCCGCCTTGTCGGCATCCGCGCGCCCGCGCCCGACGAGCGATGCGGCCGTGAGGCCCTCACCTTCACGCGCACCGCCGTCGAGGGAACCGTCGTGGGGGTGTTCACACTCACCCGCGACAACACGGCGGCGACGATCGTCCGCGACCCGGACGGCATGCCGCTCGCGGAGATCAGGTACGGCGAGGACGAGGACGTCGACCTCGCGGCCGAGCTGTTGCGAAGGGGCCTCGCGCGCATCGACGATGCCTTCGTGCCGGAGCAGCTGGACCACTACCGCGAGCTCGAGCGCGAGGCGCGCCGGTCCGGTGTCGGCCTGTGGGCTCCGTCCCCCGGCTGCCCGGCACCGTGACGGGCGCCGCGGGCTGACGCGACCGGCGGCGACCGGGCAAGGCGACGCGCCGGAGCGCGTCACTCGGCGGTGTCGTCACCGTCGTCGCCGTCGCGCTTCTCGAGCCGACGCGCGCGCTTTTCGGCCTTCTTCTTCTTCTTCTCGAGCTCCTTGCGTCGCTTCTCGAACTTGTACGCTCCGGTCTTCCGCGCCATGTCACCTCACCATGCAGTGGTCCAGAGGCCGACGACGACGCGACCATCGCGTTCGATCCGTAGAATCCCCGACCCTTGCAGTGACCCTACCAGATCCTGTGCCGGTCCGGGTGTGCCCTATACTCCCCGGACCGACCGGGGGTATCCGGTCGACCGGGAGGCACCATGCGACTGCGAGCTGCGATCGGACTTCTCGCCCTCATGACAGTGACCGTGACCGCGGCGGCAGATGATCCGCCCACCCGCCTCCTGCGGTTCCCTGACATCCACGGGGACCGCGTCGTCTTCACCTACGCCGGCGACCTGTGGCTGGCCTCCACCGACGGCGGCACCGCACGTCGCCTGACCGCCCACCCCGGTCGCGAGGTGTTCGCCCGTTTCTCGCCCGACGGGCGGCACATCGCGTTCACCGGCCAGTACGACGGTGACGAGCAGGTGTATGTGATCTCCGCTGACGGCGGCGAGCCGCGCCGCCTCACGTGGTACCCGGCACGCGGACCGCTGCCTCCGAGATGGGGCTTCGACCACCAGGTGTACGGCTGGACCCCCGACGGCGAGGCGGTGCTGTTCCGGTCGCTGCGCGACGCGGGTGGCGGCAGCGAGGGCCGCCTGTACACGGTGCCGCTCGCCGGCGGCCTCCCGACCGCGCTGCCGATGCCCACCTCCGGCGCCGGGGACTTTTCGCCCGACGGGCGGCGGATGGTGTACTCGCCTCTGTTCCGCGACTTCCGCCACTGGAAGCGGTACGAAGGCGGCTGGGCCCAGGACCTGTACCTGTTCGATCTCGAGACGTACGACGTCCAGCCCATCGCCCACAGTCTCCGGACCGAGCGGGACCCGATGTGGATCGGCGACACCGTGTACTTCGTGTCCGATCGCGACGACCGACTCAACCTGTACGCGGCCGACCCTGCGACCGGCGAGGTCGAGCAGTTGACCTTCTCGGATCCATGGGACGTCCGCTGGCCGTCCACCGACCACTCGAGCCGCATCGTGTACGAGCTCGACGGCCGGCTGCACGTGTTCGACGTGACGGACCGGTCGGACCGGATGCTCGACATCCGCGTTCCTGACGACGGCCTCTGGAAGCGACCGCACCGTGTGTCGGTGGGCGACCAGATCCGCGACTTCGCGCTGTCTCCCAAGGGCGAACGGGCCCTGTTCGTGGCGCGCGGCGAGGTGTTCTCGGCGCCCATCGAGAAAGGTCCGACCCGCAACCTCACGCGGTCCTCCGGCGCGCACGACCGCGCCGCGCGATGGTCACCCGATGGCCGCCACGTCGCCTACATCTCCGACGCCAGCGGCGAGGAGGAGATCTGGATCGTCGACCAGGCCGGCACCGGAGTCCCACGCCAGGTCACGACGGGTCACGCGACGCAGCTGCTCGGGTTCGAGTGGGCTCCCGACGGCGACCGGATCGCGTTCAACGACTACCAGGGCCGACTGTCCGTGGTCACCGTCACCGACGGCCGCGAGGTGCTCGTCGCGGACGATCCGTGGGGGGCCGTCGGAGACTTCGCATGGTCGCCCGACGGCGGCCACCTCGCGTTCAGCCTGCGCAACGACGCCGGCGTCCGCCGCCTCCACGTCTGGGGCGTGGCCGACGGGCAGCTGCGTCAGATCACGTCGGACCTGTTCGAGGCGTACTCCCCCGCCTGGGATCCCGACGGCGACTACCTGTTCTACATCTCAGAGCGCACCTACGCCCCGCAGATCTCGAACCTCGAGTGGAACTACGCGGGCAACGAGCGCGACGGACTGTTCGCCCTGGCCCTGCGCCGCGACGTGAAGCCGATTCTCGCCCCCGAGAGTGACGAGGTCGCGCTCGACGAAGGAGAGGACGAGCCGAACACAGACGACGCGCGAGAGGACTCGAAGAAGAAGCGAGCGAAAGATGAAGAGGCCGACGCGGAGAAGGACGACACCGTCACGCCCGTCGCCATCGACTTCGAAGGGCTCGGCGACCGCGTGATGCGGATCCCTGTGGAGGCCGGCAACTACGGCGGGCTCGCGGCGGTCAAGGGCCACCTCGTGTACGTCAGCTCGGGACCGTTCTTCTACGGCCGCGGTCGCGGTGACGGACAGACCGTCCACCTGTACTCGTTCGAGAAGCGCGAGGCCTCCGAGCTCGTCACCGGTGCACGCGGCGCTGCGCTGTCGGCCGACGGGTCGAAGCTGCTGGTCCGCAAGGGCCCCGGCTTCCAGCTCGTCGACGTCAAGCCCAACGGCGGTACGTCGACGTCGGTCTCGACCTCCGGGCTGGAGATGGATCTCGACCCCGAGGCGGAGTGGCGGCAGATCTTCGACGAGGCCTGGCGGCTGTTCCGGGACTACTTCTACGTCGAGAACATGCACGGTTACGACTGGCGAGCGATCGGCGACAGGTACCGCACGCTGCTCGACGACGTCGCCCACCGGTCCGACCTGAACTATGTCATCGCCGAAATGATCTCCGAGCTCAACGCGGGGCACACGTACGTGACCGGCGGTGACTTCGAGATCCCCGAACGACCCGTCGTGGGTCTGCCCGGCGCCCGGTTCGAGCTCGACGCCGACGCCGGCCGGTACCGGATCGCGAAGATCCTCACCGGCCACAACGAGGAGGAGAAGTACCGCTCACCACTCACCGCGGTGGGTGTCGACATCGCCGAGGGCGACTACGTTCTCGCCGTCAACGGGCGGCAGCTCGAGGCGGGCGACAACCCGTACCGACTGCTGCAGCACCTCACCGATCCGGTGACCCTGACGGTCAACTCCCGCCCGACGGCGGACGGCGCTCGCGACGTGACGTATGAGCCGGTCCGTTCCGAGGCGTCCCTCCTGTACCTCGACTGGGTGCTCGCCAACCACGCCCGGGTCACCGAGTTGACCGACGGGCGGGTCGGCTACCTGCACATCCCCGACATGGGAGGGAACGGCATCGCCGAGTTCATCAAGTGGTACTACCCGCAGATCCGCAAGGAGGGCCTGGTGGTCGACGTCCGGTCCAACGGCGGCGGCAACGTGTCGCAGATGATCATCGAACGCCTCGACACGAAGGTGATGGGCACCCGCTTCGGGCGCACGTCGGAGCTCCCCTCGACCTACCCGTCCACGGCGTTCTTCGGCCACATGGCGTGCCTGATCTCCGAGACGTCGGCCTCGGACGGCGACATCTTCCCGCACTACTTCCGTGAGGCGGGTCTCGGACCGCTGATCGGCAAGCGGACCTGGGGCGGTGTCGTGGGTGGCGGCAACATCCCACTCGTCGACGGCGGGGCGGTGTTCGTGCCACGGTCCGCGACCAACGACCTCCAGGGCAACTACATCATCGAGGGACACGGCGTCGATCCCGACATCGAGGTGACCAACGATCCGGCGTCCGTGCTCGCGGGTCGCGACCCGCAGCTCGAACGGGGGGTGGCGGAGATCATGGCCGCCATCGAGCGTGATCCCAAGCGTCTTCCCGCGCGTCCCGCCGATCCGGTGAAGACACCACGGTGAGCCGGAGCATACGGCGCCGGCGCCCGTCAGCCGTGCTCGCGATGCTGGCGGGCGTCGGAATCGCGATCGGTGGGGTCGCGTGGCCGGCGTTCGCCGGCGATCCGGCCATCGCGTCGGGCGCGCCGCGGCTGGACTCCGGCATCGACGTGTCGTGGCACAGCGGGACGGTCGACTGGCACGCCGTGCGAACGGCCGGACACACGTTCGCCTACCTGAAGGCCACCGAGGGCGTGGACCTCGCCGACCCGGCGTTCTCCGGTCACTGGCGGGCCGCCAGGCAGGCAGGGGTCGTCCGCGGCGCCTACCACTTCTACGTCACCGAGGATGATCCCGAGGCACAGGCCCGGTTCTTCATCTCCAAGGTCGTCCTCGAGCCCGGCGACCTGGTTCCAGTCGTCGACGTCGAGACGGTCGGTCACGGCACGCCACCCGGTCTCGCCGCCCGGCTCCGCCGGTTCTGCGACCTCCTGGAGGCGCACTACGGCGTCCGTCCCGTGATCTACACGTCACCGACGTTCTGGGACCGACACCTCGACGACTCCTTCGGACACCATCCTTTGTGGATCGCCGAGTACGGGGTCGACAGCCCCACGGTTCCCGAGGGGTGGGAGCGCTGGCACCTGTGGCAGTGGCAGGAAGACGCGACGATACCCGGAGTCGAGAAGGGCGCCGACGTGAGCCGGGTCAACCTCGAACTCGGGGACCTCGCCGTCCTGATGATCCCGGAACCGCCGTCCGACTGAGGGCGGCGCGACGCCTATCCGGGGTCAGGGGCCCGGGACCGCGGTCGTCACCGCGGCCAGCAGGCCTCGCGGGTCGCTCGGAACGTCCTCCGGAGTCCACGAGCCGGCCCAGTGGACGACGATGTCGTCGTCTCGCGACAGCCGCTCCCGCAGCGCATTCTCGACCTCGAACGCCGACGGCGCGGCGGTGAACAGGCGTCGCCGCGTGGCGAACTCCGCGGCGTCGACCTCCGGCTGGGCGTCCAGGGAGACCGGGGCCGCGAGCGCGGTGACGATGTCCGGGGCGACCCACGCGCCCTCGAGGTCCATCAGCGACTGCCACAGGCTGATCGGGGGACGCTCGAGGTAGCCGTCCTCCACGGAGAGCCCCTCGGACGCCACGACCCCGCCGGCGCCGGAGATCGTCAGGCGAGCGGGAAACGGGTCGAACACCAGGCGGGACAGCTCGTTGGGCGAGTACGCCTCGCCATCCGGCACGAGCAGCACCTCGCCGACCGCGTCCACGGCGTCGCCGACCGCAACGAGAAGCTCCTCCTCGCCGTCCTCGAGCGGCCACGCCCGGTTGATGTCGTCGTCCTCGAAGATGTGGGAGAAACACGCAACGGCCCGATCCGGTCGATCCTCGAGGTAGTCGTACAGGGCGACGGTGGCGGCGAGGTAGTCGGCCACCAGAGCCGACCACTCCTCCAGGTACCGCTCCGCCATCTGCCGCTCGGCACGTGTCGCTCTCGGCGAGCCGGCCGGTGCGAGGTACAGGTCGACCCCGTTACCACGGGTCTCGATGACGGCCGACCACCCGGCGTCCGCGAGCAGGTTCGTGGCTGCTCGTGGATCGGTCACGACCGCGCTCCACCGTGCGTGTCGGACGACGCCCTCCACCCGTTCGATCTCGAACCTCGACGCGGCGGACTCCACCCGGCCGAACCACTGCGCCGCGGGCACATACCCTCGCTCCACTGCCGCACGGCTCTCGTCCATCCGCTGGCGCACGGCCGGATTGCCCTGCGCACGCTCCGGCTCGGCGATGTCATGGGTCCACACCGCGACCATCGCTCCCGGCGCCAGGTGGAGGTGGAGGTGCTCGCGTATCGGCTCGTCGAAGCACGCCGTCAGGAGAGCACAGGCGAGCGCCGCGATCCCGATCCGTGTCCTCACGGTGGCATACTATCCGACCGGTCGCCGACGAGGTCGGATCCGCGTCAGCCCTTGACCGTCCAGCCACGGTCGCCGAGCATCCGCCGGAGCGTGTCGCGGTGGTCTCCCTGGACCTCGACCCGGCCCTCACCGACGCTCCCTCCCGAACCGCAGGCGCGTTTCAGGTCCGTGGCGAGCCGCTTCAGGAAGGGTCCGTTCCGTGGCAGCTTGTCCACTACCGTGACCGTCTTGCCCCGCCGTCCGGCTTTCTCGATCCGGAGGACCGCCGTGATCCGCTCGGGAACCGGCTCGTCGAATGCGGTCGAGCACCGGCAGTCCCGCGACGGCCATCCACAGGTCGGGCAGACCGTGCCGCGGTCGGTGGAGTACACCGTGGCGCCGCGTGCGTCGCGATCGGGCCTCCGGTCCGCCACGACCTCAACCTCCTCCTCGAGAGGCGAACCACTCGGCAGCCCGGCGTGCGATCTCCCCATCCTCGAGATCCTCCAGGTGCGTGGCGATACCCCACGAGTGGCCGAAAGGGTCCCTGACCTTGCCGTACCGGTCGCCCCAGAACGTGTCGTCGATCGGAAACACGACCTCGCAGCCGGCCTCCACCGCACGAGAGAAGATCCCATCCGCGTCCTCGACATACAGGTGGATCGACGCGGCCGTCCCGCCCAAAGACTTCGGGGACTTCATCCCCCACTGCGGGTTCTCGTCGCTGAGCATCACCGTCGAGTCGCCGATCCGCATCTCGGCGTACATCGTGCTCTCGCCGTCCGGACCGACCATCCGCGAGCCGGGCTCGGCGCCGAACGCCCGAGCGTAGAAAGCCACCGCTTCGGTTGCCTCGGGAACCACCAGAGACACGCTGACGGTGCCGAAACCCTCCGGGATCGCGCGGACCATGCTGCACCTCCGAGTGTCCTTTCCGGGTAACAGTGCCGCCGAGACGGACATTCTGACCGCCCCGCGCGCCCACGCCGGCACGTCCGATCTGCCCGGGATTGACGGCGATGAAGCCATGGTAAACTTTGAGACGTTGACCTACTGGCAAGGAACAGGTGGCCATTTCCCGACGTCGATGCCGTGGATCTCGGACGTTGCGGACGGCGCCGTGACCGGCGCGGTCGCGGGGTCACGATCCCGGCATCGCCCTTCCGTCAGCTCTTCGAACCGGGCCGTCCAATGCGGTCCGGGTCCGGTGCGCGTGGTGCGTGAGTTCGTCACCGAACCCCTGGGCAGGTGACATCGACGTCTCGACTCGCGAGGATTGGGAGGAGGACATGAGAGCAATGGCGGCACCTCGGGGAGCGGGGTCTTTCCGCGTGGCGGGCACGGCCCTCGCGCTGGCGATCACGCTCGGTTTCCTGGCGACGCCGGCGGGGGCGATCGACCTGTCGGGGCAGGAGTACAGGCTCAACATCGACACCACGCTGTCGTGGGGGGCCAACTACCGTCTGGAGGACCGGGACCTCGACCTGATCGGTCTGCCGGAAGGCGGCAACGCCTTCTCGGTCAACGGCGACGACGGCAACCTCAACTTCGACACGGGGATCTCCAGCAACGCGATCCAGGCGATCGTCGACGTCGACTTCGCGTACAAGAACTTCGGGTTCTTCGCACGCGGGTTCGGCTTTTACGACTTCGAGATCGAGGACGGTGACCGCGCCCGCACGCCTCTGTCGGACGACGCCCTCGACCGGGTCGGCAGCCGGGCCGAGCTGCGCGACGCGTTCGTCTGGTTCAACTTCAACCTCGGACGTGTCCCGGTCGAGATCCGCGCCGGTGAGCAGGTCATCAACTGGGGCGAGAGCACCTTCATCCAGGGCGGCATCAACGTCATCAACCCGGTGGACGTGAGCGCGCTCCGGGTCCCGGGCGCCGAGCTGCGCACCGCGTTGCTCCCGATCGGCGCGGTGTGGGCGTCGATCGGCCTGTCCGACTCGCTCAACCTCGAGGCCTTCTACCAGTACCGGTGGGAGGAGATCATCATCGACCCGCCGGGCACCTACTTTTCGACGAACGACTTCGCCGGCCGCGGCGGGACCCACGTGTGGATCGGCTTCGGCGACTTCCCGGACACCGGCCGCCCGCCCGGCCCGCTGGCCATCCTCGAGGCGATCCGCGGACCGTACACCTACCCGTTCATGGCCGCCCCGCGTGCGGAGGACCGTGAGCCCGACGACGGCGGCCAGTACGGCGTGTCGCTGAAGTGGCTGGCCGAGGGGCTCGGCAACACAGAGTTCGGGCTCTACTACATGAACTACCACAGCCGCCTGCCGGTGGTGAACGGCATCGCCGGCTCCGTCGCGGGAGCGCAAGCGGGACAGGCGGACGCCGGCGCCGTGTATGCCTACTTCGGCGTGCCGCCGGGCGCCAGCCCGCAGGTCGACGGCCTCGCGAGCGCCGCGGCGACTGCCGCCTTCGTGAACTCCGCGCGCTACTTCATCTCGTACCCCGAGGACATCAAGCTGTACGGGCTCAGCTGGAACTCCCAGCTCGGCACCTCGGGCATCGCCTTCCAGGGCGAGGTGTCCTACCGCCAGGACCAGCCGTTCCTCGTCGACGACGTGGAGCTGCTGTTCGCCGCGCTGTCGCCCATCTCCGCCGGGCTCGCGGCGGTCAACCAGGTGGTCCCGGGCGGCGCGCAGTTCTCCGAGGAGATCCCCGGCGCCCGATTCCTCGACGCCTGGCAGGGCCAGTTCACCATGACCAAGGTGTTCGGTCCCGGCCTCGGCGCCGACCAGTCGCTGCTGCTCGTCGAGGCCGCGGTCAACAACGTGCCCGATCTGCCGGACAAGGACGTCCTCCGTATGGAGGCGCCGGGCACCTACACGAGCGGCAACCCGCTGATGTCCGGTCCGGGCGGCGCCCACGCGGGCAAGCCGTACGAGCCCGCGAGCGCGTTCGCAGACTCCACCTCGTGGGGCTACCGCCTCGCCGGGCGGATGGACTTCAACAACGCCATCGGCGCCTGGAACCTGTCGCCGCGGTTCGGATGGCAGCACGATGTGAGCGGCAACTCGCCGGGCCCCGGCGGCAACTTCGTCGACGGCCGCACGGCCCTGACCCTCGGGATCGGCGCGTCGTACCAGAACAAGTGGGAGATCGACCTGAGCTGGACGACGTACGACGGCGCCGGTCGGTACAACCTGATCAACGACCGCGACTTCCTCGCGGGAATCGTCAAGTTCTCATTCTGAGGGAGGCAGAGCGATGCGACGTCTTCTCATTGCATGTACCGCGGGCCTCGCGCTCGTGCTGTTCGCCGGGCTCGCCACTGTCCAGGCCGAGCTCCCACCCGACCAGGTCGCCCGCCTCGGCGACGACCTCACCCCCCTCGGCGCCGTGAAGGCCGGCAACGCCGACGGCACCATTCCGGCGTGGACCGGGGGGATCACGACGCCGCCGGCAGGCTATAAACCCGGCGACCACCACCCCGATCCTTTCGCCGATGACGAGGTGCTGTTCACCATCACCGGCGCCAACATGGACCAGTACGCCGACAAGCTCACACCGGGACTGCAGGCTCTGCTGAAGACCTACGACACGTACAAGGTGAAGGTCTATCCGACCCGGCGCAGCGCGTCCTACCCGCAGCGGATCTACGACGCGACCAAGAACGTCGCCCCGACCGCCCGGCTGGTGGAGAACGGCTACGGTGTGACCGGCGCGGTGATCGGCATTCCGTTCCCGATCCCCGAGGTCGGCCTCCACGTGATCTGGAACCACCTGCTGCGGTATCGCGGCGACATCGCGGCACGCTGGGTGGCACAGGCGGCGCCCACGCGCAGCGGCAGCTACACCCTCGTGCAGTTCGCCGACGAGTTCAACCTGCTGTACTCCCACGAAGGCATGACCGAAGAGGGGCTCAACAACAAGATCCTCATGTTCAAGCAGGAGGTGACGGCCCCGGCGCGGCTCGCCGGTGGCATCCTGCTGGTGCACGAGACCCTGAACCAGGTCAAGGAGCACCGCTCTGCGTGGCTGTACAACCCCGGACAGCGGAGAGTCCGCCGGGCGCCCAACGTGGCGTACGACAACCCGGGCACCGCCGCGGACGGCATGCGCACGTCCGACCAGTTCGACATGTTCAACGGCGCGGTCGACCGCTACGACTGGAAGCTCGTGGGCAGGAAGGAGATGTACGTGCCGTACAACTCCTACACGCTGCACTCGGACAAGGTGAAGGTCGAGGACATCATCACGCCCCTGCACATCAACCAGGACCTCGCGCGCTACGAGCTGCACCGCGTGTGGGTGGTGGACGCGACCCTCAAGGAGGGCGAGCGTCACATCTACAAGCGCCGGGTGTTCTACGTGGACGAGGACAGCTGGCAGATCCTGCTCGTCGACCAGTACGACAACCGGGACCAGCTGTGGCGCGTGTCCGAGGGCCACGTGATCAACTACTACGACGTGCCGTGCCTGTGGACCACACTCGAGGTCCACACCGACCTCCAGGCCGGGCGGTACCTCGCCATCGGTATGGACAACGAGAACAAGATGTACGACTTCTCGATCACGCGGACGATGGACGACTACACGCCGTCGGCGCTCCGGCGCGCCGGCGTCCGCTAGTCCAATGTGCTCGAATCCGAGCGGCCGGACCCGTCGCGGTCCGGCCGCTTTTTCGACCGGATCCCGGACGGGGCGACACCGATCGCGGTGGGCCGCGGTGGTGCTCGTCATGGCGATCGCGGGTGTGGCGGGCGGCCAGGTGGCCGAGGACGATGCCGAGGTCGTCGAGGTCGCCGAGCCCGCCGTGATGTCCGATCTCGCCGTGCGCTCGCTGCTGCTCGACGTGGAGCGCGCCGGCGACCGGCTGATAGTGGTCGGCGAGCGCGGCCACATCCTCACGTCAGACGATCACGGCGCCACGTGGACGCAGTCGCCGGTCCCCACCCGTGTGACCCTCACCGGCCTCGACTTCGCGGACGACGCCACCGGCTGGACCGTGGGCCACGATGCGGTCATTCTCGCCACCGACGACGCGGGCGCCACGTGGAGGATCGTCTACTCAGCGCCCGAGGACGAATCACCGCTGCTCGACGTCTGGTTCGCGGACGCC
>Ga0316576_10001382_pt1 | contig 12957 bp, 12 predicted proteins | sample S0NA_FD_203075 | JGI IMG/M metagenome (GOLD analysis project Ga0316576, IMG submission 203075) | Rhizosphere microbial communities from salt marsh grasses in Alabama, United States - S0-2_050615r3r5 | ecosystem: Host-associated > Plants > Roots > Rhizosphere | place: USA: Alabama | collected... | reverse complement strand
CTTCCCCGACGAGACGTTCCTCCTCACCGAGCGGGGGACCCGGAAGAAGGCCTCCCTCCATCTCGTCCGGGGTGCCGAGGCGGTGGCGGCTCTGGGCGCCGGGGGCCTCGAGCCGCTGGAGATCGCCCTGGCGGACTTCCACCGCCGGCTCCGGCGGGAGAATCGTACGCTCAAGCGGGCCCTCACCGATCCGCGCATCTTCTCCGGGATCGGGAACGCCCACTCCGACGAGATCCTCCACGAGGCCCGCCTGTCGCCGGTCCAGCGGACCCGGAACCTCTCCGACGAGGAGGTGGCCCGGCTCTTCGATGCGGTCCGGGGGAACCTGGAGCGCTGGACACGGCTTCTGGCGGAGGAGACCGGGGACGCCTTCCCGGAGAAGATCACCGCGTTCCATCCGGAGATGGTGGTCCACGGCCGGTACGGAAAACCCTGTCCGGTGTGCGGTGATCCGGTGCAGCGTATCGTCTACGCGGAGCGGGAGACCAACTACTGCGCCACCTGCCAGACCGGAGGGAAGCTCCTGGCGGACCGGGCCATCAGCAGGCTCCTGGGCGAGGACTGGCCCCGCACGCTGGAGGAGCTCGAGGAACACCGGGAGGAGCGGTCGGGGCCGTGACGGGAGAGAGCATGCGTGTCGAGTCGGTGAACCTGGGACAGCCGGAGATCCTGGAGTGGCAGGGCCGGGCGTTCAGGACGGCGATCCGTAAGCGTCCCGTGGAGGGGCCCGCCCGGGTGGAGGCCCTGGGATTCGTGGAGGATGCCCAGGCGGACCTCCGGGTCCATGGAGGGGCGGACAAGGCGGTGTACCTCTATCCGGTCGAGCACCGGGCCTTCTGGGAGGAGGTCCTGGGCACGGAGGTGGGGCCCGGCGCCTTCGGCGAGAACCTCACCAGCCGGGGCCTCCTGGAGACGGCCCTGGCCATCGGGGACGAGGTGGAGGTCGGGGACGTGCTCCTCCGGGTCTCCCAGCCTCGACTGCCCTGCGTGAAGCTGGCGGCCCGGCATCGACGGGCCGATCTCCCCAAGCGTTTCGTCGCCGCGGAGCGGCCGGGGGTCTACTTCCGGGTCCTCCGGGAGGGAACCATCGGCGCCGGAGACCCGATCCGCGTCGTCCGACGGGCGGAGGAACGCTGGACCATCCCGGAGGTCTTCCGGGTGCTGACCCGGGGGGAGTCCGATCCCGGGGTCGCGGTGCGCCTCGCCGGGCTGCGGACCCTGGGCAGCGGTGGGCGGTCGGGACTGCAGGAGGCCACCGGGTTCCGGGGGGAGATCCGGTCCGCCTCCCCGTCGGAGGTGGCGGAGATGGCCGCCCTGCTGGCGGAGGTCGGGCTCCCGCGGGAGGGATTCCCTGCCGATACACCCGTGGTCCTGGCGGCGCTGGACGGCTCGGGCCTCCTGGGCGGGGTGGCCCTGGAGGAGCACGGGTCCGCGGCCCTCCTCCGCTCCCTGGTGGTCCGGCCCGAGGCCCGGGGGCGCGAGCTGGGGAAGGCCCTGACCCGGGCGGCCCTGGCCCGGGCCTGGGGGAGGGGTGCCACTTCGGTCTCGCTCCTCACCGAGACGGCGCCGGAATTCTTCGCCGGGATGGGGTTCCGGGAAGCCACCCGGGCGGACCTCCCCCGGGAGCTGGCCTCGTCGAAGGAGCTTCGGGGCGTCTGTCCCGAGAGCGCCCGTGTCTTCCTCAGTCGACGGCCGTCGGAGGTGGAGCCGGCATCGATCCCCGGCTGATCAGGACCGACGGACCGCCGACCCGCACCGCGGTGGCGGCTCCGCCCGTGACGTCGATCCCCAGGGAGAGCTGGGACGGGCGACCCATCTCCAGCCCCTGCTCCAGCGTCCAGGACCAGGTGCCGTCGGGGACCCGGCGACCCAGGTACGCGCCCAGCGCCGCCGCGGCGCTGCCCGTGGCGGGGTCCTCGGGGACGCCCGCGTCCGGCGCGAACATCCGGACGTGGAGGTCCACGCCGTCGCCCCGTCCCCCCGGGGCCACCAGGTAGACCATCCGGCTCGGGGCGCCGGGGGGGAGGAGCTCGCGCCAGAGCTGGGTGTCCAGCGCCGCGGCTTCCACCGTCTCCACATCCCGCAGCGGCAGCACCAGATAGGGGAGCCCCACGGAGGCGAAGGCCGGCTCGAGGCGGCCCGCTCCCAGGGCGGACCCCTCGGCGCCCACGGCGGATCCCGGGACCGACACCAGGGCGCCCAGTCGGTCTGCGGGGGCATCCGCAGGCGCCTCGAAGCGCTCGTCGGCGGCGGTGAGCTCGGCGGAGACCGGCACGCCGTCGCGGCAGTCCACCCGGACCCGGACCGGCCCCACGTTCTCCTCCAGGACCAGGGTCCCTCCCTCCGGCGGGAGCTCCACCTCTCCGGAGGCCACCAGGTAGAAGGCCGTGCCCACGGTGGGATGACCCGCGAAGGGCACCTCCCGCCCCGGCGTGAAGATCCGGATGCGACGCGTGCCGGCGGGGGTCTCCGGAGGGAACACGAAGACGGACTCGGAGAGGTTCATCTCCAGGGCGATCCGCTGCATCTGTCCGTCGTCCAGCCCCCGGGCCCGGGGAAAGACGGCCAGGGGGTTGCCGGCGAAGGGCGTGTCCGTGAAGACGTCCAGGGTACGGTAATCGAGTTCCATGGTCCGGTATCCGGGAACGGGGGCGGGGCCGGGGCAGCGAAACTACCGGGGCTCGCCGCCCCTGCCTACCATGGGGCATGCTCCGTTCGATCCGCTTCCGGCCACCCCCGGATGGAGGGCCCGCCGGCTCCGGCGCCGATTCACCCGGCTACCCCTTCTCCATCCCGGCGCTCCAGGGGGTCGACGAGGTGGCCGTGGACGCCCCGGTGGTCTTCCTCGTGGGAGAGAACGGGTCGGGGAAATCGACCCTCCTCGAGGCGCTGGCCGTGGCCACGCGGCTTCCCACGCTGGGCTCCCGCCCGGCCCACCGGGATCCGACCCTGGCGGGGCCCGCCCGACTGGCGGATCACCTCCGCCTCTCCTGGTCCCGGAAGCCGGGCCGGGGGTTCTTCCTCAGGGCGGAGGACGTCTTCGGCTTCATACTCTCCCTGCGGGAGCAGCGTCGGGAGCTGGAGGCGGAGCTGGCCGCCACCCGGGCCCGGATGGAGGGGGCGTCGGACTACGCCATGGGGTTGGCTCTGGGGCCGCACCGGGCCTCCCTGGGCGCCATGACGGCCCGCTACGGGGAGGATCCGGACGCCCGGTCCCACGGCGAGACCTTCCTCCACCTCTTCCGGGAGCGGGTCGTTCCCGGGGGGCTCTACCTCCTGGACGAGCCCGAGGCCGCCCTGAGTCCCACGAGTCAGATGGCCCTGGTCAGCCTCATGGACGAGGCGGTGGGGCAGGGAGGGCAGTTCGTGGTCGCCACCCATTCTCCCCTCCTCCTGGCGATCCCCGGAGCGCTCCGCCTCTCCTTCGACCGGGAGCCGCTGGCCCCGGTGGCGTGGGACGAGTTGGAGTCGGTCCGCCTCTGGCGGGATGTCCTTGCGGCGCCGGATCGATTCCTTCGGCACCTGTGGACCCGGGATCGGGAGTGACGGACTTCGACGCCGACGTCATCGTGGTGGGCTCCGGCTTCGGAGGGGCGGTGTCGGCCCTTCGGCTGGCGGAGAAGGGATATTCGGTGGTGGTCCTGGAAGAGGGCCGGCGGTGGGCTCCCTCCGACTTTCCCGAGACCAGTCGGTCGCTGCGGCGCTACCTGTGGGCGCCCCGCCTTGGCTTCCGGGGGATCCAGGCCCTGAGCCTCTTTCGCCACGTGCTCGTCCTCCACGGTCGGGGTGTGGGAGGCGGCTCCCTGGTCTACGCCAACACGCTGGTCCAGCCGGACCGCGAGGTGTTCCGCGACCCGGCGTGGGGCGGGGAGGACTGGGCGGCCCGCCTGGCTCCCTGGTTCGCGGAGGCACGGCGGATGCTGGGGGCCACCCGCTGTCCGGGGATCGGCCGCACGGACGAGATGCTCCGGGACGTGGGTCGGGAGCTCACCGGGGAGGACACCTTTCGGGTCCACGACGTCGGCGTGTTCTTCGGCACCCCCGGGGAGACCGTCCCGGACCCCTTCTTCGGCGGGGAGGGCCCGGAGCGCACCGGATGCACCCGGTGCGGGGCCTGCATGGTGGGCTGTCGGGTAGGGGCGAAGAACACCCTCGACCGGAACTACCTGTGGTTGGCGGAGCGGCGGGGGGTGCGGATCGTCCCCGAGACCCGGGCCCTCCTCCTCCGGCCCCTGACCGGCGGCGGCGTGGAGGTGAAGACCCGGGGTGCTCCGGGCCTGCCGCGGCATCGGCGAGGGTGGCGGGCCCGGGAGGTGGTGGTGAGCGCCGGGGTGGTGGGGACGGTGGAGCTCCTCCTCCGCTCCCGGGACGCCGGTGCGCTCCGCGGGATGTCCCCCCTGGTGGGTCGACGGGTCCGGACCAACTCGGAGTCCATCCTCGCTGCCGACGCGCCGCCGGGCGGACCCTCGTTCGCGGATCACGTGGCCATCACCTCCGGGATCCAGGTGGACGGGGACACCCACCTGGAGATGGTCCGCTTCAACGACGGCAGCGATGCGTTGAACTGGCTCACGGCCCCGCTCACCGACGGGGGTGGCTCCCTGCCGCGCCCCCTCCGCCTCCTGGCGACGATCCTGCGCCATCCCCTCCGGACGCTCAAGGGGCTGTGGCCCCTGGGGCGGGCCCGCCGCACCGGGATCGTCCTGGCCATGCAGACCGCCCAGGGAGAGCTGGAGCTGGTCCGGTCCCGGGCCTGGTGGGCCCCATGGCGGCGGCGCCTTCGGACCCGGCTCCCGGCCGGTCAGCCCCGGCCGGTGCCCTGGATTCCGAAGGCCAACGAGGTCGCCCGGCGCCTGGCGAAGCGCATGGGGGGGGACGCCTGGAGCACCTGGCCCGAGGTCCTCCTGGGGGCTCCCGTCACCGCCCACATCCTGGGGGGCTGTCCCATGGGCGACACCCCGGAGGAGGGGGCGGTGGACCGGGAGGGCCGTCTCTTCGGGCATCCCGACATCCGGGTGGTCGACGGCTCCATCGTGCCGGTCGACCTCGGGGTGAACCCGAGCCTCACCATAACGGCGCTGGCCGAATGCCTCATGGACGGCGTGCCACCCCGGAGGGCCGACGAGGACGCCCCGGACGCCTGAATGGGCCTGCCTGGCGCCCAGGCTGCCCACGGGACCTCGGCGTGGAATGGGGCCGCCCCCGGGGATCGCCCCGGCGGATGGGCCCGGTGGTCAGCGGATCCACCCCGAGGTGAAGACCAGGACGGCCCCTCCGTACTGGATGGTCTCGTTGGGCTGCAGGATGACCACCGCCTCCGCCATCTCCAGCGGCAGCATGTCGGACCATGCATCGTCCATGCGCATCCCGTTCAGGTAGAGTGCGAGGCAGCTCCGCCGGAACTCGAAGCAGACGCCGTCGTCGGTCTGCCTCACCACCAGCCCGGGGATACTGGACCACTGGAGCATGCCGGGCAGGTTTCGGCCCCGCTCCAGGTGCTCCCGGATCTCGTCCCTGAAGATCGGTTCGTTCCGGAGGGAGAGAGGGTCCACGCCCGTGAGGAGCCGAAGCTGTCGCTGGATGGCCTCCCGGCGCTCCGCGGTGACCACGAGTCCCTCCAGGGGGACGGGGGCCCGGAGGAGCTCGATGTCCACCCGGTACGGCTCGGAGCGCTCCCCGACGGCCAGGAGATGGGAGCGGAAGGGGGAGTAGCCGAGGCGCTCCGCGCCGAGGACGTACTCTCCCGGGCCCGGGGCCTCCAGCCGGTAGCGGCCCTGGACGTCGGTGAGGGTGCCGGCGCGCTGGGTGCCCTCCGCGTCGAAGAGGGCCACCAGGGCTCCTTCGACCTGGAGGCCGTCATCCCCCTCCACCACCCCCTCCAGGGTCTGTGCACCGGCGGGAGCCGTGGCCAGGAGGAGCAGGAGGAGGAGCGGGAGTGGGGGTGGTGCGGAGAGGGTCCGGTTCGACATGTCGGTGTCCAGGATGGGCGTCCGCCGGCGCCCCGGCAATCGAGGCGGGGCCGGGTCCCGGAGGGATCTTCGCCCGCTGCCCCCATCCCCGTCCGTGGCGGCCCCGATCCCACCCGATCGTCGTCGGGACCGGGAACAACGGGAGGGGTCCGTCGGTTAGGTAGGTCCCAGTCGATGAAGCGAGGCCGGCATCTCCTCCCCCCGGAGCGGTGCCGGTACCCGACCCTCCCGGAGTCTCGACATGTTCTTCAAGAAGAAGCCCGCCTGGCACCTCCCGGAATCCGAGGTCACCCCGTATGACACCTGGCTGAACCGGCGCCAGTTCATGGGCGCGGCCGGCGCCGCGGCCGCGGCCGCGGCCCTGGGGCCCGACGCCGTCCGGGCGGCCGTGACGGGGCGCCTCGGTGGGCGACAGGAGCCCCAGGAGGTCGGTCCGGTGGCCTTCGGCGAGGATCTCCGGGATGAGCTGAACGAGTACCGGGAGATCACCACCTACAACAACTTCTACGAGTTCGGGACCGCCAAGGAGGATCCCGCCCGGAACTCCGGTGGGTTCGACCCCGAGCCCTGGACCGTGGAGGTCGGGGGCGAGGTGCTGAAGCCCGGCGTGTACTCGGTGGAGGATCTGGTCCGCCCGGACCAGGTGGAGGACCGGATCTACCGTCTTCGGTGCGTCGAGGCCTGGTCCATGGTGATTCCCTGGCGGGGAGCTCCCTTCCGCAACCTCCTCACCCGGGTGGAGCCCACCGCGAACGCCCGCTTCGTCGCCTTCGAGACGGTGTACCGGCCCGAGGAGATGCCCGGCCAGCGGCGGGCCGTCCTGGACTGGCCCTATGTGGAAGGACTCCGGATCGACGAGGCCGCCAACGAGCTCACCTTCCTGGCCACCGGCGTGTACGGGGAGGACCTCCCGAACCAGAACGGTGCTCCCCTGCGGCTCGTGGTACCGTGGAAGTACGGCTTCAAGAGCATCAAGTCGATCGTGAAGATCACCTTCACCGAAGAGATGCCCCCCACCTCCTGGTCCATCTCGAATCCCCGGGAGTACGGCTTCTACGCCAACGTGAACCCCGAGGTGGACCACCCCCGGTGGAGTCAGGCCCGGGAGCGCAGGATCGGGGAGTTCCAGCGCCGGGAGACGTTGATGTTCAACGGATACGGCGAGCAGGTGGCCTCCCTCTACCGGGGGATGGACCTGGCGCGCCTGTACTGACCGCCGCTGTTCGCCCCGCCGCCCCGCGACCCCGACCCCCCGATCCCCATGGACCATCGCATGCGGGTGCGGCTGCTCAAGGCCGCGGTCTGGGCCGCGGCCCTGATCCCGGGGCTCCGGTTCGCCCAGCGCTGGTTCCTGGGGGACCGTTTCGGTGTGAACCCCATCGAGGAGCTCCTCCTGTGGTCGGGGCTCAGCACCCTCGTGATGCTGTTCGCCGCCCTGGCCGTCACCCCCCTCCGCCGGCTCACCGGCTGGAACGACCTGCAGAAGGTCCGGCGTCTGGTGGGGTTGTGGGCCTTCGCCTATGCGGTGGTCCACGTCGGGATCTACCTGGTGTTGGACCAGGGGCTGGCCTGGTCCTTCATCCTGGAGGACGTGACCGAGCGGCCCTTCATCATCTCTGGGACGGCGGCATTCCTCTGTCTCCTGCCCCTTGCGTTGACCTCCACCCGTGGGTGGATCCGTCGGTTGGGACGGAACTGGGTCCGCCTCCACTGGCTCGTCTATCCCGCCTCCGGCTTCGCCCTCCTGCACTACGTCTGGAAACAGAAGGCGGATTTCCAGGGTCCCATCCTCGCCGGGCTCGTCCTGGCGGTGCTCCTGGGGCTGCGGGTGTGGTGGCGGGGCCGCGAGAAGGCGGCGCGACGGGCGCCCCGCCGAGAGGCCGTCCCCCGGGCCGGCTGACCATTCCCGTCTGTTGTGGTAGGTTGTCCGGATGCGTATCTCGGCCCTGTTCCTGTCGATCGTCCTCGCGGGCTGCGCCTCCGCCGGCCCGCCCTCGCCCCCCGTCTCGCCCCACGGGCCCGAACCGGCTCCCGAGCCGCCTCCGCCCCTGGAGGAAGGGGCGGACTACGTGGTCTTCCGGGGTGACGGATCCCCGGCCACCCTGGCCGACGTCGTGGCCGCAGCCGACGACGCGGACGTGGTCTTCTTCGGGGAGCAGCACGACGATCCCGTGACCCACCGGCTTCAGGCGCTCCTCCTGGGACGTCTGTACACGACGTACCAGCGCCCGTCGGAGGGAGGGCCGTCCGTCCACCCGGCGACGCCCGGCGTGGACACCCCCGCCAGCCGGGGGAACCGCACCGTCGTCCTGAGCCTGGAGATGTTCGAGCGGGACGTGCAGCGGGTCGTGGACGAATACCTCGCCGACCTCATCACCGAGGACCACTTCCTGGCCAGCAGCCGGCCCTGGGACGGGTACGAGACCCGGTACCGGCCCCTGGTCGAGTTCGCCAAGGCCCACGGTCTGGATGTGGTGGCGGCCAACGCACCGCGCCGATACGTCAACCGGGCGTCACGCCTGGGCCGGGCGAGTCTGGGCGAGCTCTCGCCGGAGGCTCGTGCCTGGCTCCCGCCGCTCCCGTATCCCGAGGGCTCGACCCGCTATCGGGCACAGTGGGACTCCCTCATGGGGCCGGCGGCGGCACACATGCGGGGCTCCCCCTTCGATGGCCAGACCCTGTGGGACGCCAGCATGGGGCAGAAGGTCGCGGAGGCGGTGACCACACATCCGGACGCGCTCGTCCTTCACCTGGCCGGGAGCTTCCACGTCGCGTCCTTCACCGGCACGCCGGAGGCCCTGGAGCACTACCGGCCCGGAACCCGGGCCCTGGTCGTGGTCGCGGTGCCCGCGGAGGAACGGGACACCCTCGGGGACGATCGGGTCGGCCTGGGGGATTTCGTCGTCCTCACTCGGCCTCCGGACGGCGGAGACTGACCCGCCGCGTCACCTGAGGAGTCGAAGGGGCGCGACGCTCAACCCTGCGGTCAACGCCGAATAGCCGATTCCGCTCACCCGGCTGTACCGGTACTCGAGCTGTCCCGAGAAGAGGGACCGGGGACCGGGGATGCCCCCCAGGACGAGGACGCCCGACCACCCGGTCCGGGTTTCCCGGGGGGTGTTCAGGTCCACCCAGTAGGAGTTCCGCACCACCACACCCCCTCCCACCGCCAGGGCTCCCCGGCGGAGGAGGAGGTCGGCGTCGAAGCTCCGTTCCTCGAAGCCTCCTCCCCCCACGATGGCCGGCGGGTCGACGAAGGTGAGCTCTCCCGCCACCTGAACGTCCAGGATCGGAATGCCCGGGATTCCGAATCGGCTGTGGATGCCCAGGATCCAGTCGCTGTTGGTGACCTCGAGGCCGCCCCGGACCCCCAGCAGGAACGGGGTGGAGCCCTGGTTCGGCTGGCCGGTGATCTGGGCTTCAACCGCCCCGGGCGCCCCGAGGCACCAGGCGACAGCCAGGAGGACTGCGAGCCGGGCCGGGAGGGTCCAGAGGCGGCACGGGGCGACGATGGCTACGGACGACGGGGAGGGACGCATGCGGGACCGGGGTGAGGGGAGGAGGAACCGCATTCCCTACCCGAGATCCCCGTCGGGGGTCGCCCGACGGGACCGGGGTCGCCAACGGGGCTCAGCCGGCGCGACGCCGGAGGATTCCCGACACGATCTCCTCGATCTCCGCCAGCTCCTCGGTGGAGGAGGGAGCTTCCGAGAGCTCCTGGAGGCGGCGTGCCACGCCGGGCTCGAGGTCCTCGTCCACCCCGTCGGAGAGGAGGGGGTGGTTCACCAGGGTGGTGGCGAGGTCGGAGAGTCCCGTGCGGGCGGCCCTCCGGAGGGACTCCAGGATGACCGCCTCCTCGAAGCCGGGCCCCAGCGCGTCGGCCAGGGCGTCCTGGGCGTCCTCCACCACCCGCCGGTTCGACTCGAGGTCCGCGCTCACGAGGGACTCGACCCGCCCGCTGGCGTTCCGGGTGCGCCCGGATGCGTCCAACTCCGCCGCCAGGGTCCTGAGGATCGAGTCGGCTTCCTCCATGCGACCGGCCAGGAGGGCGATGCGGATATCCACCCATCGGATGCCCGCCCGCTCCTCGAGTTCCTCGGCGGGCACCTCGGTCCCCGGGGCCGGCGGAAGGACCAGGGACTCGCCACCTCCCCCTTCCGCGATGGTCCGGGACCAGTCGTAGACGTCCACCGAATCGCCCAATGGCCAGAAGGAGAGAACGAGGAGAACCGCTATCGCCCCGGCGGCCAGGGCCCCGAAGCTCCGCCAGCCCATCCGGTCGGGAGCGCCGGCCGTCCCGTCGACGGGTTCCGGCGGTCGGTCGGGTGGATCGTCCGAGGGAACGGCGCCAGGGAGATCCGTCGCATCCAGCGTCATCCGCCCTCCGCCTGAGGGAAAAGACCGCCCCGAGGTCTCGACGCGGTTCCGATCGACGAATCGCCGTCGGTCCCTGTGCGGCTCCCGCGGGGGTCGCGTCCGGTCCGGACGCCGCCGCCAAGGTAGCGGGTCCAGGCCGCCTTCACGAGCGGGACGGCGGAGCGGTGGACCTCCGCCCCGACGGTGCCTGCCGGATCCTGTGCCTGGCAGGATCACGCACGGCCCACACCACCACCAGGCCCAGGGCCGCCACGACGAGGAAACCGGCGTACTCGGGTCTACCCCAGGCCGCGGCCGTGCCAGGCAGGGCGAAGATGAAGAACAGCGCAGCCGAGAGGGCTCCCAGGACGCGGAAGGCCACCGCCCAGGGCGGGCGGAGGAGTCGGACCAGGACCCAGGTGAGGATCCAACTCGAGAGCGCCCCGCCAGACAGCGCCGCCGCCACCTCGAGGACCCCGGGGGACGGGGGGAGGAGGAAGAAGGCGACGATCACGCCGGGGAAGATCGCGGCGAAGACGCCCGCGGCGCCCCCCATCCAGCCGCCGTCCCTCCGCTGGGGCCCGAGGGCCTGTGCCGTGGCGGCGGACGGGGACAGGTCCAGGCACGCCCGGGTACACAGGGTGCACGAGGAGCACCGGGCGTTCTCCACCTCAAGGAGCGGCGCCTGCCCGTAGAGGCGCTCCACGGCCAGCAACGGGCAGAACCGGTTGCAGAAGCCCGCCTTCCGATCCGCCCGCCGCCCCCAGGCCGCCGCCGTTCCGAGGCCCAGAAGGAGCGTCGCCGTGGCCGGGCCGCTCTGGTCCAGCCCCAGAGGGCGCGCCGCGATCAGCATCAGAAGAAGGACGATCGGCGCGAGGATCCCGGCGGCCCGACCGGGGGGGCGGGCCCGGGACCGCCCCGCCCCCATGGAGAGGGAGGCCAGAGGGCAGACGTTCCTCCAGGCGGATGGATGCAGGAGGATCAGGATCGGAAGGAGGGGCAGGATGCCGGACCAGAAGAAGGCCAGGCTTCGACCGGGATCGAGCCACAGCCAGACCGTCAGCCCCCCGAACGCCAACAAGGCCGCGAGCTGCGTCGCCTTCAGGGGCGCAGCGTTCCGTACCGGGAGCGGGCGGGAGGGCGCCACGCGTCGGTCAGTCGCCGTCGGGCGGTCGTCGGACCAGCACCGGGGTGTGGGCCGAACGGATCACCTTGTCCGCGGTGCTGCCCAGGAGGGTGCGCTTGAGCCCGCCACGACCGTGGGTCGCCATGACGACCAGATCCACCCCCAGGTCCTGACACTCCGCGCAGATCGCATGACCCGCCTGACTGTCCACCAGCACGTGGGCCACGGCCTTCAACCCCTGGGCCCGGAGACCCTCGGCGACCCTCTCCAGCTCCATCTGGGCCGCATCCTTCGCCTCATCCACCACCGCCTGGTTCATCTGGACGGTGTGGGGCAGGTAGGGGGATGCGATCTCCACGGGGTAGGCCACCACCCGCATGAGGTGGATCTCCGCCCCGAACGTCCGGGCGACCCCCGATGCCATCTCCACGATGGACTCGGAGAAGGACGACCCGTCCAGGGGGACCAGGATGCGACTGAAGGTCGGATCCTCGGGGGGCGACTCGCCCTTCTCGGGGCGGATCAGGAGGAGGGGGCGCTCCGTGTGCCGAAGCAGACCGTCGGCCACGCTCCCCAACCAGGCCCGGGTGATGGCGCCGCGGCCGTGTGTGGCGCAGACCACGAGGTCGGCGTCCACCGCCTCGGCCCGGGCGAGGAGTGCGTCCACCACGGGACCGGAGCCCACCCAGGCACCGACCGGGGCGTCCAGCTCCTGCGAGAGGCGCTCTTGGATCTTGCTCAGGTACTCTTCGGTCCACTCCATGGCGGCGGACTCCCACTCCTCGTAGGCGAAGCCGGACACGGCTTCGTGGACCGAGGCCAGCTCGAGGGCCGCGCCGGTCCGCCGGCTGATGCCGGCGGCGTAGCGGAGAGCCCACTCGGAGAAGGAGGATCCGTCCAGGGTCACCAGCAGCTTATCGAACATGATGGGCTTCCTTGCCAGACTGCGGATCGTTGTGTGCGACCACGGTCGAGAGCGGCCCGAGGACACCGACCGGGACGTCGTTTCCCGAAAGGGCCGGCCCATGCCCGAGGGGAAGGTGGAGTCGGACCCTCGTGCCGAGGCCTGGCGCCGAATCGACCGCGATCCTCCCCTCTGCATACCCCGCACGCTCCACCATGGTCAAGAGCCCGAGTCGACGGTCGTCCTCGCCGGGCGGCGAGGTGGGGTCGAAGCCGACGCCGTCGTCCTGGATCTCAACCACCAGCTCCGTCGGCTCGGTTCGGAACCGGACGGTTGCCCGGGACGCCCGGGCATGCCGGGCGACGTTGGAGAGCGCCTCCTGCGCGACCCTGAAGAGGGCCAGCCGGGCGTCCTCCGACATCCGGTCTTCCGGGACCATGCCCTCGAATTCCACCTCGGGTCCCCCGGCCTCCCGGAGCTCCCGGGCGTGGGCCTCCAGGGCCGCCCGGGCTCCGAGCTCGTCCAACTCCGGGGGGCGCAGGTGCCGAGCGACGCTCCGGACCTCCTCGAGGGCGCCCCGGATCTGCTCCCGGAGAAAGCCG
>Ga0316576_10001381_pt1 | contig 12958 bp, 11 predicted proteins | sample S0NA_FD_203075 | JGI IMG/M metagenome (GOLD analysis project Ga0316576, IMG submission 203075) | Rhizosphere microbial communities from salt marsh grasses in Alabama, United States - S0-2_050615r3r5 | ecosystem: Host-associated > Plants > Roots > Rhizosphere | place: USA: Alabama | collected... | reverse complement strand
CGAATGCCGAAATCCGCCGTGTGGTCGATGATGTCGTATTTCAATCTCGACCCCTGTTCCATCGGCCGATCAGCGACCTCCGGCAGAGCCTTAAGGTATGAGGCAGGCCCCTCGAAGGGGCCTGCTCTGCCGTCGCCGCTGATTTATTCTCAGAATTTTTTCTTTGTTTTTTATATTTCTGATCAAAAGACATGATGCCACCTTTTCAATACGCACTGGCTGAGCCGGTGGATTATGAAGGGAGTTAGACGATGACCTCGCCGGTTTTTTCCGTGCTGTAGCCGCCGAGGGCCAACACCCTCTTTTTAAAGGCGTCCGAGTTGATGATGTTCATGAGCACCTGGATTCTATCGGATTGGTAATACGCCCCGGGAATGACCAGATCATACTGTTCGGTGACCACAGGGATGAAATCGAGATCGAGGGCCCTGGCGGCCGCGTATATACCCAGGCCGACGTCCACCGTGCCGCTCAACACGGCCACAGCCACCGACATATGGGTGTACTCCTCGGTTGCGTAACCGTTTATCCGTGCGGGATCCATCTCGAGCTGCTTGAGCCGGTAATCCAGCAGGACCCGTGTACCGCTACCGCCCTGACGGTTGATGAAGGACACATCCTCCCTGGCCAGGTCTTCGATACCCCGGATGCCTTTGGGGTTTCCCTTGGAGACGATCAGGCCCTGATCCCTCAGGACAAGGTTGACCAGCCTGACGTCCAGACCCGGCAGGTATTTCAGCAGGTATGACGTGTTGTAGGATCCGTCTTCCGTGTCCAGCAGGTGGGTTCCGGCAACATGGCAGGCGCCCCTTTTAACGGCCATCAAACCGCCCATACTGCCCACGTGGCTGGAAGAGAGGCTGTAGCCGGTGCTGCCTGCTTTCAGTTCATCGGCGATGAGATCCAGGGTGTTGTCGTGGCTGCCGACGGCAACGATGGTTTTGTCGATGGAGGCGACCGGTTTGAGAAGTTCCGCTTTGACAGCCTGGTTTTCCTGCAGGCCCTCCACAAATTCGGGAATGCGGACGATGCCGTCTGCCTCGGTAATGCTGGTGATGCATCCTGCTCCGCGGGGCAGCGCTGTCGCGACCACGCGGTCGCCTACGGTTCCCAGCTTGACCCTCACGAACTCTTCCAGGCCGAGTTTGGATGCCACCTTGCGGGTGGGCTCCACATACAGGCTGGGTCTGGGCTGCTCCGGTTGACCGTTCATCAGGTCGATCAGGGGTTTGACGAACTGCTCGAAGGCAATGATGGCCGAAACCGGGTATCCGGGGATGCCGAAGACCGGTTTGTCCTGGATTCTGCCGACGATGACGGGTTTGCCGGGCATGATGGTCACGCCGTGAATCAATACGTCTCCCAGATCGATAATGACGTCCTTGGCATAGTCCTCGGAACCGGCGGAAGAACCGCCGACGGTGAGCACCATGTCGAAATCACCCTGGACCGCCGCCTGCACGGTGTTCCGGATTTTGACGGGATCGTCCATAAGCTGCTCGCTGCGGCTAAAGTCCGCTCCGGCCGCGACGGCCAGGCTTCCGAGCACATAAGAGTTGCTTTCCAGCACCTGCCCCGGTTTCAATGCCTCCGTCGATCTGCGCCAGTCGACGAGTTCTGATCCTGTGGGGATGATCAGAATGCGCGGCTTGCGTTTAACCGGCACCTGGAAGATGCCGCCGGTTATCAGCGCACCCAGGCAGTAAGATGTTATCATGTGATTTTGCGGGAACAACAGTTCGGTGGCAACGATATCCTCACCGATTTTTCGGACATACTGCCAGGGAAACGCCGGTGCCTCGATCTGGATCTGTTTTTCATCCAGAATGTTGAGTTGTTCGATCATGATCACGGCATCGGTTTTTTCCGGCAACACATGTCCCGTGTTGACGTGGAAGGCGTTTTCTCCCACTTCGAGTACGATGGGCTGGGCTGGATTGGCGCCGAACGTTGATGCGGCGGCAACGGCAATGCCGTCCATGGCCGCGGCATGAAAGTGAGGAGCGGAGAGTTTGGCGGTGACTGCCTCTGACAGAATTCTGCCCACGGAATTTTCGACAGGTATACGCTCAGTGGACAGGGGTTGGCGGTTAGGAAATGCCGAGAGGATGATTTCACGGGCTTGCGCAAGGGTTTTCATTTTCAGGTAGACGTTTCGTTTTTTTTTCATGACAGCTCCTGAGAACCGGCAAAAAGGGCAGACCCAGACCGGTATGCTTCCTTCAATTTGTCTTTGGATGTCGGATGGTCCTCGGTGATTGCCCTTTTTTCGATCGGCCGCGGCGTTGCTCCTTCAGGATGCAAAGAGCAACACCTTGGCCAGCATTCCCTCGTCCAGCCCCTCCGTATGTTTGTCGATTTTGACCAGGCCGTCGGCCTTCAGCATGGTGTTGATCAGCCCTGATTTGCCTAAAATCGGTTCGGCCAGGAAACCGTTTTCGCGTTCAACCAGCTTCACCCGGATGTAGTCCACGCGCCCCTGGGATGAAGGGACGCTGCGCGTCAATGTGGCCAGGCAGGCAAGCTGGCGCCGGTGTTGTGAATCCAGGCCTCCCACGTGATCGATAAAAGGTTGCACCACGGCATGCAGTACCACCATGGCGGACACCACGTGGCCGGGCAGTCCCCAGAAGGCCTTTTCTCCAACCCTGGCAAGGATGGTCGGTTTCCCGGGGCTGATGGAGATGCCGTGCAGAAGGAGATTTGCATCTGGAAGGGCGGAGAGCGCTTCCACGGTGTAGTCGCGCACGCCGACCGAACTGCCGCCCGACACCAGCAGCATGTCTGATTGCTCCAGGCCCCGGGCGCACAAATCCAGCAGGGCGCCGTAGTCATCCCCGACAATGCCGAGTTGCAGCGGAATCCCTCCGGCTTGAACCACCTGGCCCGCCAGTGTGTAGGAATTGATATCACGGATTTTTCCGGTGGAGGGCACCTCGTCGACGGGTATGATTTCATCGCCGGTGGAGAGGATGCCGATGACGGGCTTTTTAAACACCCGTACCGACGGCTTTCCCAGCGCCGCCAGCAGTCCCGCTTCCTGGGGGCGCAGCCGTTGGCCGGCGGTCAGCACGGTGCTGTTTTTCCGGATATCTTCGCCGACGGCGACCATGTTCTGCCCGGGGGCGACGCTTTTGAACACCTCGATGGTTTCGTCGTCGACAGCCTCGGTGTGTTCCACCATGACGACGCTGTCGGCGCCTTCCGGGAGCATGCCCCCGGTGGATATTTTGGCGGCCTCTCCCGGCCCGATGGAAAACGAGGGCGTTTCGCCCATGGCGACCGTGCGGGGAACGGTGATAAAGGCCGGCGCTCCGTCCGAAGCGCCGAAGGTGGAGGCGGCGCGCACAGCAAAACCGTCCATGATGGCGCGCGGAAAGTCGGGCAGGTCGACATCCGAGACGATCTCTTCGGCCAGAACCCTTCCCGTCGAGGCGTGGATCGGAATCTCCTCCATCTCCACCCGCTTGAAATCGAAGCGCAGATCGAGCGCTGCGTCCAGATCGGTTACTTTGAAAAACGCTTTCATTCAGACCTCGTCAATTTGGACCGAAGCAAATTCTTGCCTGATCTGAGTCCGGGGTTGCCCCAATGTTGCAACCCCGGGGTTAACTCATGCTGGATTTGACCACGCCAAACAGCATCCAGATGCCGACGGCCACAAAGAAAACGCCTGCGGCGGCCTTGATGTAGTGTTCCGGCAGATACCTGCTCAACAGCGATCCGAACACCACGGCCACCAGCGAGCTCAATACGAGGGCGATGGAGGCGCCGAGGAACACGGAGAGTTTGGGGTCGCAGTCGGCGGCGAGGCAGAAGGTCGCGAGCTGTGTTTTGTCTCCCAGTTCAGCCAAAAAAACCATGCTGAAGGTGGTTATGAGGATTTGATAGTCAATCATGTTTGAGTACCTGTAAGGCGGCTTTAGCGATATTGTTAGCGGTGAAACCGAATTTTTCCATATTGGTTCCCCCGGGGGCGGAGGCACCGTAGCCCTTCATGGCCACGAAGCCGCCCTCCGGTCCGACATAGCGTTCCCAACCCATGCTCAACCCGGCCTCCACGGCGAGGCGTGCGTTGACATCCGGCGGCAGCACCAGGTCCCTGTATTCCCGGGGGGCGGCCTCGAACAGCTCCCAGCTGGGCATGCTGACGACCCTGGCGGAAACCCCCTGAGCCTCGAGCAGGTTCGCCGCCTCAAGGGTGGCGTGGACCTCCGATCCCGTTGCGATCATAACGATGTCGGGCTGCCCGTCAGCGTCTGCAAGCACATAGGCGCCCTTGTCTAGATCCGCGGCCCGGCCGTGGTGCCCCCGGTGTAAAACAGGCAGCTTCTGGCGGCTCAACACCAGGGCGACGGGTGTGTCCATCTGCAGGGCCAGCCGCCAGGCTTCGACCGTTTCCGTAAGATCCGCCGGCCGGATGACGGTAATGCCGGGGATCGCTCTCAAAGCTGTCAGGTGTTCGACGGGTTGATGGGTCGGACCGTCTTCGCCCACGGCAATGCTGTCGTGCGTCAAGACATAAATGACCGGCAGTTTCATCAGGCAGGCCAGCCGAATGGCGGGGCGCATATAATCTGTGAAAACGAAAAAAGTTCCGCCGTAGGGCCGGAGGCCTTTGTGGAGCGCCATGCCCGACACGATCGATCCCATGGCGTGTTCGCGCACGCCGAAACGGATGTTGCGGCCGTCGTAGCTGTTTTTCTGGAACTCATGGGAGGCATCGATATAGGTTTTGTTGGATGGTGCCAGATCCGCGGATCCGCCGATCAGTTCGGCAACCTTGCCGGTAACGGCATTGAGCGCCTTGCCGGAAGCCGCCCGGGTGGCGATGGGGCCTTCAAGATCGTAAAGACCATCCAGACCCTCATCCCATCCTTCGGGAAGCTCGCGCCGCAGGGCGCGATGAAGCCGGGCGGCGTCCTCGGGGTGGTTCTTTTCATAGGCCGCTAGCTGCGCCTGCCAGGCCGATTCGGCCGTTTCGCCGGCGGCGACGCATTGCCGCATGTGGGTCAGAGCCGCTTCGGGGACATAAAATGTTTTGTCCGGCCACCCCAGGTTTTCCTTGGTGAGCCGGATCTCCTCCTCACCCAGGGGAGCACCGTGGGCGTCGGCGGTGTCCTGCTTGTTGGGGCTGCCATGGGCGATGTGCGTGCGCAGAAGGATCAGCGTGGGCTTTTCCTTTTCGCCCCGAGCGGCTCTGATGGCGGCCTCCACGGCATCGGGGTCACTGCCGTCGGCGACCGTGAGCACGTGCCAGTTGTAGGCCAGAAAACGCTTTTCCACGTTTTCGGTAAAGGCGATGTCCGTGGGCCCCTCGATGGATATGTTGTTGCTGTCGTACAGGCAGATCAGGCGGGACAGGCCCAGGTGGCCGGCCAGGGACGCGGCCTCCGCGGTCAGTCCTTCCATCATATCACCATCACCGCACATGACATACGTGTAGTGGTCGATGATTTCATAACCGGGTCTGTTGTAAACGGCGGCCAGGTGCCTTTCCGCCATGGCCATGCCCACCGCATTGGCAAACCCCTGTCCCAACGGTCCCGTCGTGGTTTCCACTCCCGGGGTGTGGCCGAATTCGGGGTGCCCCGGCGTTTTGCTGCCCCACTGGCGGAAATTTTTGATGTCATCCATGGACAGGTCATACCCGGTGAGGTGCAGCAGGCTGTAAAGCAGCATGGAGGCATGACCTCCCGAAAGCACGAAGCGGTCGCGGTTGAACCAGTCAGGATTCGCAGGGTTGTGCTTGAGGGCGCGCGTCCACAACGCATAGCCCGCCGCTGCCAGACCCATGGGTGCCCCCGGATGCCCGGAGTTGGCTTTCTGAACGCCGTCCATGGAAAGCGTTCGGATGGTGTTGATGCAAAGTTCGTCCATACTACCTGCAAAGTCCGCCGTCTGTTTGGTCATGAGCCGGTCTCCTTATAATACATTTTCAGTTGGTGATAATCATGATGTTGTCATGCTTAAAATGGTTTTCCCTGGTGAAGTGCATCATAGCGCTCTCATCCACTCCGGCTTGAGGGACACGCCTCCGGCCAGGGCACGGTCGATGAGTGCCAGCGTCTTTTCCCTGTCCCGGGGCATTCTGGCCCTGATGGGGAGGTAGTTGGACGCGTGGTTGGCATGAAAAAGCCCCCTGGAAAGGTGGGTGCTGGCGATCATATGCCGCAGCTCCCTGAGCATTTCGTCGGCCTCGAGAAGTTCGAACCTTCCGGCCTGGTGATCGTCATGCAGGGGAGTGCCCGGAACCAGCATCAGGCTCAAAGCGCCGACATATTCCGGATCGATGGCCGAAAGCACCCTGCCCGTTTCCCGGGCGTGAACCTCCGAGCGCTTGCGGCCCGCCAGACCGAGCAGCACCGTTATGGAGAGTTTGATCCCCGCCGCCCTGATCTTTTTTCCCATTTGTATCATTTTTTCGGCCGTGGCGCCCTTTCTAACCGCTTTCAGGGTGGCATCATCGCCGCTTTCCAATCCCATGTAGGCGATGCCGAGCCCGTGGGATTTGAGCTCCGCCAACTCCTCGGGCGTTTTCATGGCGATGCTTTTGGTGTTGGCATAAACACCGATCCTGGTCACCCAAGGCAGCTGCGCCTCGATGGCTGCCAGGATCTTGAGCAGTCTTTTCTGGGGAACGATCAGAGCATCCCCGTCACACAGGAAGACCCGCCTTTGGCGGCGGCAGTATTCAGCGGCGAAAGCGATGTCCTGCATGATGATGTCGTCCGTTTTTATCTTGAAGCGTTCCCCGGTATAGGTCCCGCAGAAAGTGCATTTATTGTGAGAGCAGCCCACGGTGACCTGCAACAAAATGCTGTTGGCCTCGCTGGGTGGCCTGATGATCATTCCTTCATAGTGCATGCGTTTTGCTCCTTTGGTCCGGTTGTTTGCTGAAAAAGCGACAATCGGATGACATTCGCCGCCGGGCGGTTTCAGGATGGCGGCGATTGTGTATGCATTATAAAACGGATAGCAATCTTGCAAGCCATAAATTTATCTCATGGCAAGGCCGATGTTTACACGGACAATCGGAAAAAAGGCTCCGTTTAAGTTGAAAAAAAACCGATTTGCTGTTATGGTACCAGTCTTAAAACCAATCAGCCGCGACGGCAGACGATGCCCTTTCGAGGAGCCTCCCTCATACCTTAAGGCTCTGCCGGAGGTCGCTGATTGCCGGGAATAGGGCAATGACAAAATGGTTGCGCCCGGAAAGCGACGGTCCGCGCTCAGTGTATCGGTTCAACCCTTCATTCGCATGACAGAGGACGCATCATGAAGATCGGGGAAGAATTCTATAAGGACAATTCGGAGCTCATCAACAAATTGAGGCAGATTCCCATTCTCGAGCACTTCAGCGAATCGGATTTCCAGGAGCTTCTGCAGATGGCAAAGCTGCTGGAGTACAAGCCCGGCGAACTGATTCTGGAAGAAGGCTCCCATGACAACTGGATCTTCTATCTGGTGTCGGGCAAAGCCAAGATTATCAAGAACGGCAAGGTACTGGTCACCCTGAGGCGCATCGGTGATGTCTTTGGCGAAATGGGCATCATCGGCGGCACCATACGGTCGGCTTCCGTGCAGGCCATCGACAGGACCATATGCCTGGCTACCGACATATCCAACATCGACAAGCTGCCCAGGGAAAAGCGCTCCGATATCAAGTACATTGTTTTCAGGGGGTTTGCAGAGATTTTAGCCAGCCGCCTGCGGGAGACCACCGAAGAACTGGTGCGTTGTAAAGAGGAGATTCAGCGCTTGAAACATTTGCTGGATAACAAGGGGTGAAGCCGCACATGAGAGTTACCCTTTTAATGGCCTTGACCGCCGACGGATTGATCGGCAGGGACGACGCCCACCTGACGGACTGGACGGCACCGGAAGATAAGCGGCTGTTCAAGTCTTTCACCCAGAGGGCCGGGGTCGTCATCATGGGATCTAAAACCTTCGCCACGCTGGACCGGCCGCTGCTCGGGAGAAAAGTGGTTATCCTCACCAGGAGAAAAGACCGGACAACGCCGTGGGACAATGTGATCTTCACGGATCTCCCGCCCCGCGACCTGCTGCGTTCGCTGGAGGGCGAGGGCTACGCGCACGCCGTCGTGTCCGGCGGTGCCACCATCAACGCCCTTTTCGCCCGGCAGGGTCTGATCGACGACATCATCCTCACCTACTCACCGGTCATGTTCGGATCCGGTGTGCCCCTGTTTGCGGAAAAAGTCGACATGGACCTCACCCTCGAAGCGGTCCGCCGCATGGGTGACCATCTGATGTACGTTCACTACAAGGTTATGACCTGAATCCGTGCTTGCTATAATGGCTTCTCTGGCAAATCCTAAAGCGCCAAATATCAACAAATTCCATCAATACCCAATAAGAATACATATAAAAAAGTTCATGACTATCACATGTGGAAAAAGGAAAGGGCAGCACCTTTATCAACGCTGCCCTTTGAAAACGTGTCGTACCGTTATGACCCCACGCAGCTATTCAAGCAACCATTTTATTGCTTCGGACTCATCTTTGAAAACATTGACATCGGTGAACTCATTTTGCCTGTACGCTCTGTACATGCGTGAAACTCCAAATGATAAATCCTGACTCACCAACATGGCCACTTTTGTTCGTTCGAGGTCCGCTGATGCAGCATGGGCAGCAATTTCTTCAAGTTCGCTGACAGAAAAATTGAAGGTGGCGTTTCGAAAATCCCAAAGACGGGCTAAATTACGGTAACCAGATTCGTCACGAATCTGGTCTAATGCTTGCGTTATATCGGATACTTCAGGATCGCCCTCTATCTTTACAACCAATACACCCTGTTTTTCACAAATTTCATAGATAGCACTCATGGGTTCGAATCCTCTTCAATGAGTAGCAAGCACAGTTATCGAACTATGGGAAGACGTATTTTTGTTAAATTTATGTTTGAATCACCTTCGGGTTATGGTTTGAAGATGATGCTTGCCGGACTGGGAATGGAACGGTACCAAGTTTACATGATTGTGGTTATGGGGTCAAGTATCCACAGGTGGCCAGGGATGGTCGCGATGTCTTGCGGATATTTATCGGCCGTAGTTGGCAATAAATATCGACACTCTTATCAAACGAGGAGAGAACTCATGCGCGAGGTAGCAGGTAGAAATCGTACCGCGGGCTATGGAAATCTTGGCATTCTTTTCCAACAAGACTTCGTAAGCAGTGTGTATTCATCCGTAGATGAAGCAGCTGGGTGTGAGCTCAATCGACTGTATATCGAAGAAGGTAAAATTTCAACCTGCAAGCGAGGCTGTTTCTATTGCTGCGGACAACACATTCTAACAAACATTGCAGAAGCCCAAGCGTTGGGGCATTTCATAAAGCAAGAACTCTCACTATGTCAGATCGAGGACCTCCGGATTAGAACACAAAAATGGCATGAGTGGGATAAAATGAGGAGAGGTCGGCGGGATGCTGCCCATAGTGTCGAGCAACTTGCCTCTCCTGCCTACCATTACTGCCCACTGCTTGTAGAAGGCGAGTGCAGCGTTTATCCCATGAGGCCCCTTACCTGCCGAACACATTTTGTTTGCTCAGATCCTTCAGCGTGCCGTCATGCCTCCGACCCGGGATCTGTTGAAGACGACCCAACGGCACTCGCGACGGTTTTAGAAGTGACAAATCCATTTTCGGCAAAGATAGGAGACCGTATCAAAATTACAGGGTTAGATTATACTAAATCAATTATGCTTCTACCACACTGGTTAGCTATTGAAATGAACTGGGGCTTCGCCATATCGCCGCAATTTGGATAACCATGCAGTGCAGATAGATGGAGATTAACTGACATTCTGAAATATCTGGCAATATCGCCGATGGCGTCTTATCATTCCCACGGTAACACGGGAGACCCTATCTTGGAGATATCCGAAATTCAGGAAAAATTAAAAATTATACAATGCGTAAATTTAGCTTGAAAAAAGCAAAATATTAAGCATAATTGAAACACAATCATCAAGGGTCCGGTTAGAATCAAGGACCGGTTTCGTACTGAAGGAAAGATCCATTTGCCAGAGGGGCAGCCCGAAGTTTGGAACCATGAATAATTTTTATGAGGAGTGTGTCACTATGGCTAATGGAATTGTAAAATGGTTTAACGCAAGTAAAGGTTATGGCTTCATCGAGCAGGAAGACGGTCCAGATGTGTTCGTTCATCATTCTGGTATTAATGCGAGTGGCTTCAAATCACTCGATGAAGGCGATCGGGTAACCTTCGATATTGAGCAGGGACCCAAGGGCCCTTCCGCAACGAATGTAACCGTCGTATAATACATCCTTTCTTAATGATCGAAAAGCAGGGCATTCCTTGAAATAAAAGGCTATGCCCTCTTTTTTTATAAGGCAAAAATCTTATTTACCACAGCATTTTTATGCTTTTCTATATTTCCATCCGTTTATTAGAAGCCTTTTAAACCTCCAACCAGAGTACGTCGAAACAGGACCGAACCAATGAGAGCGATTGTGTACAAAAAATACGGACCACCGGATGTCCTGCAGCTTGAAGAGGTGAAAAAACCGAAACCAGGGGAGAATGACGTGCTTATAAAGGTGCATGCGGCGGAGGCAACGAAGGCTGACTGTGAATTTAGAAGCTTCCATTTTCCGGTGAAATGGTTTTGGCTCCCCCTTCGTATTGGAACAGGCATCTTGAAACCGAGGAGACAGATACTTGGAGGATATTTCTCGGGAGAGGTGGTATTCGTTGGAAGGGACGTTTCTAAGTTCAAGAAGGGAGATTCTGTTTTCGGATGTGCCGGTCTTCGGTTGGGCACGTATGGCGAATATGTCTGCCTTCCGGCCAGCTATACAATTGTACCGAAACCACGCGACTTAACTTTTGAAGCAGCAGCGGCGGTACCACTTGGCGGACTGAATGCACTCCACTTTTTAAATAAAGCAAACATTCAAAAAGGGGAAAAAATACTGATAAACGGAGCCGGCGGCAGCATCGGCACTTTTGGGGTGCAAATCGCTAAGGTAATGGGAGGCGAGGTGACGGCCGTCGACAGCGGCATAAAAGAAGAGATGCTGCGCCAGATCGGGGCGGACCATTTTTTCGACTACACCCGCGAGGACGTCACTCAGAGCGGTCTTTCGTACGATGTGATTTTCAACATGGTGGCAGGAAGCTCCTACGCGAAATTTGTAAAAATACTCAATCCCGGGGGACGCTACATGATGTCGAATCCGCGGCTGTCCGACATGCTCAAGTCTGTCCTGACGTCCTGGTTTACCGATAAGAAATCGATTTTTGCCTTGGCCGGAGAAAAGGAAGCGGAACTGCTCAACCTCAAAAAAATGATCGATGAGGGTAAGCTTTGCACTATCGTCGACAAAGTATATCCGATGTCGCAAGCTGCAGAAGCGCATCGAAGGGTCGAGACAGAGCAGAGACTTGGGATTGTTGTAATCTCAATGGAAAACTCACAATAATACATAAAAACTGAAACGGGTAGGTTCAAGCAACCCTTGGCGGGTTGGCAATAAATTTAACAGTAACTGAACCTGACTCTATAGTCGCAACAGGAGGTAAACGATGAACCAGACCCGGACAAATTTAGCATACATCAATCTGAGCACTGGCGAGGTGCGTATAGAAGAAACACCGGAAGCCCTGATACGGGGCTTTCTGGGGGGGCGTGGTCTCAATATGGTTTACCTCACTCGCCTGCTTCGTGAAGCCGGGGGTGCTTCAGAGGTTGATCCTTTCGGTCCGCAAAATCCACTCATCTTTGGCTCCGGAATCATCACCGGAACCGTTGCGCCCAATGCAGCACGCTTCAATGTCAGCGCCAAATCGCCCGAAACCCTTGGGCTGGGCGATGCCAACTGCGGCGGATTCTTTGCCCCGGCCATGCGTCGGGCGGGTTTTGACAGGTTGATCATTGTCGGCAAGGCCAAAGAGCCAAGCTATCTGCTGCTGGAAGACGGTAATATCCGCCTGCTGCCTGCCGACAGCCTCTGGGGCCTGAACGCTTATGCTACCCAGGAAGACATCAAATCGAGGCATGGCGCCGGAACGGTTTCAGCCGTCATTGGTCCTGCAGGTGAAAATCGCGTGCGCATGGCCTGTGTTATGACCGGCAGGAAAAATGCTGCTGGCCGTACGGGGATGGGTGCGGTGATGGGTTCCAAAAATCTGAAGGCCATCGCAGCCAACAGCCGCAACCAGATCCCTGTTGCGGACAAGGAAGGCTTGCTGCAAGCACGCAAAGAACTGACGGAAAATCTCAAAAATTCAAAGGTGATTCAGATACTTGGCAGATTGGGGACGCCCTTCCTTTACCAGGGTAGCAATCGCCTTGGCGCAATTCGGACCCGTAACAGCCAGGACAATTTCTTTGAAGACACCCTGAATGGCGAAGAGATCGATCGCTACGTAAATACGATGACGGCCTGCATGTCATGTGTCGTGCACTGCCGTCATCGTAACATGCTAGGCGGCGAGGGTCCGGAATATTCGACCATTGGGCTTCTGGGCGCCAATATTGGCATTGCTCCAACCGAGCAGGTCATCGCCCTTAACAACCTGGTCAACGACCTTGGCATGGATAGTTCCTCCACCGGCACGATCATCGCATGGGCAATGGAACTGTATCAGCGTGGATTGATCGATGACGAAATGACGGAGGGCCCCCTGCTCTGGGGCGACTATGAGCGCGTGCATCAGCTGATTCGCGATATCGCCCACCGCCGTGGTTTTGGCAACATCCTGGCCGAAAGCAGCCAAGCCAAGCATCAATTTCATCCGGAGGCGCAGGCGTACCTGATCGCTATCAAGGATTTACCGCAGTCTGATCCTCACGATGTGCGCTACATCAAGTCCTTTGCGCTGGGGATTGCCGTTGCCAGCCGGGGAGCCGACCATCTGCGTAATCGCCCTACGCTGGATATCTTGCGCTTACCCGATGATCTGCGC
>Ga0316576_10001380_pt1 | contig 12959 bp, 9 predicted proteins | sample S0NA_FD_203075 | JGI IMG/M metagenome (GOLD analysis project Ga0316576, IMG submission 203075) | Rhizosphere microbial communities from salt marsh grasses in Alabama, United States - S0-2_050615r3r5 | ecosystem: Host-associated > Plants > Roots > Rhizosphere | place: USA: Alabama | collected... | reverse complement strand
GGATGCGCAGGCTCTTCTTGGCCCTCAGGACCTCGAGGGCGTCCGCGTCGAACCCCGGCGCGACGATCACCTCGGTGAACACCTCGGCCACCTGGGCGGCCATCGCGGCCGTCACGGGCCGGTTGGCGGCGATGACCCCGCCGTAGGCCGACACCGGGTCGGTCTCGTGGGCGCGCGCGTGGGCCTGCGCGATGTCGCGCCCGACCGCGATGCCGCACGGGTTGGCGTGCTTGATGATCGCCACGGCCGGCTCGAGGAAGTCGTAGGCGGCACGGCGCGCGGCGTCGGTGTCGACGTAGTTGTTGTACGACATCTCCTTGCCGTGCAGCTGCTCGGCGGCGGCCAGGCCGCCCCGGAAGTAGGCGTCCGTGTACAGCGCGGCCCGCTGGTGCGGGTTCTCCCCGTAGCGCAGCACGGACTGGCGCTGCCAAGCGGCCCCGGCCCATGCCGGGAACCCGGACCCCTCGTCGGTCCGGGCGACGGCGTTGCCCAGCCAGGAGGCGACGGCGATGTCGTAGGTGGCCGTGTGGACGAACGCCTCGGCGGCCAGCCGGGCCCGCTGGGCCAGCGTGAACCCGTCGCCCCGGACCGCCTCGAGCACCTGCGGGTAGGCCTGCGGCGAGGTGACCACGGCCACGTTGGCGTGGTTCTTCGCCGCCCCGCGGACCATCGACGGCCCGCCGATGTCGATCTGCTCGATGCACTCCTGCGGGCCGGCCCCGGAGGACACGGTCGCCTGGAACGGGTAGAGGTTCACCACCACGAGCTGGAACGGCTCGATGCCCAGGCTCTCCAGCTGCAGGTGGTGCTCGTCGAGGCGCAGGTCAGCCAGGATGCCCGCATGCACCCGGGGGTGCAGGGTCTTGACCCGGCCGTCGAGGCACTCGGGGAAGCCGGTCAGCTGGGCGACCTCGGTCACCTGGATCCCGGCCTCGGCGATCTTCGCCGCGGTCGACCCGGTTGACACGATCTGCACGCCCGCGTCGTCGAGGGCCTCGGCCAGCTCGACCAGGCCGGTCTTGTCGTGGACGGAGACGAGCGCGCGTCGGATGCGGATCGCGCCGTCGGCGGCGTTCATACCAGCGTCACCTTCCTGCCGGAGACGTGCACGTTGTGGGTGGCCAGGCGGCGCACCACGGCGACGAGCAGCTCCCGCTCGACGACCTTGATGCGCTCGTGCAGCGAGGCCTCGTCATCGTCGTCCTCGACCATCACCGGGCGCTGGTCGATGATCGGCCCGGTGTCGATCCCCTCGTCGACGAGGTGGATCGAGGAACCGGTGACGCGAACGCCGTGTGCCAGAGCATCACGGACCGCGTGCGCCCCGGGGAAGCTGGGCAGCAGCGCCGGGTGGGTGTTGACCACACGCAGCGGGAACGAGGAGAGCACCGCGGGACCCAGGATCCGCATGAAGCCGGCCGACACCACCCAGTCCGGCTCGAACGACTCGAGCTCGTCGCGCAGGGCGGCGTCCCACGCGCCGCGGTCCGGGTAGCCGGCCAGCGCGACCGGGATCGCCGGGATCCCAGCGGACCTCGCCCGCTGCAGGCCGGCGGCGTCCGGGCTGTCGGCGACGACGGCGACCACCTCGGCGGGGTAGTGCGGGTCCGCGGCGGCATCGAGGAGGGCCTGCAGCAGGGTCCCCGCGCCGGAGATCAGGACGACGAGCCGGGTTCTCGACACGGCGCGATCCTACGCGGGCCCGCCAGCAGCACCGGTGGCCGCCCGCTCGACCGGGGTGACGCGGCCGTCGGCGCCGATCGTGCCCAGCCACACGCTGCTGGTGTAGCGGATCGGGCTCCGCGACGGGTACAGGCTGTGCGGCCATCGGGCCATCGGCGTGGTCACCGTCGCGGGCTGGCCCGCCGGCCACGGGATCTCGTCCTGCGTGTAGGCCGTGACGAGCACCGGCGCGCCCCCCCACGCCCGGCGGATGACGGCCAGCTCGTCCTCGGTCAGCGGCCCGCGCACCTCGATCACGTCCGCGTCGCACACGATCCGCAGGGTGGGCAGCAGCGGCGGGTCGGACCCCCGCACGGCCACGACGCGCTGCCCCTCGGCGTGCGCGCACAGGGTGGCGACCTGACCGGCCCGGCCCTCGTACTCCGGGGTCGCGATCAGCGTGCCCCAGGTGGCCAGCGGAGACAGGACGACCGCCCCGGCACCGATCGCCGCGGCGACCCGCGACCCCCGCCCGGCCCCTGGCCGGCCCAGGTGGCGCAGCACCCACACCGCGCACACCAGCGCCGCCGGGATGACCACGGGCAGGAACCGGCGCATCGCCCAGATCTGGTCGGGGGTGATGCTCGGGCGGACCAGGTACAGCAGCGCGGACACGCCGACGGTGACCAGGAGGGCCACGAGCTCGGCGCGCCGGTGCTGGACCGCCACGCGTGCCATCGCCGCGGCGCCGAGGGCGGCCAGCACGACGGTGATCGGGCCGAGGTACCAGGCCAGCCACCGCACGGTCATCTCGTCGTAGCTGCGCGTCGGGTCCACGGCGACCCCGGCGGCCTGCTGCATCGAGGCGACGAACTGCGCCTGGCCCGACCCCGGCACGACGCCGTTGCGCTGGGTCCACAGCGGCCGGGAGGCCAGTCCCACGGCGAGCAGCAGCAGCGCCCCGGCCGAGATCCCCCCGAGCAGCCGGGACCGCGCCGCCAGCCAGCCGGTCACCGCCGGGCGGGCGACCGCGATCATGCCCGCTGCGACCGCGACGCTGGCGGCCAGCATCGCGATCAGCGGCCGGTACAGCCACGCGTGGTCGGCCAGGTACTCGGCGCTGTTGACCCGCACGTCGAGGTAGCCCAGCAGGACCATCGCCAGCGCCGCGACCGTGGCCGCCCAGAAGCCGCGCACCCGGCCCCGGCGGTGGGCCCGGTCACGGCTGCCGGCTGCCACCAGGCCCAGGCCCAGGGCCATCCCCGCGACCACGGCCGCCCCGTCGATGCGGCTCAGGGCGCTGGCGCCCACCATCGCCCCGCCGAGCGCGAAACGGCCCAGCGCGCGCATCCCGGTCGGCCGTGCCGCGGCCCCCCACAGCGCCACCAGGCCGCCGAACGTCAGGGCGATGTTGGTCGGCTCGGTGAACGGGGTGCGGGTGAAGTAGAGCAGGGGCGTGCTCACCGCCAGCGCGAGCATGGCGAGCAGCCCCCAGCGCGGGCCCACGACCCGTCGGGCGAGGTCGAAGACGGCCAGCAGGGCGACCGCGCCGACCAGCAGGTTGGCGGCCAGGACGCCGGGCTGGCCGGCGACCCACCCGGCCATGGCGATCAGACCGGGGAAGGTCTTGGCCCCCTGGGCGTAGATGTCGTCGCCCGCGCGCCAGAACGCGTCCGAGGTGACCGACGCGCCGGGGATCCGGTCGACCACGTCCGCGGCCGAGCGGATCGGGATGTCCGGGTCCGGGTGCTCGGCGAGCCACAGGCCCTCCAGGGTGAGGAACCCGGGGTCGCGCTGCACGAGCAGCACCTCGCCGGTGAACCCGAGGTTGACCACGAGCCACAGCCCCACCAGTCCGAGCGCGACCACCGTGGCCCGGACCGAGTCTCGCTCGACCGGGAGGCGCTCGGGCACGACCCGCCAGGTGACGGCCACGACCAGCCCGAGGGCCCCCAGGACGACTGGCGGGGAGAACACGCCCAGCAGGACGGTGACCGCCACCACCAGGGTTGCCCAGAAGAACAGCACCGGGATCCGGGTCGGCAGCGCCTGCACCCGGGCTGCGGCCGCGCGCTGGGCCCGCGGCCGCGCACCCCCCGCGGGAGGTGAGGTCATCAGGCCCGGGGGCGTGGATCCCCCACGGCGTCGCGCCCGTGGCCGCCGACGTCCACGCCGACGATCCGCAGCAGCGACTCGGGCACCGACGCGCTGCCGGCGCCCCGGTCGGTCGGGTACAGGGCGCCGTAGTGCAGCTCGCGGGTCTCGCGCAGGGTGCGGATGCCGATCTGGCGCAGGCTGGAGACCTGGTCGGCGATGATCCCGAGGGCGAACATCTGCACGGCCGAGATGGCCAGCACCGCGCCCAGGATGATCGACTGCATGTGCCCGCTGGCCTGCCCGTCGCGGATGAAGTCCAGCATGAACGGCGACCACGCGCCCAGCGCCCCGAGCCCCAGGACGACCGCCAGGCTCCAGAAGAACCGCAGCGGCGAGTAGTAGGACAGCAACCGGAACAGGGCGATCGAGTTGCGCCGCACGTAGCCCCACATGGAGCCGAACAGCCGGCTGGGCCGGACCGAGTCGTTGCGCGGCACCGGCACATTGGCCAGGGCCAGGCGGCTGTGCCCGGCCTGCACCAGCGACTCCAAGGTGTAGGTGTACGGCGTGGTGATCACCAGCGAGAGGGCGGCCGCGCGCGAGTAGGCCCGGAACCCGCTGGTGGCGTCGTTGACCGGCAGCCCGGAGATCGAGCGGACGACCGCAGTTCCGGCGCCCTGCAGGGCGCGCTTGACCGGGCTGAACTCGGCCACGCGGCCCACCTGGCGGTCGCCCACCACCAGGTCGGCCTGCCCGGCCAGGATCGGGGCCACCAGCGCCGGGATGGCCGAGGCGTCGTACTGGTTGTCCGCGTCGGTGTTGACGATCACGTCCGCCCCGCGGCGCAGGGACTCCTCGATGCCGTAGGAGAACGCGGCCGCCAGCCCGCGGTGGCGCGGGAACCCGATCACATGGTCGGCCCCGCAGGCGATCGCGACCTGGCGGGTGTCGTCGCTGGACCCGTCGTCGATCACCAGCCACTCGACGGTGTCGAAGCCGGGCACCGACCGCGGCAGCTGGCCCAGCGCGGTCGGTAGGTGCTCGGCCTCGTTCAGGCACGGGATCTGGATGATGAGCTTCACGACGGACCTCAGGGTTGGCGGTGCGCCCGGCACGCGGGCATCGTACAAGGATAGCCGGGGTTCAGCCCCGCTCCGCCCGCGTCGAGCGGCGCGCAGCGGCCAGGGCTGCGGGCACGCCGAGCACCCCGGCGAGCAGCACGTCGGCCACGACGAGGACCAGCCGAGAGACCACGCTGACCGTCAGCGCCGCGGTGGCGCCGAGCGGGCCGGCGAGCAGGCCGACGAGCACGCCCTCGCGCACCCCGGCCCCGGCGGGGACCGGGACCAGCAGCAGCCCGGCGACGAAGGCCAGGGCGAACGCGCCCGTGGTCGGGGCAAGCAGCCCGGGCTCGGCGCCGAGCGGGCGGGCCAGCAGCCAGACATGCAGCCCGAACAGCACCCACGCGGCACTGGTCAGCGCGAGGGCGGAGGCGAGGGTGCGGGCGGGCAGGTCGACGGCGGGGAGGTCCCGGCCCGTGCGGGCCGACAGCCACGCGAGCCCGGCGTTGACCAGCCGGGGGCGCAGCACGGCAAGGGCGACGAGCACCCCGACGGCGGCCAGGCCGGGCGCCAGCAGGCGTGGCGACCCGTCCCCCGCGGCGAGCAGGCTCAGCAGGCCGATGAGGCCGCCGGTGGCCACCGCGACGAGGATCGAGACCACGTAGCTCAGCGCCATCACCGCGCGGGAGACCCCGCGACGCCGGCCGAGCTCGGCCTGGATGGCCAGGACCCACACAGAGCCGGGCACGTACTTGCCCAACTGGCCCGCGCTGTACAGGGTCATGGCCGGGCGCAGGGGCATCGGGGCGCCCAGGCCGGTCAGGACCACGCGCCAGCTCAGCCCGGTGAGCAGGACCGCGCCGACGGCCGCCAGCCCGGAGCCGAGCAGGTCCGCCCAGCCCAGCAGGGCCAGGTCGGCGCGCACGGCCGACCAGTTGCGCCCCACCGCGACGACGCCGAACCCGACGGCGACGGCGAGCAGCGCCGGGCTGAGCCACCGGCTGCGCCCGCGCGGCCCGGGGGCGGGTGGGCTCACCGGGCGCCGCCGAGGGGGGCCCGGGCCACGAGGACGAGTCCCGGCCCCCGGTCCGGGCGGCGCCGCTGCAGCCAGCGGCCGGGGCCTGATGCCAGTCGGGTCGCGGTGCCGGCCCAGGCCGGCGGCTGCAGGATCGAGCTGCTGGCCTCGGTGAGCTCCGCGACGTCGCCCTCGGCCAGGGCTGGCGCGTCGGGGCCGGACAGCCGCCGCCTGGCCACGACGTTGCGCACCGCCTCCAGGGCGTAGCCGATCGGGTAGCCGACGTGGACCACCCGCACGTCGACGAGCCCGGCCCGCTCGGCCAGCGAGGTCAGCCCGTCGGCGGAGTAGCGGCGGTAGTGGCCGGCGATCACGTCATGCGGGCCCATCCGCTGGGGGTCGGCGGGCGTGGACAGGATCATCGCCCCGCCCGGGCGGACCCGGGCGCTCCACTCGGCCAGGGCGCTGCGGTCGTCGTCGATGTGCTCGATGACCTCGAAGGCGCACACCAGGTCGAAGCGCTCGTCGGGGGCCAGCTCGTCTAGGGATCCGAGCAGCCGTCCGGGCGTGCCCTGGGCTTCGAGCCGCCGCTCGGTGATCGTCCGGGTCCGTGCCGACAGCTCCACGCCCGTGTAGGCCCGGCCCCTGGCCAGCCGGCAGGCGGCCGCCCCCTCGCCGGGCCCGATCTCCAGGACGTCGCAGGCGTCGAGTGCGCGCAGCTCGCGGTCGACCACGTCCCAGCGGGCCCAGGCGTTCAATGTCAGGGGCGGCAGGGCGGCGGGCTTCTGCGGGAGCTCGGCCAGCCGGCGGTCCAGCGCGGCGACCGCCGCCCCGGGCGAGTACTGCCGGGCCGATCGACGGGCCCGGTCCCGGGCGGCCAGTAGGGCCTGCCTGTCGGCGGCGAGGGCGCGCAGGGCGGCTGCGAGGGCATCCGGGTCGCCGGGCGGGACGCGGCGCACCGCGTCGGCGAGCGGAATCGCCGCCGGGGTGTCGGCGGTGACGACGGCGCACCCGGCGGCCATCGCCTGGTAGACCTTGGTCGGGATGACGCGCTGGGCCTTGGGGCTGGTGCCGAAGATGCCCAGGCACGCGTCGTGGCCGGCGACCAGCGCGGGGAGATCCCCGGGCTCCACCCAGTCGATCCAGCGGACGTGCGGGCTGCCCCCGGCCAGCGCCCGGGTCTCGGCGAGGTCCTGGCCGTGCCCCACCATCGTGAACTCGATCGGCTCGTCCCGCAGCAGCGCGATGGCACGGCCGATCGTGGGTGCCCCCTGCAGCGGCGTGTAGAGGCCGAAGAAGATCACCCGCAGGGGCGGCACGTGGTCGGCCCCGGGCCCGGCCGACGGCCGTGGCAGCTGGTCGGGCGCCGCCACCGGACGCGGGGCGGTTGCCTCGGGCCCGGCCGACGGAAGCATCGGCTGGTCGGCGGCTGCGAACCACGCCGCCCCGGCGCCGACGGGGACGACCACGGCCTTGGCCCGGGCGCGCTCAGGCAGCGCGGCAGCCTGCTCCGGGGTGTCGACCACCACCACGTCCGCGGCGGCCAGGGCCGCCCGGTCCACGGCGTGGAGGGCGCGCACCTTCGGCCCGGTGCCGAGCCCGCGGTCGCTGACCGTGTCGGCCAGGCCGACCAGGTGGTCCAGCACGATCGTCGAGCGGCGGAACAGCAGGCGGGCCAGGTGGACGTCCGCGTGGCCCAGGTACCCGACAACCACGACGTCGGGGTCGGGCCGGGCGTCGCGCCGCGCGCCGCCACGGCGACGCGCACCGCCGACCAGGCTGCGCCACGACGACAGCTGCAGCCCGGCCAGGTGGGCGGCCGCCCGCGGCGAGGTCGCGGCGGCCACCTTGTCGGCCGTCCTCGCGTCGAGCGGGGCGTTGAGCTCCTCGACCTGCCACCCGCGCTCGGCCAGGCCCTCGCGGAGCACCGCGACCCGGGGGTGCAGGTCGGCGTCGTAGGAGCCGAAGAACAGGGCTCTGCGCCGCGCCACCTCGACCCCCTCACGCCTCTGCGTCCCCGGCCCTCGCCGGTCGGAGAATCATAGGTGCCGGGACCGCGCGGGCCCGCGTGCTGCTCCGCGGATCGTGCACCGGGGCTGGGATCCGCCCCCGATGCCCAGGTGCTGTCGAATCCGCCCGTTCAGGGGCCGGATTCGACAGCACACCAGCGTGGTGGGCCCGACGGACCTCACCTGTCGGTGGGGGCGGGGATGACCGGGATCTCGTCGGTGTCGTCATCGACGCCGGCCGAGGCCGCCGATCGGGGCCGGCCTTGCGCGGGAGTCCCAGCCTGCCGCTCGCTGACCGCGTCCCCGGCGGGGTCGGCCACGGTCAGGTCGGCGCCCTCTCGGTCGGCGAAGGTACGGTCGGCGCCGTCTCTGTCAGCGGCCGCCAGATCGGCGGACTCGGACCTCGGGGCCCCCGCACGGTCAGCAACCGCCGGGTCAGCAACCTCCGGGTCGACGGCCGCCAGATCGGCGGACTCGGACCCGCCCGCGTCGGGCTGGGCGGCATCAGGCTCCGGCGTGGGGGCGCCGACCGCGTGGGCCCCGGCCCCGGCGCCGTCCGACTGGCCCGACCCGGGCAGGACGGAGCCCACTCGAGCCAGCGCGGCCGAGCCGACCGAGCCCATCCGCGACACCACCGAGCCGCCCGCACCCGTGACCACGGTGACCGCCGCGGCGCCGGCGGCCCCGACCCGGCCGACCGCCCTCGACGGCCCCTGCTGGCGGGCCCCCGGCTCGTCGTCGGGCGCCTGCTCGCAGACCCGCCCGGGCTCGTCGCCGGACCCGGCCTCGGCCTGGCGCCCCGGAGCGAGGACGCCGGCGGCCTCCACCGCGCCGGTCGTCTCGCCGGCAGGCTCGGACAGGTCGATCACGTCCGGACCCGCGGTCGACCGGGGGCCGACGCCGCGCCCCCCCGCCAGTCGTCGCTCGGCGCGATGGAGCTCCCAGCTCAGGCGCAGGGACACCAAGCCAGCCTGGCCGAGGAAGCCCAGGACGACCAGGCCGGTGGCCGCGGCGGTGACCGGCAGCAGCAGCGGGCCGACCGTGCTGAGCCGTCCCCCGCCGAGGGATCCGCCGGACAGCCAGCCCAGGGCGGCCACCAGCGCCGCGACCACGCCCGCGAGGCCCCCGGCCGCCATGAGCGCCCCCGTCAGGGTGGGCAGGTCGCGGCCCCAGCGGACCCGGCCGGCCAGGCCGCCGAGCGCGACGGGGACCGCAAGCAGCGCCGGCGCCCACGCGGGCACCGAGGCGGGGATCGCGGCCAGGACCGGCAGCGCGGGAAGCGACTCGACCTCCCCGCCGAAGGCTGACAGCCCGCCGATGCGCCCCAGCTCGAAGCCGGGGCCGACGAGCAGCGACATCGCCCAGATGGACAGGTTCGGCAGGCTGAGCGCGCCGAGCAGGGTCAGGCCGGCCGACCCGATCAGGCGCGCGTCGAGCCCGCCGAGGGTTCCGGCCACCTCCCCGAAGTGTCGGATCAGGCTCGCCGAGACCAGCGCCGCCCCGACGCCGACCATCCCGACGACCGCGACCAGCCCGGCGGTGGCAGTCCGCCACACGGAGTCCCGGACCCGGGCCCGGGCCGCCTGCACCAGGCCCGTCCGCCGGGCCAGCCCCCACAGCGTGCCCCCTGCCGCGACCGCGCCGGTGACGAGGAACGCCCACACCGGCTCAGCCGAGGCCGACTGCCCCGCGGCCAGCCACGCGATCGCAGCACCGCCGGCACCGTAGGAGAGGAACGCCCCGAGGACGGCGGCGGCGGCCTCGCCCGCGCTGGGGTCGGGCAGCATGCGGGCGACCCAGCCGCCCCCGCGTCGGGTCAGCAGGAGCCCGAGCAGCAGGCCCCCGATGGGCAGCAGCGTCACCGAGGCCCCGGAGACGGTCAGGGGCACCAGGTGGGCACCCAGCCAGGTCATGCCAGCCGCCCGCCACGCGGCCGCGGAGTCACCGGCCGAGTTCGGCGAGACGGCCCAGACCAGCATCACGAGCACGGTGACCAGCGCGATTCCGACGAGCAGGGCCCACAGCGCGGCCAGCGCCCCGGCCACCATCGGCCGTCGCGAGGCTCGCCGCTGGCCCTCGTCCGGGCCGGGGGCGTCCTCGACCGGCTCGACCTGCTCGACATGATCCGGCGCGCTCACTGCCACCCCCGGATTCTCCCCCAGCGCGGGCGCCGCACCCGGTCGGTGCCGTCCGTGTCGCGGGGCTGGGTGGATCCGGCCGTCCGCGCCGAGACGGATGTCCGCACCAGCCCCGACCGTACGGCGCGCCAGCCGCCCCGGGCCAGTCCGCTCAGCGCCCGAGGGCCTCGCGCATGAGGCGCGCGGTGCCCGACGGGGTCTTGCCTACCCGGACCCCGACGGCCTCGAGGGCCTCCTTCTTGGCCTGGGCGGTCCCCGAGGAGCCGGAGACGATCGCTCCGGCGTGGCCCATCGTCTTGCCCTCGGGAGCCGTGAACCCGGCCACGTACCCGACGACCGGCTTGGTGACGTGCTCGGCGATGAAGGCCGCGGCCCGCTCCTCGGCGTCGCCGCCGATCTCGCCGATCATGACGATGGCCTCGGTCTCTGGGTCGTCCTGGAAGGCCGCGAGCGCGTCGGTGTGGGTGGTGCCGATGATCGGGTCGCCGCCGATGCCGATCGCCGTGGAGAAGCCGATGTCGCGCAGCTCGTACATCATCTGGTAGGTCAGCGTGCCGGACTTGCTGACCAGCCCGATCGGGCCGGGGCCGGTGATCGAGGCCGGGATGATGCCGGCGTTGGACTTGCCCGGGGAGATGATGCCGGGGCAGTTGGGGCCGATGATCCGCGTGGTCCCGGCGTTCTGCGCGTACTGGAAGAACGCGGCCGTGTCGTGGGTGGGCACGCCCTCGGTGATGACCACGACGAGCGGCATCCCCGCGTCGACGGCCTCCTCGACCGCGGACTTGGTCCCGGTCGGGGGGACGAAGACGACCGAGGCGTTGGCGCCGGTCTCGGCCATGGCCTCGGCGACTGATCCGAACACCGGCAGCGACGCCGTCGGGAAGTCGACCGTCGAGCCGGCCTTGCGCGGGTTCACCCCGCCCACGACCGTCGACCCGGCAGCCAGCATGAGGGTGGTGTGCTTCATCCCCTCCGAGCCGGTCATGCCCTGCACGATGAGCTTGGAGCTGTCATCGAGGAAGATCGCCATTGCCCTGCCTCACCTTCCGGCCGCAGCCAGCTGCGCCACGCGGCGCGCGGCCTCGTCCATGGTCTCCACGAGCTCGACCCCCGGGATGCCTGCCTCGGTCAGGATCGCCCGACCCTCCGCGGCCTTGTTGCCGTCGATGCGGCAGACGATCGGCTTGTCGACGGGCTTGCCCGCGTCGGCGAGCATCGCGATGGCGAACTTCACGCCGTTGGCGACCTCGACGCAGGAGGTGATACCGCCGAACACGTTGACGAAGACCGACTTGACGGCCGGGTCGGTCAGCACGATGTCCAGGCCGTTGCTCATCACCTCAGCGCTGGCGCCCCCGCCGATGTCGAGGAAGTTGGCCGGGCGCACCCCGTCGAACTCCTCGCCGGCGTAGGCCACCACGTCGAGGGTCGACATGACCAGACCGGCGCCGTTGCCGATGATCCCGACCTCGCCGTCGAGCTTGACGTAGTTCAGGTCGAAGGACTTGGCCCGCAGCTCGATCGGGTCGGTCGCGGCGTAGTCGACGTAGTCGGCGTGCGAGGCGTGCCGGAAGTGCGCGTTCTCGTCGAGGGTCACCTTGCCGTCGAGGGCCAGCACCCGCCCGTCGGTGGTCTTGACCAGCGGGTTGACCTCGACGAGGGTCGCGTCCTCCCGGACCAGCACGTCCCACAGGCGCATGACGACCTCGACCACCTGGTCGGCGACCTCGGCGGGGAACTTCGCGGCGGTCACGATCTCGCGGGCCTTCGGCGGGGTGCAGCCCTCGAGAGCGTCCACGCCGATCATGGCCAGGGCGTCGGGGTTCTCCTTGGCGACCTGCTCGATCTCCACGCCGCCCTCGACCGAGGCCATCGCCAGGAACGAGCGGTTGGTCCGATCCAGCAGGAAGGAGACGTAGTACTCCTCAGCGATCTCGGCGGCCTCGGTGACCAGGACCTTGTGCACGGTGTGGCCCTTGATGTCCATGCCGAGGATGTCGGCCGCGCGGGCGCTTGCCTCGTGCTCGTCGGCGGCGAGCTTCACGCCCCCGGCCTTGCCGCGTCCCCCGGTCTTGACCTGGGCCTTGACGACCACCGTGTCCCCGATGCGGCGGGCGGCGATCCGCGCGGCGTCGGGGGTCTCGCAGACCGCGCCGGGGACCACCGGGACCCCGTGCTCGCCGAACAGGTGCTTGGCCTGGTACTCGTACAGATCCACGCGACGCTCCTCACCGTTGGGACGTCGCCAGAGTAGTCCCGCCGCATCGGCGATCCGGCGGCCGGTCCCCGTTTCCGCGCCGAGCGGCACCGGCGCCGCGTCAGGCGGCGTGGGGCACGTTTTCCCTGACCCAGTCGACGATCTCGTCGGTCCGGGTCCCCGGCGTGAAGACGTGGGCGACGCCCATCGCTTGGAGCTTGGGGATGTCCTCGTCGGGGATGATCCCGCCGCCGAACACGCTGATGTCGCTGGCCCCGCGCTCCTTGAGCAGCGCGATGACCGCCTCGAACAGGGTCATGTGCGCCCCGGACAGGATGCTCAGGCCGATCCCGTCGGCGTCCTCGGCGATCGCCGTGGCCACGATCTGCTCGGGGGTCTGGTGCAGCCCCGTGTAGATGACCTCGATGCCAGCGTCGCGCAGGGCGCGCGCGACGACCTTGGCCCCGCGATCGTGTCCGTCGAGGCCGGGCTTGCCCACGATGACGCGGATGTGCTCACCACTGGCAGGTGCCGTGCTCATGGGCCCAGCGTAGCCCCGGGAGGCATCGCCACATGTGCCCGGTGGGTCGCTGCCGGCGGACGCTGTGGCCGACGCGGGCGATGCTGATGCGCTACCGTGCCCGGGTGCCATCCCGCCAGGCCCCGCGCACGCCCGAGCCGCACCGCCCGGACGTGCCAGCCGACGATGCCGGGGCGCTGCGCCGGCTGGGTCGGGCCGCCCGGCGCGGGGTGCGCAGGGCCGCGACCCCCTCGGTG
>Ga0316576_10001379_pt1 | contig 12966 bp, 9 predicted proteins | sample S0NA_FD_203075 | JGI IMG/M metagenome (GOLD analysis project Ga0316576, IMG submission 203075) | Rhizosphere microbial communities from salt marsh grasses in Alabama, United States - S0-2_050615r3r5 | ecosystem: Host-associated > Plants > Roots > Rhizosphere | place: USA: Alabama | collected... | reverse complement strand
GACGAGACGTTCTCAGTGGATGCCTCAGACCAGATGCCGAGGGCCCTCGGGGTGGTCGCGTTCCCGGAGTCAGTCGTGCGGATCGCCCAGATGCCGATCGACGGACAGCCGGCCGCGATCTCCCGCGAGATCGGCATCCTCGAGGCGGTACGAATGGGAGCCCTGCCATGATCCGCCGTGACCGCACGGGCAACGCGCCCTCATCTCTCGCTCAACGAATCCTGACCGTGCGCTCATCGGCCACCCGCATGGTGGCGGCGCCGATCCGGCCGGCTGGAGGACCGGATGGCGAGTGGGAACGAGGTCCACCATGCGTACCAGGCATCTGATCGCCGGCGTGCTCGCCCTGGTGCTGGCCGGCTGCACGGCGGGCGCCGCGGCGACGCCGGCTGCCGAGCCCAGCCAGCCATCGGCAGAGGCGCAGGCCACACCAGAGGTGGTGCAGCCGACCGCTTCGACCACCCCGAAGCCCACCGAGGCGCCGACGACGACGACAGTGGCACTCGACGTCAAGGTCACGTTCGACGGCGAGACGTGCACCTACTTCGGGCCGACCACGATCGTCGACGGGACGGTGCTGCGGTTTGAGTTCGCACCCGACCAGGCGGTCTTGAACGCGTACCTCCTGGTGGTCGGGGTCAAGGAGGGGACGACCGAGCAGACTGTCAGCGATTGGAGGGAGGCACACCCTGGCAACTCCGTGACCAACGTTCCACCCTTCGTGATCGAGCCGACGGCGGCCTACACGGCGGGTTCCGGCACCTTCCTGTACACGATCGAGTCCGTGAAGGCGGGAGACGACGGCGTCGACTACCCGGTCGGCGGTTACCAGGTCCTCTGCGACAACCCCGTCGTGCACCCGGCCGTCCTGTTGTCGGTCGCCGGCGCATAGCCGCCGCGGCCGTCCCCGAACCGACGCCCCGCCCGCGCGCCAGCCAGGCGGGGCTTCTCCGTGTCTTCGCCCGGGCTGTCAGCGGCGCGGCGCTGCCCCGGCCCAGGCCGCCAGCACCCGCGTCGCGTCGTCGGCCGTCGCGAGCACCGGGATGCCGGCCTCGCCCAGCCGGTCCTTGAGGGGCTGGTACGGGTCGGCGGCGTCCACGACCACCACCCACGGCTTGGTCGTCGATGCCCACAGCTCGCCGAGCTGCACCACGACCGCCCCGGGCTGGCCCAGGTCCTCGTCGTGGCGCGGTCCGGGTGCCAGGGTGTCCAGCGTGTCGGTCATGGGCACCAGGCCCAGGATGCCCAGGTCCACCTCGTCCGCCTCGAGGATCGTCCGGGTGACACCGGCCACGACCGCGCCGTCGGCGATCGGCGTGAGGTCGAGCGGGTTGTGGACGTCCACCACGCTGCCGATCCCGGCCGGGTCGAGGATCGCACCGAGGCGCGCCTCGGTGGCCGCGGAGAAGCGGACCAGCTCCAGCGGGCCCGCGTGGTCGGCGATCGTGACGCACTCCGACCCGGCGTTGCTCGCCGCCCCGAGCCGCCGTCCGAGCGCCGGCCGGCCGTCGAGCAGCGCGAACGACCGGAGGAGGTCGTCGAACGCGGACGGGGTGTCGGCGAGGGTCACGCCCGCGGCCCGGGCGAGCTCCCGGGTCACGACCGCATCGCCGGCGATCGCCGCGGTATGGCTGGCCGAGGCGCTGGCGCCCGCCGCCGTCCGCCCGGCCCGGTACAGGATCACCCGCCGGCCGGAGGCCGCGATTCGCGTGGCGACCTCCATGAACCGCAGCCCGTCGAGTCGTGCGAACCCCTCGACGTACACGCCGAACACGCGGATGTCCGGGTCGTCCGCGAGGTGCTCCAGGAAGTCGGCGGCAGTGAGGTCCATCTGGTTGCCGATCGTGATCACGTAGCGCGGGTCGAGCGGGGCCAGCCGCGACAGGCGGGTGATCGCGAACGCGCCGCTGCCGGTGACCAGCGCGATCGGTGCCGGGCGGGAGCCGGCCGGCAGCTTGTGGCGGGGGATGAACAGGGTGTCGTACCGGCCCGGCCGGGAGCGGATGCCCAGGCAGTTGCCGCCGTTGATGACCGGCCCGCCGTCGGCGCGTCCGCGCGCGGCTGCCAGGGCGTCCCGCATCCGGTCGGCCAGCACGTTCCCGCCGGCCTTCTCCTCGAGCCCGCCCGGGATGACGATCAGGGACGCGGCCAGGTCGCGCTCGACGGCCTCGGTGACAAAGGCCGGCGTCGCCGCGGCGGGCAGCACGACCACCACCAGGTCGACCCTGCCGGGGAGGGATGCGAGATCGGGCACGCACCGCACCCCGTCGATCTCGGTCGCGCCGGGCTTGATGACGGTGATCGCGGCCGGGTCGAACCCGTCGCGCAGGATGTTGCCCAGGATCACCCGTCCCGGGTTCATCCCGGAGGACACCCCCACGATGGCGATGGACCGCGGCCGGAGCAGCCGCGCCACGTTGCCCAGGGGCCGCGCCGCCCGCGTTGCCGGCCCCGCGTGCCCCAGGGTCACCAGGACGTCGAGCGCCACCAGGCCGCCCTCGGCCACGGCAGCCGGGTTGATCTCCAGCTCCAGGAGCTCGTCGGGGAGCAGGGGAGCGAGCGCCGCCAGGCGGGCCACCGTGTCGCCCAGGATTGCCGGATCGAGCCGGGGCGGCTTGCTGCGCAGCGACGAGGTGGCGAGGCGGACGGCCGTGGCACCGGCGATCGCGGGGACGAACCGGTCGGCCGGGGTCAGCGCCGGCGAGACGATGGCGATGTCGGCGCCGGGCCGCAGGTCAGCCGCCAGTGCCTCGGTCAGGATCCCGCCGGCCCCGACCGCGACGACCGGTCCCATGTCGTCGGTCCAGCGCAGCGCCAGCAGCAGCTCGCCCCCGGGATCCGCGTCGTGGACCACCAGCTCCGCCACGGTGAACCCGTCGGGCACGTGGTGGAGGCGGGCCTGCATCGCCTCCATCGCCCCCAGCACGGCGTCCGGCGTGCGGGCGACGACGGCCACGCCGCCCACCTCGGTCTTGTGCCGCACCCGGGACGACACGACCTTCACCACGACCCGGTCGCCGGGGAGCGCCGCCACCGCGTCGGCCACCGCCGGGTTGACCTCCTGGTGGCCGGGCCCCGACGCCGCCGGGGCCGGCACGAACCGCCAGGCCGGCACCCGGATCCCGATCGCCGTGAGCAGCTCCAGGCCTTCGGGCTCGAGCAGCGTGTCGCGCCCGGCCGCGCGCGCCCGTTCCGCGATGGCCCGCGCCGCGGCGACGGCGGGCGGCTGGACCCCGGGATCGGCGTTCACCGTGGCCCGGGGGTCAACGGTGGAGGTGCTGCGCCGCCACGAAGCACAGCCCATGCTCGGTCAGCGCCCTCGCCGTGTGGTTGGTCGCGTCGATCTTGTCGATGAAGTCGTCCTGGAGCGCCTCCCAATCGCCGCTCGCGATGACCTCCTCCTTGTCCCGGAAGTAGTCCAGGATGTCGGACGGGTGGGGATGCGCGGCGTCCACCTCGGGATCCCCGCCCTCGTGCTTGGCCGAGATGTTGCACACGTGATCGGCCAGGGCGAGCAGCTCGTCGCGCCGGTCGTAGGGCTGGCGGACGATGCTCTTCTGGGTCTCGGTGATGTGGTGCTCGAAGCGCACGGTGCGCTCGAAGCCAAGCGCCTTCCGGACCTCGGCCGCGATCTCCAGGGTCTCGTTGTCGACCGAGTTGCTCCAGTTGAAGCCCACCAGCGGCGTGCTGCCGTCGTCGCGCGCGAACAGCCTGGCCCCGAGCAGGGTCCACAGCCCCGCGAACGGGTTGTCGTTCCCCATGAACACGGAGATCTTGAACTCGATGTCGACCCCCAGCCGGTGGAGCAGGTAGCCGGCCAGGACCGTGCCGGGGTTGAGGTTCAGGACCTGCCGGACACCGTAGGTCGTGTAGTAGTGGAGGTACTCGTCGGCCCACAGCAGGGGGTGATCGTTGGGCTGGCCCACGCCCCCGAAGTAGCCGGTGATGGTGGCCGGCCCGTCGAGGTGGATGTTGGAGCCGTCCGTCCCCTTGGTGTCCAGGGTCTCGACCACGCTGGCGCCGATGATCTGCATCGCGGCGGCGACCGCGGGCAGGTCGCCGTCGAGCTCCTGCTCGCGCATCTTGCGGACCCGGATCCAGCGCCCCGGCATGAGCGTGCGATCGGCGATGGCACGCCGCGCGGCCTCGATCACCCACGGGAAGTACTGGAGCGAGCTGACCTCGAGGGTGACCGCGAAGGCCTCGTCGAACGCGATCTCGTCGGCGCGGTCGCCGATCACGGACCGCCGGAAGTCGGCCACGCTAACGAACGCGCCGCGCTCCCGCTGCTCCTCCAGCCACTCGAGGTCGGCGAGGTACTCGGGGCGGGTCGCCCGCACCCGGTCGAGCAGCGCCGGCAGTTGGCCGGCCTCGTGTGCCTGCCGGTTGATCTCCTCGGGCGTGCCGTACTTCGCGACGACCTCCAGGAGGCCGTTCACGATCCGGTCGTCAGGGGAGAGCAGGTAGGCGTTGAGCTCGTCGAGCCGGGTGGCCGGAATGGCCAGCCGGGCCCGCAGGTCGCCGGCCGGGATCGTCGGTGCCGTCATCGCTGCGGCTTCTCCTTTGGCTGCGGGACGCGGTCGTCGCGGGCTCAGTCGAGCAGCGCGACCAGCTCCTCGTATTCCTCGTCCTTCATCCCGAACCAGTTGGCCTTGGCCGGGAAGGTCCGCTCGGTGACCTCGGTGACGTACGCCGCCAGCCCTTCGCGGATCACCGCGCCCGCGTCACCGAACACCTTCGCCATCCGCGGGGTGAACTTGGGGTACAGCCCGAAGGCGTCGTGGTAGATCAGCAGCTGGCCGTGGGCGTCCGGCCCGGACCCCAGGCTCATGATGATCGCTCCCTGCGACCGCTCGGTGATGAGCCGGCACAGGCGGTCGGGCACCAGCTCCAGCAGGATGCAGAACGCCCCCGCATCCTCGAGCACCCGCGCGTCGTCCACGATGCGCCTGGCGGCCGCGGCGCTCTTGCCCTGGAGCCGGAAGCCGCCCAGCGCGCTGGCGCTCTGCGGGGTCAGGCCCAGGTGGCCGATGACGGGGATCCCAGCGCCGGCGATGCCCGCCAGCCGGTCGGCCATCTCCGCGCCGCCCTCGAGCTTCACGGCGTCGCAGCCCGTCTCGGCCATGAACCGGCCGGCGTTGCGGATCGCCGTCTCCACGCTGGGCTGGTAGCTCATGTACGGCATGTCGCCCACGACCCACGCGTTGGGGGCGCCCCGCCGCACCGCGGCCGTGTGCCGGATCATGTCGTCCATCGTGACCGGCAGCGTGGAGTCGTAGCCGAGCATGGTCATGCCCAGGCTGTCGCCCACCAGGATCATGTCGATGCCGGCCTGATCCTGGAGATAGGCGGTGGGGTAGTCGTAGCAGGTGAGCCAGGTGATCGGGATCCCCTGGCGCTTCTTGTCCATCAACGCCGGCAGGGTCATCCGGCTGCGCTCGGTCACACTGATCTCCCCACTGCACTCCGTGTTGCCTGGAACCGATCGTTGGTCGACCCGGCCGGGCCGGGTAGGGCCCTCCGGCCCGACATCAGGTGACCGCGATGGCCTGCCCGCGAGCGGTGGCCGCGGGTCGACGTCGGCGCCTCACGTGCCGGGCCGAGGGTCGGTCGGCGGCGGCCCGGCCGCGGCCTGGCGCAGCCCATCCTCGAGCGCCGCGATCGGCTCCACGAGGGCCGCCACCGCCGTCGGGTCCAAGGGCAGGGCCCCGAGCCACGCCCGCACCCGGGCGGCCTCGTCTGCGGCTGCCCCGGCGTCGCTGCGCGCCCGGTACGCGTCGCGCACCGTGGTCGTCAGCCACTGCTGCGCCATGTAGGGCATCGTCACGCCTCCCGCAGGGGTGACCCCGCTTCGGCGGCCAGCCGCACCAGCGTGCGTCGCTCGAACAGGGCGCCGTCCTCGTAGCACCAGATCCAGCCTTCCTGGAGCCGGATCGACCGGATGAGCGCGTGGCCGGTCGCCTCGAAGTGAGCCTTGGCGTGCTTGTTGATCGAGGTGTCGCAGCAGCCGACATTGCCGCAGATCAGGCATAGCCGCAACGCCGGCCAGTAGCCGCCGGTCGCGACGCATTCCTGGCAGACGTCGGTCGACGGCTCGAACACGCGGGCGTCATCGAGGTGGGCACACGGCTTGTCCGCGGCCATGCCGGTGAACGCGACCTTGAGCAGGAAGTCCGGAGGCGAGACCGGGTACCTGGGCTCGAGGTGCATCTTGTCCGCGGGCGGGGCCACCCCGAGCGCGCGGAGCATGCCGATGGCCGCCGGAGGCGGCACCTCGCCCTGGACCAGCCATCCGGTCTCCGTGGGCCGGAACCGCAGCACGGGCTCGCCCCGGAACGGGGCGCCGGTGGCCGGCGCACCCCACAGGTCTCCGGTATGCGTTCCCGTGATCACGGCGCGGACGCCGACATCACCCGGGGCGGCCGCCTCGAGCTCCACCGGCTCGATCTCGATGCGCAGGTCGGGCAGCGCCGCCCGGACATCGCCCAGCAGGCCCACCCAGCGGTCGGCCTGTGACGGCTCGTCGGGTGCTGGCGAGTGACCGAAGTAGTCGTCGGAGAGGAAGGCCCGGATCCCGGCCTCGTCGCCGGCCACCAGGGCATCCGCGAAGGTCTGGATCTCGGGGGTGCGATCGGTCGCCATGGCGCCTCCTCACGGCCGGGCACGCCGTGCCCGAGACACAGGGCACCGGGCGGCTGGCAGGATGGCCCCGCCGCGCCCTCCACGGAACCCCGGCGCCAGGGCCCGTCACGTGAACGGCCAGTCGGACCATCATACGCGGCCCGTCCCGGCGGACCCCCGGTGGGGAGCCGGGGCGATCCGCCAGCCGGGACTGCTGGACGCCGGGGCGTACGGTGGGTCGGCGGGGAACGGATCGATCGTTCCGTTGGTCCAATCCACCGCAGGGAGGTCGTCGTGCTGATCTGGAAGACCCTGCACATCCTGTCGATGGTCTCCATGGTCACGGCGTTCATCGGCGCCGAGATCTTCTACGCGGCGGCCATCGCCCGCCGCGACGTCGGGACGCTCGCCTTCGTTCACCGCACGGTGGAACGAGCGGGCCTCGGCTGGGTTGGGATGGGCGGCATCCTGGCGGGCATCGTGTTCGGCCTGCTGACGGCTGCGACCGGAGGGTTTGACTTCGTCGCGCCGTGGCTCCTCATCGCCTACGTGCTGGTCGGCGTGTTCTTCATCAATGCATTCGTCGCGGGAGCGAGGATCGTCCACGTCGCCCAGGCGGCGGTCGAGGCGGACGCCGGCGAACGCGAGGCCGCCGATGTCGTGCGCGACATGGATTCGACCCGGGCGGTCTGGCTCGTCGCGTCGAACGCCGTCGTGTTCGCCCTCATCATCGCGGACATGGTGCTCAAGCCATCGTTGTGACCGTGCCCGGCTGACTCCGGCCCGTCCCGGCGGACCTCCGGCGCATCGTCAGCGCCAGTCGACGTCCACGACCTCCATCGGCCCCGACAGGCCCTTGAGCGTGGCCTCCCGGGCGTTGGAGGTCCGGTGGGTCTCGCCCACGGTCGCCACGCTGGCCACGATGTCGCCGGCACCCCCGAGCGCCGCGATCCGCGCCGCCTCGTGGACGCCCCGGCCGTGGAAGTCGCCACCCACCTGGGTGGCGTCGGAGGCGTGCAGCCCGATGCGGACCTGCGGCGCGAACCCCTGGGTCGAGCGGTGCTCGGCGAGACGGCGCTGGATCGCGACGGCCGCCGCCACGGCGAGGTCGGGCGAGTCGAAGCTCACGAAGAAGCCGTCGCCGGTCGTGGAGATCTCCTCGCCGCCGTGCGCCGTGAACACCTCACGCAGCGTCGTGTTGTGCCAGCGGAGCAGGGTCTCCCAGGCCTCGTCGCCGAGGGCCTCGACGAGGTTCGTGGAGCCCACGATGTCGGTGAACATGAAGGTCTTCAGCACACGCCGGGCGGGTCCCGACTTGCCCCGCAGCTGCCAGGGCAGGAGCTCGGCCACGTCCTCGAGCACGATCGCAGCCGTCGGGCACGCGAACGCGGCGGCGCGCAGCACCTCCTCGTCGACGGTGTCCGGGCCGACGACGTCGCTCTTGCCGTAGTCGCCCGCGAGCCAGTCGAAGGCCGTCGGGGCGAGCGTGATGCAGTTGCCGGCGCCGACGCACTTGTGGCGATCGACGCGCGCCCGGATCGTCATCAGCGTGACCCCACGGCAGCGAGCCCCCGGAACGCGAGCGACGTGGCCTCGGCGCGGCTCGAGGCGCCGAGCCGGGCCTGGAGGTGCGCCAGACGGTGGGCCACCTCCTCCTCGTCGACCTGCAGCTCGCCGGCGATCTCGGCGTTCGAATGACCCTGGGTCAGCAGCTGGAGGAGCCGGCGATCACCCTCGTCAAGGGTGGGGCCCGCTCCCGCGGCCTGTGGCCCGGGCGCCCCGGCGGGGGTCGCGGGCGTCTCCATCGTGCCGGCCAGCTCGACGAGCCGGCGACCGACCGGCCCGGTGAGCCACCGCACGCGGATCGCCTCGTCGGCGGTGCCCTGCGCGATGCGCGACAGCGTCGCCTGGAGGTAGCCGCGCACGAAGTCCTGCGTCTCCGGGGGTGCTCCTGCGAGCAGCGCGCGGGCCGCCGGGAGCAGGATCTCCAGGCTGGTGTCCTCGTGGAGCGCCGCCTGCAGCGCCCCGAGTGCCGCACCGCCGGCCGCCGCCGCGGACTCGACGTCGCCGCGAGACAGCGCCACCGCTGCGAGCGCGGCATCGGCCTGGGCGCCCCATGGAGCGTGACCGGGCAGGAGCGGCAGGAGCTCCTTGACCCTCGTCGCGGCGCGCTCGGCCGCCTCGGCCAGGGCCTCCTTGTCCGACCCGGAGCCGCCCTCCGCGGGCCCCTGCACCGGTCCATCGGCGACGAGCCCGGCGGCCTCGATCGCGAGGCGCGCCAGCGCCTCACACCGGGCCGAGGCACGGCCCTCCTCGGTCGCGATGGCCACCGCCCGCTCCAGGTGGCGGACTGCGCCCTCGGCATCGCCCGCGCCGGCCCGCACCATTCCCCGCCAGGACTCCAGCTGCCGGGCTCGCGGCCGGGATGGAGCCATCGATGCCGCGGCCGCGGCCAGGTCGAGCCACTGTCCGGCGCCGTCGACGTCGCCGAGGTCGAGCAGGGAGAGCGCCACGCCGCCGGCGGCCAGGAACTCGACCGACCGGTCGCCGAGCAGCCGCGCCTTCCGGTGAGCCTCCTCGCCGCGCGACAGCGCGACGTCGGGGACCACCTTGGCCCGCGCGTACACGTGGACCCCGAACAGCATCTGCAGGTCGAGCCGGTCCCGCTCGCTCTCCGTGACGATCTCGGACAGGCGCGACGTCACGAGGCGGATCTCCTCGAGGTGCCGCGCCGAGCTGGATAGGTGCATGGCAGGCCCGTAGCGCGCGTACGCCATGGCGATCACGGTGGACATGACCCCGGTCCGGTCGCCGAGCTGCTCGAACAGGCCCAGTGCCCGCTCCAGGACCTGGGTGGCCTCGATCATGACCGGCCCCACCGGCGACGCGGCGATGAGCGCCTCCAGGTCCGCTCCCGAGGCGACCGCCGCCAGGAGCTCGTTCGCCCGGCCGCCGAGCACCTCGCCGGCCAGCCATGCCCGCCCGCGGGCGAAGTCGATCATCCCGATCTCGCGCAGCGCCGCCGCGAGCCGCTGGTCGTCGCCCAGCTGCTCGGCCAGCTCGATCGAGCGCCGGAACGCCTCCTCGGCCGCGTCGAGATTGATCTCCGCGGCTGCGCCGCCGAACGATTCGCCCAGCGGGCTCCGCAGCGCCGCCTGGCCGATCTCGAGCGATGCCCGGAGCTCGGTTGCGGCGTCGCCCCGCTCCCGGGCCCGGGCACGGACCCGGCCCGCGAGCTCAGCGGCGGCGTCCTCGTCGTGGCTCATCCGGAGTGCCGACGCCCGCCGGAGCTGCACGTCGAGCTCGACCTCGGGGTCGCGCATCGCCTCCGCGAGCGCCGCGAGCTCCGCCAGGCCGTCCAGCCGCTCGGCCGTCCGCCGCAGGACCGCGAACGCGTCGTCCCGGGTGGCAAGCAGGACGCGCCGGTCGGCAGGGGTCGACACGACGGGCAGCGCCTGCTCCACGAGCCGGAGCGCCTCCTCCGGGGCGTTGGACGCGAGGGCGGCCGTGGCAGCCTCGATCGAGAACCGTGCGGCACGGTCCGTGTCGCCGGCGGCAAGCGCGTGCTGGGCGAGCATCGGCAGACCGGCCGGGGCGGGATCGCCGCCCTCGAGCAGCAGGTCCACCACCGCGGCGTGGACCTGCCGGCGCCGCGCAGCCGAGAGCTGGCCTTCCGCGAACTGCCGGACCTGCTCGTGCGAGAACGTGTAGTCGGCCGGCTGGCCCTGCGGCTGCGCCAGCAGCAGGCCGGCCGTGACCGCCGGCGCGAGGTCGTCCGCGAGCGGGTCGACCCCGTCCGTTGCGCCCGAGCCCTCGGTGGCGCCCGGTCCGTCTGCGGGCGCGGCGTCGGGAGCCTCCGGAGTCCGTCCCGGCTCCGCGCCTCCGAGGCGTGCCTCGATCGCCCGGAGGTCCTTGAGGCTGAAGCTGCGGCCCAGGATCGCGGCGTCCCCCAGCACGCCCCGGGTCCGGGCCGGCAGCCGGGCGGCCCGGCGGTCGATCAGCGTCCGGACCGCGGACGGGACGAGCTGCGACGCCTTCCGCCCGAGCCGCCAGGTGCCGTCCACCTGCTGGAAGGTGCCGGCCTCGCGGTAGGTCCGGGCGAGCTCCTCGACGATGAACGGGACGCCCTCGGACTGCGCGTGCACGGTGGCCGCGGAGGCCGCCTCGGCCGGGCCCCCGAGGACCCGCTTCAGCAGCTCGCCGGTCTCGACCGAGGTGAACCGCCCCAGCCGCAGCCGCCGGACCAGCCCCATTCGCTCCATGTCGGCCACGAGATTGACGGCCTCGGTGACGCCCGTGAACTCGTCCGGCCGGATCGTCACCAGCATGAAGATCGGGCGATCGGCATCGCTCCGGATCGCGTACCGCAGCAGCCGGAGCGTGTCGTCGTCGGCCCACTGGACATCGTCGATGAGCAGGGCGAGCGGATGACCGGCGGCCATGGACGAGATCGCCACCCCCGCGAGATCGAACGCCCGCAGCAGCTTGGCGTCGGGCGAGAGCATCTCGAAGCCGGGGGCGTCCCGGCCGGAGATCGCCTCGACCACCCGGGCGATCGCCGGCTCGGCCGGCGTGCCCGCCACCGCGTTCCGCACCGCACCGGACGCGAACAGGCTCCGCGCGAGGAGGAACGGGCCGCGGATCTGCTCGTCGGCCGTGATCGCCACGCAGGTGAACCCGCGCGCGGCGGCGAGCTCGGCGGCGGCCAGCAGCAGCCGGGTCTTGCCGATCCCCGGCTCTCCCTCGACCGTCACCGCGGCCAGGCGCCCGGACGCCTCGGCCAGCTCCTGGTTGATCGCCTCGAGCTCGGCCGTCCGGCCGATCACGGCCCCGGAGGCGCGGCGCAGCTGGACCGCGAGCGAGCACTGCGGGCCCACCAGGGGGTCGAGCGCGCCGCCATCCGCTGCCGGCGGTGTCAGTCCGGGAACCACGGCCGGGGCATCACCGGCGGGGAGCGGGAACGCGTCCATCACGCCCCGCTCGCCGCTGCGAGCTGGTCCGCGTACCGCTCGAGCGATCGCGCGACCTTGGCCAGGGGCTCCATGAGCGCCGGGGTGCACGCCTGCCCGCAGCGACGGGCGAACGCGGCGGCATCCCGCAGGCGTTCCTCCATCAGCACCCACGCCGCCTGCTGGTGGGGAAGCAGGTAATCGACCTGGTAGAACAGCTCGAACCCGGGTCCGGCCGTGACGCCGGGCATGTCCATGCCGATGGGCAGTGTCGTGACCACGGTACCGAGGGGCTTGATGGCCGTGTACATCAGGCCCACGCCGACGTCGGCGAGGACCTGGAGCTGCTCCGGCGATTCCTCCGTGTGGGCGAAGTACCGGGACAGCAGCTGCAGCAGCACCTCGTTGGTGACGTTGAGGAGGTCCATGCAGCGGGTTGTCCCGGGGTCCGTGATGAGCGGCACCACGATGCCGGTCGACTGCGGGCGGACGTTGGCAGCGACCACCGGCCGCGCCGGCTCGAACGCCGGATCCGCCTGCTTGAGCTCGAGGTACTCGTCGAGGATGCCCAGGAGGCGCCCGAAGTGGGCATCGCGCCACTCGCCCCGAGCGCCCTCGCCCTGCTCCACGATGGTGTCGATCGCCTGGTTCGCGGTGGCGAGGTCGGTCACCGCGACCAGCTCCGGCCACCGGAAGTGCTCCTCGGTTGCCTGGGCGCCGGGTGGCCCCACGAACAGGCGTGTCGAGCCCAGCCGTCCGTCGAGGTGCTCGAAGCCGGCCTGGATCGAGCGGTAGAGCTGGCCGATCGTGTCGAACTCCTGCAGCTGCGGCACGATCTCGTCCGCCCCGCCATGCGGCAGCGGGGCGGCCTGCTCGACCGCGGCGAACATGTCGTCATCCTCGACGTCCATCCCCTCCGGCCGCTCGAGGAAGGCGAAGTGGCGCAGGGCCGCCTCGCCGAACGGCACCAGCTCGATCCGCACCCCGGCCGGGTAGGCGTAGGCGCTCATCGGGAAGTTCGGCCGCGCGAGTCGCGGGGCGGCGCCGACCGCCGTGAGCAGGTTCTGGACCAGCGCGAGGTGGAGCATCTCCTGCTCGGCGATCTCCAGCAGGGTCTTCCGCCAGCGTTTGATCGCCCCAAGCTGGTCCGGCGTCAGCCCCTCGTCCTCCGACTGCTTGAGCGAGAACGCCGCGAACAGGTACATGAGCATGACGAGATGCTCGAGCTCGGCGGCCTTGCCCAGGGTGTAGACGAGCGCCTCCCGGTGTTCCAGGCCCCCGGTGTGGGCGTCGTCCGGGCCCCGCCGGATCTCGATGACGCTGGCCAGCGGACCGTGCGGGCCGGGCACGGAGGCCGAGGGGAGGCCGGGAGTCGCGGAGGGGGCGGTACCCGGGC
>Ga0316576_10001378_pt1 | contig 12969 bp, 10 predicted proteins | sample S0NA_FD_203075 | JGI IMG/M metagenome (GOLD analysis project Ga0316576, IMG submission 203075) | Rhizosphere microbial communities from salt marsh grasses in Alabama, United States - S0-2_050615r3r5 | ecosystem: Host-associated > Plants > Roots > Rhizosphere | place: USA: Alabama | collected... | reverse complement strand
GCGCCCGGCTGCCCGCGAAACACTACCCATCCGTGCCGGCGGGTGACGAAGCCCGGGCGGTCGCCAACCGCGCGGCCTAACCCCTGCCATGGACTGGCTCGCACTTGGTGCCATCGTTGTCGCTTTTCTTCTGGGCGGTGTTCCGTTCGGCCTGATCATCGGTAGAGCCAAGGGTGTCGATCTGCGCAGAATTGGATCCGGCAACATCGGCGCGACCAACGTGGCCCGAAACCTTGGGATGCGCTGGGGCGTGTTCTGTCTCCTGCTGGACGCGCTGAAGGGGCTCGCGCCGACGCTCGCTGCGCGGATGCTCCTTGATCCGGGCGGCCCCCTCACACAGTGGGCCATTGGTGGGACCATGTTGGCGGCTGTCTGCGGACACATGTTCACGCCGTATCTCCTGTTCCGCGGGGGCAAGGGGGTGGCGACGGCACTTGGCGTCGTGCTGGCCGTCAACCCCTGGGCCGGTCTCATCGCCGGGCTGCTCTACGTCGGGCTGTACGTGGCCCTTCGGATCTCGTCGGTGGGGTCCATGGCGTTGACCATCTCAGCGCCCCTCGCGATGTATTTGCTCAAGGCGCCGCGTGAGCAGCTCTACGCCGTCTTGGTCATCGCGCTGCTCATCGTGATCAAGCACATCCCCAACCTGCGACGCCTGATCCGCGGCGAGGAGGGCAAGGTCCGCTAGCTAGTCCCCTGGCCTCAGGCGGACTTGCGTGGACGCAGCCCCAGCTCCTTGCAGAACGCCCGTACGCGCAGGAGGTCCGAGGTGCGGGGCGCGGGCGGCAGGTTGTCCAGCAGGAACCTTCCGTAAGACCTCTCGGCGACCCGACGGTCGAGGAGCGCGACGACGCCCCGATCGCTTCGATGACGGATCAAGCGACCGAAGCCCTGCTTGAGCGAGATCAGCGCTTGCGGGAGCTGGTAGGTCCAGAACGGGGACAGACCCCGCTCCTTGAGCTGCTCGATGCGGGCCGACGTCAGCGGGTCGTCAGGCACGGCGAAGGGCAAACGGTCCATGATCACGAGAGAAAGCGACTCACCGACGACGTCGACGCCCTGCCAGAAGCTGGCGGTGGCCAGGAGCACGCTGTGTATCTCGGTCCGAAACCGCTCGAGCAGGCGGGTCCTGGGCTGGCTCCCCTGACAAAGCAGCGGGAAACGAAGCTGGAGGTCCGCCTTGAGCTGGTCGTGCGCTGCGAGCAGGTTTCGGTAGGAGGTGAACAGCACCAGGGCCCGCCCCGCCGTCATGTCGATCAGCTGGGAGATCCGTTCACCCGCGTGGACGATGAACTCCGCCGCGTTGGGATCCGGCAGGTCGCGTGCGACGTAGAGCAGCGTCTGTTGCTCGAAGTTGAAAGGCGAGGGGAGCACGAGCTCCTGCACGGCCCCGCCACGGTAGTCTTCAGCAGACTCGACCAACCCAACGCGGTCGCGAAAGTAGGACAGCGGTGAGTCCCTGAGCTCCGGCGGGCGCTCCGAGCGGTCGGACGGAGTGACCCCGGTGGCCAGCGTGGCGGAGGTGAGCACCACCGGGATGGGCTGGGCCAGCAACGTGCGCTGGAGGATCGGCCCGACTTCCACTGGCGAGGCGTGGAGGGACAGACCCCGCCGCCGGCGCTCGCCCCAGAAGATGTAGCCCCGCTGCGGTGTCTCGGCGAACACCGAAAGGCTATCGCGGAGCGTGGACACCCGGCGGGCCAGGTTGCCGAGATCATCACGCCCCGGGCCTGCCAGTCGTTCCAGGTGGGCGCCGGCCGCCTCGAGTGCGGCGTCGACGACGTAGTAGGGCTGCTCCAGGCCACAGAGGGGGGCCTCGGCGAGGCGTACCCGCGCCCCGTCCACGCCCTGAGTACGGCTGCGACCCTCGCCGCGAGACGACAGCTCGGTCTCGAGCAGGTGGAACAGCTCGGCGGCACTCTGGTCCAGCTGGTCTGCCATGCGTGCGAGGTTGTCATCCGTCGGGCGCAGCAGCTGGGCTGCGCGGCGCAGGTCGCGGGCCAATGCAATGAACCGCTCGGTGGAGACGCCCTTGCCGAAGAAGCTCGTCGCGATGTGCTCGATCTCGTGCGCCTCGTCGAGGATCAGCGCCTCGTAGGCCGGGAGCACTGCCGCGTCGGGGTAGGTGCTGCGCAGCGCGAGGTCTGCGAGCAGCAGGTGGTGGTTGACAACGACAATGCGCGCGGCGGCCGCGCGACGGCGCATCGCCGTGACGAAACAGTCGTCGTAGTGGGGGCAGCGGGCACCGAGACGGGTCTCTGGAGCCGAGCAGACCTCCGGCCAGATGCTGGCTCCGTCGGGCAGGTCACTGAGCTCCGCACGATCACCGTGCGCGGTCTCCGCGACCCAGCGCTCGACGTGCGCGAGGTGCGGGTCAGGCGTGAGCGGGCTCTCCAGCCGTCGCCGCTCCTCGAACCGCCGAAGGCAGACGTAGTTCCCAAGCCCCTTCATGCAGGCGACTTGCAGGCTCAATCCGAGCGCCCTGGAGAGCAGGGGCACGTCGCGCGTGACGATCTGCTCCTGTAGTGTATGGGTCCCAGTCGAGATGACCACCTTCAGGTCACTCAGGGCCGCGGGGAGCAGGTAGGCCAACGTCTTGCCTGTGCCCGTACCGGCTTCAACGACGAGTCGGCCGGCCTCCTCTTCCCCCGCCAGGCAGGAGCCAACCCGCCGCGCCATCTCCAGCTGCGCCGGCCGGGGCTCGAACGCGGAGGTGCTTCCCTTCAATGCCTGGCTGAGCAGGCCGTCGGCTCCAAGGACCTGGACTAGGGGGTCTGTCCCCACCTGTCGTGGCTGCTTGTTCATCCGCACCCGAGCCACTACCATACCTCACTTCCGCATGATGTCATCGCGTTGCGTGGAGGTGTCGTGATGCTTCGATGGGGACAGACCCCGCTTGTTGTGTTGGCCGTGTCGCTGGTCTTCTGGGGAGGGTGCAAGAAAGAGAAGCCAGAAAAGGCTCCCGTGAAGGCCACGGCGCCCAAGGTGCCGACACCCAAGGCGGTGATGGTGTTCGTTGGTGTGAAGAACCCGGGCCGGACCATCGACGACGCGCTGGCCCTGATCCGCGAGTTTGTGCCGCTTCCTTTCAATCGCGCGGGCTTGCTGGATCTCTTCGCGCAACGCGCCCGGCTTCCGCGCGAAATGGTCGCAGCCATCGACATCGAAAAGCCCCTCTGGGTCGTGGGGATGGATGAACGGGAGCTGGGGACAGACCCCGACCCTCTCCTGATGGTCCTCCCGCTCCGGTCGCGAAAGAGCTTCGAGGAGGCTCTCGCGGCCAAGCTGGAGAAGGCAGGGACCGACGGAAAACTGACCCTCTACAAGCCCAAGCCTGGTGCGGTCGGAACGCAAACGGCGAGGCTCTTTGTTACGCAGACTCACGTGTGGGCGGCGTCGAGCCGCAAGGCGTTCGATGAGGCCGAAGCGTTTGTCCGCGGGACGTTGATCCCCAGTCCGCCGGCCCACGACATCGCGGTTCACGTCGCCGTCGAGAACATCCTGAGGGAGCGCGGGGACGACCTGGACCGCCGTGTTGACCGGGCGATGGACCGCATTCGGGAGAGCGCAAAGAGTGGAAAGGGGCCCGCGCAAGAGCAGGTCGCCGGCGCCACGGAGCGGACGGTTCGGCGCTGGCTCGATGCGCTACGCAGCACCCGGGAGGCCCAGCTGATCGCCGACGTCAACCGCGAGCAGCTGACCCTATCCGCGCGGGTGCTTGCGACGGGCAAGGGCCGCCTGGCTGACCTGGTGCGGCGCCAGCAGCCTGGTCCCCCCTACGGCTACACGTTGCTCCCGGCCTCGAGTTGGCTGGTCCTGTCCGACCGCAGCAACCCCGAGGCCCAGGCTGAGGGGCGCAAGACCTGGGCGCCGTTGCTGCGAGAGATGCTCAGGGGGCTGGCCTCGACAAAACAGGAAGCGCTGGTCACCGCCGTGACGGCGGCCACCGAGCTGTTCAGTGGGGACTACTCGGTGGCGCTGCACCGTGCGCCGACGGGAGACGGCCTCGCCGCTTCAATGGTGACCAGGATCACGGACCAGAAAAAGGCGCTCGCCGCGCTGGACCGGGTCGCGGGGGCACTAAGTCAGTGGATCAAGGCAGTCTTGGCCCGCTCCAGGGAAAAGGTCCCGCAGGGGGTCCGGGTCGAGCGTACACCGTTCGTGGCTGGCATGGTGAAAGGGGCGCTATTCAAGCTGCATCTGCAGCTGCCGCCAAACAAGCAGGCCCAGGTCGAGCGCGTGATTGGAATTCCGATTACCCTCGGTGTTGCGTTTTCCCGCGACCACGGTCTCCTGAGCCTCGGCAAGGGCGCGGAGGAGCAGCTCAAGACGCTGGCGGCGGGGACAGACCCCGGCAAGGTCGCGGACAGCCTGGCGGACAGCCCCGCGTTCAACCGGGCGAGACAGGCCGGGACTGACCGGGTGGGGCTGCTCTACTTCTCGCTGGTTGATTTCGTGCGCTGGTTCGAGGGAACCGGGATGAAAGAGCTCGAGACCATCGCCGCTGCGCTCAAGGAGCAGAAGGTCCAGGCGGCGCCCTCGCTGGACTGGGGGGTGGACAAGCCGCGGACTGCGCTGGATGTTACGCTGCGGTTGCCCGCGGCACACTTCCGAGCCTTCAAGCCGATCGTGGAGGAGCTTCAGAAGAAGGGGCTGTTTGGCGGACGCCAGCCGGCCTGGGACGAATTTTGACGGGGACAGACCCCATCAACGCCGAAGGGGACAGACCCCCATCAACGCCGACGGGCAGACCGAACGCGGTGGTCGAACTGCCGTGAGTGGTGGGCGAACTCCCAGGTGCAGACGGGGTCGCGGTCCTCGGGCGGTCCATCCTGCCAAACATCGAACCGGTCCCTGTGCCGATCCCCGCTGGTCGAGCGCTGCTCGTTGAGCTGGAGCGGCAACGTTTCCTGCACAGCGCTCTTCATCACATCACTCCTTCTTTTCCTTGTCGTCGAGTTGCTGGACGGCCGCGGTGATCGCTGGGTGGTTGGGCGCGAGATCCAGGGCGAACTTGTAGTTGAGCCGGGCACTTTTTAGGTCCCCGCGACGCTCGGCGTCCTGAGCCATGGTGAAGAACTGTTTGGCCTTGGGGTGCTCGATCGCGTCTTCGGTGCGCTTGAACGCAGTGACCTTGCGCCCTGTGCGCACAAGTCGCATCTGTCCCTGCGAGAGCCCCTCGTCGTAGTCACGCCGGTCCTTGGGCTCCATCAGCACGCGGTAGCCTTCCGTCATCCGCTTGTAGATGGCGTATATTTTTCGTCGGAGCGTTTGGTCGTCGTGCTGCTGGTAACGATCCGGGTGCACGGAGACGGCCATGCGGTGGAACGCGGTGCGTATCTGGTCGGGGGTCGTGTCCGGTGGGAGGTTCAGCAGCTCGTAGTAGCTGTACCGCTCCAGATCTTTGAAGATCTGTTCGATGCGCGCCTTGAACTGCTCGGGGTCCATTGGCGCGGTACACTACCTGACCCGCGGTACGCAGCTCAAGTGTTTTGGCTTACAACTGAGCCCAACTAAGCGCCCGGGAGATCCGGATACCGCCCGACTCCGGACCGGTAACCGGAAACGTCGGGGACAGACCCCACGTAACGCACCGAAAAAAGCCAATCGGGAACTGGCACGCGAGGTGCTTCCCCTCCCGCCCGTGAGAGAGGAGGCCATCATGATACGAATTGACGGGGGCACGATACTCTTGGAGGGAGATCGCGGACGGCTGGAACAGCTGCCGGGCGTGATCTGGGATTCGCGGGTCCAGAAGCTCCGGGCCCCCGCGTTCCGCTACCACGAGCTCGCCACAAAGCTCGATCTCACCCGAGCGACGTACCCGGGAGACAGACCATCGGTCCATCTCAGGGCGCCGGAGCTACGGCACTACCAGCGCGCGGCGCTCGCCGCGTGGGAGGTCACTGGGCAGCGTGGCGTGGCCGTGATGCCCACGGGCAGCGGCAAGACGCGGGTCGCGTTGGGGGCGATGGCCCGGCTGAGGCGTCCAGCGCTCGTGTTGGTACCGACCCGCCCGTTGCTTGACCAGTGGGCGGCTGCCATCGCTGGCCGCCACGACGGCCCTGTCGGCATCGTGGGCGACGGGCGCAGCAGGGTCGAGCCGCTCACCGTGTGCACCTTCGAGAGCGCGAGTCGACAGATGGATCGGCTGGCGTTCCGCTTCACCCTGCTGGTGGTCGACGAGGTGCACCACCTTGGCCAGCGTCTGCGCCCCGAGGCGCTTGAGATGTGCGCGGCGCCGGCCCGGCTGGGGTTGACCGCCACACCACCCGCCGAGCAGAAGCGATTGCAACAGCTGGAACAGCTCGTAGGTCCGGTCGTCAGCTGCCACACGGTGGCGGAGCTCAGTGGCCGACACCTCGCTCCACACCAGCGAGTCCCCATCCTGGTCCCGCTGACCCTCGATGAGCGGCGGAGATACGAGGAGGGCTTTGCCGCCTACCTGGAGGCGTCCGGGGCGCTTCGCCGGCTGGATGACAGCGCGGGAGCCGCGCGGCTCGCCGCGTCGCGCGGCGGAGGGAAGCGGGGCCTGGCAGGCCTGCAACGGGCCAGACGGGCGCTGGCCAATGCGCAGGCAAAGCTCGAGCTTGCCGCTTCGCTTCTCGCCCGCCACCGGGACGAAAGGGTCCTGCTCTTCACCGCGGACACTGACTCTGCCTACGCCACGTCGCGTCGGCTCCTGGTTCCCGCGATCACCTGTGACATCCGTCGCCGCGAGCGGGAGGTGATTCTGGAGCGGCTGCGCCGGGGCCGCTGTCGCGCGGTCGTCGCGGCCCAGGTGCTCAACGAGGGGCTGGATCTCCCTGACTGCAGCATCGGGGTCGTGCTCGCTGCGAGCCGGGGAGGTGAGCAGGAATCGACGCAGCGGCTTGGCCGTCTGCTGCGTCCGGCGTCGGGGAAGACGGCCGTGCTCTACGAGTTGCTCGCCGAGCGCACGTTCGAGGTGGAACATGCCAGACGCAGATCACAGGCCCAATAGGCCACTGTCCGCCAGGTGGCTGGACCTCGAGGTCGGTGACCGGGAGGTGGTCCCACGCTACCTGGTGACGCCGACGGATCGCGCGATGGTCGACAGGGCCCTCGCGTGGCTGTCGGAGAACGAGGGCACTCGCCGCGCTGACATCGAGGCGCATGTCCTCGACGCGTGCCCATCGCAGGCTCGTCGCCTGAGCTGGCTAGCCCTGATGAAGATGCTGCAGGGGCTGTGCGGCTTCGTGGTGCCCTCTCCGATCCAGCCCGCTCTTCTGCGAGAGGCCGTGTTCGAGGCGGCGGCCCAAGTGGACCGCTCGCGCGATGCTGTGCTCGGGGACGTCGCCGAGCGTTTTTCGCTCTCGGTGACGGACCTGGAGCGGTGGTTGTACGCGGACATCATGCCGGAACGGTGTCTCGGAGCGTTGCCCGCCGGGCTCACCGCGGAAGAGGCGGCGCGGCGCTACAACCTGGCGCAGGCCCAGGGGCTGCTCCAGCGCTCGGAATGGGCGCGGATCCGTGCCGGCGCGCAACTCGCTCCGGTGCTCCGCCACGCACGTCGGCAGCGGCTAATCTGCAACGTGGACAGGGGCACTGCGGCGGCGCGTCCGAAGGAGGACGGCGACTGGCAGATCGTGGTCTCGGGTCCGCTGTCGCTGTTCCACCACACGACGATCTACGGGCGGGCGATGGCCGGCTGGCTGCCCGTGCTCGCTCGCGCGCCTGGCTGGACGCTGGAGGCATCGTGCCGCTTGCGTGACATTGGGCCCCGGCGGTTCCGCGCGGATCACACCGGTCCGATCAGCGCTGTCGAGAGTCAGCCGTTGCGGCCCTTCGACAGCGCTCTGGAGACACACTTCGCCCGGGACATGGCCCGGGAGGTGGGCGATCGGTTCCACGTGCTCCGCGAGGCCGATCCCTACCAGGTTGACGGCCAGGTGGTCTGCCCGGACTTCACGCTGATCGAACGGGAGACAGACCTCCGTGTCGCGGTGGAGCTTGTCGGCTTCTGGACGCCGGAGTACCTGACGCGCAAGCTTGCGCTGCTGCGCCAGGTCTCGCCCGGCTGGGTCATCTGCGTCGACGAGAGCCTGGCGGCGGGGCGCGAGGGGCAGCTGCCGCCCGGGCCGCTGTTCCGCTTTCGTCGCCGCGTTCCGGTCCGGGCGTTCGTGAGCTTCCTCGAGCGTACCGTCCTCCGGCGCGGGAGCTGACCGATGAGGATCCCGAGGAACCGACAGCTGGCCAAGGGTGACATCGTCCACACGACCTGGCGTGGCCACAACAAGGAGTGGATCTTCAAGAGCCCGGCCGACAAGCTCGCTTATCTCGACATGATCGACGAGGCCGCGGAGGAGTACGACTTCGAGCTGTACGCGTACGCCGTGATGGGCACCCACGATCACAACATGGGCGAGGCCGAGACGGTGGAGGGCTACTCGTCGTTTTTCCAGGAGGTCCACGGTCGCTACGCCCAGCGCTACAACCGGCAGCACGACCGGAGCGGTGCGGTGGGCTCCGGACGTCCGAAGTCCATCGTGATCAAGGACGAGCGGCACTTCCTCAACGCGATGTTCTACAGCGACGCCAACCCGGTCCGCGCCGGCGTGGTCCGGCACCCGCGGCACTACCCCTGGAGCAGCCACAACTTCTACGCCCACGGGACGCGGGGGCCAGGGACGCGCGCGTTGCAGCCGCCGGTGTGGTACCTCAACCTCGGGAAGACGCCGCGGGCGCGCCAGCGTGCCTACCGACGACAGTGCGACGCCTATCTCCGGCACATGGGGCTGCTGCCGGCGCCCGGACGGTCCCCCGCGTTCTACGCCGACCGCGCGGCGGAGGGGGAGCGGGTGGAGGTGGGCCGCGATCGGCCGGCAGTCAGCCTTGAAGGAACGGTGGTGCAGGTCCCGGATCTGGCGGGCGACACGAGCTGATCGAGCGCGCGTCTACTCCATCATCTGGTCGATGGGGGCGGGCATCTCGTCCTGGCGCTGCTCCATGTCAGCCACGTTCTCCTCGGAGACCGTGCCCAGGATCTGGATCCGCGCGCGTTGCTCCCGACCGGTCTCGGAATCGCGGGCCCGGACCTGGAGGATGCCGTCCGTATCGATCTCGAAGGTGACGTCGACGCGCACCTCACCGCGCGGGGCGGGCCTGAGGCCCTCGAGGACGAGCTCGCCGAGCGCTTGGTTGTTCTCGAACTCCCGGTCCTCGCCCTGGCAGACCTGGATGCGGACGATCTGCTGGTTGTTCTGGCTGGTGGTGAAGCTCCGGGTCTGCTCCACGGGGATCTGGGCGTTGCGCTCGATGATCGTGTCGGAGTAGCCGCCGACCACGGCGATGCCCAGGGCACGCGGGGTGACGTCGAGGAGCACCGAGCTGCCCAGCCCGCTGTCGGCGCCGACGCGCGTGAGCGTGGCGGCCTGGATCGCCGCACCGACAGCGACGACCTCGTCGGGGTTGATGTTCGTCTTGGGCTCTGTGCCGAAGTAGCCCACCACGCCCTCGCGGACCAGCGGCATCTTGGTGGTTCCGCCGACCAACACGATGTCGTCGATCTGCGACGGAGCCAGCTTCGCCAGGTTGAATGCCTCGTCGCAGATCAGGAACGAGCGCTGCACCAGGCCGCCGGAGAGTCGGTTGAGCTCGTCGCGGGTCAGGGTGAAGTTCAGGTCGAGGGGGCGGCCGCCGGCGCCGTAGGCGATCTCCTGGACCTGGACCACTGCCTTGTGGCGACCGGAGAGCTGGCGTTTCACCTGCTCGGCCACCGAGCGCAACCGGGCCATCGCGTTCAGGTTGTGGCGCAGATCGATGCGGGATTCGCGCAAGAAGATCTCGCTCATGTGGTCGACGAGCGCCTCGTCGATGTCGTCTCCGCCGAGGAAGGTGTCGCCGGCCGTGCTCAGCACCTCGAACACTCGGTCGTCGATCTGCAGAATCGTGATGTCGAAGGTGCCGCCGCCGAAGTCGTAGATCGCGACGCGGCGATGCATGGAGTGGCCGAAGCCATAGGCCAGCGAGGCGGCGGTCGGCTCGTTGAGGATCCGCAGCACGTTGAGCCCGGCGATCCGGCCGGCCTGTTTTGTGGCCTCGCGCTGGGCGTCGTTGAAGTTCGCCGGCACGGTGATCACCGCGCTCTTGATCGGCTCCTTCACATAGGCCTCGGCGAGGGACCGCACGTGCCGCAAAACGAAGGCCGAGACCTCGGGGATGGTGTACTCGTTGCCGCGCGCTGCGATCACCGGCTGCTGGTTCTCTCCCTCCACGATCTTGTACGGCGCGCGCTTCGAGGCCGTCTTCACCGCCTCCGAGTGGAACGTTCGGCCGATCAGACGCTTCACCGAGTAGATCGTGTTGGCAGGGTCGATCACCCGTCGACGGGCCGCCTCATGCCCGACGAGCACTGTGCCCTTCGGATGGAACGAGACCACCGACGGGTGGATGCGGCTGCCCTTGCTGTCCGGGATCACGTGGGCCTTGTTGCCCTGGACCACCGCCACCACGCTGTTGGAGGTGCCCAGGTCAATTCCCACAACTGGCTCGCTCATTCTCTTACCCTTCGGGGACAGACCCCCATCCTTGGCCGATGATACTTTGCCGGGCCTCGGAGGTCGAGTATCCTCCGGGCGGATGCCGTCCCCCGACAAAGGCCTGCAACCCAAACCGGCGCTGACGCTTGGTCCCAAGGGGCTCCGTCTGGGGACAGACCCCCCCGTGCCGCTCCTCTGTGGAGCTATGCACTACTTCAGAGTTCCGCGTCGACACTGGGACGCGTGCCTGGACGCCATTGTTGAGCTCCGGTTGCCGCTCGTGGAGACGTACGTCCCGTGGTCGGTTCATGAACGTGGGAAGGGACACTTCGACTTCGGCGACGGACCGGTGGTCGGCGGGTTCGAGCGTGACCTGGGCGGGTTCCTCGACGCGTGCGCCAAACGAGGTCTCTGGGTAGTCCTGCGGCCTGGTCCGCACATCAACGCCGAGCTGACGTTCTTCGGCTACCCGGAGCGTATCCTCAGGGACCAACGCTGCCTGGCGCTGGGGAGCCGGGGAAACCCGGTGGTGTTGCCCACCCCCCCCCGCGCCTTCCCCGTTCCCTCCTATGCCAGCCAGGCGTTTCTCCACGAGGCCGGGGTTTGGCTCAAGGCCTTCGGAGACTTCGTTGCCCGGTACCTATGGCCGGCCGGTCCCGTGGTGGCCGCCCAGGTTGACAATGAGCATGCGCTCTTCTTTCGCACCGGGGCGTACGATCAGGACTATCACCCCGACGCACTGGCTCTTTACGCGAAGTTCCTCGAGCGGCGCCGCCCGGGGACAGACCCCGATCCACCGCGGAGGTTCGACCCGCAGAACAGAGACGGGTTGGTACGCCACCTGGACTGGGTCGCGTTCAAGGAGTGGATGGTCGTGCGGGCGCTGGACCATCTGGGACGCGTTCTCAAGATGTGTGGGTTCGACAGTCTACCGTTGACGCACAACTTTCCGGCCCAGGGATGGGGCACACCGTGCAGCATTGCGGCAGCCGAGGAGGTGCTGGATCTGGTCGGGCTGGATGTCTACCTCGGGAAGCGTGACTATGCGGCGGTCAAGCGGCACGCGCTGTCTCTGGCCGGGGCAAGCCGTGTTCCGTTCGTCCCCGAGCTTGGCTGTGGTGGCTGGCCTTGGTGGTTTGCGTTCAGCGCGGAAGACCAGCAGGCTGCTGCGCTGAACCTGCTGATGCACGGGATCAAGGGGTTCAGTCTGTATATGCTCGTGGAGCGCGACCGTTGGTATGGCTCCCCGCTGGGGTCGGATGCCCGCCGGCGCCCGAAGAGGTACGCGGCGGTCCGCAAGCTCGTTGAAGCGATCAGGGGGACAGACCCCGACCCGGAGCTGCCCGAGCTTGAGTGGCGGGTTTCGGTGGGGCTGGTGCGCGTTCGCGACTACGAACGACTTGCCGTCTGCTCGGCGTTGACCGACCCTTTTCCCCCGGTGGTTCTCGATCTGTTCGGTGTGGGCATCGAAGAGATTGCGCCGTCGGAGCCGACGCCCGGGTTTGAGCGGCCCATTGCCCTGGACTACGCCCGCGTGCTGGCCGGGGCGGCGCAAGCGCTGGAGCGGCTCCAGCTGCCGTTCCACTATGTCGACTCGGAGTTGTCCGCCGAGCGGCTCGCCGCCTACAAGCTCTTGATAGTCCCGGCCTTTGCCTTCATGGACCGTGCGCTGATCAAGCGCCTGGAGCGTTTTGTGGCGGGCGGTGGCCAGCTCGTGCTCGTGCCCGAGGTGCCCAGTCTCGACGCCCAGATGGATCCGCTGAATCATGGCCTGCCGGAGCACAACACGTGTGGGCTGGATCGGCTGGAGCAGCAGGTCGCCGGGTTTGGTCTGGTTCCTCCGGTTCGCGCGGAAGAGATAGATGTGACCGTGTACCATGACGAGCAGGGGGCTCCGCGGGTGCTGTTCGTGGCCAACCCCGGCGACCGTGCCCGCCGGGCGAGCGTTATCGGCCTCCCGCCCTGTGCGGTCCACGATGCGTTGGGAGGTCAGCCGGTTGACCTGGGGCAGATGGAGCTCGGACCGCACGAGATTCGTATGCTCAGGCTTGGGGACAGACCCCAGGGGAATGACGTTGCTTAGCCTCACGCTCCAGATGCGCGACATCAACCCGGAGCACTGGGCGCGGCTGCTTGGTTTGATGCTGCCGCCGCCTGGGGGCGATCCCCAGCCAGGCGCTGGGCGGGGCGCGTTGTCTCTGCTCGCGCGGGCCACGGCGCCGCAACGGGTGTCCCGCACCGCTCTGTCCCCAGAGATGCCCGCCATCGTCTTGACACGAGGCGGGCAGCCCGTCCGCATCGTGCGGTTGGGGGGTGGCACGCTACCGGTCAGCGAGTTGAACGGCAGCGTCACCCAGGAAGCGCTGCGGGCGCTGCGACATCGTCGACGGCTGCCCTTCGTGGCGGCCGTGGACCTGAACCAGCTCCCGGTCCTCTGGGCCGAGGCCCAGTCCGTGGTCCGCATTGACGA
>Ga0316576_10001377_pt1 | contig 12971 bp, 10 predicted proteins | sample S0NA_FD_203075 | JGI IMG/M metagenome (GOLD analysis project Ga0316576, IMG submission 203075) | Rhizosphere microbial communities from salt marsh grasses in Alabama, United States - S0-2_050615r3r5 | ecosystem: Host-associated > Plants > Roots > Rhizosphere | place: USA: Alabama | collected... | reverse complement strand
AGAGCTATATTTAGGAGGGTGCCGTAGCGGAAAGAGCACCGCTGCACTGCAACGGGCCGAACAATTCGATGCCCGCCGAAAGGTGTTCATCGCCACCTGCCAGGCCTGGGACGACGAAATGCGTGCCAGGATCGAACGCCATCAGCAAGAGCGCGATCATGCATGGGAAACCCTTGAGGAGCCAATTGAGATTGCCGCACTCATCCGCCGTCACAGCACATCCCAGACTGTCATCCTGATAGACTGTCTGACCCTATGGATGACCAACCTTATCGTGGGGGAGGTGGATGATGCCGCAATAGTGCAGCATATCGAGGACCTGGAGGACGGTTTGTCCGAGGCCGACGGGCCGGTATTGCTGGTGGCCAACGAGGTCGGCATGGGTATCGTTCCGGACAACGCCATGAGCCGTCGTTTCCGGGACTGGGCCGGTAGCCTCAATCAGAGAATGGCCCGATGTGCCCAAAGGGTGGTCTTGACGGTGGCCGGGATTCCGGTTCCCATCAAGACGCCAGCGCGATTGGACCCGCATTGAGATCATGAAATCCTTCATTGCCGCCATCCAGTTTTTGACAATTCTCCCTCTCGGCACAAAGGGTACCTACGCGCCGCGCTCCATGATTCCCTGGTTCCCGATAGTCGGTCTGCTGGTGGGAGGGTTGCTGGCCCTATTCGATATGGTGATATCTCGTTTATGGGCCCCTCCGGCGGCGGCCGTTCTCGATGTGATCGTGCTCATGGGGGTGACCGGTGCGCTTCATCTTGACGGTTTGGGGGATACGGCCGACGGTCTTTATGGCCAGCGACCGGCGGCCCGTTCCCTGGAAATCATGAAAGACAGCCGTATCGGCGCCATGGCCCTGGTAACGGTCGCGGCCTGCCTGGCCTTGAAGTGGGGTGGCCTGGCCGTTCTGGAAAGCCGACGCGTCTTGCTATTGGCACTTATCCCGGCCTACGCCCGCAGCGCCATGCTTTTCGGCATTCGCGCCCTGCCTTACGGACGCAACCGGGAAGGTACAGGCTACGATCTTTTTGAATCACCGCTTGGATGGCGTGATTTCATCGGTGTACTCGTCGTGGGTGTCTTTTCGTTGCTGCTGGGATGGCCGGCCATATTCTTGAATCTTGCGTTCATCCTACTCGTGTGGATGATACTGATCTATTATCGACGGAAAATCGGTTGCATTACCGGCGATATGCTGGGTGCCATGGCGGAAGTGACCGAGAGCACGCTTTTTTTCCTCATGGCCATGGAGATTTGACGATGATCCGCGGACACGGAGGGAACATCTACGCGCTGGCCAAGGCCCTGGGGTGCCGTCCGGAGGCGATCATCGACATGAGCAGCAATGTCAATCCTTTTGGGCCGCCGCCCGGCCTGTTGACCCACCTCAAGGAACGCCTCCTGCGCATCGGGGCGTTGCCCGAGGTGGACGCCCGCTCGGCTGTTGAGCGGTTTGCCCATCACTGCGGCCTTCCGGCAATGCAGGTGGCTATCGCAAGCGGCACCACCCAGTTGATTTATCAACTGCCGCGGGCTCTTAAGACAAAACGGGCCCTGATCATCGGACCAACCTACGCCGACTACCGGGATGGATGTGCACGCCATCGTGTCGAAAGCGTCCTCTGTTTGGCCGGCCAAGAGAACAGTTTCCATCCGGATGTGAACGCCTTTCGGGCTGATTTGAAAGATTTCGATACCGTCTATGTGTGCAATCCCAACAACCCGACAGGAACCTTGATTGGAAGGCAGACCCTGGCAGACCTCTGCCGGGAGTTTCCCGCCACGCGCTTTATTGTGGATGAATCCTATCTGCCCTTCGTCCAGGGCCGGGAGGAGGTTACGCTGGTCAGGGACCGGCCGCCGAACGCGCTGGTGCTGCATTCCATGTCGAAAATTTTTCGCATCCCCGGGTTGCGGATCGGTTTTGCCATCGGAGAGGCTGAAATCATCCGGTGTTTGGAAGACCACGCGCTTCCATGGAACATCAACAGTCTAGCCCTTGAAGCCGTGCACTACCTTTTAGATGCCGAAGACGCCATGGCAGCCTTTGTCCGGGATACCCAAGACAGACTGGCTTATGAGCAGACCGCCATGTTGGAGCGCCTGTCCGTTATCCCCGGTCTGCACGTGTTTCCGAGCGCCACCGGCTTTTTTCTGGTCCGCTTGCCGGCCTCCTATCAATCGAGCGCTGTTTGCCGTAAGCTGGCCGAGGAAAAAATCCTGGTGAGAGACTGCGCCAATTTCGAAGGCTTGTCCGATCGTTTCATCAGGATCTCCCTCCAGGACGGCGATACCAATCGGAGATGTGCCCGGGCCCTGGAAGCGGTTCTTATGACGTGATGCCATACGACGGAAAACCATGTTCGACAATCCTGTAACGTTTTTGGGCCTGACGGTTCTATTGGCCTTTATCATGGATTTCTTCATCGGCGATCCTAAGGGGCTGCCCCATCCCATTCGCTGGATGGGATGGGCTGTCGAGCGTGGGGAGCCGTTATTCAGGTTGCGCTTCGGCGATCCTAAATTAAGCGGTTTTCTCCTTACCACCGCTCTGGTGACGGCGACCTGGTGCCTGGGGACGTTGACCTTGTGGGCAGCGTGCCTCCTGAGCCCCTGGCTGGGAGGTCTTGTGGAATTGCTGATGATTTATTACGCCTTGGCCGTCCGTTCTTTGTATTCCGCTGCCCAGGGGGTGGCCAAGGCCCTCCAGGAAAACGGTCTTCCGACCGCCCGGCGTCAAGTGGCCATGATCGTCGGACGTGAAACCGATCGACTGGACCGGGAAGGGGTAAGCCGCGCAACCGTTGAAACCGTGGCCGAAAACCTGGTGGACGGCATTGTCGCACCGCTTTTCTATGCCGTCTTGGGAGGCGGCCCCCTGGCCCTGGCCTACAAGATGATCAATACCCTGGATTCAATGGTGGGCTACAAAAATGACCGCTACCGAGAGTTCGGCTGGGCGGCAGCCCGTCTCGACGACGGGGCCAACTGGCTGCCGGCGCGCTTGACCGTGCCCCTAGTGGCCCTGTCGGCGGCCATCTTGAACGGTCGTTGGCGGCAGGTATTGGCCGTTGCATGGCGGGACGGGCAAAAGCACACCAGCCCGAATGCGGGACTCCCGGAAGCGGCCTTTGCCGGCGCTCTGGCAGTGCGCCTGGGCGGGCCCAACCGCTACCATGGCATCCTGGTGGACAAACCCTGGATCGGGTCGGATTTCGGTACGGTATCGCCTGCCGACATCCAGCGTTCCTGCGATCTCATGCTGATGACGGCGGTGTGGGCTTTGCTGCTCTTGTGGGGAGTGCCCGGAGGGGTCAAGATGCTGTTCTTCTGAGAGGGGAGGCAAAATGTCTGCCGAACTGCCGTGTCTGCCGCACTCCTGGAAAAGGCGTTACCCCTTTCGCACCGGCACCACCTCGTTCATTTATCCCGCAGGGTATCAGGAAAACGTTACCCGATTAGGCCCCTACCTTGACGAAATCGAACTCCTCATGTTCGAAGGCCAGCCTCCCAGTCGCCCCACAGACGAACTCGCAGGGGATCTGATGGAGTTGGGGAGGGCCCATGAGGTTGTTTATAATGTCCACCTGCCCACCGATCTGCCCCTGACCCATCCGGATCGCTCCGTTCGCAGCCAGGCCTGCCGACTTCTGAAGGAGTTCATCACAACCCTAAGACCCTTGAGCCCTACCGCTTATGTCCTGCACCTATCCCCTCCGGATACGGTGCGTCCCGGAAAGGATCTCCGTGATTGGCAGAGCATTGCCGCGGAAACTCTCGGATGGATACTGGACACTGGAATTACAGGACGGCGGCTGGCACTCGAAAACCTCTTTTTCCCGTTCAGCTGGCTGGCCCCTTTGGTGGAGGCGTTTGACCTTGGGGTGTGTCTCGATACGGGGCATCTGGCCCTGCAGAGCGGCGACCTCGAAAAATTCCTCAAGGACCACGATCCAAGAATCACAATTGCTCATCTGCACGGGCTTCGGGACGGGCAAGATCACGGTCCCTTGAGCGGGCTTCCGAGTTCCTACCAGGCACTGCTCTCCGATTGGCTCGAGACATTCACCGGCAGTGTGTCGCTGGAGGTCTTCGGCTTCGAAGCTTTGCTGGTGTCCTTGCAATGGCTGGATAGGATGATGGCGACGGTCGCTTGAAAAGGACCCGACTACGGGAGCAGGGTGGCGACTATCTTCTGGGAAAACGCGCTAACCGTCAGGCCCTGTTTCCGGCTGATCCAATGGCAGCGGCATCCGCCAGGAAACGAGCGGCCTTTTTCGCGGAGACTGTTTCCAGCTCCAGCATGGTTTGAACATTCAGACCGTCGATGATGGTTATGAGAAGGCGAGCCAGGGTTTCGGGGTCTTCGTGTTGGGGGAAGATCCGTAATAGCGCCTCCAGGGCCCGGGCGTGCCAGTAGGCATAGGTCTGCTGGTAGCGCTTCTTGACCTCATCGTTGCCGTTCATGGCCTGATAAACCAGGTTGAGATGCAGCCGCATGCGAATTTGGTTGTCTTTGTGTTTGGATAAAAGCAGGTAGATCAGGTCTTCCGGCTTTGTTTCCGATTCTCCGCTCTCGATAAGGTCGAAAATGAAATCGGTAATGTCGCCCACATGCTTCTCCGCAATGTCGAAGACGAGGGATTCCTTGGATGGATAGTAATAGTACAGGGTGCCCTTGCTGATGTCGGCGGCCTCGGCAATGGCTGTCAAACTGAGGGCCTCAAGGCCGCGCTCCACAAGCAGGCGACCGGCGGCATCGACGATGCGAGCTTTGCGAAGCGATTGGCGTTTCAGGCGTTTGCGGCTGTCCATTTTCGATGGGGGCGCCAATACGGCGGTGACGCTGTTGCTAAGCTTTAAAAAAGCAATAATACCAGTATGATAATATCGGCCAAGCGGCTGAAAATGATGTTGACATTATCTGTTGCCTGTGTCAACAGACAATTAATGGCATTCATTGATATGCTGATCCACCAGATGCGTTCCGGCCCGTCGGGAGGTGCTATGAACAAAGGCTACATGGGCAAAATTCTAAAGGTCAACCTCAGCACCGGCGACATCATGGAAGAGGACGTACCGGATTGGGTCTATGAACGTTTTCTGGCCGGTATGGGGCTTGGCGCATATTTTCTATATAGGGATATCCCGCCCGGAGCCGATCCCCTTGGCCCGGAGAACGTGCTGGGATTCGTGGCCGGTCTTCTGACGGGTACGGGCAGCCTCTTCACCGGACGCTGGATGGTGGTGGGAAAATCCCCTCTCACCGGCGGCTGGGGCGACGCCAATTGCGGTGGCATGCTGGCGGCCGCCATCAAGCGATGCGGCTATGACGCTGTTTTCATATCCGGTTGCAGCGAATACCCCGTTTATCTGGAAGTCAATAACGGCAAAGCCGCTTTAAAGGATGCCCGTGATCTGTGGGGCCGGGATGCGGTGGAAACCGAGTCGATTCTGACCCAACGCTGCCGCAAGAAGAAAGTGCCCCGGATCGCCTGCATCGGACCGGCCGGAGAAAAGCGCTCCTTGATATCCGGTATCTGCACGGACAAAGGGCGGATTGCAGCACGTTCCGGTTTGGGAGCGGTGATGGGCGCCAAAAAACTCAAAGCCGTTGTGTTCAGGGGCACCCGCAAAATCAAACCCCATGACCGGGAAGCAGTTCACCGGCTCAGCCGCAAGTGCAACCGCTGGGCTACCCTCCAGATACCTTTTGTTTCGGGCGCCATGATGGGCAAACTCGGGGCGCTTATGCGCAGGTTGCCGACACAGATGGCCATGGACGGGCTTCTGTTCAAACTGATGCTTTCCAAATGGGGTACCTCCTCCATGAATCAAATGTCCGTGGAAATGGGGGACTCGCCCATCAAGAACTGGAAGGGAACCAACCGAGATTTCGACCAGTCGCGTTCCCAGTCCGTCAATCCCGACCTTTTCCGGCAGTGCGAGATCGTCAAATACCACTGTTATTCCTGCCCCATCGGCTGCGGCGGCATTTGCACCACCAGCGGCCGCTACAGCGAAACCCACAAGCCGGAGTACGAAACCGTCCTGGCGCTGGGAGGATTGTGTTTGAACCAGGACGCCGACAGTATCTTCTATTTGAACGAAGTGCTGAACCGGGCCGGTATGGATTCCATCTCGGCCGGCGGGACTGTGGCTTTTGCCATTGAATGCTTCGAAAAAGGTTTGATTTCAAAGGAGGACACGGGGGGGCTGGAACTCAGCTGGGGAAATACCTCCGCCATCGTTGCCCTGATCGAAAAAATGATTGCCAGGGAAGGCATCGGAGACCTTCTGGCTGACGGCACCAAGGCGGCAGCGGAAAGAATCGGACGCGACGCCCGCCACTACGCCATACATGCCGGGGGACAGGAACTGCCCATGCATGATGGGCGCTGCGATCCCGGATACGCGGTTCACTATGCCGTGGAACCCAGTCCCGGGAAGCACACGGTTGGCGCCCAGATGTATTATGAAATGTACCGCCTGTGGAAGAAGGTCAAGTCCCTGCCAAAACCGGACAAGGTGTATTTTAAGGGCCGTAAGTATGAAGCGGACGAGGCCAAGACGATTTGCAGCGCCGCCTGCAGCAAGTATATGAATGTCCTGAACGGCACCGGGACCTGTCTTTTCGGCGCTTTTCTAGGAGCCGATCGGCTGCCTTTGTTCGACTGGCTCAACGTGGCGACAGGATGGACCAAAACCCCTGAAGATTACCTCGCCATCGGTGAAGCGGTGCAGACCCTCCGGCAGGAATTCAACATCAAACACGGCCGCGATCCCCGGGACAACATTCCCGGTCCGCGCGCTATGGGACAACCGGCTCTTTCGGTAGGCGCCAACAAGGGGCGCCGGGTCGATATCGAGAGAATGATCCGCAGCTACTGGCGGCACTTCGGCTGGGATCCCGAAACGGGACGGCCCATGCCGGATGCCATACCACCCCTTGAAGAACAAATTATCCGCCTGCCCCAGGCGTAACGGGCGATTCACATCGTGAGGAGAAGGGTTTGACCATGCCTCCCGAGAAACAAAACATTCCGTCGTTTCGAAGAAAAAAATGCATGGCCTGCAAGATCTGTGTTGACGACTGCCCGGTCAGCGCCATTACTGTGGAGGACCGCGGCACGCCCGAAGACCCCCATGGCTATCCTTTTCTTGACGAGGAGGGCCTTTGCATTCACTGCGGACTATGTGCGGAGAACTGCCCGGTGCAGGCCATTGAAATGGTGGCCGCTTGACGCCAATGGCGGATCTCGTCAGCCCAGGATTTTAATTCAGGTGAAAGGATGACGGGTATCGACATGGAATTGATTTATCGCGAGGTCACCCCGGGTCGAAGCATTCTCAAACGGACTTATTTGAGGATCAACCTGTGGTTCATGGGAAGGGCCATTCAGGCCGCCTCGCGCGTGGACGACCAGGTCCGCAGGGAATTCCAGGGACTGCCGGAAAATTTCACCTTCGCTCTGGGCGTCATGCCGAATGGACCGTACATGGTCGTTCGCAAAGAGGACAGAGATCGTGCCCGTTACGCAGGAGGCAGGATCGAAGCCCAGTCAGTGGACTTGACCCTGGCCTTCAAGCATCTGGAAGCCGGCATCCTGACATTCACCTTCCGTGAGAACACCCCTGTGGCAACGGCCCGGGACAGGCTTGTCGTGGACGGAGAGGTAGCCTATGCCTGTTCGGTGGTGCGTGTCCTCGATATTGTACAGGTCTACCTGTTGCCGAAACCGATCGCCCGGTTGGCCGTCAAGCGTTATCCCCGATGGCCATTGGCCAAGAAGTGGATCAATCGAACGCGCATTTACTGGCGGGCCGTCATTGGATATTGACCTCGAACCGATCGTCTGTTCCATCACGCAACCCACTGGATGACAGGAAAGCATCATGCACCTGCCCAACTTCATGGAATTCGAATGCCCGGTCAAGACGCATTACGGTGATTGGGCGCTGAACCACATTCCTTTTGAACTGAAGGCATTGGGGGCTGCCAAACCGCTTTTGATAGCCGATGAGGCTGCGTCTTTGGAAAAGCGGCTGAAGCCGGTCCTTGAAGCGTTCCGGGACACAGACATGACCCTGGGCGTGGTTGAGGATATACCGACTTCAGATATGCAAAATAGCTTACATCAACTATCCGCCATTTATCGGGACAAGGACTGCGATGCCATTATTGCCGTGGGGCAGGGGAGCTTCATCGACCTGACCAAATGGCTCAATCTGACGCTTTCCACCGGCGAGGAATCCCTGGCCTCCTTTTCAGAGGGCCGGCTGATTCCACGTGCCCTTAAACCGCTGGCGGTCATACCATCGGCGGCCGCCGACGGGTTCGAGCTGTCGGGCTACCTTCGCATTCAGGAGACAACGCTGGCATCGGCCCACTTGATGCCACAACTGTTGTTTCTTGATCCGCGAACGTCCGGCCGGCCTGATGATACCACGATGGTGGAAACGGCGCTGAATGCCCTTACGAACGGAGTGGAGACCTTTTTTTGTGCCGCCGCCAATCCCATGAAAGCCGTCTATGCCCGCACCGCTACCATGCTGGCCACGGAAGCGCTTTGCCAGTTGGCCGGACGTGGTGCCCGCGATGAGCGTCTGGCGATAACGGTCGCCCATGCCGCCGCCCTGGGAGGTTGCGCCCTTGGCTGTCAGGGGCTTTCCACGATACATCACCTGGCCCACGCCATCGCCTCCACAGGCAAGGCTACCCCTACCCAGGCCCAATCCGTCCTTCTGTCGTACATGCTGGAGCGGCGCTCATTGGAAACGGAAATGAACGTCGATCTCTTCCTGAGCCTGGCCGGAGGCAACGACCGTTTCGCTCGTACGCCCGAACATCAGCGCAGTGCGGCGGCGATTTACTTCTTAAGGAATCTCATCAACCAACTTTTTGCAATTACCGATGGGAAAATAGGGCGGACGTTGCAGGACATCGGTCTGACACGCGAGGAACTGCCTGCTATCGCCGAAGCTGCAGGTCGACGCGATACGGAATGCGAAGCTTCGTCTTTGGAAGCCATTCTAGTCCATGCCTGGGAAGGACGGCCGGTGGACGGCACGACCTGAACCCCTTCAAGGAGATCCATGCGCCATGCTGCATATACCAGCGTATTATGAGTACTGTTGCCGGGTCAACGTAGTGGCCGGACACGAAGCGTTGGAAAAAATCCCTCAAATTCTCGAGCGTGTTCACGCCTCCAAACCGATGATTGTGACGGATCGCGGTGTCGCCGGGGCCGGACTCGTCGATCTCGTAACACGCATCATCGGGGACAAAGTGGATATCGGCGGTATCGAAGACGATGTGCCCCCCGATTCCTCCCTCGATGCGGTTCGACGCATTGCCGAGGCCTACCGAAACAATGCATGCGACGCCTTGATCGCCGTAGGAGGAGGATCCGTCCTGGATACCGCCAAAGGGGCCAATATCATGGTGTCCGAAGAGACCGACGATCTGATGGCGTTCAGCGGAGCCGGCGCTCTGACACACCGCCTAAAGCCCTTGATTGCCATCCCCACAACGGCCGGAACCGGTTCGGAAACCACCCTTGTGGCGGTCATCAAGGACCACGAACGACACCAGAAGATGCCTTTTGTCAGCTATTTTCTTCTACCGGACGCCGCCATCCTGGATCCTCGAATGACCCTCACCCTGCCGCCGGCCATTACCGCGGCAACGGCCATGGATGCCCTCACGCATGCTATGGAAGCTTACACCTGTCTAGCGAAAAATCCGTTGAGCGATGCCAGTGCCGTCACCGCCATCGAGCTTATTGCGAAACATCTAATGCCGGTCATGAAACAGCCGGAGAATCGGGACGGTCGTCTCGCCCTGGCCATGGCCGCCACTCTGGCCGGTATGGCTTTCTCGAACGCCATGGTGGGCATGGTGCATAATATCGGACACGCGGTGGGAGCGGTTTGCGGCGTGCCACATGGAACCTGCATGGCCATCCTTTTGCCTTATGGGCTTGAATACAATCTGCACCGCAATGGTGATCTGACCGCCGAATTGCTTCTTCCCCTGGAAGGGGCCGACGTATATGCCCGGACGCCCAGTGAAAAGCGGGCCGGAAGAGTGATCACAAGGGTCAGGGAGTTGAATCAGTCCCTTTACGACATCACCCATGGCGGACATGCCCGTTGCCTGAAGGAAGTCCGCAACCGTGACGGCAATGCCGCCGTGCCCAAAGATCAATTGCCGGACATCATTAAAGCGGCTAAATGCGATCCTGCTATTTTTCTCAATCCCGAGGATTTGGACGATGAAGATTATCTGATGGTCCTCGAACACGCCTGGGATGGAACGCCTTTGGATCGCAGTCGCATCAAAACCGGCTAACGGATGAGGCATTGACCCTGTCCGCCAAACTCGCTACTTTTCACCCACCCTTACGATTGAAGAGCGATTTCAACCGTTCGCGTGCGAACCGGGTCGTGTTCGAAGAGGATGCACCCCTGAGCTAAGTCGCCGCCTCATGTACCACACCGTGATCGCATCGCAACACCTCGAAATGACCCGGAGCGGGAATGTACGGATTCACTTTGTTTAGCAGCAATCGCCTGGAGCGATTGGCCCTTAAGCTGGCCATGCGGATAGGACAGCGTCCGGATGATCCGTTTATTCCCGAGACCATCGTCGTTCAGAGTCGGGGCATGGAACGCTGGCTGGCCCTGGAAATCGCAAATCTTTCGGGCGTCGCCGCAAACCTGCAATTCCCTTTTCCAGAGACCCTTATTCGTACCATTCTCAAAGCGGTTCTGCCGGGCATGTCGGACGCATCAGCCTTCCGCCGTGACGCCATGCTGTTCGGCATCTTTGAGTCGCTGCCCAGCTGTATGGATACTGATCCTGCTTTCGAACCCCTCAAATCCTATCTGCGTAAGGACGACAGCGGTGTTAAACGACTGCAGCTGGCCCAGCGAATTGCCTACCTCTACGACCAGTACCAGGTATTCCGACCTGAAATGGTGTTAGCCTGGGATGAGGGTTCCGGCACCGGTGATGTCCATCGCCGGTGGCAGGCCGCATTGTGGCGCGAAATCACCCGACGCCTACCCGGCATTCACCGGGCACGCCTGTGGCAGCAACTGATCGAAGCCTTGGAGAGCGGTATACCGCGGCCGGATGGTGTGCCCCATCGTGTTTCGATTTTCGGCATTTCCTATTTGCCACCCTTTTACCTGCACGTTTTTTTGGCCCTGTCCAGGGTGATGACCGTTGACTTCTACCAACTCAATCCCTGCCGGCAATACTGGGCTGACATCGTCAGTAGAGGAGAAGAAAAGCGTATAGAGCGCGCATGGCGGGAGCCCCTGCCGCGACTGGCGCAAGGCGACCTTCATCTGGAGGAGGGCAACCGGTTGCTCGCGTCCATGGGCAGACAGGGACGGACATTTCACCGCTTGACCGGTGATTTCGATTGGCAGGCGGAAGACGACTTTGAGGAAGGCCGCGGCGATACGCTTCTGACCCTCATTCAGGCCGATATCCTCAACCTGCGAACGGGGATGGAAAAAAATGAAGCCGCTCCCAAGATCATGGACACGGATCGATCGCTTCAAATTCACGCCTGCCACAGTCCCATGCGCGAAATCGAAGTTCTCTACGACCAGGTGCTGGACATGTTGAACATGGACGCCGATCTTCACCTGCGCGATATCTTGGTGCTGACCCCGGACATCGACACCTATGCTCCCTACATCCAGGCCGTATTCGGCACTCCTGAAGACGAGGCTCACCGCATGGCTTACAGCATCGCCGATCGAAAGCCCGTTCAAGGTCACCCGTTGGTGGAAGCCTTCGTTTCCTTGTTGGATATCAACCAATCGCGTTTCCCGGCGTCCGAGGTAGTCACCCTGCTTGAGGTCCCTGCAGTGCGGGAAGCCTTTGAACTATCAGAGGAGGACGTGCCGCTCGTTGGACAATGGATTTCCTCAACGCGCATCCGCTGGGGAGTGGATGCCGCGTCCAAATCTCGATGGGGATTACCGCCCAATGCCGAAAACACCTGGCAGGCTGGCCTGGACCGTCTGATTCTGGGATACGCTTTTGCGCCTGAAAGTCCGGAGTTGTTCAAAAGCCTTATGCCGGCCCGGGGGGCGGAAGGCACCAAGGCGGAATCCCTGGGACGATTGGTTCACCTCGTAGAGTCCCTTCGGTCCTGGCAGGAGCAGTCCGGCCAACCAAGACGCCTTGAGGAATGGTCTGCACAGATGATGCAGGTTTTGGATGTCTTCTTCAGGCCTCGGTCTGAAATCCCGGGGGATGTAAACGATCTTGAGATGCTTCGGCGCCTGATTGCCGATATGCGTCGCCATAGTGCGACAGCCAGGGCCAACGCGCCCGTTGGTGTCGAGGTGGTACGTGACTATCTGAAGCGGCGGCTGGAAGAAGAGCGATCCGGTGGCGGTTTCATTTCCGGAGGCATTACATTCGCAGCGCTGCTTCCCATGCGGAGCATCCCCGCCAAGGTTGTTTGTCTTCTGGGGATGAATCAGGACCTTTTCCCCCGTGAAGATCGCCCCCTGGGCTTCGACCTCATGGCGGCGAAGCCTCGACTGGGGGATCGTTCCCGTCGCGAGGACGATAAGTACCTGTTTCTGGAGGCCTTGATTTCAGCCCGCCAAACGTTCTACCTAAGCTATGTCGGGCATGATGTTCAGGACAATGCCTGCCTGCCGCCTTCCGTTCTGGTAAGCGAACTGGTGGATTACATCGGCGAAGCCTACGACCGCTGCGAAAAGGACTTGATCGTGCACCATCCTTTGCAGGCCTTCTCTGAGGCCTATTTCAGTGGAGATAACCCAAAGCTTTTTTCTTACAGCCGTCAGGCTTGCGATGCGGCCCACAGCCTTGCCCGATCGGGTCGCACGCCCTCTGCCGACCAGGCGTTTGTCACCACCCCCCTGGCTGTGTGGGCTGCCCGCTTTCTAACAGTCGATATTCCGACGC
>Ga0316576_10001376_pt1 | contig 12973 bp, 7 predicted proteins | sample S0NA_FD_203075 | JGI IMG/M metagenome (GOLD analysis project Ga0316576, IMG submission 203075) | Rhizosphere microbial communities from salt marsh grasses in Alabama, United States - S0-2_050615r3r5 | ecosystem: Host-associated > Plants > Roots > Rhizosphere | place: USA: Alabama | collected... | reverse complement strand
GGCCTGGTGAACACCGGCACCACGAGCGCCTCAGTCACCCTGAGGATTTACTCGCAGAACGGGACCTTGATCGACAGCCACTCGATCGACCTCGAGCCCCGAGGCACCACGCAGGTCAGCGCCTCCGGAGCGTACGGCACCGTGCGCAACGGCCGGGTCGAGGTTTCCTGTTTCGAGTGTCTGGTGCTCGCGTACGCCAGCGTGGTGGACAACCACACCGGCGACGCCACCACCATGCTCGCCAAACCGGTCGGCTGGTAACCGCTTCCGCGCCGAGCCCGCGTCTTCCACTCGGGCTCGGCTTCACCCATCGTCGCGATGTCGTGTGCCCGGCGAGAAGGGCACGGATTCGCTCAGTCGTTGTCGGGCGAGGGATTACCTGACGCTGCGTCACTGTCGTCCTCGCTGTCGGTCTCGGCCTTGTCGCCTCCAACGTCTTTGATGGTCGGCGGTGTCAGTTCCTCCATCTTGTACCCCGGGTGCTCGTGGCGGTGCATTTCGGCGGGCATGCGACCGGTCAGCCAGCTCGGGTTCATCGGGTAGACCTCCGGGTTGAAGACCGTCGAGTAGAGGTGCCAGACGATGATGGCGAGGGTGGCCAGCCACGCCTCCCAGAAGTGCACCGCCCGCGCCACGTCGAGCACGCCCTGGGGGAGGGACCGGCTGAACCAGTCGTCGAACCACATCAGGACACCGCTGGCGATCATCACCGTGGCGCCCCATACCAGCGCCCAGTACTCGGCCTTCTCGACGTACGTGAATCGGCTCTCGAGCGGCCTCTGGTCACGCCGCCTCAGGTTGTACATGATGCGTTGCCAGAAGTGGACAACGTCGCTCGGCCGAGGCCACATGTCACGCAGAAACTCACGACCGCGTCCGCCGCCGGTGACGAACGCGAGGTGCCACAGCACGGTGGCGATAAACATCACCGCAGCGATGCGGTGGAGGTCGCCGCGGAAGTCGAAGCCGCCCCGCCAGCCGAAGAACAGCTCGGCAAACCAGCTCGTGTCGTACACCAGAGCGAACCCGGTTACCACCAGGACCAAGAACGAGACCATCAGGAGGGTGTGCTGCCAGACGTCCGATCGGCGCATCCGAACGACCTGGGGCCGCTCGCGCAGCAGGTCGCCGAGCTGGCGCTGCAGGTCGATGAGCCAATGCAGGACCATCGCGCCGACGATGAGGACGATTGCGATCTTGTAGATTCGCTCGACGATCCGCCCGGCAGGAGTGATCAACCCCTCGCCGGTGGCGCTGTGGATCGGAATCGAGGCCAGCTTCTGGGAGATTCCGGGGTGGCACGTACCGCAGGTGTGGCGGAGGTTCTTCGGGTTGACGCGCGACGCGGGATCGGACGCGGGGAGGATCCGGTGAGCGCCGTGGCACGAGGCGCAGTTCGCGACCCGGGTGTCGCCCGCCGAGCTCTTGAGACCGTGGTAGGAGTCGAGGTAGGAGGTCAGGCGCTCGGGGGACAAACCGTAGCGTTGGTTGATCACCTCGGAGTCGTGGCAGCGGGCGCAGGTTTGCTCGGCGACCTTGGTCGGTGACACCGGTGACCGCGGGTCCGATGGCGCGATGATGCCGTGCTCGCCGTGGCAGTCAGTGCAGACGGGCACCGACTCCTCACCACGGGCGGCAAGCTGACCATGGATACCCGCTTCGTACGCCTTCTCCTGGTCACTGTGACAGCGACCGCAGGTGTCCGGGATGTTGACCCGGTCGATGGTCGACTCCGGTTTGACCGGCGACAGGATGCGGTGACCGTCACGGCCGGTGCCGTGGCAGTCGATGCAGCTGGCGGCCGGTTTGGCCTTCCCCCTGCCACCGTGCACGCTAGACCGGTAGACCGCGACCGCTTGCTGGACAAGGTGGTAGCGACTGACGATGTCGAGATCGGAGTGGCAGCGACCACAGGTGCCGGTCAGGTTGGAGGGGTTGACGGTGGACGACGGGTCATCGGGCGCGAGCACCCGGTGACCGCCGTGACAGCTCACACAGTCTGGGAGATCGGGATTGCTGCCGACCGAGATGGCGCCGTGGATCTGGTAGGTGTCGGCGACATCCGAGTGACAGGTACCGCAGACCGCACCGAGGCGAGGGTCCGGTGCGTCGTCCGGGTGGGGCACCTTGGCGCGGACGGGGTGGCAGTCGAGGCAGGCGAAGCCGTCGTGGACCGAGGCGCCGACGTCCTCATTGACCGCGTCCGTCTTGTGGCAGTCGCTGCATGGAGGCGTGTCTCCGTCCGAGCTCGAGGGCGTGGGGGCGGCGGCAAGACCAGCCGTCAGCAGCAGAGCGGCGAGAACCGGGGCCGCTCGACGGGCGGGGCGACAAGATGGAAGCAACGCCAATGAAGCGGATGCGGCTCGGCTCGAGGCACGGTGGTGAAGACTCACGGAGCACCTCCACGACGATGAGGTGCGGGTTGCGCGGGTCGTTTGTTCAGACGTTGGTCTTCAAGAAGACGGATGTTTCTCGGATGCCGTCGCAGGACCCAGCTTGGTTTCACACCCCGGTGTCTTGGGCTGAGGGTAGCATGACCGCCGTTTCGCCGAACCCGACGGTGGCGCGTTCTGAGTGCCGGCCTTCCAGATGACAACGATTCCGGAGTCGAGCCCGTTCCCGTCCAGAAACTCTGGTGGGAACATCGTCACCCCCGATCCAGAAACGAGCGGTTATCGAGCGAGGTTCAGGAAACCAAGGGCTTGCGCGGGGGCGTGCTCGGGTGCGCCGCACAAGGAAACCCGCAGGTTGACACCAAGATTGCCGAAAAACGCCGTTTCTGGACGGGACCCAGCCCGGACTATTCACAAGCTTTCCGCCTCGCCCCCGATGGGTGATCCAGACAGGCGCCACCCATGGCAATGTGGCCATCATGGACTTCCGGTCGCCGACTGGTCGGCTCAGAGCTCTGAAAACAGGGAGGGCGACTCGCATCGCGAGGGAAACCGCACCGCCTGTTCGTTGGTATTCATGAGCCGGCTCCCACCCTGGCTGGTACACCATGCCGGCGAAGGAGGTCTGATGTCGTGTCGTCGATCTTCCGTTGTCGCCGCGGCGTCCGCAAACGGACGCTGCACCGCCAGACACCTTGCAGCGATGCTGGCCGGGCTGTACCTGCTGCTCGTGGGTTGCACTGTGCCGAACCCGGCCTTCTGGGTCCGCGTCGATTGCACCGCTGACGTCATCCGCACTCTCGACAACAAACCAACGCCGAGCTATGGCGTCACTCGTTCGGTTTCCCACTCGATCCCGGCAGCATGGGTGCCCATCTACCAGAAGTACGACCCCACGTACGCTGTGCGCTTCTACTCGGATCGGGCGTTCGGTCTCGACTCGGCTTATTCAAGGCCGGCAATCCTCACGGATGCCTTCCTGCTCCAGCTCATGTACGAGGAGAGGACTGAGAACGATCCCACCCAGTATCTGACGATCAACATGCCGCGGAGCGACATCAACCGACTCTGGGTCGCCTACGACATGCGCGCCTACGACGCGAGCCGACCCCAACCCTGGGCAGTACCGGACTGGCTGAGCAAGGACTTCTCCTATGCCAACGTGGTTGTTTACTCGACCGACCGCTACCAGGCGTCGGCCGGCTCCACCAATACGCGCCCGGTTCGCTACGGCGTATGGCGAGCCAAGAATCTGAACACCCTCCTGGCCAACAACGTGCTCAAGCTGGGGGGGAACAACGTCACTCCAGTGAAATGGAACCCGAGCATCGGCGATCAGTACCTGCTCCTGGTGGAGAGAGTCGCTCAGGCCGGATCGACGACCAAGGACATTGGCGATCTCGTCGTTCAGTTCGAGGACGAGCGTCGCTTCAGCCTCGACAACACGATTGTTAAGAGGGAGATGAACAAGAAGCTCAAGGACGTGTGGTTGAAGAACCAGTCGGCCGGGGTCAAGCAAGCGTATGAACGGGGCCTGGTCACCCACGATGCGGACGTCTCCATGTGCACTCCGGTGACTCTGGGCTCTCTCCAAATGCAGACCGCGGCGATCCACTCGGCCCGTTCGGCCATCAACGGATGGGAACCCCAATGCGAGGGCGAGATCAACTCAACATCCTCGAGCTTCGTCCTGACAGTCCAGGGGGAAGGAACGGCCACCATCCCGGTGCAGGGCCAGGTAGACTTCCGGGTCACGGCCGACAACCGTGTCGAGATCGGAAAGCTGGCGATGTTCGGTCAATCGGCATCCCTGAGCCAGAGCGGCAAGACGATCAGCAACCTGAGCATCGGCCACGCCAGCACCTTCGTGGCCGAATGCGACGGAGCACACCCCGGTGAGCCGTTCAAGCTTTGCGACGGCTACTCCATCCCCGTCGGCGCCTTCGACACGGCAGGTTTCGTGACGGTCGATGGTTACAACTTCGCCGCGCGCCTCAGGAATCAGGACCCGATCCTCGTCGACATCGGTTACAACCGTCAGACCTTTTCCGTGACCGGCTCCTCGCTTTCAGGCTCGGTCAGTATCGACGGGGACACGTACGCCGTGACCGCGCAGATCGACCTCCACGGCACCTTCGACAACCTCGCGCCAGTCGCGATGCTGGCCGAGCCGATCGACTACTGGGAGTGCGGCGATCAGGGGCTCGCGACCGTTACCCTGCAGTCGATGTCCTTCGACGAGGCGTCGCCGTCGGACATCGTCAGCGAGCTGTGGTTCGAGCACTACGGTTCGGCCACAGAAACCCAGCTTGGGGCCGGAACCTCCATGACCAGTCAGCTTCCGTACGGCCCCCACGAGATCACGCTCGAGGTGACCGACAGTCGAGGTGTTAGCAGTACGGCTGACTTCCCTCTCGAGATCGGCGACTCCCGAATTGACTTCTGGGAAGCGCCTCCCGACCAATGGCTGCTCCAGGCAGGGAGCGGCGGCTTGACGACCTGCGTCGGGGAGGCTCATGCCAGCGACATCTGCGGCCAGGTCGTGATCAGCAAGGACGCTCCGGACTGTGACGTCTTCGCTCCTGGGCTCAGCCTGGTGACCTGGAGGTTCGACGACCAGAACGGCAACGTCGTGTATCACCAGCAGAAGATCTTCGTCGTCAGTCCTCCGTTCTTCCCTCCGCCGAAGTCGGCGCTGTTCGCCTCGAGCACCCAGGTCGGCGCCGGGCAGCCTGTGAACCTGATCCACGAGGTGCTCGGCCAAGGCCAAGGCATGAGGGTCGACGAGTACATCCTGATCCGCGAGCCTGGCGGCGAGGTGGACTCGGTGGACGACACCTTCACGGTTCGCCGGGGGGAGATCGTGCCTCACCGAGGGGACTGGACGGTCGGTATTGGCGCGACCTCGGACACAGTCTACGACGGGGTCTTTTCCGACGTGTTCGGTGACGAAGCGGGGAGCTATCGGGTAGAGGCGATTCTGGTCGCGCCCGGTGACGACCCGATGGATCCCGCGTCGATCCTCGCCTGGGCTGCGGTGGACATGGAGTACTTGACTGAGTGAACCCTGTGAACGGGGGGCTCCACCGTCGGCGGAGCCCCCCTATCCATTACTACTCAAATGCTTCCACTGCGACCAGCGATGCAACCGTCCTGGCCGCGTCTTCTCACCTCGGGGTGCTCGACCTACCGTCAAGTACGCCTCCGCGCCCCAAGCTGAGGAAACGCGGCCATCACTGGCGCCTCGTCGCCCTCGCTACAAGCTCCTAGGTTGTCGATTCGGAATCCCTCAACCAATCGAGGGTTCTGGGGATCGCCAGCTGGTATGGCGTGACGCGCTGGTCACCGAGCAACCGGTGAAGCTTGCTGCCGTCATAGGTGATGCGTTGGCAGTAATCGGGGACCATGGGCATGAACTGACGAAGCGGCTTCGAGAACAGACTCGCCAGCCAGAGCATCCAGCGTCCCGCCGCGCGCAGCGTGACGTGGTAGCCCAGGTGGGCTTTGGCGATTTCGGTGACCTCGTCGCCGGAGATCGGGCCGGCGCCAGCGACGATCCAGCGGTTGCCGTAGGCCTCGGGGCGGCAGGCCAAGGCGGCGACGGTGTTCATTGCGTCCGGAACGAAGACGTATTCGCGCGGTGGCGCGGTCTCACCGATCCAGTTCATGGGCCGACCTGCCACCGCGTCGGCGAGTGCCTGCTGGAGTGTGCTGCCATGCACGCGAGGACCGAAGAAATCAGGCAGGTTCACGATCGCTGCACCGGCTTTCTGGAGCGTATTCTCGGCCTTGCGGCGCCACTGGACGTAGTGGACACCACCTTCGCGCGGGTGGTCCTCGGTCAATGGGAGGTGGGTGATCGGCAGGTACGACCAGAAGCTGGACACCTGCAGACACCTGGCGCCGGAACGGCTCACCGCGGCGGCGATCGTGCGGGCGGTTTCAGGGTGGAGGTGCATCTGCTCCGGCGGCAGGCCGATACAGTCGACGACAAGGTCGCAGCCGTTCACCGCCGCAGTCGTTGCCCGGAGATCGGTGGCATCGGCGGCAACCGCGTCAACGTCCAGTCCGGCATAGACCGTGGTCAGGCGTTCCAGATGGCGGCCGATGACGCGAACCTCGGTACCGCGATCCAGCATCGCGGTTGCAAGGTGGAATCCGGTCGGCCCACCGGCGCCGACGATGGCGATCCGATCAAAGCTGATGGCATCCACGACGATCCTCCGGCGACCTGCGGATTCTGTGTCTCAGGACACTAGCACAACGTCGGTGACGCGGGGGCGTGGGTCGGGTTCTCTCACGTAATCCCCGAAGGGATGTCGATGGGCCATGAGGGCCCGGGTCGCATCGAAGCAACGCTGAACGCGAACAACGGCGTTCCGAGTCGGAACGCCGTTGTTGCGTGGTTGTCACCGCTGAGCGCGGGTCACTCGATGGTGAGGCTCTGGAGCTCGACTGGGACGACGAACGCGGAGCTCTCGGCGTCGCCCTGGTAGCCCCCGTTCCAGCCGGCTCCCTTGTACAGCACCCCGTTGACATCGTCCTGGGCGGCCGCAAACGTGCGGCTGCCGGACACGAGGGAGTTGCCGGCGGTCCAGGTGCCGCTGGTGCCGGTGCTGAGGTCGTACTCCTCGACCGTGGTGAGGTAGCTCGACCAGCCGCCGCCGCCGACGGCCAGCTTGCCCTCATACGTCCACATTCGGGCGGCGCCGCGCGGTGTGGTGAGCGACGGCATGGTCGTCCAGGAGTCCGCCACCGGGTCATAGCGGTAGACGTCGGCGAGATCGGTGGTCGCGTTCCTCATCCCGGCGTAGAAGATGTAGTCGCCGGCGGTGATCGCGTCTCCGTACGCACCGGCGAAGGGAGCAGAGGTGCCGGTTGTCCAACGCGAGCCCGCAGCGGCTGCCGGGTCGTAAATGTAGGTGGCGCTGGAATACGTTCCGCTCGCCGAGCCGCCGAAGACGTAGATCTTGCCCCCATAGGCGGAGCAGGCAGGACCCGACAGCCCAGTCGGGACCGGGTCGGTGGCAACCGTTTCCCAGGTGTCGGTGGCCGAGTGGTAGACCTGGAGGTCCGTGAGGTAACTGCCCGTGTAGCCGGCCGGAATGTAGATGTCTGTGCCGATAACCGCGGTGCAGATGTTCGAGGCTGGGGTTGGCATGAGCGCATTCGTGTCGTCCCAGAGGCCTGTGCCCGGGTCATACTCCTGGATGTACCCGTCGCGCGGCTCGCCACCGACGACAAAGAAGTGATCGCCAACGACTGCACCGGCAGGACGCGACTCGCCGTGAGGGCACGCCGGCAGGGCGACCCATGGGTCGTTGCGGGTGACCGTCGTGCCCTGTGTCCCGACGGCCGGGTGTGTGCTGGTTCTGCTCCCGTTGTCCTGCTCGGTGGCCTGGAGCGGTGCCGCCAAAGCCATCAACGCCACGGCGGACAGTCCGAGGATCGATCGAGTGGTCATCCTTCCTTCCCTCCTTGCCGCCCAAACGCGCGGCTGAACCGTCGGCCCCGATTCCAATGGCCGCCGAACGCGAATCCACGGGATCGGACCGATCTAATATGAGCTGCCGTGGAATGTAACACAGCCCGCCAGTCGACTCCGTCACGCCGCACAAGGAAACCCGCACGTTGACGCCGAGATTGCCGAAAAGCGCCGTTTCTGAATGGGAACGGGCTATGGCTCCGATGACAGCCTGTCCCGCTCCATCGCCTTGAGCTTGCGCCACAGTGTGGTGTCGCCGATGCCGAGAATTCGGGCGGCCTGGCTTCGATTGTTGCCCGTGTGCTCCAATACCGCGCGAATATGCCGCCTCTCGACCTCCTGCAGTGATCGCGTCGGTGAGGCCGGAATCCTGCCGTTGGCGGCACCGAGGTCGAGGAGGTCCGGGGGCAGGTCGATGGGCCGGATTCGCGAGTCCTCCGACAGGACCGCCGCCCGCTCCAACGCGTTTTCGAGCTCGCGCACGTTTCCGGGCCACGGGTAGCGTTGCAGGTGATCCAGACAGCTCGCGTCAAGCGTGAGCTTGGGGATCTTGAGCCGTTGTGACAGGCGATGCACCACGAAGCGGGCGAGTGGCAGGATGTCCTCCGGGCGTTCCCGGAGTGGCGGGATGTTGATTTCGACCACTCGCAGTCGGTAGTAGAGATCGTCGCGAAAGCGCCCGTGAGCGACCGCACGCTCGAGGTCCTCGTTCGAGGCCGCCATGATACGGACGTCGATGGGTCGGGGCGTGTTCTCCCCGACGCGGCGGATCTCCCGTTCTTGCAGCACACGGAGTAGCTTGACCTGCAGGGCGGGAGACACCGCGCTGATCTCGTCGAGGAACAACGTGCCGGGACTCGCCTGCTCGAACAGGCCTTTCCGGTCGCGGACGGCGCCGGTGAAGGACCCCGCTTTGTGACCGAAGAGCTCGCTTTCGAGGAGACTTTCCGGGAGAGCGCCGCAGTTGATCGCAACGAAGGTCTCGTCGGCGTGCTCCGAGTGGCGGTGAATGTACCGCGCCACGACCTCCTTGCCGACGCCGCTCTCACCGGTGATGAGCACGGACGAATCGAAGTGCGCCACCCTCTCTGCGAGGTCGAGGACCTGGTGATACGCCTTGCTGCGGTACTCGGCGATGCCGTTGGCGACGCACCCTCCCCTGAGCTCGAGCAGCTGGCGTCTGTGGTGCTCGAGCTCGCGGCTCTTTTGCTTGAGCGCCTCTGTGAGCTCGACGATTTTTGGATGAATGTCGTCGATCTGGAAGTACGGGACATGGGCGTCGATCTCCGGTCCCCAGGATTCCCGGTCCTTGCCGACCGCCTGGCACAGGTCATCGCCCTTGCCACGGCAGGTTCGCTCCACGAACAGGACCTCCCGGTCAAGGCAGAACGACGCGTAGCCGCTGGCATAACCGCAGAGCATCCAGCACACGGGGTGATCGGCCGGCCCGAGTGCGGCGAGGTGCTCCTCGGCCTCGCCCGAGCGGTACCACTGCAGCTCCATTCGCAGCTTGGTCTCATCATCGAGCTGCAACGACGTGACGACCGACTTGGTGATTCCTTGGAGGGTATGCAGGCGCGGTCCGGCGCGCAGGAGCTCCTCGGTGCTGTCCCAGTTGAAGACGCGTTTCATGGCGGCGGCGTCCGTGTGTCCCCAGTAGTAACCGAATCGGGTGACAACGCGTCGCATGCCCTCCATTCCGAGCATCCTCGCCAGGTCGCTGCGGATCTGACCCATGGCGCGCAGGTCATGGATCACGACGCGCTTGCCGCGAAAGCTGAGGAAGCCGTTCTCGACGCTCACCAACTCGTCGAGCTTGAGATCGTCAGCCTTCATTCGGCCTCCTTCAATTTGAAAGGGTCCACATTCAATATGGAAGGGTTTTCGAAGATCGTCCACCCCTTTGAGGCGATCGGGCTGTGGATGTGGGGCTTGATTGGGCCAGTGGCATCGGGATTGCAGCCCCGAGGTCGATAGGTCGCTGCATGTACAGATCGCTGCGCAAGGACGCCGAGCGGCTTTCGGATGAGGTCGTCAGCTTCACCCGGGAGCTCGTCCAGACTCCGAGCCGGAGCCTTCATGAGGGCGAGGTCGCGGCAAAGGTCCAGGAGAGAATGCGCGACCTGGCGTACGACCTCGCGTTCACCGACGAGGTCGGCAACGTGGTGGGCGTCGTGGCGGGAGGAGACCCTGTCTGTACGGTGCTGCTCGAATCCCACATGGACACGGCGGAACCCGGGAGCCTGTCGTCCTGGTCGTACCCGCCGTTGGCTGCCGAGATCGCCGGGGAGAGAATCATCGGTCTCGGCGTTGCGGAGTGCAAGGCGTCGCTGGCGGCGCAGGTGTTTGCCGGGCACCTCATGGCCCGGCGGATGGCACAGCCTCGCGTCAACGTTGTCGTGGCGGCGGTTGTTGCCGAGGAGAACGGATGCGCCGTCGGGACGCGACACCTACTCGCGCGGACCCTGCCGAAGATTAACTGTGAACCAAGGCTCTGTCTGCTCGGAGAGCCGACCGGGCTCGATGTGTGCTTCGGGCACGATGGTTGGGCCTGCATCGATCTCGACGTTGTGGCACGGCAGCCGGCGGTGGCGACGTGCGCCGGCGAGATCGTGTACCGAGAGCTGATGCGGCACTGCGACAGCAACGGGTGGTCTCGGGCAGAGGCGGTGATGGCTGCGGAGCCGCCGGTGACGGCCGTGACGCCCGACGGCACCAGGTGCCGCCTGCGAGTCCTCCGCCGCCTGTTCCAGGGCGAGCTCGTCGACGAGATTGTGCAGTGGATCGCGGCGCACGTCACGAATGGCCTCGAAGGGTTACAGCCGGTTGGGATCGACGTGCACGTCCACGAGGAGGAGCAGGAGCTGTACACAGGATGGCGCACGCCAGTCGCCGTCGTCAGCCCTCCATGGTCGGCCAAGCTGATCCACCCGACCCTCGACTGCGTTCGCGACTCGCTGCTCAAGGCGGGCCTGACGTGGAACCCTCGGCATTGGGCCGTCAAGCGACTGGGGAGGGGAACGGCCGGGAGCGTCCTGTCGGTCGAGTTCGGTCTACCGGCGATCTGCTTCGGCCCGGGCGAGGAGGCTCAGGTCAGCGCGCCGGACGAGTCCGTCGCTGTGGCCGAGCTGGTCGAGGCGGTCTACGGGCTGAGTGCCATCGTTTCGGGGCTCAACCGTTCCTGCAGCTTCCGCGGGAGTGAAACATGAGAGAGGAACCGGGTGGCGCGATTCTTGCCTATCCCAAGGGAAACGCGGTCCGACAGTTTCGTTTTGGAGGCCCGTAAGTATGACTGGTGAACCGGCACGCAAGATCGATCTCGGAGCTTCGCAGGACGAGGACGACGCGCGAAGCGTCGCCGCCGGTGGTGCACACCGGTACTCCTATTACGTCGAGCCCTATGACGACACTGATCGGCCGCGACGATTCCTAGAAGTCATGGCAGCGGTCCTCCGGCACGGAAACTACGGATTCTGGCTCGATCTGTACTCTCGAATGACCATCAAGTGCTCCCGTTGTGCCGACGTGTGCCCGGTCTACGACGTCAGCGGCGACCCGAGAGACATCCCCTGCTACCGGACCGAGCTCATTCTCAAGGTGTATCGGCGCTACTTCACCGTTGCAGGGATGGTACGCGCCCGCCTCGGCAGGGCTTGGGAGCTGACCGACCAGCACATCGACGAGATGGCGGAGTCGGTCTACCGGTGTACGGCGTGCAGGCGTTGCACGATCGAGTGCCCCTTGGGCATCGACCACGGTCTGATGACCCACCTCATGCGTCACATCCTGTCCGAGATGGGGCTGGCCCCGAAAGCGCTCGTGGTGGCGGTGCGTGAGCAGCTCGAGGGACCGACACACAATACCTCGGCGATTCCGGTCGCAGCGATGACCGACACCTGCGAGTTCCTCGAGGAAGAGCTGAGGGATCAGTTCGAGTTCGACGGCATCCGCTTTCCGATCGACGTCGAGGGTGCGGAGTACGTCTTCTTCCCGGCGGTCAGCGATTATCTGCTCGAGGCCGACACCCTGATGGGCAATGCTGCTGTGTTCCACGCCACAGGCTGCTCGTGGACGATCGGCAGCGGCTACTTCGACGGCATCAACTACGGCCTGTTCATCAATGACCGCTACCTGCGTCGGATCATCCGTCAGCTGGTCGCCGAGGTACGGCGCCTGCGTGGCGTCAAGATCATGATCGGCGAGTGCGGTCACGCGTCGCGCTCGGCCAAGGACTTCGTGCCGGTGTTTGGAGGCGAGGACCCGCCCGAGGTGGTCAGCTGCATTGAGTGGACCTACCGCATGCTCAATGAAGGCAGGCTCACCCTGAATCCCGAGATCATCACCGATGTTGTGACCTACCACGACCCGTGCAACATGGCTCGTCGGGGTTGGATCACCCATCAACCGCGGGAAATCCTGCACTCCTTCTGCAAGAACGTCGTCGAGATGAAGCCCGGCGGCGCCGACAACTACTGCTGTGGCGGCGGCGGCGGCACGGTGTCGATCGACGAGATCCGCAGCTTCAGAACCGGTGTGGGAGGCAAACGCAAGGCCGACCAGATTCGGGCAACAGGCGCCCGCTACGTGGTTGCGCCGTGTGCGAACTGCAAGAAGCAACTGCGTGAGATCGTCGAGGACCATGAACTCGGCGATGTCGAGGTCGTCGGTCTGCACGACCTCATTCTCCGGGCGATCGAGATTCCCGGGAGAAAACCCGCCGCCGAACGGAAGGTCTTCAATCCAGCGGCGATCTAGGACGAGAGGAGGAAGAACGGCATGGAGGGTTGGCTGGATTTTGCGCGGGGTCCGTTCCTCCGGTTTTCGTTCACCATCTTTGTGCTGGGAATGCTGCGCAACTTGGTCGTCACGCTCTGGGGCGTGGGGCGGGCGAGACAGCTCACGAACGACAAGCAGCTCTCCTGGCGCCGGGTGGTGGTTGAGACCTTCGACTGGCTGGTCCCGGTCCGGCACCTCAGACAACGTTGGCTCTACTCTGCGCTTTCGATCCTGCTCCACGTCGGGTTGATTGTGACTCCGGTGTTCTTGTTCGCGCACATCCGCCTCGTGGAACGGAACCTCGGCGTTTCCTGGCCTG
>Ga0316576_10001375_pt1 | contig 12982 bp, 5 predicted proteins | sample S0NA_FD_203075 | JGI IMG/M metagenome (GOLD analysis project Ga0316576, IMG submission 203075) | Rhizosphere microbial communities from salt marsh grasses in Alabama, United States - S0-2_050615r3r5 | ecosystem: Host-associated > Plants > Roots > Rhizosphere | place: USA: Alabama | collected... | reverse complement strand
ACGAGCGGTTTTCGGGCAAGGTTTAGGAAACCAAGGGTTTGCGCGGAGGCGTACTTTCGTACGCCGCACAAGGAAACCCGCGGGTTGACGCCAAGATTGTCGAAAACCGCCGTTTCTGGACGGGAACGGGCTAGACGCCCCTCATGACGCCCATCTGGAGTTGGGCGCTACGACTCGGCTCGATTCCCAACAGGCGGTGAACGGGTTTTCGGAGGCGGCTCAGGTGGTACCAATCTGATGCTGGTCGGTGGCGCCGATTCAGTCAGTGGGTCAACCCACTCGCGCGCTTCGCCTCCTCGACCTGACGCTCGAGAAACGCGTTCAGCTCGAGGGCACGGTCAAGCGCGTCCAGACCGCGCTGGCGCGACTCGTCAGCGCGCGCGGAGTCCGCGATCGTCGCCGAGCGCTCCAGCTCCAGCTGTGCCCGCACAAGCTCCGCAGCGCCGAGCAGCGGGTTGATCTCGAGGGCCCTGGCCACCGCGCGCAACCCATCGTCGAGGGCGCCGGCCGCCTCGACGCCTGTTCCGATCATCCAGCGCGCGCGCCAGAGGTGGAGCTCGGAGGCGGCAAGCCAGCTGTCAGCCCTGCCCGGAGCTATAGCCAGGATCCGTTCGGCAGCCTCCAGAGCGCGTTCGAAATGGGCGGCGGGCGACGCTCCGGTTCGCATCCGCCACCTCGCCTCGAGAGTCGCGAGTCCGACCTCGGCGACGAGCCCGTCGACGTTATCGGCGTCGTCAGCGACCACGGCATCGAGCTCGCTGCGCGCCTTCCGCAGGCTCTGTTCCGGAGAGCGATCGCTGTCCAGCCGGGCCCTCGCCTCGAGGGTATACGTCGCGGCCAACCAGGAGTGAGCCGCGGAGCGGAGGTCGGCCGCTCCGACGAGGCCCTCGACGAACGCCTCCCGGGCCGAACCGAGGCACTCGTCCACCGTGTCGCCGGCCATCCACGCGAGCTCCGCCCGAGTCATCCACAGATGTCCCCGGAGAAGTGGTAACCAACGAAAACCGGGGAAGAGCTCGGCGGTCCGGTTCGCGTACCCGAAGGATGCCTCGATTTCGGCTGAAGGGTCCTCGCCCTGCATGATCATCGCCCACGCAAGCCGGGAATGAGCATGACCGAGGGCGAGGAGCACGTCCGGGCTCGGCGCCTTCGCGTCCGCCGCCTCGAGGTGGGAGATCGCTTCACGGAGCGAGGCCTGTCCGTCTAATCCGTGGTCGCGTTCCCACACGCCCCGCTGGCTCAGGAGCAGGCCCGCAACACCGTTGAGACTGGCGTGGTCGGGGTACGATTCGAGGCCTTCCCGCAAGCTTGTCAAGCCTCGGTCGATCCACGGTCGCGGGTCGGCCCCGCGGTCGGACTCGACCTCTGCGACGATCCAGCAGGAGTTGCCGATGAAGGTGATGATCGAGGGATCCGGCCCGAGCAGCTCGATGACCCTCTCGTACGCGGCGATGGAGTTCTCGACGACCTCGCTGGGATCGGCGCCGGATCGCCGCAATGCATCCGCCCGCAGGGTCTCGACCCACCCGAGCGTCGTATAGTTGCCGGGATCGTCCGGATTGAGCTCCACCGCCCTTGTCGCGATCTCCGAGGCCCGCCGGTAGGTCTCGCTCGCGTCGCGGCCGTGGCGTTCTTCGGCGATGGCCAAAAGGACGGTCAACGATGCTCTGTTCGACTCGACCCTCCTGACTTCGTCGTCGATCGCGAGCGCCGTCTCGCACGGCTCGAAGGCCGCCGCCACGATCTCCGGAGCCATCATCGGGTCGGTGTTGAAGATGGCGACCCCGATCTCTCGAAAACGGTACCCGCAGAGGGTCGAGTACAGACCGGCGTCGCTGCGCCCGATCTCAGTCGCCCGCTCGAACGCCGCCACCGCCTGGCGAATCTCCTCCTTAGCCCGATCCGCGTCGCGATCCGCGTCGCCGGCCTGGACGGAGAGCTCGCGGTGGATGTCGCCTTCGAGCTGGTGAGCCTCGTAGAACCAGGCACCGCTCTCGCCCATCTCCGCGACGGCCTCCAACGCGTCGTCATACCGATTCTCGTACAACGCGATCAGGCCTTTGCCGTAGGCGGCCATGACGCCGCGCTGGCCCCGGTACGACGAGAGCAGCACAACCGCGGGATCGCGCAGATCCCGCTCGGCCTTCCCCACCTCCTGGGCCTTCCTCTCGGGATCCGAGATCCGGCCCGCCCGAGTAAGAGCGCGACGGTACAGCTCGCCGTAAACGAGGCCCAGGGCGAAGTCGCTCTCTGGCGATCGGAAGCCCCCGTCCACCGCCAGCTCGAGGTGACGACGCGCCTCATCGAGCTCACGAAGCGCCAGGTGTCCGCGACCAAGGGCGGCGTGCCCGGGGCCGACGGCGATTCCCCCGACCTCGCTCATCCTCTCCTCGAGCTCCGCCATCAGCCGTCGGACCTCTTCCTTCGCCGGGCCGATGTCATGCACCGGCGACAGGCGCTCGGCCCGCATGAGCCACCCGATTTCCTCCGCCTGTCTGGCGAAGCTCTGGGCAAGCTCCGCTTGCCGACGGGCGTGGAGCCGGGCGCTCAGAGCGACAGCGCCGGCCGCAGCCACAGCGGCGACGACCACCGCCGCAGCCGTGAGACGCAACCGCCGCCGGCGCATCAGCCGAGGACGATCGAGAATGCCCTGGAGCTGGGAGGCAGTTTGCTCCGCGCTCGGTCGCGCCCTCGGGTCGATGCGCGTCAGGTCCTCGATCAGCCGCGTGACCTCGGGAGCGAGCCCGTCGATCGGCTCCGTCTCGGCGCGATAGACCTTCAGCAAAAGGTCCATCCCCGACGACTCGCCGTAGACTGGCTTCCCAGTGAGAAGCTCCTGCATCATCACGCCGAGGCTGTAGAGGTCTGAGGCCTCAGTGATCTCGGCGCCCGAGGCCTGTTCCGGGCTCATGTAACGGATCGTGCCCACCAGCGAGCCGACGCGGGTCCGAAGGGTCGCACCCGCAGGGCTTTCGATCGGCGCCGGTTCTTGCTCCGGGAGCACATCGTCCAGGGTTCTGGTCCGGCCGAAGCCGGGCTCAGTCCGATCCTCGGCGTCTGCGAGGAGGTCGATCTTGGGCCGCGCCCGACTGATCCCAGCCGGCTCGGCGATCACCCGCGCCGCCACCGACCGGGCGATACCAAAGTCGAGCACCTTGACCTGGCCCCGGCCGGTGACCATCACGTTCTCGGGCTTGAGATCGCGGTGAACGATGCCCTTGCAGTGGGCGACGGCGAGGGCTCGGGCGACGCCGAGGAAATGGGTGAGCAGCTCGTTGGGCGAGGCCGAGCCGGCCGCTGCATCCGACAGATTGACGCCGTCGATGAACTCGAGCACCAGGTAGTCGTTGTCTCCGTCCTCGACGAGATCGTGGACACGGCAGATCCCCGGGTCGTCGAGTCGGGACAGGAGTCGCGCCTCGCGGAGGAAGCGGGCCTTGGCTTCCGGCTTGAGGCGCCGCTCGGCGGTGAGGACCTTGACCGCCACCGGCCGTTCGAGCTTCTCGTCGAAGCCCAGATAGACGGCCCCCATGCCACCCTCGCCGAGAAGGCGTTCGATGCGAAGATGCCCTACCCGAGTCCCTTCCATGTTGAGATTGCCCCCGTCGGCCGAATCGCTCTCGATCATATCCCAGGTCCGATGGGATTGACCCGGGCGCCCGTGACGACTCGGGTTACCATGGGATTATCATGGTTTTCAGACTCGTCGCCGTCGTCGACGACCGGACCGTGCGGTTGCCCCTCACCCCTGGAGAGCTCACCCTCGGCTCACATCCCGACTGTGAGCTCCGGTTGGCCCACTCGACGGTCTCTCGGCGACACGCGAGGGTTGTGGTCGACGGGCGGGCCGTCACCATCGAGGACCTCGGTTCTCGAAACGGAACCCGAATCGACGGCAAGAAGGTGCGGCGAGCGGAGCTCACCACCGGCACCGAGCTTCGTGTCGGCGTGGTGCAGGTGACCGTGGAGGAGATTCCGGATGAGGACCTAGAGGCTGCGGTCGTGCTTGCCGAAAGCTCGGACGGTGACCCGCCGCGCCGGGATGCGCCGGATGGAACCACTCTCTCGTCGGGTCCGGGCGAGCGGTTCATCGGCGAGAAGCTTCCCGGACTCCTCGACCGCATCGCGGCGGGGGAGGCGTTGGAGACGGTGGCGCAGCTCGCAGGCGAGGCGCTCTACGACCTCCTCCCTGCCACCGCCGTTACTGTCGCCCTCGACAGCGACGACGAGTGCGGGGTCTTGTTTCACGCATCCCGGCCCGGAGGCTCGGCTTCCGAGGGACATCCGGTCGACCGTCGAGCCGGCGACTGTCGCCTTCACGTCACAATGCCCGGCGCCAACCTCGCCGCCGGCGCTGAACCCCTGGTCGACGTCGTCGCTGCGGTTCTTCGCGTCGCCGCCGCGCGCGGCCCGGCGCCTCAGCCGCCCGCCGATTGCCCGGCCGCTCCGCTCCAACCCGACCCGCCGTCGATGTCGTCGGCGGTGCGGGCGATCTACACCGACGCCGCCCGGGTTGCCCGCGGCGACGTCGGAGTCCTGATCCTCGGTGAGTCGGGCACCGGCAAGGAGGTCCTCGCCCGCTACCTGCACCGGGCGTCGCCGCGGGCGGATGGGCCCTTTCTCGGTCTCGACTGCGCGGCCCTGCCGACCGACCTCCTCGAGGCCGAGCTCTTCGGCATCGAGAAGGGCGTCGCAACCGGCGTCGACGAGCGACCCGGCAGGTTCGAGCTCGCAGACGGGGGAACCCTCTTCCTCGACGAGATCGGAGACATGGCGCTCGAAACCCAGGCCAAGATTCTCCGCATCCTCCAGTCGGGCGAGTGCTACCGCCTCGGTTCCCGCCGGCCGCAGACGGTCGACGTTCGCGTGGTCGCCGCCACCAACCGCGACCTCCACGGCATGTTGAACACCGGCACCTTTCGTGCCGACCTCTACCACCGCATCGCCACCTGGGTGGTCGAGCTGCCGCCGCTGCGCCACCGCCGCGTCGACATCCCCAACCTCGCCGCTTTCTTCCTCGCCCGCAAGGCCGCGGCGCGAGGTATCCGAGTCAAGGGCATCTCGAAGGCCGCGGTCGACGCCCTGACGGCCTTCGGCTGGCCGGGCAACATCCGGCAGCTGGAGAACGAGATGGCGCGGGCGGTGCTCTTTCTCGAGAGGGGTGAGCTGCTCGACACGGGACGTCTCGCCAAGGAGATCCGCGACGCTGGCTCCGCAGCCTCGCGGGGCTCGCTCCGAGCCGTGCTCGACCGCACCGAGAGGCTCGAGATCTCCGCCGCGCTCGACGAGTGCGATGGCGACATCGACCTGGCGGCCGAACGTCTCGGGATCAGCCGCGCCACCCTCTACCGGCGAATGAAGGCCCTCGGCCTCGGTAGCTGAAAAAAGGGGCGGAAGCGTCGTCGCCCCCGCCCTGAGGTCATGCCCGCGCGATCGTGCGATCAGTACACGGTGGCCGACCACCCGTCGGTTTCGCCGGTTTCGAAGCCGTCCTCGAAGAACGGCGGCTCGTGGAACTCGTCGGCGCCAATGTCCACCGCGGAGCCGCCGATCCTCGGCTCGCCTTCGAAGTCGGTCGCCGGCAAACGCGGTGCGAAGTCATCGCCCGCGTCGATGCAGACCGATGCCGGATCGAGTCGGAAGTCGGGTCCGAGCAGGGGGTCCTGCTGGAGGCACGCCCACGAGTAGTAGTTGTCCTTGTGGGTGACGAGCAGATCCTCGCCGTTGCCCGCCGCGGGATCGGCGTTGGGCCCGATGACGCTGTGGGCGAGGTGGACGGTGGCCCCGACGCCGTTGCCGTCGCCGTCGGAGAAGACGGTGAGATCGTCGCCGAAGCCGTGGCTGTCGTTGCCCCAAAAGATGGAGTTGTAGAAATAGCCCGCGGTGTCGTCGTCGCCGAGCTGGATCTTGAGACCGCCGCCCAGGCCGCCAATGGTGTCGAAGTCGGCGTAGTTGAGGGTCACGGTGGTGTTGACCACACCGGCGTCCGCATCACCGGCGTAAAGCGCCGCGCCACCCCCGTCAAAGGCCGCCACGTTGTCGAAGAACACGCAATTCCTGAGCCAGATCGTCCCGAAGTCCGAAATCGCGAGCAGACCGCCGCCCTCACCCCCGGATCCGAGCGAAGCGTTGGTCAAGAAGGTTGCGGACTCGAACTCGATGGCTCCCGCTGCCGTCTGGACCCTGACCGCTCCGCCGCCACCGGCGATTGAGATGCTGTTCTCGAACGAGCAGCGCGAGACCGTTACGTTACCGTTGGTGGCGAAGACCCGGAGTGCCGCGCCGCCCGCGGGATCGTCCGACCACCCGCCGACGAACCTCAGATCTTGAACGAAAACGTTCGCTCCGATTCCCGGCGAGGGCGCGTCGGTAGCGATGTCGAGAATCGTCGTGGTACCCCCGCCGTCGAGGATCGTCGTACCGGCCCCGGCGCCGACGATCGTCAGGCTGTTGTCCTCGGTCGGGCTCGCGATGTAGGCCAACGGCGCCCCCGGCTGATACAAACCTGCGACGACTACGATCACGTCGTCTTGACCGTTGTCCCCGGCCTCGAGAAGCGCGAGCTCGAGATCGGGCACGGTCGCCACCTCGACCACCCGCGGAGCCCGCTCGTCGGCGCCGATGTCGACGTGGTCGCCGACGATCCGCTGATCGCCCTCGAAGTCGAACCAGGGCAGGTTGGGGGCACCGTCGTTTCCGGCGTCGACACACGGCGAACCGGTGGCCAGGTGGTGGCCGGCCCCGATCCGCGGGTCGGCGGTGATGTTGCCGGAGTGGGTGTAGTTGGCGATGTTGGCGATTTTCAGGTCCTCGCTGTCGCCGGTCGTGAAGTTCACATTGTTGCCGAGGTCGTTGTTGAAGAGCTCGAGGTTGCAGTCGGCGGGGTCGATCCAGAGATCGTCGCCGTCGTTGCCACCCTCCGCGGCGGTGTTGCCCCGGATGATGTTGTTGTGAATGCTGACCGTCCCCCACGAGCCCCACATGCCGATCAGGAAACCCCCGCCCTTTGCGTTCGAGGAGTTGCCGACGAAGGTGTTGTTGACGATCTCGATGTGCTCAGCGGTGGTCGGGTCGAAAAGCCCGTAAAAGCCTCCACCTCCCCAAGACGGTGACCCGGTTGCCTGGTTGTTCACGAACACGCTGCTGCGGAGATAGTACGACCTCATGGTGTGTCCGTAGAGACCGGCGCCGTCGCCGAAGGGGAACTGGTTGCCCGAGAACAGACACCGCTCCACGGTGATGTCGCCTTCCGGAGCGAAGGTGTAGAGGCCGCCCGCGGAGTTCCCGGTGAACTCCGAGTCGACGATACTGATCGGAGAATTGCCGTTGAGGGCCATCCCGAGTCCGCCCGAGCTCTGGACGGTCAGACCGGAGACAGTGATGTGCGCCGCCGGGGTGCCGTACTGATAGACGCTGATGACCGCGTCCGGGCTGGTGATCAGCGACCCGTCGAAGATCGTCTGACCCGCACCGGCGCCGTGGATCGTGATCGGGTAGTCCTCGCTGCCGTTGAACCCGATCTGGCCGGCCGGCTGGTAGTTCCCGGCGGCGATGTAGACGGTGTCGGCCTCTCCGTTGGAGGCGGCGGTCAGGAAGGCCGCCTCGAGCTCGGCCACCGTGGCGACGTTGAACACGGCGCCGCGACAGGGAGCGGCGAGTGCCAGGAACGCGCCGAGGGTGGTGATTGTCGTGATGAATCGTCCCGTTGCCTTCATGTCGAGCTCCTTCTTTCTGAAATCGTCACCGCTCACGCACGGCAGGGATGAAGACCGGATCTCCCGACCGGTTGTCCACTACCGATGCGTAGGCGAAGTAGGACGCGCCGCCGGTCGAGGTTGCGAGTACGGCGTAGGGACTGACCAGGGTGCGATCCGTGAAGTTGTCGAAAACGTTGTTGATCTGCAGGTACTGCCGCCGGCCGAGCTCGACGTCGAGCCTGCCGAGGAACGAGCCGTCCCAGTCCCTGAGCTCCACCATCACCGTCGTCGGTATGGCGGTCGTGTTGACGAAGCCGAGGTTGGTGCGGAACCCGCTGTCGGGATCGGGCGAGTGGGCGAGCTGCACCAGGCGCGCGGTCTCACCCCAGACCAGGGCGTCCGACTCGGGCATCGCGGCGATGTACTGTCCGTAGGTGACCTCGCCGGTGTCGTTGAACGTCCGGCTCGTCACCGCGAGCTCTCCCCGGTCGCCCTCGATGCGCAGGGCGCCGGCGCCGTCGTCGGCGAAGAGCCCGGTCAGGACGTCCTCGACCCGCTGGCATGGCGACCCGGTGAAGCCCACGTTTGCTTCCCGCGGAGCGCCGCCCTCGGGGCCGTGCCACTTCACCGACAACGAGCTCGGAGCGACCGCGCCGGCGAAGAGCTCGAGGTCGGTGCTCCAGTCCGTGTCGTTGGCCCCCGCCACCCGGGCGGCGGCGGTGATCCAGAGCGGCTCCGAGCTCGCGACCGCCGGTGCCACGAAGACCGGATCGCCGGATCGGTTGTCCACCACCGAGGCGTACGCGAACCATCGTGCGTCGAGGGTGTCGCAGCGAAGCACGGCATAGCCGTCAGCGGCAGCGGGCTGTCCGGCCCGGGCGAAGACGCCGTTGATCTGCAGGTGGGACCACGGCGGCACGCGGAGGTACCGGGTGTCCAGCAGCTGCCCGGTCTCCGAGTAGACCTCGGCTGCGACGTCGATGGTCTCGGAGCAGACGTTCGCCACCCCGAGGTTGCTGCGGAACGATCCCGCTGACAGCTGAATCACCGTCGCGCGACCGCCCGAGATCAGGGCATCGTTGAGGTCAACACCGGCGATGAACTGCCCGAAGGTGCCGTCGGTTGAGTTGTTGTAGGTCCGCGACGAGACCGTCAGCGGTCGATCGGAACCGACGAGGATCGCCCCGGTGCTCCGGGAGGCGCCGAAGACGTCGGCCACGACGTCCAAGTAAAGGTAGGACTGGTTCCCCGGAACGGTGACCAGCCGCGCGTCGGCGTCACTCGAGTCAACCTCGCTTTCGAGGAAGAACAGGTAGGCGGTGGCCGCCTCGGTCGACGGGTTGTGGAGTACCAGGTCGGTGACCCAGGCCGTTCCCTGGGCGCCGCCGACGTGGGCGGCGGCCGGAATCACAACCGCCGCGGTAAAGGGGAAGTTGACAGGCGGCATCTCCCCGGCGGCCGGATAGACCACGATCGTGCGGGTCGCCGTCGACGAGCCGTTCTGGTTGGCGACGTCGAGCCGCACCTGGTGGGCGCCGGCCGATGAGAAGATATGCGTAGGATTCTGCAGTGAGCTGGTGCTGCCGTCGTCGGAAAACCACCAGCCCCAGTTGGTCGGGTTCCCGGTCGAGAGGTCGGTGAAGCTGACCGTGTCCCCGACCCTCGGCTCGGCTGGAGTGAAGCTGAAGTCGGCGTGGGGGGGCGTCGGCGCCTGGCCGCAACCGGTGACGTCGAAGATCGCGACGCCGGCCCCGTCGTCGGCGAGCACGTAGCTCGAGCCGACGAAGGCGCCGTGGTACCCGTTGCCGGGTGTTTCCGTCCATCCGGTGACGGCGATGGCGGAGGGATCGGAGATGTCAACGACCACCACACCCCATCTGCCGTCGGCGACGAAGGCGAGGTCTCCGGAGATGGCGGCGCTGCGGGCGGTTCCCGACGGATCCGCCCGGGAGTCGAGGACCGGGTTCGCCGGATCCGATACGTCGACCGAAAACAGCCCGCTGTAGTAACCGGAAACGTAGACGTGATCGCCCACCGGCGCCGTGTGCAGGGCGACGGCGCCGAGATCGAGCGAGCTCAGCACCGCGGGCGAGCTCGGAGTCGATACGTCGACGACGACCAGGCCGGCGTTCATGGCGGCGACATACGCGATCCCGCCGTTGACGCTGACCGCCGAAGCCCGGCCGGGGATCGCCACCGACCCGATGACCGAGGGCGAGGCCGGATGGCTCACGTCGACGACCTGCAGACCATCGTCCGCTGCGGCGACGAAGGCAACGTCGCCGGCAAGGGCCACCCACTGCGAGTTTCCCGGTATTGCGACCGATCCGAGGCGGATCGGATTGGTCGGATCGGTCAGGTCGACGACGACGAAGTCACCGAACTCCTGGGCGACGTAGGCCTTGTTCGAGGCGACCTCCAGATGCCGGGGATAACCCTCGAGCTCGATGGACCCGATCTGCTCCGGGCCCTCAGCCGGGCTCAGATTGAGCACCCTGAGGGCGAGCCCCGACCTGTCGGCGACCACCGCGTACTCCCCGAGGGCGGCGACGGCTCGAGCCTCTCCGGCTCCCTCGTACCAGGCGACCTCGGTCGGGTTCGAGGGATCGGTGCCGTCGACTCTCGCCGCGCCTGCCGTCCAGGCTGCGAACCAGACCCGGACTCCGTCCACCGCCACGTTCACGGGTTCGCCGGCAGTGAGATCCGAGGAGCCCAGAAGGGCCGGGACGGCGGGAACAGTCACGTCCACCGCATGGAAGCCGCCGTAATCGGCCGCGATCCACGCAGTCTGCCCCTCGAGCGCGATGCCGGTAGACGAGCCGGACAGCTCCAGGGTGCCCAGGACCGACGGGCTCGACGGGCTGGCGAGATCCACCACCGTCAGACCCGCGTGTCCGTCCGCCACGTAGATCGTGCTGCCGCCGACCGCGAGCGCGTTCGCCGAGTCCAGCGTGGCGAGGTGCGCGACCTCGGTCGGGTTCGCCGGGTTACTGATGTCGACCACGCGGATCCCCGACGACTGCTCGGCCAGGACCGCGTAGCCTCCGGACAGCTCGACGTCGACAGGGAAGTCGGAACCCATGAAGGATCCGGTGTTAACCGGCATCGACGGGTTCGTCACGTCGAACAGCCACAGGTCCTGCCAGTAGTCGGTGACCGCGACCTGTCCCGACGCCACGGCCACACCACTCGCCGCCGACGGGGCATCAGTGTGCGCCAGCACCCGCATCTGTGCGGGATCCGACACGTCGACGACGATGAGCCCGCTTTCCCAGCCGGCGAGATAGGCGTGGTCGCCCTCGACGGCGACGGCGTAGATCACGCCGCCGACATCGATCCGGCCGAGCTCGATGTCGGTCGCGGCCGACACGGAGATGAGTTCGGTTCCAGAGCCGTAAAGCACTGTCCCGTCCGAGTAGGCAACTGCCAGGGTCGGCCCCCTGCCCCAACGGCTGTCGAGTTGGGCGCAGCTGTCCGCCGCGAGGGAAACCCCCGATGCGGATCCGATCACTACCAGCACGAGACGGAAGATCTGACTCAGTGTTCTCATGACGACCTCCAGGCACGTCGAGCCGAATCGGCGGTCCCTATCGCAAGGGGCGTGCCGGGTTTCTCACGCCTGACAACCCTCTGGTTGGGCCGTTCGTCTCAGGACTGCGACGAATCCGGTTCAGGACTGAGACCGGGGCGGTTCCTCTCGATCCACCCGGTCGTACGCCGCCGCCGGAACGGCACCGAAGCGGTACCGGGAGCAGCTTTCTGGACGTTTTTGATCTGGGGCGAGAAACATCAACCGTATCCGTCGTCGGTGATTCTGGTTGTGGGATGATGAATGGAGACCGAGGATGAAAAGGGACTCAGCACCCGTCCGGCCCTGGACAAGCTTGGTGATGGTGATCGCCGCCGTCGCGGTGGCCAGCGTGTCGGTGGCCGGGGGCGGGGAAACGGAACACCAGGAAGAGGCGGCAACAGGGGAGAAGGCGAGCTCGGCCTACGTGGTCGTCCTCAACGACGGCACCGTCCTCCCGTCGAGATCAAAACCCCTTGGCGCTTTCGGTTCGTTCCGTTACGTCGACGTCACGGGTCGGACCCAGGTTCTCAGCGTCGATGCGGTGAATCTCGAGGCGACTCGAGCCGCCAATGCCGACGTCCCTCAGGACGCCAACCGCGGAACGCTCAGCATCGGCGGCGGAGTATCCTTCGACCCGTCGGCCATGCCTGAACCGGTCGAATCGGCAGGCGCCGACACGGCGGCGGAATCACAATCCGTCACGGTGTACTCGGCGACCTGGTGCGGATATTGCCGCGATCTCAAACGCTTCCTCGCGGCCAACAAGATTCCGGCCACAATAATCGAGGTGGATCTCCTCCCGCCGGAGCGACAGGGCTCGGCTCGCGCGACCATGAAGCGGCTGACCGGCCGTGTCGCCTTCCCGACGGTGATCATCGGCGGCGAGGCGAAGGTGGGATTCTCTGCCTCGTGGATCCAATCGAAGCTCAAGAGCTGATTCACTCCGCAGGAACGCAGGATCGGCGCCGGGTTCGCAGTCACGCGGTCGCCAGGGTCCTACGAACCACATTGTTGCATCCCGGGGTCCGATTACGAGCAGGATGCAAGAACGCGGTGGGTTGCACCTACCCTGTCACCCATCAAGCAGGGGAGGGGAGAATACTGCCGACCATAACGAAGTTCAGAAAGCTTCTCCCGGCACGAGTTCCACCGTCTCCGCGCTGTGTGCCTAGACATCCGTGCTTCCGCTGCCGTAATCTCCCTGAGAGAGTTCACCATGCGCGCTCCAATCGTGCTTTGCCCGATCGCACTGCTCGTGGCGGTGGGCGCCGCTGGCGCCGAATGGGAGGAGATCGGACCCCACGGTACCTCGATCCACGAGCTTCAGCTCCACCCTCAACGGCCGCAGGTGATCTTCGCCCGAGCGCCGCAAGCGGGGATCCACCGGTCCGACGATGGAGGCCGCACGTGGCACGACTGCCTGACACGTCGGTCCTTTCGGGACAACATCACCGCCTTCGCAGTCTCGTCCGGCGAACCCGCCGAGATCCTCGTGCTCCAGGACTCCCCGCCGATCATCTATCGAAGCGTTGATGGCTGCGTCAGTTGGACTGAGACCGCATCGCCCTTGCCCTCCTATTCATACGTTGAGGGCCTCCACTCCATGACCTTCCTCCCCACCGAGCCCGGCACCGTCCTTCTGGCATGGGGTGGTCTGCACCGCTCCGATAACGTCGGCGTGACATGGTACGGGATCGACAACGTCCAGGACGGC